>Ga0105049_10004668_pt1 | contig 16083 bp, 10 predicted proteins | sample MAT06_FD_78087 | JGI IMG/M metagenome (GOLD analysis project Ga0105049, IMG submission 78087) | Freshwater microbial communities from Lake Fryxell liftoff mats and glacier meltwater in Antarctica - MAT-06 | ecosystem: Environmental > Aquatic > Freshwater > Ice > Liftoff microbial mat | place... | reverse complement strand
GGGTTTGTCGTGCGGATTTGCCGGGTTCAAGCCCTTCTGCAATTGGCTCAGCGCGCTGTCCGCTTGACCAGAGGCGGCCAACAGATGAGCGCGGTACTTGACCAAGCCTGTACGCGTTTCTCCAGCCAGAAGCCATAGTGCAGAGTCCATCTGCTCTTGCTCCATCAAATCCTTGCTGATCTGTTGCAACAGCAGGTCGCGTTCCCAATTCAAACGCTCCATTCGAGCCGTTAGTGCGATGAGTGAACTGCAAGTTAGCATTCACCAATTGCCAACTCTTGCCCATTTCAAGCATAGGCAGATAACCGGTGTACTGGGCCTTGGCTCCCAGGCTGAGCAGAACAAGTAAGCAATGAATGAAGTATTGTTTCATACAGGATTACTCGAAGGTAATTAACCTTACTGCAATTGCAACTTATCTTTCAAAATAATTTAAAATTTTTATGGCAATAGTAAGCCTATGAGCGGCAGGACAATCGCGGTTAGGTCATTGCCAAGGCACCTAACAAGGCAACTCCACGTAAAAAATGTTCAAGGCCAAGTGTAAAATCAATCGAAATCAACAGCCTATTCAACCAATTTTGCGTATACTACTGTTGCTTGAACCTACAAACCCCTTCGGACTAAAGGCATTGACCCGAAAAAAGCTCGCTTTCTGCCAAAATGGCATGAACCGGTATGGCGGTCAATTGTTGTATTTTTGTTGTTCGGTCAAACCGAGGCTTCATCCCAATTATGATTGTTAAAATTCATCGAGAAGGCAAAAGCATTGTGCTGACGTTCCTGGTGTTGCTGCTGGCAGCAAACGCCGTGGTTCGTTATGCTTTCCCGGAGGCTGCGGTGGTTCATGCAGTGGTGCTGATCGCCTCTTTTTTGGGCATTTTGGGTACAGCGCTGTTTTTTCGCAACCCCAGCCGCGAATTATACTTGCACGGTTCAGCCGTTATTGCACCGGCCGATGGCAAGGTGGTGGTAGTTGAGGAGGTTGAAGAGCCGGAGTATTTTCAGGACAGGCGCCTGCAGGTGTCCGTGTTTATGTCCATTAAAAATGTGCACGTCAACCGAAACCCCATTAGCGGACAGGTCAAATATTTTAAGTACCACCCGGGCCGCTACCTGCTGGCCTGGCACCCAAAATCGTCCACGAGCAACGAGCGAACCACCATCGTCATCGAAAACGAGGACCAAATAGAGGTGCTGGTCAGGCAGATTGCCGGCAAGGTGGCTCGCCGCATTGTGTCCTACCTGGACGAAGGCGATGAGGTTTCGCAGGGCTCTGAGTTCGGATTTATCAAATTCGGCTCGCGTGTAGACCTTTACCTGCCGCTGGATGCCAAGATTGAAGTGGCGATTGGCCAAAAAGTAAAGGGCGGAAAAACCGTCATCGCCCATCTTGCCTGATCGCTGCAAAGGGTGTATCTTGCTTATTCATCCAGAAGACAACACTAAATCCACCGCTGGATTCATCACCTATCCCAAATTAACTTTAATGAAACGCTTCACCAGCTTCTTTTTCGCCCTGGCCATCAGCGCCGGCGCTGTTTTCGCCCAATCTGCCACGGAATCCGCTTCTGCCGGAACAACCAAAATTGCCCTGCAGCAAACGGAGAATGGCTATGAAGTCATCAGTGTAGAAAGCACGGGAACACCGGCTAAAGCCGCTGATACCAAAGAAGCTCCCGCTGCCGGCAAATCATGCTGCAGCAAGAAAGGTGGAGCCAGTGCCTCGGCTGCTGCCTGTTCAAGCAAGGAAGCAGAAGCCTCCAAAGCCGCCGCTTGTAGCGCTGGTGCCGCGTCTGCTTCTGCAGGGGGTGCCAAACCCGCTTGCTGTGCCAGTGGCAGCCATGCTGCAGCCGCTGTTCCAAAGAACCCCAACTGAGCGGGCAACCTCGCTTAGTTTAAAGTTCCCTTTAGTCCCGGACATGGCTCAGCAGCCAGTCTGGCAAATCCAACAGGTCCTGAAGAACGGTTAACTCCGCTTCAGGACCTGTTTCTTTTGTGGCCGGCGCTGGCAAAAAAGAGCCTGGCCCCTGGTTGCTGCCCTGTTGCGGGGCGGCATCTGGCTGAAGGGGACCGCTAATGGCGGGATTGTACCACAGAAAATGCATCCCGGCTGACCGCGCGCTGGAATCGGTCAAAGCGTGATCGCCAATGTAAAGGCTCTCTGCCGCTTGCGCTCCAGCGTCGGTAAGCGCTTTGCGGAAAATGCGCAGGTCTGGCTTGGCGGCTCCGGCAGCTTCGGCCGTGGTAACCGTGTGGAAGTATGCGTCTAACCCGCTGTGCCTCAGTTTGTTCCGCTGCACATCCTCAAATCCGTTGGTGACAATGTGCATCGGATAATGCTCGTGAAGCCGTTGCAACACCTTGCGCGCACCGGGCATTAACAGGGTGCGCTTAGCCAGCATATCCAGGTAGGCGCCGCTTAGCTCAATGGCCAGTTTGCGGTTGTCGCAGCCAAAATCAGCGAGCGTGCGCCAATAGCGCTCCCAACGCAGCCGCTCAGGGTCCAGCCGCCCTTCGCGATACAGGCCCCAGGCATGTTCGTTGTGTACTTCATAGCGGACCACAAACGCCGCAGCGGACGGCACGCCAACGCCAGCCAAGGCGCAGTGGTGGTACAATTCCTCCAACACGCTCGCCGAATTTCGGGTAAAGTCCCAGAGCGTGTTGTCCAGGTCAAAGAAAACATGGCGAATGGGTTTCACGGTTCAGGGCGGCTGGACGGCGGCAACACGTCCGGTTCCAGCAGCCCAAAAGCCAGGCCCTCCTTTCGGCTTTGCCGGTAGACGGCGGCCGTGTCGGCAATGCTGGTGCTCATGGACCTAAAAGTCATTCCACTGGCCTGCGCGAATTTTTGGTTGTCGTAGCGGTAAAACGAGCCAACGAGCCGCGCATTTTCACGCGTCAGGTCGGGAGCCTTGTCCGTTAGAGCCCCTTTGAGTGCCTCCCAACGCCAGAGTGCCCCCAACAACAGAGGGCCGGCTTCAAGGCTGGGAACCGGCTTGCCCAATGCCATGCAAATGCTTCCGAACAGCGTTCGGTAGCTGGCGTTCTCGCCCACCAAAATGTAGCGCTCCCCGCAAAGGCTTTTCCTCACCGCCAACAGGCACGCAGAAGCCACGTCGCGAACGTCTACAAAACCCGACCCGCCGCGCGTGTAAAATCGCAGGCCTTCATCGGCGCGGGCAAAAAAGCGAGCGGTGCCCTGGTTCCAAAAACCGGCCCCTAAAATGGTGCCCGGGTTGACCACCACCAGGGTCAGGCCCTCCGCCCAGCCGCGCCAGGCCTCGCGCTCCGCCAAGTGCTTGGACAGCGCGTATTCGGTGCTGCGTTTGTTGAGTTCCCAGGGGATGTCTTCATCCAGAAGGGTGGCGTCCAATTTGCGGCCAATAGCCGCCACGGACGACACGTGCACCAGCGTGCCGATGCCGGCATCCAGGCAAGCGTTAACCAGCGTTGCCGTGCCTTCCGCGTTGACCCTTCGCATTGCATGGCGATCTTTGGGACGAAAAGACACCACCGCAGCGGCGTGGTAAACGGTGGAAATGCCCTTTACGGCTTCTTCCAGACCCATGGGATCCAACAAGTCTGATTCCACCCATTCAATGCGAGACACGTCGTCGCCCAACAACCGCAGGTCGCTGCCGGGCCTCCGCAAAGCGCGCACCTGTTCGCCATTAGCCAACAGGGTTCGGGCCAGGTAGGAGCCGAGAAAACCGCTGGCGCCGGTTACCAGATTGATCATGCCACTGCGGCTGAACGAAACAGCGTCAGCCGTTTCAAGCGTAGATCTCCCCGCCGATGCTGTTGCGGGTAGCCCCGGTGACGCTCGAAAGGATGTTGGTCTCGTTGCGCCAGCGCAAACAGCCAATCAATCCAATGATGAGCGCCTCTTTGAACTTGATGAGGGTCTCATCGGGCACGATGATCTCGGCATCAGCCGTGTCCTTGAGCCTTTCCAGCAAGAAGTCGTTGAAGACGCCCCCGCCTGTGACCAAAACTTTCTGGTCGGCCGGATCGCCGAGCTCGTAGTCTTCGCAGCACTGGGCGATGTCGCGGTGAATTTGGCCAACCAGATGCTCCACATACGTGCGGAGTTTGTCTTCGGTTGAAATGCGGTAATGACGGAACGTGGGCATCAGAACCTTGCGCACCCAGCCACCGCCAAGGGTTTTGGGCGGTTCTTTTTTGTAGTACCAGGAACGGTCCAGTTCCTCCAGCAAACGGGTGTCTACATGACCCGCGCGGGCGTTTGCCCCGCCGTTGTCAAAGTCAACACCCAGCGGCTCTACGAGCTTATTGAGCACCAGGTTGGCCGCAGCCAGGTCATAGCCGGCCATTTTGCCGCCGCCGAGATTAACCGTAATGTTTGCTATGCCGCCCAAGTTCAAGCAAAAGCGGAAGGCCGGAAACAACAGCATGTCGCCGATGGGCACGATGGGTGCTCCCTGGCCACCAAGCGCGACATCCGTGGTGCGGAAATTGCTGATCACGGGAAGGTTGGTTATAGCCGCAATGGCTGCACCGTCGCCGATTTGACTGGTCAGCTTGTTTTCTGGCTGGTGAAAAATGGTCTGGCCGTGGCTGGCAATGAAATCCACCTGGCCTTGCAGCCCATGCTTGTCCAAAAACGCGTTCACCAATTCCGCTGTATAATGGCCAAAGTACGTATGTGTTTTAATATACGTAATAGCGTTTTGCATGGTCAGGTTTGCCAGCCGGAGATGCCACTTGCGCGGGTATTCCAGGCATTCCGCCTTTTCAATTTTGTAGGACCAATTGCCTTCTTCGTCCACACTGAGAATGCAATAAGCGATGTCCAGGCCATCCATGGAACTACCAGACATCAATCCAAGTACACGATAAGTAGTCATTAACAATAATTAATTGGCTTTAAACAATTGTATGTACTGCACCACCGCATCTAATTCTTCGGGGCTCAGTTTGTTTTCGTAGGCGGCCATCAAATTTCGGCCCTTGGCAATCACCGTGCGGCTCTCCTGTTCGGTCAGCAGAGACAGCGCCAAATTGGCCGCACCGCTGCCGCCCATTTGCCCGTTCAGTCCATGGCAGAGTTTGCAATGCGTCTTATACACTTGCAAGCCCAGCACATTTTGCCCGGGATCGGGAAGTTCCAAGGGTCTTTTCGGTAAGTTCGGTGCGCTCGCTTGCTCTCCGGGTCCGCAGGACGAACCCCAAAACAAGCAGGTGAATAGCAAAGGAGAAAGCAGCCGCAATTCGTAAACCGATAAGTTGATCCGGTATAAATTCCGGGCAAAGGTATTACAGCCAGCCCAATTCCTTGCAGCGCCATGGCTAAAGACGCCAGATACTGCGTTACCGGACCAGAACAACCGTGCCTTGTTTGTCGATTTGATCGCCTTCTTGGCCCAAAACACTGACGGTGTAGACATAGGTCCCCACCTCTTGTTCCTTGCCGTTGTAGGTGCCGTCCCAACCTTTTTGCAGGTCCTGGGTTTCAAAAAGAAGCTGCCCCCAACGGTTATAAATACGGAAATAATATAATATTTCTACATCGTTGACCAACAGGAGCAAGAAATCGTTGGTGCCGTCGCCGTTGGGCGAAAAGGCATTTGGAACATCCACAACGGTCTTGGGCAGCACAAAAACCGTCACGGTGTCCAGGACCGAACAACTGTCCGGACTGGTGACCACAACGGTAAAAAGCGTGGTTTCCCAGGCGGTAAAGACGGGGTCTTCGGCCGAGGGATCATCCAGGTAGGTAGAAGGGCTCCAGGAATACGTGCCACCGCCGGAGCCATTCAGCGTGTACAGCGTCAGGTAATCTACGGTAGCCCCGGGACCAGCGTCTGCCAGCGGAACAAAACCAACCAACAGCTCCTGAAAGGCCGTGTCCTGGCATCCGTTGGCGGATTCCGCGATCAGAGTCACCAAATAAGTACCCGCCGCCGGGTATTGGTAGGCCGGCGATTCCTCCGTACTGCTCTCGCCATTGCCAAAATCCCAGAGCCACTCGGTGACGGTTCCGGACGAAATAGTGGTTTGGTTGTCAAACAGCGCAATTTCGTCCTGGCAAATGTCGGCTGCGGCAAACGCGGCATCGGGCCCCGGAGCCACGTTGACCACCTGCACAATGGTATCCAGGCAGCCCCGACTCGTACCGACGATCAGGGTGACGGTGTAATTTCCCCCGTCATCATACTGGTAAAGGGGGTTTTGATCGCTGCTGCCCGCACCATCGCCGAAAGTCCAGACCCAACTGTTGATCTCACCGGCCAGCGTACTGACTGAGGTATCGGTAAACACAACGGGCAGACCGGAACAACCGGCACTAAAGCTCCAACCTCCGATCAGCGTTGGGTAGATGGCTACCGTAGCATAGGCAGTGTCCGCGCAGAGAAAGCCTGGATTAGCAATCAGCGTCAGGGTGTAAATGCCGGTATCAGGGTAGGTGTACGGCGCAGGTTCAAAAGATGAAGAGGTATCCGAGGTAAGCCCGGGTACCCCAAAATCCCAAAACCAAAGGCTTGCCCCGGAGCTGCTGTTGTCAAAGCTGATGGTCCGGTCTTCGCAGTCCAGGATGAAATCGGGGATGGTAGCTATCACGGAAGGTTCGCAATCGGCCACGTTAAACTGAAAGTCGCGAACATGGGTATTGATCAGGACGCCGTCCCGGTACTCTTCTGCACAAACGCCGACCACGTATTGACCAGGAACATTGGGGGTGCCGGTCAACAGCCCGGTTACCGGATCAATGCTCAGGCCAGGGGTGCCGGGCAGGGGGTTGAGCGCGGAATAGGCCGCCAGGTAGCTAATGGCCGGGTACGGGGGGGAGGGGGGTTCATCCGGGCAACCGGGCGGTGAAAAAGGACCCGAGGGAAAGGGGCAGGTAGCCGTAGCGCCGGAAAAGGGCGCACAAAGCGAGTACACCAATGAATCTGCGTCGGCATCGGTGGCGCTGTGGTCAAAGAGTATCGGCTCTCCGGCACAGAGCACAATGGGTGGGAAATTGTTGAACACCGGCGAGCTGTTGCAGGTGGCATCCGCTACCGGGGGAATGGTTTCAAGGTAAGAACTTCCCGTGCCTCCGGGATCCACAAGGTTGTCAATGGTTCCGTTGCGGCAGCAGCGCTGATACACAAGGCTGTAACCATCCGGGTTAGGAGGCAGAAAAAAGGTACCGGTATAGACGCCTTTTTCAACGCAAATGCCCGGAGGAATGGTCAAACAGGGGTTGTCGCTGGTAACAGGCAGCAGGGAAATGGTTGGTGCGGTGAGCTGCAAGAAAGTTTGGTAGACCCCGGCTGCATCGTACACAAAAATGAAGGCCGGATTGTCAAAGCCTGCCCCACCCCCCGCGCAGTCGCGGTAAATAACCAGGTCAATGCGGTAGGTAGAATCGTTGATGCAGGTATAGTTCAGTTCCCCCCCGATCAGGTGAGCAGCGCGCAACTGGCTACCGGCAACCAGCATCAACACCAGAAAAAATGCCCATAATGAACGTTGCATAGCCATCATCGCAAAAGCGTTACCGTGCCGGTTTGCTGTAAATCTTGTCCTCTACAGCCCGAGCGCAACAAGTAAATAAAGGCACCAAGCGGTTGAGGTTTGCCGCGGTATGTCCCATCCCACCCGGTGGCCGGATCGTTGGTTTCAAAGACTTTCTCGCCCCAGCGGTTGAACACGAGCAATTCGGTCAATTCATCCTCGCCAAAAGTTTGAACGCGGAAGACATCGTTTCGGCCATCGCCGTCGGGCGTAAAGGCGTTGGGCAACAAAAAGCCGGGGCAATGGTCAATGAACACCACAACAATTGTTACGCTGTCCGTCACCACACAATTGTCCGGACTGGTGACCACAACGGTGAACGTGGTGGTTTCCAAGGCCGTGAAAACAGGGTCTTCGGCTGTAGGGTCGTCCAGGTTGGTGGAAGGACTCCAGGAATAGCTGCCGCCTCCGGAGCCGTCCAGCGTGTAGAGCGTCCCGAGTTCTACCGTATCCGTCAGGCCCGCGTCTGCCAGCGGCACATAGCCGACCACTAATTCCTGAAAAGCTGTATCCTGGCAGCCATTGCCTGAGGTCGCAATCAATGTTACCGTATACGTTCCCGCCACTAGATATTGATACGCGGGCGATTCCTCGATACTGCTTTCCCCATTGCCAAAATCCCAAACCAAATCGGTTATAGTGCCGGTTGAAATGGAGGTTAAGTTATTGAACAGCGCAATCTCGTCCTGGCAATGGTCGGCCACGGTAAAATTGGCATCCGGACCCGGGTCTATGGTGACCACTTGCACAATGGTATCCAGGCAGCCCGGGCTCGTCCCCACAATCAGAGTGACCGTGTAACTTCCCCCATCTGCATATTGGTAGGCGGGGTTCTGTTCGTTGCTAAAGTTGCCGTCACCAAAAGTCCAGCTCCAACTGTTGATTTCGCCTGCCTCGGTACTGACAGAAGTATCGGTAAAAACTACAGGGGTCCCGGAGCAGCCGGCACTAAACGTCCAACCTCCGATCAGCGCAGGAAAAATACCCACCGTGGCAAAAGCGGTATCCGAGCAGAGAAATCCGGGGTTGGCAATCAGCATCAGGATGTAACTGCCCGTATCCGGATAAGTGAACGGCGCGGGTTCATAGGCCGTAGAAGTATCTGTGCTGAGCCCAAGCACGCCAAAATCCCAAAACCAGAAGTCGCCAATAGAGCTGCTGTTGTCTAAAATGATGGTTCGGTCTTCGCAATTCAAAATAAAATCGGGAATGGAGGCTAGCACCAGCGGCTCGCATTCCGCCACGTTGAACTGAAAGTCGCGCGTGTGGGTGTTGAGAACCACGCCGCCCCGGTATTCCTCAACGCAAACGCCAACGACGTATTGACCCGGTACATTGGGTGCGCCCGTCAACAGGCCGGTAACCGGATCAATACTCAAGCCGGGAGCGCCGGGAAGCGGCGTGAGGGCAGTATAGATTGGCAGATACGTGACGGGTGCGTATGGGGGGGAGGGGGGTGTGGGCGGGCAACCAGCCCCAGTTAAGGGACCCATGGGAGCCGGGCAAAAAGCTGTAGCCCCGGAAAAGGGTGCACAAAGCGAGTACACCAGCGAATCTCCGTCAAGATCGGTGGCGCTCTGGTCAAAGAAAATGGGCTCCCCGGCGCACAGCAGAATGGGAGGAAAATTGTTGAAGACCGGTGAACTGTTGCAGGTTGCGTCAGCCGCCGGGGGGATGGTCTCTACGTAACTGCTTCCGGTGCCTCCGGGGTCAAAAAGGTTGTCAATGGTGGCGTTGCGGCAGCAGCGCTGGTACACCAGCGTATAGCCCCCCGGATCGGGAGCAAGGTTAAACGTACCGGTATACACCCCCTTCTCCACACAGATGCCCGTCGGGATGGTCAAGCACGGGTTGCTGCTGGAAACCGGCAGGGAAGTGATTACGGGTGCGGTGAGCTGGAAATAAGTTTGGTAAACGCCAGCAGCATTGTACACAAAAATGAAAGCCGGGCTGTCAAAACCAGCGCCAAACGCCGCGCAATCGCGGTAAATAACCATGTCAATGACATAAGTAGAGTCATTGATGCAGGTGTAGTTCAACTCGCCACCAATCAGGTGAGCAGCGCGAATCTGGCTGCCTGCTAGCAGTACCAACGCCAGAAAAAATGCCCCGAATGATCGTTGAATGGTCCTCATCGCAAGAGCGTTACGGTTCCAGCTTTTTGAAAATCTGCCCCGTCGCAGACGGTGCGCAAGACGTAAATGTAGACACCAAGCGGCTGTGGTTTACCGCGATACGTTCCATCCCAGCCAATTTCAGGGTTGCTGCTCTGGAAGACCTGCTCGCCCCAGCGGTTGAACACCAGCAGCTCCGTCAGTTGGTCGTCGCCGGTGGGTTGAACACGGAAAGCATCATTTCGGCCATCGGCATCCGGTGTGAACGCATTGGGCAACAACAAGCCGGCACAGCGGTCTAACACCTCCACAAAGACCGAATCAAAGCGACCGCAGCCGTTCTCTGCGGTCACGAAGACCGTGTACCACGTGCTTGTGGTTGGTTGGGCTATGGGTGCGGCGATGCCCGCATCGCTGAGGCTGTCCGTGGGGAACCAGGCGTAGTTAACCCCTCCGCTGGCAAACAACTGAACGGTTTGGCCGCGCAGCAGGCTGGTGTCCGGCCAGGCTCGGGCATCCGGCGCCGGGAGCACAAAAACGGTCACCACCGCGGTATCGGCAGTGCAACCATCGCCCACTTCCACCACATAGGTAGTCGTGCTCCCAGGACTGGCCAGCGGGTTGTAAACACCGGCATCGCTCAGCCCGGTTGTTGGCGTCCAGGCGTAAAAAAAACCGCCCGCAGCTTGTAGCGCAAGCGTCTCGTCCTGGCAAATGGTGTCGCCGGGCAGGATTTCCGCCAGCGTGGGCCCGCGAATGACAATCTCGAGCGTGGTGTCTGACGAGCAGCCGTTGGCAGCCCCGACCACCAGTTGCAGGGTGTACAGTCCCGTTTCGCCATACGTGTGCGTGACCGGATTGCCGGTGGCGGTGAAACCGTCGCCAAAATCCCAGAACCAACCGGTAATGGTTGAGGCCGTCACTTCGGCGTTGTCACTAAACTCGGCTGGTTCGTCCAGGCAGGCCAGTTCTGCGGTTAAGTCAATGTCCGGAGCATGGGGAATGGTAACGGTTCCCTTGGCAGAATCAACGCAGCCATACGAGCTGGTGACCACGAGGCTGACCGGGTACGTGCCTCCTTCGGCATAACTGCGGGTAGGCACGGGCAGGTGGGTGCGGGCGCCATCGCCAAAATCCCACAGCCAGGAAACCACATTGCCAAACCAGAACAAGCTTTGGTCCAGAAACAGCGTCGGTTCGCCGGGGCAGGCTGGCAGCACGTCAAAATCGATGTCTGCGCCGGGGTAAATGCTCACGATAGCCGTTGCGGTGTCCGTGCAAATAATGCCCGGTTCTGCTACGAGGGTGACGATGTAAGTGCCCGTATCCGGAAAAGTAAACGTGGGAAACTCGACCGTGCTCGTGGCGCCGGGTATGCCAAAATTCCACAAGAAGCTGCTGGCCCCGCTGCTGGTATTGTCAAAACTGACGGTGTAGCCCTCGCAGTTTAGCACGTTGGCGGTAGTGGCGGCCACAATGGCTCGGTTGCAGGAAACCACGTTGAACTGGAAGTCGCGGTAATGGGTGCCGATCAACACGCCGCCCCGAAATTCCTTTGCGCAGATTCCTACCACATATTGGCCTTCCGCTAGCGGGGTGCCGGTTAACAGGCCGGTTACGGGGTCTAAGCTGAGCGTGCCATCCCAGGGAAAGAGTGCCGAATACGGTGGCGCATAGCTGACGCCGCCGTAGGGCGGTGCACCAGGCTCGGTCGGGCAGCCGCCCGTGGCGGTTGGACCTGGCTGGGGACAGCCTGAGGAAGCGCCTTCAAACGGGCGGCAAAGCTCGTAGGTGAGCGCATCGCCGTCTGGGTCCAATGCGGAATGGTCAAATACAATGGGCTGGTCCCGGCACAGGATCAGGGGTGGAAAATTGCTGAAGCGCGGGCTGTTGTTGACCATGCTGGCTGGATCGGGGATGAAGGCCACGTAGCTGGAGCCGGTGCCTCCCGGATCAATAAGATTTAAAATGGTATTGTTTCGGCAACAGCGCTGGTACACCAGCGAGTACCCACCCGCTAAATCCGGCAGCGTCAGGTTGGCCGTGTATTGGGTCCGCTCTACGCAAATGACGGGCGGGTCTTGCAGGCATGGGTCATCGAGCGAAGGGCTGATGTTCTGCACGCTGCCCAACGGGATGGACAACGTGGTGAACAGCAGTCCACTCGTAGCTTCGTATACAAAAATGCTGACAGGATTATCAAAGGGTGCCCCACCCCCCGCGCAGTCGCGGTACACATCCAGGGTAACGCGGTAATTGTTGCCGCCAAGCGCCAAATAGCTAAGCTCCCCCCCGATAATGTGGGCAGCACGACCGGCCAGCGAAACCGCCAGGGCCGCAACAAGCAGGAAAACAGGCAAAACCAAACGCATGTTGGGGGCGCGGATGGGGCGGATTCACAAGGAGCCCTAACCCCGGAAGAGCTATGAAAGATAGGGATTACCCCAACAGTCCGTGAAGAAAAACGCTAATTTGGGACTCGCTTTCGCGAGCCAGTGCGCCCTTACACGCCAAAACCAAGTGAAATGGGCCAAAATTGGCCGCGCCTGGTCGAAAATTGACGATTTTATGAGGAATGTTCTCTTCATCCGGCGGGCTCTGGGCCGGATTTCTACGGCCCTGTTTGCCTTGGTGCTAACCGCCGGCGGTCTGGTAACCGCCCAAATTACGATCCCGACCAACGGCGTTCGGGATGAGCGAAGCGGATTGCACGCCTTTGAGAATGCCACCATTGTGGTTTCGCCCGACCAAACGCTGGAAGGCTCGACGCTGCTGATCCGCGACGGCAAAATTGTGGCGGCGGGGAAAGGTCTCGCCATACCCGCAGATGCCGTGCGGCACGATTGCAGCGGCCAATACCTTTACCCCTCCTTCCTGGATTTGTTCAGCCAGTACGGCGTTGCCAACAAGCAGCCCTACGAGCGCGCCTCGCGGCAGGAAGCCCTGAACAGCGAGCGCCCCGGCGCCTGGGCCTGGAACGAAGCCCTGCTTCCTGAGTTTGATGCCGCCCAGGCTTTTGTTGGCGACGACAAGGCCGCAGAGTCCATGCGCGCTGCCGGGTTTGGCGCGGTTCTGACCCACCGCCCCGACGGCGTTGCCCGTGGCACCGGTGCTGTGGTGTTGCTGTACGGCAAGGGGCACGAACACGTTGCCCTGGTACGGGAACGCGCCGCTGCTTTCTATTCCTTCCAAAAAGGGAGCTCCACACAGGATTACCCGGGTAGCTTAATGGGTGCTATTGCCCTGTTGCGCCAAACGTACCTGGATGGCCGTTGGTACGCGCGCCAGACCGTGCCGCGCAAAGAAGTCAACCTGTCGCTGGAGGCTTGGAACAACACGCAAAGTCTGCCCGCCTTCTTTGAAGCCGGCGACCATTACAGCGCGCTTCGGGCAGCTCGCGTGGGCAAGGAATTCGGCGTGGCCTATACCTTTTTGGGCGACGGCACCGAGTACCGCAGCCTGAACGACCTTAAAGCCGTGGGAAGTGCGTTCGTCCTTCCCCTGAATTTTCCGGCTCCTTACAAGGTCAGCGACCCGCTGGATGCCAACATGGTGTCTTACCCCGAACTGCTGCACTGGGAATGGGCACCAGCCAATGCTGCCCTGCTGAGCCAGGCGGGTGTACCGATTGCGCTGACTACCAAGGGATTAGAAAACCCGGGGCTGTTCCGCGAAGCCCTAAAAAAAGCCATGGACCACGGGCTGAGCGAGAAAGCCGCCTTGACAGCGCTGACCACGGAGCCGGCGCGCCTGGCGGGCGTTTCTGCTGAGCTTGGCACTTTAGAAGCGGGCAAACGCGCCAATTTCCTGCGCTGTTCGGGGCCCATTTGGGACAAAGAAACCACGATGCTCGAAAACTGGGTGGGCGGCGAGCGCTATGGTCTGGAATGGGCCGATGCCGCCGATTACCGCGGCACGTATTCCCTGCAACTGGGCAACCAGCGCTACGAAGTTGAAATCGGTGGCAAGCTGCACAGCACCGACTTTATGGTAAAACGAGACAGTGCTGCGCTGAATACGGAAGGCATCCAGGACCGCGATCGGTTGTCATTAAGTTTCCAGGATGGGGATGCGCATTACCGCCTCAGCGGCTGGTGGATGGACGGCAAATTGTCCGGCTTGGGCCAGGACCAAAAGGGCACCTGGGCGAATTGGACCGCAACCCGAACAGCACCCTATGCACCCAAACCCGATACAGCCGCCAAAAAAGACGAGAAGCGGATCATGGACCCGGCTGCCCTTCCCCGGCCTTTTCAAGCCTTTGGCGACACCAGTGCCCCGGTGCAGGAAACCGTGCTTTTCCGCAACGCCACGGTGTGGACCAATGGCAAGGACGGTGTGCTCGAAGGTGCGGACGTGTTGATTAAAAACGGCCAAATCAGCAAGGTGGGCCGCAACATCAATGCCGGCGACGCCCGCGTGGTGGATGCTACCGGCAAACACCTGACTGCCGGCATCGTTGATGAACATTCGCACATCGCCATCAGCCGCGGAGTGAACGAAGGCACGCAGGCCAGCTCTGCCGAAGTGCGCATTGGCGACGTCATTGACCCTTCAGACATCGACATTTACCGGCAGTTGTCGGGCGGAGTGGTGGCTGCGCAGCTTTTGCACGGATCGGCCAACCCGATTGGCGGACAAAGCGCGCTGATCAAGCTGCGCTGGGGCGCTTCTGCAGAGCAGATGAAAATTGAAGGAGCCGACGGCTTCATCAAGTTTGCGCTGGGCGAAAACGTCAAACAGAGCAATTGGGGCGACCAGAACACCATTCGCTTTCCGCAATCCCGCATGGGCGTGGAACAGGTTTTTGTGGATCACTTTACCCGCGCCCGCGAGTACGGCCGTCGCAAGGCCGCCGGGGACCCCACGTTGCGGCCCGACTTAGACCTGGAAGCCCTGTTGGAGATTCTGGAGAAGAAGCGCTTCATCACCTGCCATAGCTATGTGCAGAGCGAGATCACCATGCTCATAAAGGTTGCCGAACAATTTGGTTTCCGGATCAACACCTTCACCCACATCCTGGAAGGCTACAAAGTGGCCGACAAAATGAAGGCGCACGGTGTGGGTGCCTCTACGTTCAGCGACTGGTGGGCCTACAAGTACGAAGTCATCGACGCTATTCCGCACAACGCGGCCCTTTTGCACAAAATGGGTGTGGTCACCGCCATCAATTCTGACGATGCAGAAATGGGCCGACGCTTGAACCAGGAAGCTGCCAAAGCCGTGAAATACGGCGGTGTTTCGGAAGAGGATGCGCTCAAAATGGTAACGCTCAACCCGGCTATTCTGCTGCACCTGGACAACCGCATGGGCACGGTAGAAGCGGGTAAGGAAGCCAGCATCGTGTTGTGGACCGACCACCCGCTGTCTGTGTACGCGCGGGCCGAACAAACCTGGATTGACGGCCGCCTCTACTTTAGCCTGGAAAAAGACGCGGAAGCGCGAAAAACGCTTGCCGCCGAACGCAACCGCATCATGTTGCGCATGTTGGACAAGGCCGCAGAAGGGGGCCCCACACGCGAACCTAAAGCCGAGCACGAACACAATTATCACTGCGACGATGTGGAAGACGAAGGCAACGAAGGGACGTTCTAAACGTCCACAGCCCTTGATCAAACCCACGTTAAGCCCTTCCACCCTATTATTGATTGCCCTTTCATGAATAAGTTTACCCAAACCCTGCTGCTTGTCCTGCTTGCCCTGACGAGCCAGGTCGTGTACGCCCAACAAAGCCCTTCGGCCAAAGGCAGTTTTCTATTGCTCGGCGCAGTGGCTCACCTCGGCAATGGCCAAGTCATTCCAAACAGCGCCGTGGCCGTGCGCGATGGGCGATTTACGCTCGTAGCTGACGCAACAGTCATTCGCATTAACCCGGAGGAGTATGACACGGTCCTGACGGTAACGGGCCAGCACGTTTACCCCGGATTCATCGCGGCTGTTTCGGGCTTAGGCCTGATAGAAATTGGTGCCGTGCGGGCTACCAACGACGCTAACGAAGTGGGTGTCTACAATCCGCACATTCGGTCTGCCATAGCTTTTAATACGGATTCCAAAGTTTTACCTACGCTTCGCAACAACGGCATTCTGATGGCGCAGGTCATTCCCGATGGTGGAACCATCAGCGGTTTCTCGTCTGTCATGCACCTCAACGGCTGGAATTGGGAAGACGCCCTGGTGGTGGCTGATGATGCGTTGCACCTGCAATGGGAGAAGTTGCTGTCGCGCGACGGTTGGTGGGTGGAAAACGCACGACTGGAAAGCAACGAACGGTACCAAGCCAATACTGACCAGCTTTACGCCTTCTTCCACGAAGCCCGCGCTTACGCGGAGACCCCCTCGCCCGCTCCCATCAACCTTCGGTTTGAAGCGATGAAGGGCATTTTTGACGGCAGCAAAAAAGTGTTCATCCGCTGCTATGAAGCCAAGGAGATTGCGGAAG
>Ga0105049_10004667_pt1 | contig 16083 bp, 12 predicted proteins | sample MAT06_FD_78087 | JGI IMG/M metagenome (GOLD analysis project Ga0105049, IMG submission 78087) | Freshwater microbial communities from Lake Fryxell liftoff mats and glacier meltwater in Antarctica - MAT-06 | ecosystem: Environmental > Aquatic > Freshwater > Ice > Liftoff microbial mat | place... | reverse complement strand
GGCTCGGAGGTTACGATTTATATTTACGACGACGCGTACGCGGGGTCCAGCGAGTTTCGGGTTGTTAATGAAATCACAAGTTACCCCTGGGTGGCGATGACAATCGCGCACGAGCTGGCCCACGCGCTCGCTACCAGATCAGATGTTCAGCGGCGGTTTAACGCCGAGTTCAGTGACTGCGCTGCATGCCTCACCTGGTACGCGCGAGACGAGCCCCTCACGGAGATGTTCCCTGAAGCATTCGCGATGTACATGCTCGATCGGACTTGGCTGCAAGAAAACTACCCGGCGGTCGCCGAATGGTTCGAGCGTTGGGCGAGCAACAACGATGCACCCTAGGCGGGTACCGCAGCGACCCTGCCATCTACCAACGAAATCATCCGGTCGGCGCGGGCTGCGGTATGGACGTCGTGGGTTACAACGAGCATCGTAAGGTTGCGTTCGGCGCGGATGGCCAGAAGCATATTAAGAATGGTCTCCCCGGTGGTTCGGTCAAGATTACCTGTAGGTTCATCAGCGAGGAGGATCGTCGGCTCGTTGATCAGGGCACGGGCGATGGCCACGCGCTGGCGTTCGCCCCCTGAAAGTTCTGCAGGCTTGTGCTGCAACCGATGCGAGAGGCCGACCTTGTTGAGCAGCTCCGCGGCGGCTTTGCGGGTGGCTGCCGCACGGCCCGCGTATGAAAATCCCCAGCGCACCATGGCGGCAATAGTTACATTCTGGAGCACCGTAAGCTCGGGGAGTAAATGGTAAAACTGGAAGACAAAGCCGGTCTCACTCGCGCGATACCGGTTCAGGGCGCTGCGTCCCATCGCCGCGACGTCTTTGCCACGGTAGACCACCGACGCGGGCTGAACGTTACGTATTAATTGCGGGTCGGGCGTGCCTGATTCGTCTGAATTCATCGCGGCCGTTTTTGGAGTTTTCCTTTCGGGCCGATCCGGCCGGTCAAGGCCCCCGACGACATGCAGCAGGGTGCTCTTTCCGGAGCCTGATGCGCCGAGAATCGCAACAAACTCTCCTTCCGCCGCGTCGAGGTCTACGCCGCGGAGCACGGGCACCTTTACTCTGCCCAAATGATATGTTTTGTATATATTACGAGCGTTGAGCGCGACCGGCCGACCCGTGACTGAGGGGGGTATTCCTAGGTATTGATTGACGGCGCCCGAGGTGGGTTCAGGCTTGTTGGGGTCATGCATCGCGTTAGGATCTGAGGTGTGTGGGAATAAAGGCGAAGTCGTGAGATGGTGTTGGGCGAGGGACATGCGGGTGGCAAACAAACGGGAGTAACCGAGGTGACTTGACCCAGCTCAGTAACTCTGACCAGCCTTCAACGTAAATACTACTCTTGGAGGTAAATCAGAAACCCCTACTGTTTGAGGGGATATAGCTTTCTTATCCCCGCGCACTGGGTGGGAGAGATGCTGACGACAGTAGCTAAGCGGTCCACGGCTGTGAACCGCAGAATCCGAGGCTATCTACTCAAACCGCAGCGCACGCACCGGGTCCATCAGCGCCGCGCGGATCGCGGGTATGAACGCACCAAGTGCGCTGGCGAAGATGCCCGCCAAGAAAACCAGCACCGCTTTGTCCGACTCCACCTGGTTGGGTATTGTAATAAAATAGTAAATGCTGGGGTCCCAGATGGTGACCTCTAGCGCGGTCCCCAGCCAATCGTGGATCGGGTTGATGTTATGTACTACCAGGTACGAAACGCCTAGCCCCAAGGTCGAACCGACGACTCCGATCGTAACCCCATAAGCGACCCACAACGCGGCGACGCCGCCGCTGCCCGCGCCTACCGCCCGAAGAATACCAATATCGCGCGTCTTCTCTGCGACCATCGCCCAGAATATCGCCAAGATCAGGAAGACCGCTACGAGCGAGATAATCATAAACAAAACTAATAATAGAACTGTCTCTTTCTTCACCGCGCTGATCATCGTGCCGTTCTGTTCTTCCCACGTTCGGATAACAATGGCGTGCCCGGGGGGCACCTCTCCCATGTGCCGCGCCGCAAAGGCGTCGTACACCTCTTCGACCGCGGCCTTGAGCGCCTGGCTCTGAGCGGTGCTGTCCACCGCGCCCTTGCCCCTCACCAAAACATGGGTCACCCGAGGCGGATCTACTTCGACCTGCTCGCCGGGGGTATCCTCGAATGATTCCGGCCCGTTCGCGTTCGCCTGGGCGGCCTCTGGCGTAACGACTGTTCCTGAGGGTCCCGCCTTGTTGACTGCACCAGTCCCCGGCTTCGTCACCCGCCGTGCCGCGTCCATCATAAGCATGTCCTGCGCTAGCGCGAGTGGCACAAGCACGACGTGCGAGTCTACCTCATAAAGGCCGCTTTGGAACTCGTTGGCAACCGGTAAGTTACGACTCTCCATCTGTACCGCCCGGCCGCTGCCGTCAAGCGGAGCAACGCTCAAAAGAACTTTACCATCACGCGGCATGAACATATCTACCAGGTCTTTTTCGCCGGTTGAAAGTAACCTCCTCTTGACCTCGGGTAAATAATATCCTCTGGGGTGGCGGTAGTTCATGCCGCTTACTTCGATGCCCATCACGATTCCCGGCAGGGCCGTTCCGTCCGCCTCGGCCCGGGTCATCGTCCGACCGTTCTCCTGGATCTGCGCCCAGCTTAAGCCGCTGATCGCGTTTATTCGCGGGTCTTCGCGTTCAGTATCTTTCTTAAGCGGATCTTTCTGCGGTTTCCAATACAAGATATCGAAATACGAAGTGACGCGCCCGTACGACTCGGGAACTATTCCCTTCACGGTAACCGCCTGTTTGAGTCCGCTGGGGAACGCGGCGAGGCCAAAGGTTTCAATCGTCGGGGCCGCCGCAGCGACGCTGGGGTGCTTTTCCAAATCCTTAATCAGCTCGTCATAATAAGCAAACCCAGCATTCGGCCAGGCGATTACCACATCGCCTGTCATGGTGCGCCCGCTCCCGATGAGCATGTTGACAAACCCGCCCATCACCGACCAGACGACCAGCACCATCGCGGTACAGAGCATGACCGCGCCGACCGCGAACAGCGGCATGATTTTGCTGAGCAAATAGCGTTTGGTGAGTAGAAACTGATACATTGGTATCCTTAGGGTAGTCGGGTAATGGGCGGTTCTTGTAATACTCGGACGGGGGCGGTTCTTGTGATGCACGAACGGGGTTTAAGTTCGCACGACGCGGCGCGGCCCGCGCTCATAACCTTGCAGACTCGTGACCCGCACCCCGCAAGTTCCAAGTTCTACTAATTCGGTGCCCGCTTCAGAAAGCTCAGCGTCGGTCAGGCGTCTTGTCGTCTGGTGTGATCACTCTCAGGCGGCGTTTCTCGCATCGCTGATGCGAGAACTGCCACCCTCGGTAATGGTCGTAGGTGTGGGCCAGCAGGCGCGAAACGCGATCCTGGCGACTGATCAGAAACTTACGTACTTTGATGACCTGCGGGTGGTGCTGACCACCGCGCCCACCGATGCGGTACTCATCCTAGGTGCCGACGAGTTTGGTTCGCATCCCGACGACGTGGTAGCGGTGTGTGCAGCGCGGGCGCGCAGCGTGGAGGTGCTAACTGCTCAGCCGATCCCATTAAGCGCCTTTGAGCTTGAACGCTGTTGGAGTAGTGACGAGACGGTTGCGAGCGTCGAGCTGGGGGCGGATGATCGGGGTACCGAGCTTGCTGGAAGTGACGAAGGTGTGATTCCGCGTGCCACGTCGCGGGCGCACGCGCTGGCATGGATACGGACGGTCGGTTTGCCATCCCGGAGCGAGAGTTTTGTTGCCGCTTCTGAGTTTCTCGCCGCGTTCGGTGCCGCCCGCAGTGGAAGAGTGGCGACCTTCGGAGCCTTGGGGCATCCGCCGCTGGGCACCGGGCTGGTGAGTTCCTTTGACTTACTGTTCGCCGCGATCGGTGGGACTGGAGAAGAGATCTCTTGGATCGATGCGCACCTGCGCGGGCCGGTGAGCGTGGGGCGTGGACCAACTGCGCTCCGTTCGTCGTCGGTTACCGGTTCCTTATCGGCCCTCGTAAGGTGGGAAGCGGATCGTGCATTCCTGCTGGAGGCGAGCGATGCGGCGGCGCGAGTGGGCTTTGAGGTAACATTAAGAGGCCCACATGGGCGGGTTGAGATAAGTGAATCTGGCGCGGCGTGGCACGCCCCCGATGGATCGCTCCGCGCCTCAGCGCGCGTCGAGCAGCGAACCCCGCCCCAAGCCCTGGCTGCTGAAGTAGGTGCTCTGTTGCTGCGGACCAAGCCTGATCCGGGTCCGATGCTAATCGCCAGATCACTGCTGGCAGCGCAGACCGCGCTGCTGAGCGCGCACACCGGTCGGCCGGAGAGCCCCGCTACCGTGCGTGGCTTGGCACGGGCGATGTAAAAGCGGTGTCGCATGGACAACTGCCGATCTTCCAGTGAATCTCGTGGGCTACATTGTAACTATGAAGTTTGTTAAGATCGCCCAACGTAGCGGGTGGGGTCCGGCACTCCTGCGGCGGCGAAGCCTTCGCGGCGAAGAACACAGGAGTCGCAGCCTCCACAGGCCAGCGCGCCGCCCTCCGGCACATTCACGGGATCATAACATGAATGCGTGAGGCCATAATCGACCCCCAGGCGGAGGCCGAGTTGAATTATTTGAGCCTTACTTAGGCTGATCAGCGGGGCGAGCACCGCCAGCCGCCCGCCCTGGATTCCCGCCTGGGTAGCGAGCGCGGCGGTGAGTTCAAATGAAGCGATAAACTCCGGACGGCAGTCGGGGTAGCCCGAGTAATCCACGGCATTGACGCCAATGTAGAGAGCCTTGGCCTTAAGAACCTCCGCGATCCCGGCGGCGAGCGATAGAAAGATTAAGTTGCGGGCTGGAACATAAGTCACGGGAATCGCCCCGCCCATCTCGAGCGCGGTGCGTCCCTTGGGCACGGGAATGTCGTCCGTAAGTGCCGACCCGCCGATGCCACGCAGATCAATCGCAATCGTCCGGTGACTCGCGGCCCCCAGCAACCGCGAGAGGTTCTCAGCAGCTATAAGTTCAGCACGGTGCCGCTGGCCATAATCAAACGCAACGGTGTGGCACTCAGCCCCGCGCGAACGGGCCAGTGCTAACACGGTCGCGCTGTCCAGGCCCCCCGACAGCAGCACCACACAGCGGTCGGCATGGCGGGCCAAATCTAAAGCCTCACCGGATGCGTGATCTGAAGAAATCAATGCCATAAAAGTGTACGGTGCGAGGTGACGGACGGTGGGGTTCTGGGGGTGTTGGGCGGGGGGTTATCCCAGTTTCATCGACATAATGGTTACATCGTCAGAAAACTTATCACCCCCGGCGTGGGCGCGAAGGGCATCCATCAGGCGATGCACATCTTGATTGACATCGGTGCAGCCCCGCAAGGTCGCCAGCACGCCCTCGGGCTTAAACATAAGTCCCGATGGGCTTAGTTGCTCCGCCACTCCGTCGCTATACACAGTGACCCGGTCACCGGGGGCAAGCTGCAACGTTCTGGCTTGATATACCTCATTGGCTTCGATGCCAAGCGGTAGCGACTCGGGGACTGGCCCGGCTGTAACAGCTTGGTCACCATCAACCAGCGTACGGTGTACCCAGTAACTGTGCCCACAATCGACGTAAGTTAATATATTTGTAGCGGGGTCAAAGACGCCCGCCCAGAGCGAGATAAACCCCTCGGTCAGCCTGCGGGTCATAAGGTCGCGGTTCACGCGGCCGATGGCGCGGGCTAGGTCCGAGTCATTGACGAACGCCGCACGCAACTGCATCTGCGCGGAAGCCATTAGCATGGCGGCCCCGACGCCCTTGCCCGAAACATCGCCCAGGCAAGCCGCGATGCGACCGTCGCCCAGCTCGAAGACATCGACAAGGTCACCCGCGACCAACCGACCGGCTTGGTTAAGGGCGGCATAAGTCAAATCGCCCACGGTGCCGCACGGGGCGGGCATGAGTTGCTCTTGGGCATGGCGAGCGGCGTTCAGATCCGCCTCGAGCTGCGTGTGGCGAGCTTGCAACTGGCGGCGTTGCAGTTCAGCGAGCGACAGCGAGGCGATGCGGGCGATGGCTGCAATATAAGCATCCACCTCGGGTGTGGTGGGGGGCGGGGGAGCACCGAACTCTCCGGACTGATCAAGATAGAGGTAAGCAGCGGCATCTCCCGCGACCATAATTGGAGCACACACCGCGTTCAAGATTCCCTGACTGATAATGCTTACCGCGTGCCGGAGCGAGCTATCGCCGGTGGTTAACTTAGCGATCTCTCCGCTGCTCGCAGCGCGCACCAGCGACCGGCTGAACGCGAAGCCCTGCGGGGCATCCCGACGCGAAACCATCGCCGCGAGTGTCATTACTACGTCCGTACCCGGAATTGACTTAATGACCGCAACTCGGTCAAACGGTGAGCCGTTCGCCGCGGCGGTCACAATCGCCTTGGCAAGTTCAGACTCTTGGCTGGCGGCGTGCAAGCTTGCCGCCAAATCCATGACTAAATGAAGCCGCTTCTCGGCTTGACTTAAGATCGCATCGCTGCGGAACGTTTCTACCTTTCCAACTTCCTGATCAGAAAGCCGGCTTGATCCAATAATGGTCATCGCACCAGCAGCTGTTTCCGCCCGGCCAGCGTGAGCCTTAAAGCTCCACTTTGCAATCGAGAGAACGTCGCCATCGCGTAGCGATGCCGGTTGATCGGCCTCAAGTCGGACCCCGTTGAGCATTGTGCCCAGCCGACTTGACTTATCGGTAATGTACCACGTGCCCAGTTTCCATTCAATCACCGCGTGAACGCGGGAGACGGTCTGATCAGGAAGCTGAATTTCGCATTGGGACTGCCGACCAAGCAGAGTGGGCTTGCTCGATTCGAGCTCCCGAACGCCCATCGTTGGGTCGCTCAGGGCTACCAAACTGAGGGGCGAGGCAGACTGGCTTCCGGACAAGATGACGCGGCTATGAGACACCGTCGATAGTATTCTGACCATCGCAGGGCCGATAGCCAGATCCCAAATGCGCTGACTACACTTACCCAACACCCACTAATCGCGAACGAAACACTCACAACGTGGCTTGGCCGCTATCAAATACAAATTTCAAAGTTAAAACCTTTGCGTCTTGGCCGTCGGCGTGTTATATTTCTGTACCTCACTCGGCCATCCAGGGCCTCGGAGAGGTGCCGAAGTTTCCGCTTCGTTGAAGGGTTGTGGCTCGCTTGGGTTGAAGAGTCGGTAGGTCGCCACCGCGTGTTTCGCGCGGCGGACGAGCGGCAGCGACAGCCTTTTAGGCCGTGTTGAGATCGTTGATAGCAGGAAGGGATTGCGAAGGAGAGAGCAAATGAGCGATGGTTTTAATGGCGTTGCAGCTGCGCGCATTGCAGCATTGAGTGTCGTTGCCTTGCTACCGCAGTTAGCGGTGGCAGGCCCGGATTGGCTTGAAACCACGGATGCGGGTTCAGTGATCGCGACCGCCCAGGTGCCTTCGCGCCCGTTCGGCGCTGCTGGGCTCACGAGCATCGCTGGCTCGCTCTCCCAAGGGCTTACTCAGCCCGATTACGAAGATCTGTACTTCATCCGCGTGCTGATTCCCACGGCGTTTTCTGTGCGTCCGGCTTTCGCCGACTTCAACGTCGTAGTGTATTTATTTAATATTACGGTCAACGGTGAGGGGTACGGCTTCTTAGCCAACGACGACGAAAGTACGTCAAGTACGCTCCCCAAACTCCGCCATCAGAGCGATGATGGCACGCAGGTCATCCTTGTCTTCCCCGGTGACTACGTGTTAGGTATCACGGGCGCTGGCAGAGTGCCGGTCAGCCGCACAGGTCCCATGTTCAATTTCGCATCCAACACCGAAGTGAGCGGCCCAGACGGCCCCGGCGGGCTGAATCCATTACAGGGTTGGAGCGGAGTTGGCGAAACCGGCCGCTACGGATTCACACTTGAAGCCACCGACTTCCCAGCCGTACCGGCCCCCGGTGCTGCTGTTGCGATGCTCGCCGTGGCTGGCGTTGCGGTCAGCCGTCGTCGCCGCGGCAAGTAAACGCCTTCGCCGCTACATAATCCTCAGTCAAAGCTGCCGAGACATTCGACCTGCTGTTTACTTAGCAATCTACCGCTCTATGCAGGGCGGTTTCTTTTTGTACGTCGCTGTTGCAAGTCTGATAACCCTTGTGCTTCGATCTCCAACTAAACATGGGGCGACCGCCTCTACGAGCACGGCCCGCATTTGGGTTACCTCAGCTGCGGCTGAGGTAAGGCAAAGAAAGTTCAACGCGACTCGCCTATCATTGTGCTTCAGCCAGCGGCCTCAACAACCGTAGGGATTCGTCTGGCGGCGCCTGTTCGTGGGTGTGCGTTGAAGTAAGCGGTAGCCCCGATGTGGGTTGTGAGCATGGGTTGTAAGCCTCGGCGAATGGCCGTTGCACTCCCGCTCAGTCCCGTTTTACATTTTATCCAACGTTACATTCGGCGTTTGCTCCGTGTCCCGGTGAGGCTTGCCTCCCCTCCTGCATCGAACCAGATTCTCGCGACCACTACGCGTGGTTGCTGAGAATGTGTCCTGCGAGGGAACGCCGATCAGTTCTAATTTTGCGCTCCGTCGCGCCCGCGTTGTTTTTTAACATTTGCGTGCGCCGTTTGGAGCGGAAAGCTCGAGTGCAGTGCGCGTGTAGCGCAGAAAGTCATTTGCTGTGCAGTTAACATTTTCATCCTTTCCCCTTGCCGCTCCTATCCAGCAGGCCATCACCGAAGAGGGATATACCGTCCCGACGCCGATCCAAGCCAAAGCCATCCCGCCCGTCCTCGAAGGGCACGATGTTCTCGGCGTAGCTCAGACAGGTACCGGTAAGACCGCTGCGTTCGCGCTCCCAATGATCCATAGGCTGATGACGGCGGAGAAAGATAAGTCATCACGCGGCCCCAAAATGCCCCGGGCGTTGATCCTTTCGCCCACGCGCGAGTTGGCAACGCAGATCGCCGACAGCTTTAACACCTATGGCCGCCACGCCGCGCTCGATACCACTGTAATTTACGGTGGCGTTTCGCAGTATCATCAAGTGCGTGCGCTGCACCGGGGCGTCGATATCATCGTCGCCACCCCCGGCCGCCTCATGGACTTAATGCAGCAGCGTGTGGTAAACCTCAACGAAGTAGAGATCTTCGTTCTCGACGAGGCCGATCGCATGCTAGATATGGGGTTCATTCAGCCCATCCGCTTCATCGCGGCTGCACTTAAGAATAAGAAGCAGACACTGCTCTTCTCGGCGACGATGCCCAGCGAAATCAAACATCTCGCTGACTCGCTGCTGAAGAACCCGGTGCGAGTGTCGGTAGCCTCAACCTCCGCTGCGGCCGAAACGGTCGAGCAGAGCGTGTACATGGTGAACCGCGATCGTAAGTTGCCGCTCCTTCAGCACCTTATCCGCAGTGCGAACATCCAGCGCGTCGTCGTCTTTACCCGCACCAAACACGGAGCGGATAAAGTGGCCCGTCGGTTAAACAATGTCGGGCTCAGCGCACTGGCAATTCACGGCAACAAGGCTCAGAATCTGCGAACACGTACGCTCGAGTCTTTCAAGAGCGGCCGGACGAGGGTTCTCGTGGCCACCGATGTCGCTGCCCGCGGCCTTGATGTTGATGGCATCTCGCATGTGATTAACTTTGACATCCCGATGGAACCTGAGAGTTACATCCACAGGGTGGGCCGCACCGGCCGCGCGGGCGCCTCTGGCATTGCAGTCTCCTTCTGCGATTCCGACGAACGCTCGCTTCTCCGGCAGGTCGAACGTCTGCTTCGTAAGCCAATCCCTCTGGCAAAGATGGACGCGGAGCTCGCCGAGAAACTAGCGACTGAGGAAAAAGTTCCAGGCGCCGAGTTACCCCACGCTTCCAGCGAAGACGGCCAGAGCGATCGTGGCGATTACGGCCGCGGCGGTCGTCGCCCTCGCCAAGGGAGCCGATTTGGTGATGATGGCCACGCCCATCGCCCTGGTGGCACATTCTCCGGTCGGCGCGATCAGAGCAACGCCTCGCAGCCACGTACAACTGGTGAACGCTCCGCCCGTCCCCGGCCGGTGGAAGGTTGGAACGTAAACCGTGCAGAGAGTCGCTCGGCCAGCGGCCCGCCTTCCCGAAATCCGGATGTGGCCAACGGGGGCGATGCTCCCAGCCGCACGCCGCGTGAAGGCGCAACTTCAGATCGGAGAGAGGGCGTCAATTCTTCTTCTCGCCGTTCGACCGCAGAGTCTTCGGGCACGGCACCGGTGCGTGACCTCGCTAACATGCAACCGTTCCCCGACGGATCTAACGCAACCATCAGGCGCGCGGGTGCTGCAGGTGCGGGCGCGGGTGCAAAGAGAACCGCAACCCAAATCGGCGGACGAGGTGCAGGACCCAAGCCCACGAGCCGACCGACATCGGCCGGAGCTCGCCCAGAATCACGCGGCGGCGAATCGGCGGGCTCATTTCCCTTCCGAAATAAGCAGGTTGCAGAGTCGGGAATGGTCGCCTTCAACCAGAATCGCGGGCCTGCCAAGCGTGGCGCCAAGTCGCAGTCAGGTGAAAGCTCGGGCGGAGCGGCCGCAAAGCCGGGAGCCAAGCGTCGGCCCGCCCGCGACGGCGAATACTGGTAGTGGCTAAATTCGGATAAACTGAAGCAAAAAACGATGGGCGGCTCCGGCGGGGCCGCCCATTTTCAATTGTCTTAGCGCATTCTTAATATTAAACGCGTTGTGCCACACAAGACCTCGCCTCACCTGAGGAATCTAAGCACTAGCCAGCTAGTTCGGACCCGGAAACGTTTCCTGAAGGATTGGCGATGGCAGAGATTGCCAAGTGCGCAGGCTATCTTTACCGACGGCGTTTCGTCCTGAGTAGGGACTAGACAAGTGGTTGACCGAAGGGCGTACTTACCTGCAAAGATACTTAATCAGAGATACTCAATCATGATAAAACTCATATGCGTGGCGTTGACGGTGGGATCGAGTCTGACTCTGGCCATGGGTGCGGAGGTGGGCAGAGACAACGTGAAGCTGCAGGGTGCCGGGGCGACGTTTCCCAACCCCCTCTACCAGCGGTGGGTAAGCGAGTTCGAAAAGTTGCATCCCGAAGTAAAGATTGACTACCAGTCGATCGGCTCTGGCGGGGGCATCAAAGCCTTGACTGAAAAGACAGTCCACTTCGCAGGGACCGATGCACCGCTGAGCCGCAAAGAGTTGGCTGCTCTGGGCGCTGACAATGTGGTACAGATTCCCACTTGCTCAGGAGCCGTCGTTCCCGCATACAACGTGCCGGGGATCTCCCAGCCACTTAACTTCAGCGGCCAAGTGCTTGCCGACATTTATCAGGGTCGCATCGCCAAGTGGAATGACCCAAAGATTACCGAGTTGAATGAGGGGGTAAAGCTTCCCGATTTGGCGATCACACCGGCGTGGCGTTCGGAAGGCTCGGGCACAACGTTCGTCTTTACAAACTTCCTCACGACGCAAAGCAAGTCGTTCAAAGAAAGTATCGGCGCGGGCAAACAGGTGCAGTGGCCCCTTGGTCAGGGTGGTAAAGGCAGCGAAGGTGTCACGGCGATCGTGCAGAGCACCGCCGGCGCAATCGGATACATGGAACTAAACTACGCCCAAGCCAACTCCATCGCCTTCGGAAAGGTAAAAAACCTCGATGGCAAGTTTGTGTCTGCCTCCCCGGAGAGTGTCTCAATCGCGGGGGCTGCTGCGCTTGATGGGATGAAAGGGTCCGTGCTGGCTGCAAATATTTGGAATCAGCCAGGGGAATCCACCTATCCGATCTCCGGATTTACTTACCTCATATTCTACAAGGATTTGCGCAACTCTAAAAACTCCGCCGAAGCCGCGGCGTTCAAGAAGTTTGTAATCTGGTGTACCAGCGATGGACAGCGGTTCGCTAGCGAAATGGCGTACGCTCCGCTGACCGACGGGGTGAAGGCTCGCGTACTTGAAGTATTGAACGACGTTACGTTTAAAGGTGACGCGATTAAGTAGATCTAGCACCAAGCTTACGCTAAACACCAAGAAGGCTCCCTCGTTTTGCGGAGTCTTACGGGCTCAAGAGGCGCATATCGCGGTCGCGTTCATGGCCCAAGCGCAATAGCTACCGCTAGTATAACTGATCCATGCTAAGGCAAGCGACCAACACCAGACCGAAGCAAGGCCCCACGACTTCGCGGCGTCGGTGGTTACGTCTGGGCGACACCGCCTTGCTCTGGGGTGTCCGTTCCAGCGCGGCCGTAATCTTGTTGATGATGGCATCACTAGTGATCGTGCTGACGCTGGCGGCGCTGCCGAGTATCAAAATGTATGGCCTGGGGTTTTTGGTGGGAACCCAGTGGCGACCCAACGAGATTGAGCGAGAGCAACGAGATGCAACCGGTGCCGTCGTGATGGAAGACGGCGAGGCGGTTTTGGAAATAATCCCGCCCGAGTTTTCTGCGGCACCCATGATCTTCGGGACCGCCGTGAGCGCTTCACTTGCGTTGATCTTCGCAGTGCCGCTTAGCCTCGGAGCGGCGTTGTTTCTCGTGAGGGTGGCTCCGCGGTGGCGGATCGCTGCACCATTGAGTTTTCTCATTGAGTTTCTCGCCGCGATACCCAGCCTCGCATACGGAATCTGGGGCTTGTTTGTGCTCGCTCCGCTCCTCCAGACTCACGTCGAGCCCGCGCTGAGGTCCGCGCTGGGGGGTATCGGGTTCTTGCGTTGGATGTTTTTTGAGGAGATCAAGACTGGTGGCGAGACGCTGGTGAGAGAGATTCCATTAACTGGGAAAGACATGTTATGTGGGAGCCTAATTCTCGCCGTGATGATTATTCCGATTATTACCGCGATCAGCCGCGATGTGCTCCGAGCGGTTCCGCGCGTGCAGGTTGAGGGCACGGTGGCGATGGGGGCGACATGGTGGCAAAGCTCTTGGGGGATGCTGCGTTACAGCCGCAGCGGTCTGTTTGGCGCGGTGATGCTCGGTCTTGCGCGAGCGGCGGGGGAAACGATGGCGGTCACGATGGTGATCGGCAACGTAAATAAAATCAGCGTGTCGCCATTCGCGCCATCGCAGACGATGGCAAGCTTACTCGCCAACGGATTCGCGGACGCCAGCAGCACCATGCATCGCGCCGCGATGATGGAAGTCGCGCTCGTACTTCTACTCATGTCGCTAGTGTTGAACATCGTTGCGAGATACTTTGTTGTGGGTAACCAATCGCGGACCGCAGGGGCGCACTAGATTCGGGCAAACCCATGAGTTTCGGCATGTACGATCAATATCGCCGGTTGTTGAGCAAAGTAATGCTCGCCAGCTGCGTCGCGTGCTCACTTTTGATCGTGTGCGTTCTGGCATGGGTGCTGGGATACCTGCTTAAGATTGGATTCGGCTCGGTCACCTGGGCGTTCTTCACGGAAGTACCCAAGCCCGACGCCGCAGACCCGGGCGGCATGGCGCACGCGTTGGTGGGCACGGTAGTACTGGTGGGCTTGGCGACGTTAGTGGGAGTGCCCGTGGGGGTCGCGGCAGGCGTTTACTTAAGTGAATACACGCAGGACAAGTGGTTGTTAGCTCCCGTAAGGTTTACTGCCGACGTGCTCGCGGGTGTCCCGAGCATCGTGGTAGGGATTTTGGGATACGAGCTATTGGTCCGGCCTCTGGGCAGCTATAACGGGTGGGCGGGCGCGTTTGCGCTCGCGTTTATCATGGTCCCAATCGTTGCCCGAACTACTGAGGAAATGCTCAAACTCGTTCCCGATAGTTACCGGGCAGCCTCACTCGCGCTCGGCGCCACCAAAGCGCAGACCGTGTTACGAGTGATTCTTCCGTCGGCCACGGGAAGTTTGGTTACCGGAGTGATGCTCGCTATTGCCAGAATCGCCGGAGAGACCGCTCCACTTTTGTTTACCGCGCTGGGAAGCCGATTCCTCATGCTCAATCCAAACGAGCCGTTTCCCTCGCTCACGGTGCAGATATACACGTATGTCACGGGCCCATATCTTGAGCAGAAGAAACTCGCGTGGGCGGGAATATTGGTGCTGGTCATGCTTCTCTTTGTGCTTAACTTACTCATCAGATTTGTCACGTCCAGGTCGCTGGCTGGGAGAATGGCATGAGCCAGAACATGGCAGAGCGGACGCCCGCTAGATATCCTGTTTTGCAAGCTATCCAGAGCAATCAGCCCCACGCCCCGGCGGTCCATCCGTCGCTGGCCCAGCTCGATTCGGTTGTAGAGATCAAGAAGTTTTCCTTGTATTATGGTGTAAAGCAGGCGGTGCATTCAGTCTCGTTGGCGGTGCCCAAAGGTAAAGTCACGGCCCTCATCGGGCCTTCGGGGTGCGGCAAGAGCACCCTGCTGCGGAGCGTCAATCGGCTTAACGATCTTGTCGAAGGTGTCCGCACGAGCGGCGAGGTGATCGTGAGTGGGGCTGACATATACGCTCCGCAAATTGACATAATTGATTTGCGCAGACGTGTGGGGATGGTCTTTCAAAAGAGCAACCCGTTCCCGATGTCGATCTTCGAGAACGTGGTCTACGGTCTACGCATCCACGGCGAGAGACGGCGCAAAGTGCTGAACGAAGTCTGCGAGAGGAGCCTGCGCGGGGCGGCATTATGGGACGAAGTAAAAGACCGTCTTGGCCAGTCAGGCCTTAGCCTTTCGGGCGGACAGCAGCAGCGGCTGTGCATCGCGAGGGCGATCGCCGTCGAGCCCGAGGTACTCCTTATGGACGAGCCCTGCTCGGCGCTCGACCCCATCGCAACACTCAAGATCGAAGAGTTAATTCAAGATATCGCACAGCGCTACACCGTGTTAATTGTAACCCACAACATGGGCCAGGCTTCGCGCGTGAGCGACTACACCGCGTTCATGTATCTGGGTAGGCTCGTAGAGTTTGCTCCTACCGCTCACATCTTCCAGACGCCCACGCTGGCCGAGACCGAGCAATATATTACCGGCAAGTTCGGCTAGTGAATCCCTGGAAAAGCAGATTGCACGCGGACAACATAAGCCCATGCCGCTTACCGCCCATCAGCCAGTTAGGTGCGCGGTTTCTATTTAGAGACTGCGGCGGCGTTCGCCGAACTGCCTTCTAGCTTTCCACCCGCCGCGATCCACTCGCGTAGGCCGCCTTGGAACCAGTAGACCGAGCCGTAATCGTTGGCGAGGAGCCGCTTCACCATAGCGCGAGCGACTGTCGAAGCCGGGTCATTGCCGTAGACGACGATGTTTTCAAACTTATTATATTGAGCGATCCGCCCCTGCCGCGATTCGCGTAGGTTTGATTGAATCTCGTCTAGTTGCACATTCTTCGCCCCGGGAAGGTGTGCGCGAAAATACTCCGTGGGAGTCCGCGGGTCCATCAGCAGTACTAAGTCGGGCAGTTGCTTCGCCGAGGACTCATCTAGTAACCGTTGAACCTCAACGTAGGAGGTGATCGATATGTCTTTGTCCGTGATATTCTTCTCGCATCCACCCCCGTTAACAAGAAATGCCACAATGCAGGCGTTAACCATGGGCTTGAGCCCTCCACGCAGCGTTGATGGGCGACCCAAACGGACCGAACACACAATATGAATCAGGCGTAGCATCAGTACTGAGCATAGTTACGCGGGAGCGACGACGCGCATATTGTGCATCTATCGCGTTGAAATAGGTGGTCCTTCCGCGGTTTGAATGGCAGTCAAAGTGTTTTCGCCGCCTGCCGGAGCATGGTCCGATGGAACTAGATTGTCGCACCGGAGAAAACTTGGCACCTTCTGCACTATGGGCTTCGGGATTGCGAGCTGTGGTTGCCGCATCTGCGGTTTGGGCTTCTGCGGTTGCCGCGGGTCCTCAGGTCGGGTCGGAATATACCGTGGCTAACTCAGAACTCAAGGTTCCTTCCGAAGCGCATCTCAAGCTGGCTGTTGTCGCAGACCACATTGAAGCGGTCGCAGGCTGCACCCTCACGCTGGCAATGAAGGTGTCGCTTGATGCCGGGTGGTATACTTATTGGCGAGGCTACAGCGACTCGGGTTCCCCGCTGCAGTTTCGCATCCAGCTTTCAGGCCCGCTTGCCAGTCGAGTTGAAGTAGGCGAGGTCATTTGGCCCG
>Ga0105049_10004664_pt1 | contig 16085 bp, 13 predicted proteins | sample MAT06_FD_78087 | JGI IMG/M metagenome (GOLD analysis project Ga0105049, IMG submission 78087) | Freshwater microbial communities from Lake Fryxell liftoff mats and glacier meltwater in Antarctica - MAT-06 | ecosystem: Environmental > Aquatic > Freshwater > Ice > Liftoff microbial mat | place... | reverse complement strand
TCGCGGACAGCAGCGTGAAGCGCGCGCCGTTGGGCAACACTTCGGTCACGTCGCCGAAGCCGAACGTGAGGCGCGCGGCGAGCAGCGCGACGGCGGCGAGCAGCGTGTACGACGCGAGCATGGCCGCGCCCAGCGCGCCGAGCTTGCCCAGCACGAGTTGCGCGCGCGTGACCGGTCGGAGGAGCGTGTTGCGCAGCGTCCCGCGCGCGAGCTCGGCCGCTATCGATTGGCTGGCGAGTCCCAGCGCGACGAACGTCAGCACGGGCAATCCGGCCTGCAGCGCGAGTCCGACCGCCTCGAACCCGTTCACGTCGGTCGCGCTGAAGACTTCGTTGCCGCCGATCGCGCGCGAGTCCTCCGCGGCTTGCGCGCCGCGGCGCGCCATCGCCAGCACTCCCGCCGCGGCCGGCGCGCCCAACAAGAGCGGCACCGCGAGCGAACTCACGTTGCGTCGCAAGTCCGCGGCGAGCACGCGCCGCATCGGATCGCGGGGACCGTGCCGCTCACCAGTCGCGATGCGCGACGGCGTCGCTGTCGGCTCCGCGATCACGGTCGCGTCGGCCGGGAAACGCAAGTAGATCTGCTCGAGGCTCTGCGGCGCCGGCGCGAAGGCACTGATGGCGACGCCGCCCTGGACGAGCGCGCTGGCGACGTCCGCGGCCGCGCGCGAGCCCAGGTCGAACGCGACCGCCGTTCCGTCCACCGTCGCGGCGAGCTGCAGATCCCCCAGCACGCGCCGCGCCGCCGCCCCGTCGGTGGTCTCGAGGCGGTACTGCGTCGATCCGCCGAAGAGCGCCGCCGTCTCCGACTCGGCGACGAGGCGCCCGCCCTTCAACACGCCGATGCGATTGCACAATGCGCCGAGCTCGTGCAACTGGTGGCTCGAGACGAGGACCGTCGTGCCGTGCTCGCGGTTCAAGGCCCGCAGGAGCTCGCGCATATCCGCGATGCCCTCGGGATCGAGTCCGTTCGTCGGTTCGTCGAGCAGCACGATGCGTGGCGAGCCCAGCAAGGCTTGCGCGATGCCGAGCCGCTGACGCATGCCGTGCGAATAGGCTTGCGTGGGCTTCAGGCCGGCGTGCGCTAGTCCGACGCGCTCGATCCACCGACCCGCTTCGCGGCGCGCCTCCACCTTCGAAAAGCCTTGGATGCGCGCCAATTCCTCGAGGTTCTTCGGTCCCGACCACGAGCCGTGGAAACCCGGCGTCTCGATCAGCCCGCCCATCCGCGCGCGCGCCTCGCGCGGATCGCGCGCGGCATCGATCCCGTCCACGAGCACCGTGCCGGCGTCCGCGCGCACGAGACCCAGCGCCACGCGCATCGCCGTCGTCTTGCCCGAGCCGTTGTGGCCGATGAATCCGTACACGTCACCGGTGCGCACGTCGAGCGACACGCGATCGAGCGCGAGTTGCGCGCCGTAGCGCTTCGTGATGCCGATCAGGCGCAGGGACATGGCGAGCTAAGGCCTCGGTCGCGGCGCGCGCGCCTTCGGCCCCGCGCTCGTCCGACCCTGGATCCGCGTCGAGCCGATCACGCGCGCCCGAGGATGCGGTCCATGCGGAGCGAGACGTCCATCAAGTGATCGCGGCCACCGCTCTCGACCTCGGCGGTGAACCAGCCCGAGTAACCGACGTGCGCCAGCGCTTCCATCACCGCGGGCCAGTCCTCGTCACCTTCGCCGATCTTCACCCAGCTGTTCGATCGGCTGTAGCCCTTGAAGTCGACCTTCTGGAGTCGCGTGCCGATGCGCCGGATCCATTCCGCCGACGGCAGGCCGTACTTGATCGTGTTCGAGCAGTCGTAGTACACGCCGACGACCGGGTCCTGGAACTCGTCGACGTACTTCACGAGATCCTCGGGCGTCTTCAGGAAGTCGTTCCACACGACCTCGATCGCGATGCGCACGCCGGCTTCCTTCGCGGCCGGGATGCACTTCGCGATCTCAGCCTGCGAGCGGTCCCAGACCTGCTGGAAGTTCTCCTTCTCCGCGTCGCGCACCGCGCCGGGCACGACGAGGACCGTGGAGGCTCCGTACGTCTTCGCGTCGAGGATCGCGCCGCTCAGCGCAACGACGCCGCGCTCGCGCACCTTGGGATCGGGATCCGAGAAGCGATCGCGCCAGTGCACGGAGTCGATGACGCCGTGGACGACGACGCCGGTCTGCGCGGCGGCTGCGACGACGGCCGCGCGGTCGATCTCGAGCGGGCTGTCGATCTCGAGGCCCTCGAAGCCGCAGTCCTTCGCCAATTGGAAACGTTCGAGGACGGGACCGTCGCCGGCGATCATCGCGTACTTGATCGCCTTGCGCAGCGCGGGCACGGGCTTGGCCGCGGAAGGAGTCGCCGCGGGTGCCGTGTCGCCGGCTTGCTGTCCGATCGCGGCGCGCAGGAGACCGGCGCCGACGGAGACGCCCAAGAGGGACGAGACGAGCAGGCTGCGGCGTGTGGGATCGAACCGTTTGGTGTCGGTCATGGCGTGGTCCTCCCGGATCCGCGGACCGGAGGATCGAACGCGCGCCGACCGCTGTCAACTACGCTGCGCGGACTCCCTGTGCATCTGCGGTCAAGGTCGTGAGCGTCGCGAGGAGTTCCTCGGGCTCGACGGGCAGCGCGAGGTAGCGCTGGGCGCCCGCGCGCGCGGCTTCGGCCTCGTACTCGGGGCCGTGGTAGATGTGGCAGCCGAGCACGATCGGCATGGAGTCCTGTGCGTGTCGCTCGCGGATGAGCCGACACAGATCGAAGCCCGTACTGCCCTCGAGGAACACGTCGAGCAGGACCAAGCTGGGAGTCGACTCGCGCAACTACGCGAGGCACTCGCTCGCGCTCGACGTCGAGCGCACGCGCCAGCCGGCGCGCTCGAGGACCCCGCGGCGCAAGGCCGGGTTCGACTGGTGGTCGTGGACGATCAATATTTCGCTCATGACTACCTCGTCCAACCGGCCTCTGCGCGACGGACTTCGCGCTCGCTCGTGAGCCCGCGGCGCACGAGATCGCGTCCGCGACTTTCGAGGGTCTCGATCCCGAGGGACTCGGCCGCGGATCGCAGCCCCGGAGCGCCGATGTCGCGCTCCACGTGCTCGCGCAGCGGACCGCGGAGATCCAGCGCCTCGGCGATGCGCGTGGCACCCGAGATCCCCGTGCTGCCGCAGTGTGCACAGGTCGGCACGCCGGAACTTTCGCCGGGAATCGAGCGACAGATCGCGCACGCCAAACGCACTTCGCGCAAAGAGACCGCGCCCACGCACGCGTTCGCGACCAGGGCCGGGTCGTCCACCGCGCGCAGGATCGCGGCGACGGCCGAGGCTCCATCCGCCTCATCGACGCAGGCGATCACCAGCGCGCCCAGGCGCGCCAAGTCCATGGCCGCGCGCCATCCGCTGCGTCCCGTGATGCGCCCGACTTCGACCACGTCGGGGCGCTGATCGCCGATGGCGCCGAGCTCGGACGCGAGATCCGCGTTCGGACGCCGCGCGACAGCGACGACGCCCTCGACCACTTCGCCGGGAAAGGCGAGCCGATAGACGCGCCGGCCGGTGCTCGCCGCGCGCGCGCCGAGCTCGCGGGCCAGCGCGTCGGTCCCGGTCGATGCCGGCCCGACCACGAGCAGGAGTCCGCGCGCCTTGAGCCAGGCGAGGATCGATGCGCGATCATCCGCGGCGAGTGGCAGGTGCTCGAGCGAGAACGGCACAGGCTTCGGGCGGATCGACGCCCGAGCGCAACGCCCGAGCACACCGGCGAGCGTGACCACTTCGATCTCGAAGTCCAGGCCGTCGAGGTCCAGGAACCCCGCGGCGCGATCGGTGTCCGGCGATCCCCCGGCCAGTAGCACGAGCGCGCGCGCGCATGCGTCGGCCCAGTCGGCCGACAGCACGGCCGCGGGCGTGCGCACGCCGGCCGAGCGGAACGACATCTCGGTGCCGCGCGCGGTGGACTCGACGTGGAACGAGTCGGCGCCGATCGCGCACGCTTCGCGCAACGCGGCGCGTACGAGCTTGGCGGCGGCCTCGTCCGGGTCCGACTCGGGCAGCGGACCGCGCACGAGTGTGAAGCGCGGCGAATCGGGCGCGGCTCGCTGACGCGTGAGCGCGCCCTGATAGATGCGCTCGACCGCGTCGAGGATGCGCTCCGGATCGGCGTGGACCGGGAAGATCGGTTCGCCCAGCGCGACGGCGATCGCGTCGACGTCGTACTCCTCGGCCGGATCCTCCATCGCCACGGTCACGCGCCCGGCGACGCGGTGCACGGGCAGGGCGACGTACTGGCGCGCCATGGCTTCGGGCAGGAGCCGCGCCACATCGGGATCGACGATGCCGGGCGTCAGGTTCAGGCAGTGAACGCGGCCTTGCGAGCGCAGCGCGCCGGCCAGGTCCTGCTGCGTCACGAGGTGCAGCGCGACCAGCGCCTGACCGAGCTTGAGGCCGCGCTCCTCGCGGTAGGCGAGCGCCGCGGTGAGCTCCTCGCGCGAGAGCTTGCCCTCGGCCACGAGGAGTTCGCCGAGTTGGGATCGGCGCGAGAGAGTCGGACTGTTGGACATGGATGCCTGTCGCGCACGGAGCTCGGGCGCGTCCAGCCCTATCGGAAATGGATTCCGCGCGGGTTGAGTCGGAGCAGGATCCCGCCTGAATCGGGGGAGTCGCGGCCACCTGGGGGCTCGCCGTTCGGGCTCGCCAGCGGCTATCCTGCTCCGCCATCCGCGCCGCGTCTCGCGACGGGATCGATCGACCGTCCCGCATGCCTCCCCCGCCGAACGAGGTCCCCGCGCGCCCCGCCGTGGAGACCCTGCGCCGCCCGGCGGTCGTGGTCACCGTGCCGACCTACAACGAGTCGGGAAACATCCTGCCCTTGCTCGACGGACTGCTCGCGCTCGGGCCGGGCTTCCACGTGCTGGTGATCGACGACGACTCGCCCGACGGCACTTGGCGTCTGGTGGCCGAGCGCGCCGCCAGCGATCCGCGCGTGCACCTCCTGCACCGGCGCGAGGACAAGGGGCGCGGACGGTCTGGCCGCGACGGATTCCTGCGCGCGCTGGAGCTCGGAGCGCCGGTCGTGATCGAGATGGACGCGGACTTGTCGCACCAGCCGAAGTACATCCCCGACATGATCCGGCGTCTGAACGGCGGACCGACGCCGGTCGGGCTCGTGCTGGGCTCGCGCGCGACGGACGGCGGCAAGGACGCCGACCGCGGAGTCGCGCGGCGGGCGATCACGAAGCTCGCCAACACGTACATCCGCGTCGTCCTGGGCGTGCGTGTGCGCGACTGCAACTCGGGCTTCCGCGCCTGGAAGCGCGAGACGCTCGAGACGATCCGCGTCGGCGAAACTTTCTCCGCGGGCCCGGCGATCGTGCAAGAGCTGCTCTTCAAGACGGCGCGCGCGCGCATCGGCATCGCCGAGGTGCCGATCGAGTTCCAGAATCGCCAGCACGGCGAGTCGACGCTCACGGTCGGGAAGCTGCTCACGGGCTACGTGACGGTGTTGAAGCTGCGCTGGATGTCCCTCGTCGGCCGGATCTGAGAGCTGCCAGCGTGCCGCGCATCCCGCTCGGACTCGTGCTCGCCGTGCTCGCTTACGTGGCGTTGCGCGGCTTGATCGCAGCTACGAGCTTCGAGGGCATCGCGCTGCCGATGTACGAGCTGTACCCGATGGGCACGATGGCCGAGCTCACGCTGCGCGGCATCGATTTCCCGTTGCGCTACTTCTACGACAACGCGGCGGGCCAGATCCTGATGGGGTTCCTGACCGTGCCCGTCTTCGGCGCATGCGGCTCGAGCTACATGGCGCTCAAGCTGCTGCCGGCGCTACTCGGGCTGGCGACACTCGTCGTCGTGTGGCTCCTCGTGGACCGCCACCACTCGCGCCGCGCGGCGAACTTCGCCGCGTTCCTGGTGGCGATCGGGCCGCCGACCGTGACGAAGTATTCGCTGATCAACTCGGGCAACCACTTCGAGAACTTGTTCTTCACCAGCCTGGCCGTGCTGTGCGCGTACGACTGGTTCGCGAGCGCGTGGAAGACGCGCGCGGGACTCTTCGGCTACGCGTTCGCGTGCGGGTTCGCGCTGTTCGTGTTCCTCGGAGCGCTGATCCCCGTAGGTATCCTCTTTGGGATGCACGCCGGCCTGCGCGGCGCGCGTCGGACGCTGCGCGACCTGCCCGTGCTCGTCGCCGGTTTCGCGCTCGGCCTCGCGCCGCTCGTCCTCGTGAACGCCGCGACGGGCGGGCGCGGACTGGGGTTCCTCGACGCGAAGTTCGGGGCGGAGAACAGCGGGCGCGGCGGCGACGTGATGGCCCGCGTCCTCGATTTTCTAGGGCCCTCGCTGGCGCGGTCGGGAGTCTTCGAGCCCTTCGCGGGGCTGTCGCGCGAGATGCTCACGGCGTCGTTCCTCGGCGCGTTCGGGCTGGCCTACCTGGCGTCGCTCCCGAGCACGGGCGCGAGCCTCGTGCAGTTCGCGCGCACGCTTTTCGGCGCGTCTCCATCGCCGGCCGAGGAACTGCGCCGTTTCGAGCGCGCGAAGTTCGTCCCCTTCGTCCTCTACGTCCCGCTCGCGGCGCTGGCGTACGGCGTGTCGAACTTCCGCCTCGGCGGTCACACGCCGCCGGTCGAGATCGCGGGCTACCGCTACTTCCTGCCGACCTTGCTCTTCGCGCTCGTCCTCGTCGCCGTGTGGGCCGACCGGCTCGTCGCGCACGGCCGTGCGACGAAGTACGGCGGCGCGGCTAAGTACGGTGGCGCGGCTAAGTACGGTGGCTTCGCGCTGCTCACCGCGGCCGCGATCCCCTGCGCGTCGAGCTTGGGGCTCGTCGACTGGACGTTCCGCGCGACGAACGTCGGCCTGAAGCTCGACGGCTACAACCTGGCGCAGGTCGCGCGCGCGCTCCTGAGCTCGCGCAACGCGGTCCCACACGACGAGATCGTGGCGCGCATCGAGTCGTTCCCCGCGGACGTGAAATCGCGCGTCGTGCTGGCCGTGGGCTTCAACGTGGGCGTGAAGACAGCGGAAAAGTCCCTGTGGCGCGGCGGCTCGCTCGACTTGGCGGAGTTCCTGCGCCCCTGGCCCGTCGACTGGCACCACCCGCTGACGATCGGCCTCGGCAACGGCCTGCGCTGGCAGGCGCGCATTCGCGGTGCCTCGATCGAGACGGCTTTCGAGGACTCCGCGCGCGTGACGAACGCGAGCCCGGACCAGCGCCTCGCGCTCGAGTCGGGGCTGGCGCGTCCGGGAGTCAGCTTGCCGATGCCGTGGGACACAGCCGACGTGCTGCGCGAGAACGAGGGCTGGCTCGCGAAACGAGCCGCGGATTCACCCGGGTTCGCGCGCGGCGCGCTCGCGCTCGACAGCGACGTGGAAGCGCGCGGGATCCCCGTGGACCGCGACGGAACGTCGGCTCGCTGAGCGTCTGCGTCGCGCGTCCCATCCCTAGCGCGCCACGAGGCGCTCGACGGGTCCTCCACCATGCTGGACAGTGAATCCAGCATGCCGGACAGGCCCGCGGACTTGAACGAGCGCATCGCCGAGCGCGTGCGCTCCTTGCGCTCGGGGCACGAGCTCTCCCTCGACGATCTGGCGCGAAAGAGCGGCGTGAGTCGATCGATGATCTCGCTCGTCGAGCGCGGCGAGAGCAGTCCGACGGCCGTCGTGCTGGAGAAGCTCGCCTCCGGGCTCGGCGTTTCCTTGTCCGCGCTCTTCGATCCGCCCCACGCAGGGAAGACGCTGGCCAGCGGCCCGGTGTCGCGGCGCGCCGACCAGTTGGAATGGAAGGATCCGGCCTCCGGTTACGTGCGCCGCAACGTCTCCCCGCCCGGCGTGCCGCAGGCGATGCGGATCGTCGAAGTGCGCTTTCCGGCCGGACAACGCGTGGTTTTCGACAACGCCGGCCGCGACGCGCACGTGCACCAGCAGATCTGGATCCTGCACGGCTCGCTCGACGTCACGGTCGGCCGGCAGCGCCACAGGCTGCAAGCGGGCGACTGTTTGGCGATGCAGCTCGACAGACCCGTGACGTTCCACAACCCGACGCGCAAGGCGGCGCGCTATGCGGTCGTCATCGCATCCGAACCCGCTGCACGCCGGTGAAGACGTCGACCTGGACACTGCGACGACTCGACACGTTGGAAGAGGCGCTCGTCGAGCAGCTCGCCGACGTGCTGATCGACTGCGTCGAGGGCGGCGCGTCCGTCAGTTTCGTGCTGCCGCTCCCACGCGAGCACGCACTCGAATTCTGGCGCCGCGTCGCGCGCGAACTCGTCGCGGGCGAGCGCGCGCTACTCGTCGCTCTGGACGAGCGCGGCGTGTGCGGCACCGTGCAGCTCGTGCTCGCGCAGCCCGACAACCAACCGCACCGCGCCGACCTCGTGAAGATGCTCGTGCACCGCCGCGCGCGACGGCAGGGGCTCGGCACCGCGCTGATGAAGGCCGCCGAGTCGATGGCGCGCGACTGCGGGAAGGACCTGCTCGTGCTCGACGCCGTGACCGGCGGCGATGCCGAGCGCCTGTACGAACGGCTAGGCTGGACGCGCGTCGGCTCGATCCCCCGCTACGCGCTGATGCCCGACGGCGCGCCGTGCGGCACGACCTATTTCTATTGCGACCTGCGCTCGTGAGCACGGCCTTGCTCGGTGTCCATGCCTGTGTTCGCATGACGTCCGCAGCTTTCCCGCGCACGTCCCGAGGCCCGAAGCTGCACTCGGCGCTCACGAAGGACTCACCCATGCCGATCCACGTAGCCGATCGTGAGCCGCTGGCGCGCCGAGTCCTCGCCGCGGCGGTCGAACCACTGCCCGCGCACAGGCGTCGAAAGACGAGACGGCTCTCGGCGAGCACCACGATGAGCTCGCGTCGGCGCGGCCGTGTTGGTCTCGCGCCGGCGATCGCGCTCGGTTTCGTGGCGCTCACGCTCGCCTGCGCGGCGGCCTGCACGCGCGCGGATTCGCCGACACAGGCTCGAGCGGGTGATTCGGGAGGAGCGACGCCGGCCCTCGCTTCGGCGGACGCGGACGTGGACGCGATCGACCTTCTCGTCATCCAGCACTCGATCGTCGTGGCGCGCAACTGGGGGCGCTCGCCGGATCTCTCGCCGACTTTGAAAGCGCGTGTCGCGCGCTACGAGGGTCTCGTCGAGCTCGACGTCGCGATCGAAGGCGTCGACGACAGCGTGACGCCGGAGGGGACGACGACGGGGATCCCGCTCGGCGCGCGTTTCGGGGCGAGGCTCACCGGCGCGCTGAACGCCACGGTGCACGTGACGAGCGGTGAGGTCGGGATCGTGCACGGCGAGCTGCAGGCAGCGGAAGGCACGCGGGCGACCGTCGACGGACGCTCGTACCGCTACGGCGGTGGACGTTGGCTGCCGGCTGCGCCCGCGGGACGCTGAGAGCGGTGCTGCTTCCGCGATTCGTCGCCCGTGAAAGATTCACGGACTCCAGGGCCTCGAACGACGCTATTTCACGGGTCCGACGCGCAAGAGCAGCCGCACGCGCGCGCCGGGGAGCACGCCCATACGCATCCCGCCGTCGAGCGTGCGGAAGATCGCGCGTTGCAGGCGCTGCGACAGGGTCGGCGACGCGGCCTTGAACAAGTGCGCGGGCAACGGGACGGAGCGTTCGACGCGCTCGACCGTGAAGCCGGCGCGCTCGGCCAGCGTGCGCAACGCGCGCAGGTCGAACTCGAGGGTGTGGTAGGGAAACCCGTTGTCCGCGCCGTCGAACTTCAGGAGCTTCAGCGTCTGCGCCCCGAGCAGCGCGCGCGGGACGAGCTTTTGCGCGAGCTGCATCGCGCGGAAGTAGGGCGAGTTCACGTAGCTCGGGCAGATCACGATCAACGCACCGCCGGGCACGAGCAGTTCGCGCAGCTTCACGAGCACGCCCAGCGGATCCGTCGTGTGCTCGAGCACGTTGTCAGCCAGCGCCACGTCGAAGCTCGCCGGCCGGAATGGCGCTTCTTCGAGCAGTCCGCAAAAGACCGGCAGCCCCAGTTGGCTGATCGAGTACTCCGCGGCCGGTGGTGACAGCTCGACGCCCTGCACCTTCCAGCCGCGGCGACGCGCGGCCTCGAGGAAGAAACCGCCCGCGCTGCCGAGCTCGAAGAACGTCCCCGGCGCGAGGCCGGTTTCGCGCTCGTACTGCGCGACGACGCCGTCGTACTGAGCGAGCAGTTCGTCGCGCCGCTCGAAGTAGTTCTGCGTCTCGACGCCCAGGTTGTAGCCGTCCGTGTAGTAGTCGGCGTCGTCGTACATCGCGCCGAGCGTCGGCCCGTCGGGACGCGGATTCACGTAGACCATCCCGCACGCGCAGCGCACGAGGTCGAAGCTCGTCGCGCCGATCGTGTACATGCCGCGACGGTACGTGCGCGCGTTCTCGGACCCGCACACGACGCAGCGCACGCGCTCGGTCCGCACCGGGAACGAGCGCGGCTCGCGGCGGGTGGCTTGCGGTATCGGTGTCGGAGTCGAGGGCGCGGGCACGGGAGCGAGGAATCCTATCCCGGCCGCGATTCCACGTCGGCGGACGTTCCGGGGGAAGCCGGTCGCGAGCGGGATGAACGGCGCGAAATCCTCGTCGATCTGGCCGTAACGGACTCCTCGTCCAGCCGTCGCGGACGCGCGCTGGTCAGGGCTTGATCAACGGCTCCGTGCCCAAGAGCAGCCGGACCATCTGATCCAGGTCGAGCACGTTGGGCACGCGCGGGTCGTTCGCGTTCAGCGTCACGCTCTTCAGGTTCAGGTTCTCCGCCGCCTTGCGCGCGAGGAGGATCCGCCCGCCGTCCGTGTCGTAGAGCTCGTTCGCCAAGAGTTCCTGCAGACCCTGCGCCTGCAAGAGCGCACGATCGCCCTCAGCGACCAGCCGGTCGAACTCGGCCTGACCCTCGACCTTGCGCCGGCGGTCGTACTCCTTGGCCTCTTGTTCGAGCGCCACGATGCGCTTGCGGCCCTCGGCGAGTCGCGTCTGGAGCACCGCGTCGCGCTCGGCGCGGATCGCTTTCTCGGCGGCCTCCATCCGGGCTTCGGCGACCGCGATGACCTCGCGATTCGTCTCCAGATCGCGCTGCGCGGCGGTCATCAAGTCCGTCTGCGCCAGGAGCTGCTGCTCCTGCAGCTTCACCTCGTATTGGATCGCGAACAGGAACTGCGTGACGATCAGCGAATCGGCCTCGACGTGGTACTCGGCCAGCGGCACCTTCAAGCGCGCGAGCGTCGCGGCGCACCGAGCCAGGCGCACGTCGGTGTCCGCGTACTCCGAGCTCGTGAGCTTCCCGAACTCCTCGAGCACGAACTTCTCCGTCGTGCCCTTCACGCGCTGGTGAAACGCTGTGCGCAAACCGTCGCGCACGAGCGCGTGCGACTCGCCCGGCTTCACGCGATAGAGCAGCGACACGCCCAGGTGGCAGATGTTGCCGTCCTTCGTGCGCACTTCGATCGGCGGCCAGTCGCCACCTTCGCTCTCCCACGTGAAGTCGAGCACGTGCGTCTTCGTCTCGACCTCGTGCCATGTCACGAGGCCGCGCGGCGCGAAGTAGATCCCGGACGCGTAGTCTTCCGCGCGGATCCCGTCGCCGAAGTTGTCCTGACGCACGCCCACGAATCCGGCGGGCACGCGCTGGAACGCGAACCAGCCGGTGCCGAGCGTGACGGCCGCGAACAGCGCCGTCCAAGCCGCGATGCGCACGAACGCGAACAGGACGGCGATGGTGGCGCGCACCGCGCGGCTTCGGGCCACGGCGAGGCTGCCACGGAACGAGCCGCGCGCGAGCGCGCGCACGGTGCTCGCGGATCTGCGGGCCGATGCGCTCGCGCCGCGCTGCACGGCGCGCACGCAGCTCGCCATCATCTCGCCCAACGCTTGGAAGAAGGCTCGCATGGTTCTCTCCTCAGGGCTTTCCGGCCGGTTGCTCGTACTCGACGCGCTGCGGCGCGGGATCGCGGCTGTAAGGCACGATCTGGAACTCGATCCCGGCCAGTTGGTCCACGAGCGCCGCGCGCACCGCGCCCGCGCCGTGCACGCGCAGCGCCTCGGCGCGCGCCTGCGCGTCCTCGGCGAGCCCGCGGTACTTCGCGGTCAGTACGGACGCCTGCAACTCCTTCTCGGCCTTCGTGATCCGCCCTTGGCTGATGCGCTCGGCGACCACGATGTCCGCCTCGGCGCGCGCGCGGATCAGCTCGCTCTCGGCCTTGCCCACGTCGCGCGCCAGGTTCCCGTCGAGCTTGAGCAGTTCGAGATCCTTTTCCTTGCGCACCTTCTGCTCGCGCAGCTTCGCACGCTGATCCAGCGAGGCGACCTCGATACGCAGCTTCTCCGTCTCCTGGTTCGCGAGCTTGCGCCGGTTGATCAGGTCCTCGTAGCCCTTGTCGAACGCAGGTTTCGGAGAGCTCACCTCCAGCACTTCGATGCCGTGCGCCTCGAGCGCTGCGTTCATGCGCTCCAGGCTGGCGCGCGTCGCGGTCGCGACCGACTCGGGTCGCGCGGAATCCCCGGCCGCGAAGCGCCCGAACTCGTCGCGCAGGATCGCGCGCGCTTGGCAGCGCAGGATCTCCTCCTTGAACGCATCGCCGCCGCCGGAATCGTCAAGCACCAAGGCCGCGCGCTCGACGCGCAACGCGTACTGCAGCGTGACCTCCTCGAACCAGAAGCTCGAGCCGTCGCGCGCGCGGATCAGGAGTCGCGGGACCAGGTTGAGTCCCACCGTCTGATTGCCGCGGAACACGAACGCGTTCGGGCTCTTGTCGATCGTGTGCACCTCTTGGAACCAGGGCACGAACGGCCGGTAGCCGGGCGTGTCGACGACTTCCTTCGTGCGGCTCCAGTTGTCCACGACGACGCCGACCTGATCGTCCCGGATCTCGGCCAGTCCGGTGTCGTCACCCAGCCGCCGTAGGATCTCGAACGCCAGGAGCGGCGCGAGCAACAGCGCGACAACAGGTTCTGGGCGGAAATGCAGCCGGTTCCTGGGGTTCTTGGGCGGCGGGATCGGCGCTTCGGTATCGGTTTTCGAGTCCATGGTTTCCTCTTTGGAACCACAGCACCGCCGCCGACGCGCGATCCTCGGCGGAAAAGGTCGGACAAAAAGGCGCGTGTCGAGCACGCTTGCGCTTGCGTCCGGGAGCGCGCGCCGCCAACCTGCGCGCGTCCCAACCAGGCACTGGACTCCACTACCTTGAAGCTGATCCTCGTCCCCATCCTGTCGCTTGCCGCGCTCGCGCTGGCGGGCTTCACCCTCACCTCGGCCAGCACTCCGGTCGCCGTCACGACGCCGGCCGAGTCCGCGGTCACCTACACGATCGACGCGGTCCACTCGACCGTGATGTTCTCGACGATGCACCTGAACACGAGCCGCTCGTACGGCCGTTTCAACGAGTTCTCCGGGACGTTCACGATCGACACCGCCAAGCCCGAGGCCTCGAAGGTCGACATCCAGATCCAGGCCGCGAGCATCGACACGAACCACGAAGGCCGTGACGATCACCTGCGCGGCCCCGATTTCTTCGACGTGAAGCAGTTCCCGCTCGCGACGTTCCAGAGCCATAGCGTCAAGAAGACCGACAAGAAGTGGGCCGTCACCGGCACGCTCGCGCTACACGGCGTGAAGAAGGACGTCACGATCGCGCTCGAGGAGACCGGCCAGGGCAAGGGTCGCCAGGGCGAAGCGTTGATCGGCTTCCACGGGACGTTCTCGATCACGCGCGCCGATTTCGGCATGGAGTACGGCAAGGGCATGCTGGGCGACACGGTCGACGTGATCATCAGCATCGAAGCCGCGGCGGCGAAGTAACCGCGCTCTCCGCGCGGCACCATGGACGGCCCGAGCGCAGTCGGATTCGGCATCCTGATCCCGGCGCTGATCGCCGGGATCGTGCTGCTCGTGTCGGCTCGCCGCGCGCGCGGCGAGCCCGCGGTGCCGCGACCGATCGCGGGTGCTCTGGCGCTCGGCCTGGGCTACCTGGTCGCGCACGCCGGGCTCAAGGCGTTCCCGGCCTGGCCGTGGAGCGACGACCAACTCGACATGCTGTCGAAGGTCTACTGGATGATCGCCGCCGCGATCCTCCTCGCGCCGTTGCGCGGGACCTCGTTCCTCGCGCGCTACGGGAACTCGCTCTACGTCGCGCTGTTCGCGATCCTCCCCTACCACTACGTACGTGCGGCCGGCGAGCCGCGCTCGGGCTTGGATCTCGCGGGTTTCGGCAGCGTGCTGCTCGTGTACGGCATCTGGATGTCGCTCGAGCGCCTCGCCTCGCGCCGACCGGGACCTTCGCTGCCCATCGCGCTGTGGGGCGCGAGCGTCGGCACGGCGGCGATGCTGCTCGCGAACACGAGTGCGTTCCAGGCGCAGATCGTGGGTTCGCTCGCCGCGGGTCTCGGCGCGGCGGTCGTCGTCGCGCTGATCGTGCGCGGCTCGCACCTCGCCTCGGGCGCGGTCGCGATCCTCGCGGTCGCGATCGGGGCCGGCGTGCGCAACGCGGTGATCTACGACCTCCCGACCGTCTGCTGGGTGCTCGTCGCCGCGGCCTTCGCCGGACCTTGGTTGGGCGAGATCCCGAGCTTGCGCCAGCGCTCGCCGCGCTTCGCCGGCCTCGTCGCTTTCCTCGCGGCGTTCGTGCCCGCCGCGGCCGCGGCCTGGCTGGCGTACGACGCGCGCGCGCCGTCCGCGTAATGAGAGACCGTGGCGACATCGAGCCTTCTCGCGGTCAGGTTCCAGTGACGCCGCTTCCGCGGATCGGTGCGTTCTCCACGGGCTGCGAGAGCGGAACCGAAAGACGGGAATCCGCCCTCGCGAACCGGTCGAACCTCGCCCCATGAGCCGCAGCGCGCCCATCGTCCCGCCGCTGCGCGTCCAGGCGCAGAACCCGCGCGTCGTGCGCGCGAGTGGCGATTACGTCCTCTACTGGATGATCGCCAACCGCCGCACGGGTTGGAACTTCGCGCTCGACCGTTGCGTGCAGCTCGCGCACGAGCTCGGGAAGCCGCTGCTCGTCCTCGAAGCACTGCGCGTCGGCTACCGCTGGAACAGCGACCGCTTGCACCGCTTCGTCCTCGATGGGATGCGCGCGAACCGCGACGCGTGCGCGGCTCACGGGGTCGCTTACTACCCCTACGTCGAGGCGGAGGAAGGCCAGGGCGCCGGACTCCTCGAGGCGCTTTCGCAGCGCGCCGCCGTCGTCGTCACGGACGACTTCCCGTGCTTTTTCCTGCCGCGCATGGTCGCGAGCGCGGCCGCGCGGTTGCCGGTGCTGCTCGAAGCGGTGGACGCGAACGGTCTCCTGCCGATGCGCGCCGCCGACGCGCCGTATCCGACGGCCTACGCTTTCCGGCGATTCCTGCAGAAGCAGCTGAAGCCGCATCTCGCCGAATCGCCGCTCGAGTCCCCTCTCGAGGTCGCGGCGAGCATCGGCGGACCGGTGGAGATCGCCCTGGGAATCGAGAAGCGCTGGCCGCGCGCGTCAGCGCAGATCCTCGAAGGCGATGTGCGGCTCCTCGCGCGCTTGCCGATCGATCACTCGGTGCCCGTGGCGCTGAAGTCGGGTGGCAGCATCGCCGCGGCCCGGGCGCTGCGCGAGTTCGTGCGCCACAAGCTGCCGCGCTACGCCGAGGATCGCAGTGACGTGTCGGAGGACTTGGCGTCGGGCTTTTCGCCCTGGTTGCACTTCGGCCACCTGTCCACGCATCAGATCCTGGATTCGATCGCTGCGCTCGAGGGCTGGACTCCCGTGCGCATCGCGGCGACGACGAGCGGCAAGAAGGACGGCTGGTGGAACATGTCCCCCTCGGCCGAGGCGTTCCTGGACGAGCTCGTCACGTGGCGCGAGCTGGGCTTCAACTTCACTTCGAAGCGCGACGACTACGAGAGCTACGAGTCGCTGCCGCCGTGGGCGCGACAGACGCTCAACGACCACGCGCAGGATCCGCGCGCCCACGTGTACGCGCTCGAGGAGTTCGAGCGCGCCGAGACGCACGACGAGCTGTGGAACTGCGCGCAGCGCCAGCTCGTGCGGGAGGGGCGCATCCACAACTATATGCGCATGCTCTGGGGGAAGAAGATCCTGGAATGGACGCGCAATCCGCGCGCCGCGCTCGAGGTGATGATCGAGCTGAACAACCGT
>Ga0105049_10004662_pt1 | contig 16090 bp, 10 predicted proteins | sample MAT06_FD_78087 | JGI IMG/M metagenome (GOLD analysis project Ga0105049, IMG submission 78087) | Freshwater microbial communities from Lake Fryxell liftoff mats and glacier meltwater in Antarctica - MAT-06 | ecosystem: Environmental > Aquatic > Freshwater > Ice > Liftoff microbial mat | place... | reverse complement strand
TCGGCGCTCGCTCCGACGGCGCCTGAGACGCAAGTGCCTCGATAAAACCGCCCTGGTCACCCAGGGCGGTTTTTCTTTTGGCGGACGGTTATCCTGGGCGCGACCCATGCGCTTGAGCAGAACCCCACGTCTCGGACCCTTTCCTTCCTTGCCCAGCCCCCGACCTGAGATGCCGCGTTGACTTCGGAAAATGAAACTGCATCACTGCTGCGGGTTCTGCGTGGCTCCACACCAGCAGACACACTCTGCACCAGCGACAACGACTGGAGCAACTTGCTGAAACAAGCACGCGCTTGTGGGCTGCTTGGGCGATTGGGGCAGCGAGTGGCGGGCGGTGCCAATTCAGATGCAACGGCCGTGCCGCCTGGTCCGTCGGCTCATTTCGAGTCCTCCCGACGCTTGTGCAGAACACAACGGGCCGAGATCGAGCGCGAGGCCAGCTTCTTGCGACGTGCGCTCGCCGATCTGCAAGCCCCCGTGTTGATGCTCAAGGAGCGGCGTATGTGTTGGCCGGTTTGCCTGCGGCCGAAGGCAGGCTTTTCTCCGACATCGACATCATGGTGCCGCGGTCTTCGCTTGCTCGCGCGGAATCTTTGTTGCAACAACAGGGCTGGCTGAGCACGAACGACAACGACTACGACCAGCAGTACTACCGGCAGTGGATGCACGAGTTGCCACCCATGGAACACGTGCACCGACACACTGTTCTGGACGTGCACCACACCATCTTGCCGCTGACCTGCCGCGTCCAGCCCGATGCCGCCGCACTGTTTGCGCAGGCCGTGCCTATCGCCCAACACCCTGGCCTCTTCGTTCTGTCGCCACCCGACATGGTGTTGCACAGCATGGCCCACTTGTTCCTGAACGACGAGCTCAGCCACAGCCTGCGCGACCTGACAGACATCGACGCCCTGTTGCGCGCCTTCGCTGGACAGCCCGGGTTCTGGGGCGACTTGCACGACCGGGCGGCGCAACACCATCTGTTGCGGGTGTTGTTCTATGGCCTGCGGTACAGCAGTCGGCTGCTGCACACGCCGGTGCCGGAAGCGGTGCTCGCGCGGGTACGGTCCAACGGACCCGGATTTGCAATGCTGGCGCTGATGGACGCGTTATGGACAAGCACCTTGTCGCCCAGCGTATCACCCAGGGTGTCAATGAGCAGTCGCGTTGCGACGCTGGCGCTCTACATGCATGGGCACTGGATGCGCATGCCGCCCTTGATGCTGGCTCGGCACCTCGGCACCAAGCTGCTGCGAATGCGCAAAGGTGCCGACGACCGTGAGCAGCAGCCGACCGGCTGACTGGCTGAGCGCGGCCGCAAGTCTTCGCCGTGGATCACTGACTTTGCAACTCGGTGCGTTTTTGCCCGAACGCCCGGCAAACGCATCGCCAGCCGCCGCCATCGCTGCCCACCCGCCGCTTATGCTTGTTTTGGGACTGGGCTGTCCGATCAAGTTGTAACTGAATGCCCAGCTCGCCAACCCGGGTTTCTCCTAGGCAGCAGCATTTTTCCCTGCAGGAAGTCTCAGGTCTGTTCCGGCCTCGCCTGCTTTGACCCCCCTTATCGCGGGGATTGCGATGCCAACCCAGCGCTCCTTACATTGCCCACCCGTCCTCAGCGCTGCTGAAACACCGAAAAAGAAGAAGTTGAAAGCCACAGTTGCGAACAAGATTGCCGAAAACTTGGATCTCAGCACCCCACGGCGCACTGCTGCATTGAACGACCGATGATCCGCATCTTCAATCACTACATTCACCGAGCCGCTTTGCGCAGCATGTTGCTGGACATGGCCATGCTGCTGGTCGTCGCTGTAGGTGTCATTTCCCTGCAAGTCGGCAGCTTGAACCAAGCTGTACCGATGGCCGGCACCCATGTTGTGTCGTTCGCCGCGTGTCTGTTCTTGGTCAGCAGCGCCTCGGGTTTGTACGAGAGCACCCCTGCCGGTTCTTTGTCGCTTTCACGCTCCTGCGGGCGGGCATTGGTGGTGCTGCTGGTCACCTTGCCGCTGGCCTACGCAATATTTGGCTTGCTGCCAACGAGTTTTGCTGAGCGCACGGTTGTGCAGTTGTCGGTGATGGCCGGTGTATCGGCCATGATCTTTCGCAGGGTATATGTTTCGCACTCCAGCAACGCGCCTCGAACGAGTACCCGGATTCTGATCTTTGGTGCCGGCCCTGCGGCGAAAATCGTTGGCGCGACCCTCAAAGCGGCCGACCCGACCGCCACCATCGTGGGTTATGTACCCGGCACCAACGAGACCGAACCTGCCGTGTCGGCCAGCGAAGTGCTGGCGCTGCGTGGCTCGTTGAGCGAGACCGCAACGCGGCTGAGGGTCGATGAGATCGTCGTCGCCTTGACAGAACGCCGGGCCGGCAGCATGCCACTTCGCCATTTGCTGGACTGCAAGCTCTCCGGCATCAAGGTCTATGACCTGAACACCCATTTCGAGAAAACCCTTGGTCAAATTCGGGTGGATTATCTCAATGCTGGCTGGTTGATTTTCGGTGACGGATTTAATCAAGGCGCCTGGCGAACCTTTGTGAAGCGAGTCTTCGACATTTTCAGTGCAATCACACTGATTATTGTGAGTGCACCAGTCATGGCTTTGACTGCCCTGTGCATCAAACTCGAAAGTCGCGGCAGTGTCTTTTACAGGCAGGAACGTTCCGGTCTGAACGGCGTTGGGTTCCAGGTCATCAAGTTCCGCAGCATGCGCAGCGACGCCGAAGAAGACGGCAAGCCACGCTGGGCTGCCGCGAACGACAGCCGCGTCACCCGCATCGGCCAGATCATCCGCCGGGTGCGGATCGATGAACTGCCACAACTCTTCAACGTGCTCAAAGGCGAGATGAGTCTGGTGGGCCCCCGCCCTGAGCGACCGTTTTTTGTCCAGCAACTGACCCAGGACATCCCTTTCTATGCGGTGCGCCACAGCGTGAAGCCCGGCGTCACGGGTTGGGCGCAGGTGCGTTACCACTACGGCTCCACCGTCGAAGATTCCTTGGAAAAGCTCCAGTACGACCTGTACTACGTGAAAAACCACACCCTGTTCCTGGACCTGGTGGTGTTGATGGAAACGGTGGGCGTGGTTTTGACGGGTAAAGGCGCGCGCTGAGCTTCGGCAGCGCGGGCCAGGCCGCAATGCCGCCGGCCCTCATGCAGGGCCACATTCAGTGCCCGCACCGCAGGTAGTCCGCTTGCGCACGAATTCACGGGTTTGCCATCTGGAGAAGTCAACTTACTTGATGCGTTAGCTCTGCGGCACTGGGGCGAGCCACAATGGATTGCGCCCTTGTATCTGGCGGTCTTGAGCAGCACCGTGCGTCAAGGCGGCGGCGTTCGACTGCTGGCGTCGGGTCGACAGCGCTCTCACGAAACTCCGCAGCCTTGGTACTGGCCCGGCGAACATGAGCCTCCTTCAAGACAACCTCGCTTTCGTCTGTTACGTCGCCTCGGCAAGTGCCTATACCGCGTTGGCAGGCTATTTGTTGCTGGATGGGCGAGTGGCGCGCGGCGGCGGGCGACCGGGGCAGTTGTTCTTTGCAGCCATCGTTGCCAGCTCGGTCTGGAGTGGCGTGTGCGCCCTGGCGCAGGTCCAGGAGTCGGTCAGCTTGGCCACTTGGGCCGCAGCTCTGGATGTTCTGCGTTACGGGCTTTGGTTCGCTTTCTTGCTGGTGCTGATTCGACCCGCGCTGGCCCGGCAGGGTGAGTTCGCGCCGAGGATCTTGGTGGCGGCAGCAGTAACCAGTTTGTTCGCAGCAGCCGCCATGGTCGTCTACGGCGTGGCCACAGCGGCTGCCACGGTGGCCGTGTTCCGGCCGAATGTCGTCATTCAACTCGCGCTGGCCTTGTGCGGCCTGACCCTGGTCGAGCAACTGTTTCGCAAGCTCGGTGATGACGCGCGCTGGAGCTCCAAGCCCGTCTGCCTGGGTCTGGCCTGCCCGTTCGTGTTTGACCTGTACCTCTGCACCGAGGCCTTGCTGTTTGGCAGTTTTGACGCCGACGCCGTCAGTATCCGCGGCGCAGCACACCTGCTGGCCGTGCCCTTTCTCTGGGTGGCCGCGCGCCGCCAGACCACCTGGATGGCCACGCTGCAGATGTCGCGAACGGCGGCATTCCACACTGCCACCCTGGTACTGGTGGCTACCTATTTGCTGTTCATGTCGGCAGCGGGTTCGTACGTGCGCTTCTTTGGCGGCAGCTGGGGGCGGGCCCTGCAGATCAGCCTGCTCTTGGCGGCCCTGGCATTTTTGGGCGCTGTGGCGGTGTCGGGGTCGCTGCGGGGTTGGCTGCGGGTGTCTGTCAGCAAGCACTTTTTCAGCTACCGGTTTGACTACCGCGAGGAGTGGCTGCAATTCACCGCCGCGCTGTCCAGCAAAGGCTCGGCACAGGAAGTGGGTCTGCGGGTGGTGCGGGGGCTGGCACGCATGGTCGAGTCGCCCGCTGGTAGCCTGTGGACACCCACTATCGCCGGGAGCGGCTTTGTTCAGGCTGTGAGCTGGAACCTGCCTGAATCCGGCGCTGTGGAGCCCGCCGACTCGGCAATGACCACGTTCATGCGCGACAAGGACTGGGTGATCAACGTCGACGAACTGCAGCACTCGCCCATGCTTTACGACAACCTGGTGCTGCCGCCCTGGTTGCAGCAGACGCCCAGCGCCTGGGTGGTGGTGCCGTTGTTGGTGGGCGACGAGCTGACGGGCTTTGTGCTGCTGTGCTCGCCGCGCACGGCGATGAAGCTGGACTGGGAAGTGCGCGACCTGCTCAAGACCGCCGGCCGCCAGGCGGCCAGCTACCTGGCGCAGATGCAAGCAACCGAGGCCTTGCTGGAAGCGCGCAAGTTCGAGGCTTTCAACCGCATGTCGGCCTTTGTGGTCCATGACCTCAAGAACATCGTCACCCAGCTGTCGTTGATGTTGAAGAATGCGGAACGTCTGCACGCGAACCGCGAATTCCAGCAAGACATGCTGTTGACGGTGGAAAGCTCACTGGAGAAGATGCGGCGCTTGATGTTGCAGCTGCGTGAAGGTGCAACGCCCGTCGGTGCTGGCCACGGGGTGGAATTGGCGCCGGTGGTGGCACGACTGGCCGCGATGGCCCAGGCGCAGGGGCGAACGCTGGACATCCGGGGCGTCGAAAAATTGGCCACGCGAGGCCACGAAGACCGCTTGGAAAGGGTCCTGGGCCATCTGGTGCAGAACGCGTTCGACGCCACACCCGGCACTGGGCAGGTCTGGATTGCGGTGACCCGCAACAGCGGTGAGGTCAAAGTGGAAGTGGGCGACACAGGGGCAGGCATGAGCGAAGAGTTTGTCAAGACACGCCTGTTCAGGCCGTTCAGCACCACCAAGCACAGTGGCATGGGAATTGGTTCATACGAAAGCCACCAGTACGTACGTGAGTTGGGCGGCAGCATCGGTGTCGTCAGCCAGCCGGGGCAGGGCACGGTGGTGACTGTCAGCTTGCCGGTGTTCGAAGTCCAGCACGGTGGTGACTTGCTGGGCGCTCCGGCCCGTTGAAACCGGGTTCATGCGCCACAACCCGCCCTCTCGATTCCACGCTTTGCTGCACGAAAGACCCGCGCCTTGACCACCGCCGACACCCGCAGTTCGCCGCTCTTGATCGTTGAAGACGACTTGGCGCTGCAAAAACAGATCAAGTGGTCGCTGGACAGTTTCGAGTCGGTGACGGCGGCCGACCGCGAGAGTGCTTTGTTGCAGCAGCGCCGTCACCAACCCGCGGTTGTGACGATGGACCTGGGCCTGCCGCCAGACCCTGACTCGGTCAGCGAAGGGTTCAAGTGTCTCGAACAGCTGCTGGCGGCCGACCCGAGGGTCAAAGTCATCGTTTTGACGGGCCAGAACGACCAGGCGAACGCGTTGCGCGCGGTGGCCATCGGCGCCTATGACTTCCTGGCCAAGCCGTTTGACCCCGACGTGCTGCGCCTGACCATCGAGCGGGCGTTTCGCCTGGCCGAGTTGCAGGCCGAAAACCGGCGCTTGCAGGCCTTGCACCAGCCCGACGCGCTGGCTGGGCTGATCACGCGCGACACCGAGATGTTGCGCATTGCGCGCACCATTGAACGGGTGGCCAGCAGTGACGCCACCGTGCTGTTGCTCGGCGAAAGTGGCACTGGCAAGGAGGTGCTGGCGCAGGCCGTGCACACAGCGTCCAAGCGCACCGGAAGGTTTGTCGCCATCAACTGCGCGGCCATCCCCGAAAACCTGCTGGAAAGCGAACTCTTCGGCTACGAGCGCGGCGCATTCACCGGCGCAGCCAAGACCACGCTGGGCAAGATTGAAACCGCCAACAACGGCACGCTGATGCTGGACGAGATCGGCGACCTGCCGATGTCGCTGCAGGCCAAGCTGCTTCGGTTCTTGCAGCAGCGCACGATCGAACGCCTGGGCGGGCGGCAGGAGATCGCGGTCAATGTGCGCGTCGTCGGCGCCACGCATCAGGACTTGAAAGGCCAGATCGCTGATGGCCGCTTCCGCGAAGACCTGTTCTACCGCCTGGCCGAGATCGTGGTCAACATTCCGGCGCTGCGCGCCCGCAATGGCGACGCGGTGTTGCTGGCGCATGCTTTCCTGCGCCGCTTCGCGCAAGACCAGCGCCGGGGCTCGCTCAGCTTCAGCGAAGACGCCATCAAGGCCATCGAACAGCACCCCTGGCCTGGCAATGTGCGCGAACTGATCAACAGCATCAAGCGCGCCAGCATCATGGCCGACAGCGACCGTTTGAGCTGTGACGACCTGGGTCTGCCCCCGCCGCCTGCCAGCACCAATGAGGCCGAGCGCTCTGACCTGGACCTGCGAACGGTGCGTGACGCGGCCGAACGGCAGGCCATCGTCGCGGCTTTGGCACGGTCCAACGGCAGCATCGTTCGGGCCTCAGAAATCCTGGGGGTTAGCCGACCTACGCTCTATGACTTGATGAAACGACTGGCCATCAAGTGACTGCCCCCACAACCCTGACATGCTGCTGCACACAGCAGCTTCCACCATGACACAAAGCCTTTACTTCCGTCGATCAGCGGTGTTTGCCGCAATGCTTGCGCTCGTCGTCGCATTGGCGGGCTGTTCGCGCGACACGCCGGAGTCGCTGACTGCTGCCGGTAGAACCGCATTGGACAAGCGCGATACCAAGGTCGCCATCATCCAGCTCAAGTCGGCTCTGCAGGCCAACGGCAATTTGCCGGAAGCGCGATACCTGCTGGGTGTGGCGCTGCTCGAATCGGCAGAACCCAATGGCGCGGTCGTTGAGCTGACCAAGGCTCTCGAGCTCAAATACCCGGCCGACTTGGTTGTGCCGAAACTGGCCACGGCGCTGGTCAGCACCGGCGACCTGCGCAAGCTGATCACGTTGTTTGATGGCACCACGCTGACCGATCGCAAGGCTCAGGCCTCGCTGCAGACTTCGCTGGCCGTTGCCTGGTTCAGCCTGGGCAACAAAACAAAGTCCGAGGCGGCGCGCGCGGCAGCGCTGTCGGCCGTACCCGGTTATGGCCACGCAGTGGTACTGAATGCCACCGCCCAGGCCATGACTGGCGACGCGAGCGGCGCTTTGGTCATGGTGGATGAAGTGCTCAAGCGCGAACCCGAGTTGGCCATTGCCTGGCAATTCAAAGGCGAGCTCTTGGCCAGCATGAAGGACCAGCGCAGCCAGGCCGTTGCCGCCTTCCGAAACGCGCTGAAACTTGATTCGCAGTCAGTGGTCGCGCACAGCGCACTGGTGTCAATGGCCCTGGTGGACGGCGACTTGGCCGCCGCAAAACCCTTGCTCGAGTCGATGCGCAAAGCGCTGCCGCAAGGCAGCGGTCAAGTCTTGTTCCTGGATGCCATGATCGCGCTGCGCGAGGGCAATGTTGCCAAGGCTCGCGACGCTTCTGCAACGCTGCTGGGCAGTTTTCCTGAACACGTGGGTGTGTTGCAGCTGGCCGGTGTGACAGAAGGCAGATCGGGGTCTTTGATGGCGGCCGAGTCGCACTTTGCGAAGGCCTTGCAGTTCGACCCTGAACAGATTCAGGCGCGACGCAACCTGGGCAACCTGTACCTGTTGTTGGGCACGCCGACGAAAGCCTTGGATGTGCTCAAGCCAGCGATTGGCGCCGACAGTCAGGATGCCGAATCGCTGTCCATTGCGGCCCAAGCGCAGCAACAGCTGGGCAACTCGCGCGCTGCGGAAGCGCTGTTCGCACGGGCAGCCACCATCAACCCCAGCGACGAAACAGTGCAGACCCTGGCGGCACTGTCGCGATTGGGCGGGATGAATACCGACGCCAGCATCACCGAATTGGGCCAGTTGTCAAAACGCAGCAAGGGCGTGTACGCCGACATGGCTTTGCTCAACGCTCACATCCAGCGCCGCGAGTTCGAGGCGGCGCTGGCCACCATCGACACCATTGCCCGCAAACAGCCAGAGAACAAGAACGTGCCTGAGTTGCGCGGGCAGCTTCAGCTCTTGCGGAGCGACCTGCCGGCGGCCCGCGCAGCGTACGAAGCCGCCCTGAAAGCCAACCCGCAGTCCTATGCGGCCGTCACCGCACTGGCAAGCTTAGACCAGCGCGAGGGCAAACTTGCTGACGCTGAAAAGCGCTTTGCCGACGCCGTCAAGGCCGATTCAAGAAACCACCTGGCGGCATTGGCCTTGATCGACTTGCGCCAGCGCGCTGGCGCCACGCCAGAAGAGATCGAAAAACTGCTTCAACAGGCCGTCAAAAACTCGCCGGGCGAGGCCATGCCACGTCTGAGGCTGATCGATTCACTGATGCGTCGCAAGCTGTTCGCCGATGCGCTGGCCCAAGCCCGCGAAGCAGCAGTGGCGGTGCCGGGCAACATCAACGTGCTGGATGCGCTGGGGCAAGCCCAGGCCAGGTCGGGTGACCTGCAACAAGCCGCCAGCACCTACCGGCAAATGGCCAACCAGGACCCGAAGTCCTTGCTGCCACACCTGCGCATGGCCGAGCTGGCGCGTGGGCGGGGCGACTTCAAAGGGGCAGAGTCGTCGTTGCGCCGTGCGTTGGAAAACGACCCGGGCTCCGAGCAGGTTCAGGCCGCCCTGGTCGACAGCGCCGTAGGCGACAAGCGGCTGGGCGATGCCCTCACTGTTGCCCGCGGCCTGAAGAAACAATTCCCGAAAAAAGCTTACGGCGCCATGATGGAGGGGCAGGCACACGCCCGCAACAAAGACTGGGCCAGCGCCGCCAACGCCTTTCAAGACGCACTCAAACTCGAACCCGACCACACCAGCGCGGCCGTTCGTTTATATGGGGTATGGGCAGCAAGCGGCAAACGTGCCGAGGCACAAGCATTTGCCAGTTCACGCATGAAGGCTTTTCCGGACGAGCAGGTGTTCGAATACCAGGTGGCCGAAGAGGCCTTGCGCCGCAACGACTTTGCCGAGGCTGAACGCCGCTTGTCCAGCATGGTGCAACGCTACCCGCGTCAGGTTTTGGTGCTGAACAACCTGGCCTCGGCGCTGGTCGAACAGGGCAAGACCGGCGGTGTTGCATTGGCAGAACGAGCTTTGGCCGAACAACCCGACAGTCCGCCGATACTGGACACTCTGGCCAGTGCATTGGCACTGGATAAACAGTACCCCAAGGCGCTGGAGATTCAGCGCAAGGCGGTTGCCGCAGCACCCGAAGCCGACATCCTGCGCCTGAACCTGGCGCGGATTGCTGTGCAGGCAGGTGACAAAGCGCTGGCCCGCACCGAGCTTGAACGCCTGGCCAGCCGCGGGCGGCAGTTTGCCCAGCAAGAAGAAGTCGCCAAACTCCTGAAGACCTTGTGAGAACACTTACAACTTTCGCCCCTCCCCTCGCGCTTTCCCTCGCGCTCGCTCCCGTTCGCCGCCCCTTTGCCAGCGCCGCGATCGTTGTGGTCTTGGGGTTGGCCCTGGGCGGTTGCGCGCGCGACAGTGAAAGCGAGATGCTGGCGTCGGCCAAAGGCTTCGTCGAGCGCAAAGACCTCAAAGCGGCCGTCATCCAGCTCAAGTCGGTTCTGCAGAAGAACCAGCAGTCCGGCGAGGCGCGCCTGCTGCTGGGGCAGGTCCTGTTGCAAGGCGGCGACGCCACAGGCGCGGCACTCGAACTGGCCAAAGCGCGCGAGCTGCAGGTCGATGAAGACCGGGTGGTGCCTGAATTGGCACGCGCCATGCTGCTGGCCGGCGAAGCGCCAAAAGTGCTGTCGCAGTTCGGCGACACCAAGCTGCGCGGTGACAAACCAGCGGCAGCCTTGGCGACCACGGTGGCGGGTGCGCACATGATGCAAGGCAATTTGGAGAAAGCCACCGAGGCCATCAAAGTGGCCTTGCAAGCCGAGCCCACCAACGCTGCGGCCATCACGTTGCAAGCCCGGCTGAAAGCCTCAGGCGGCGACACCGAAGGCGCCATGGTGCTGCTCGATGGCGTGCTGGGCCGCGAAGCCGGCAACCTGGACGCCGGCATGTTCAAGGGCGACCTGCTGCGCCTGGTCAAGGCCGACCCGGCCGGGGCGCTGGCCGCCTACCAACAGGTGCTGACGGCCAACACCAGCTCGGTGGCAGCCCATTCAGCCGTGATGACCTTGTTGATGGCGCAAGGCCGCGCCGATGACGCCAAGCTGCAAATGGCGCAGATGAAAAGCATCGCGCCCAACCACCCTGACACGCTGTTCTTCGCTGCCCAACTGGCCTACAGCGACAAAGACTTCAAGACCACCCGCGAGCTGGCCGACCGCATCCTGAAGATGGTGCCCGACAGCGCGCGAGTGCTCGAATTGGCAGGCGCCGCCGAATACCAGCGCAAGGCGTACGGTCAGGCCGAAGCCTTGTTCATCCAGGCCGTCAAGGCAGCACCCACGGCCCCGCTGCCGCGGCAGCTGTTGGCCCAGACGCTGTTGCGCACGGGCCAGCCTGAACGCTGCATCGAGGCCCTGCAGCCGCTGCTGGACGCACCGAAAACCGACGTCAACACCCTCACCCTGGCGGGCGAGGCCTATCTGCAATTAGGCGACGCCAAACGCGCCGAAGAGGCCTTTAAACGGGCGTCCAGTGCCGCCCCTGACGACGGCCGCTTGCGCACCGCTTTGGCGGTGTCGCAAATGGTGCGCAGTGGTGACAGCAAACAGTCGCTTCAGACCCTGGAAGCCCTGGCGGCCAGCGACGGTGGCCAGCGTGCCAACCTGGCTTTGTTGAGCGCACGGCTGCGCCAGAACGACGTGCCCGGCGCACTGCGCGTGATTGACGACCTGCAAAGCAAACAGCCTGACCAGCCCTTGGCCTATCTGCTGCGCGGACGCATTCAGATGCTGCAAAAGGACAGCGCGTCGGCACGCAAGAACTTCGAAGCCGCACTCGGCAAGGACGCCAACTACTTTCCGGCCGTTGCCAGTCTGGCGGCAATGGATGTCAGTGAAGGCAAGCCCGATGCCGCCAAACAGCGTTTGCAGGCCCTGGTGCAAGCCGACCCCAACAGCGTGCAGCCGCGCCTGGCTCTGGCCGAACTGGCCGCGCGCACTGGCGCACCAGTCGCCGAGGTAACTCTGCGGCTGAACGAAGCCGTCAAGGCCAACCCCAACGAGGCCCGCGCTCACGCTTCGTTGGTGATGCAGTTGATCAGCAGCAGCGACAGCAAGGCAGCGCTCACCGCCGCCCAAGCCGGTGTGGCCGCGCTACCGGACAACGCCGAGACCTTGAACGCCTTGGCCCAGGCGCAACTGGCCAGCGGTGAGGCCCAACAAGCCATGCTGACGTACCGCCGCCTGGTCAACATGCAGCCCACTCGCGTGCAACACACCTTGGGGTTGGCCGAAGCCCAGGCCGCCAACAAAGACTGGGACGACGCCAACCGCAGCCTGCGCCGCGCGCTCGAGCTGCAACCCAATTTGCTGGCCGCCCAGCGCGCCTTGGTTGTGGTGGCCGTCCAGCGCGGTCGCCCGCAAGACGGTTTGCCCGTTGCGCGCGAAATGCAGAAAGCCAGCCCCACCGAATCAACGGGTTATGTGATGGAAGGCGACATTGAAGCGGCGGCCAGGAATTGGGACGGAGCCATCGCCGCCTACCGCGGCGCGCTGCAACGCGCAGCGCCGACAGAGGCCGCCGTCAAGCTGCACCGCAGTTTGCTGTTGGCCAAACGCCAGCCCGATGCCGACAAGTTCGCGACCGACTGGCAGCGCGACAAGCCCAAGGACATCGCCTTCCGCTTCTACCTGGGCGACGCGGCCCTTTCTACCAAGGACTACGCTGGCGCCGAGGTGCATTACCGTGCGGTGTTGCAGGCCAGTCCGCAGCATGCGGTGGCCATGAACAACGTTGCCTGGCTGCTGGTGCAACAAGGCAAGCCCGGCGCGCTGGACATGGCCAACAAGGCCAACGCCCTGGCGCCCGACCGCGCGGTCATCCTGGATACCTTGGCTTCTGCCCAGGCCGCAGAAGGGCAGTTGCCAGCCGCTGTCGAAACACAGAAGCGCGCCGTGGCGTTGGCCCCCAAAGACGCCAACCTGCGCTTGGCTTTGGCGAGGTTTTTATTGAAGTCTGACAAGAAGGCGCTGGCTTTGGCCGAGCTGGAAGAGTTGTCAGGACTGGGCGACAAATTCGCCAGCCAAGCCGATGTGCGCGACCTGATGAAACAGGCTAGATGACGGCTGCAACCGCGCTGCGGACGGCCTGCTGGCTACTGGCCCTGCTCGCCGCACTGGCACTGCAAACGGCCCGAGCAGGCTTGCCTGAGGTGGTGGTGGCGCTCAGACCGTCGGTGCTGCCGGTTGGCACCTTCAGTGCGACCGAGAGCCCGCGTTTCGGTTTCCGCGGCACCGGCTTTGTGGTGGGTGACGGCACCGTGGTGGCAACCAATTTCCACGTGCTGCCGCCCTTTGCTGAACTGGCCAGCAGCCCGCGCATGGCGGTGTTGTTGGTTCGGGCTGGCACGGCCGAAGTGCGTCTGGCACGGGTGCTGGCCAGCGACCGGGCGCACGACCTGGCGCTGCTGAAGATCGACGGCCCGCCCTTGCCCGCCGTCACCTTTGCCGAAGTTGGCAGCGCCCGCGAAGGCCAGTCCATCGCGCTGATGGGCTACCCCATTGGCGATGCTCTCGGCTTTTCGCCGGTCACCCACCGTGGGGTCATTGCCTCCATCACAGCGGCCGCCTTGCCTGCGCCGACGGCACAAAGCCTGGACCCCCGCGCGATCAGCCGCCTTCGCGACGGCAACTACGAGGTCTACCAACTCGACGCCACGGCCTACCCCGGCAACAGCGGCGGGCCTTTGTTTGACGCCGAGACTGGGCGCGTTCTGGGCATGGTCAACATGGTGCTGGTCAAGGGCAGCCGCGAATCAGCGCTCACCAACCCCACCGGAATCACTTACGCCATTCCAGCGCGTCACCTGCTGGATTTGTTGCGGCAGATCCGTTGATCTGAAGCATTGGCGCAGACGCCGGGATTCGCGTCAAACCTGGTGGTAGTCGCGGTACCAGGCAACAAATCGGCCGATGCCGGTGCGGATGTCAGTGGCCGGCGTGAAACCCACCCAATCGCGCAGCGCATCAACATCGGCGAATGTTGCCGGCACGTCACCGTCTTGCAGCGGCAGCATGTTCTTTTGCGCTTTCAGACCCAGCGCGTCTTCAATCGTGCTGATGTATTCCAGCAGCGGCACGGGGCTGTGGTTGCCAATGTTGAATACCCGGAACGGGCCGTTGCTGGTGCCGGGATCGGGCGTGTCGGCCGCGTAATCGGAATTGGGTGTGGCCACCCGGTCCATCACCCGGATCACACCCTCAACGATGTCGTCCACGTACGTGAAGTCACGCCGCATCTGGCCGTGGTTGAAGACATCGATCGGGCGGCCTTCCAGAATGGCCTTGGTGAACAGGAACAGCGCCATGTCGGGCCGACCCCAGGGCCCGTAGACGGTGAAGAAGCGCAGCCCCGTGGTCGGCAGGCTGAACAGGTGGCTGTAGGTGTGGGCCATCAGCTCGTTGGCCTTCTTCGTGGCCGCGTACATGCTGACCGGGTGGTCTACGCTGTCGTGTTCAGAAAACGGCATGCGGGTGTTGCCGCCGTACACGCTGGAGCTGGACGCGTACACCAGGTGCTGCACCTGGGCGTGGCGGCAGCCTTCGAGCACATTCATGAAGCCGACGATGTTGCTGTCGATATACGCGTGCGGGTTTCGCAGCGAATAACGCACCCCCGCCTGGGCCGCGAGGTGGATGACGCGGTCAAACCGTTCCTGCGCAAACAGCTTGGGCATGGCCTCGCGGTCGGCCACGTCCATCTGCACAAACCGAAAGTTCGGGTGGGTCGTCAAACGCGCCAGGCGGTCGCGCTTGAGTTGTACCGAGTAGTAGTCGTTCAGGTTGTCCAGGCCCACCACCTCGTCGCCGCGCGCCAGCAGTCGCAGCGTGGTGGTGCTGCCGATGAAACCGGCAGCGCCGGTGAGCAAGATTTTCATGGCTCAAATTTTCCCATGCACGCTTGGCGTGGAAGGCTTGGGCGAGCGTTGGCAATGTGAACAAGCTGGCAACCGCGCGTTGGCAATGTGAACAAGCTGGCAACCGCGCGTTGCCAGCGCAAGCCTCAGGCCCGGCCGTGGACGCACAGCGCCAGCACGGCCTCGACAGCAGAGCGGCTGAGCGCGTCGCGCTGCTCGGGGTCAGCCAGACGCTGGTGGTCGGCATCGTTCAACTGCAACGGGTCGGCGCCCAACAGGACCAGCGGACTCAGCACCGAACCCAGCACCGGGTGTTCGAACAGCGCGCCCCAGGCTTCAGGCGCCAACTCACAGGCCAGCAGGAAGCCGGCGCACCAGTCCTCGGCATCCAGCAATTCGCGGTCGATTTGCTCGGCAATGCTCAGCAAAGGCTGCCAATTCGCTTGCGCGTGTTCGGTGTCTTGAAACTGCGCCGCCACCGTGTGCAGATGGCGCAGCACCCAGAGCACCACCCGCTTGCGTTGTTTCTGGCTGGCGAATGGCAAGGCGCCTGCACTGTCGCGCTGAACGTCGCCTCCCCAGATCCGCGGCATCCACCGCGCTGTCGGCAGATCCGCCACCGGCACCGGGCCGACGATCAAGGCCGTGAGGTAGCCGTCCAGGGCTTCCACGTTCATGGCAGCGTCACCGGGCAAGGTCGCCAGGGCGCTGTCCAAGGCGTCCAGTTCGGCCTCGGTCAGTGGGTCGCTCTTGAATTGCGGGTCGTAGCGGGGGTAGTCCAAGCGAAGCGATCCATGCCGTGAATGTGGGGGGGTTGCTGGCTTGGCCGTTTTACGGCTCGGCGTCCAGCGCGGGCGGTCTCAGCAAGTCGGCGTCGACGTCCATGAGCACGCTGGCCAATGCCAGGCTGCGCCACAGCGCGTCTGGCATCTGCAAGATGCCTTCGGGTGTTTTGGCTTGCGAAATCCAGGCCCCGATGTCGGCGTGCTGAGCCGGACTGAGCAGCTTGCGATCCAACATTTCATTGAGGGTCTGCATGCTTTACTCCTCGGGCGGCTGCGTGGCTCTTGGCTATGCTAGTCGAGCAGGGCCACGGTCTTCACCTGGGCCCAAACGGCCTGGCCGATACCCAGCCGCAGGTGCTGGAAGGAGCGCCGCGTCAGCCGCGCGAGCACGGCCACGCCCAAGGTCTTGCCCACGGGCCCGTCAGCCCCCACACGCACGCGCACCAGCACCGACGAGGCGTGGCCGTCATCAGCCACCGCCTCCAGCGTGCCAGGCCATTGGTTGCCGATACTGCTGCCCGGTTGCGGTGCCGTGGCCAGGCTCACGTCTCGCGCCAAAACCCTCAGCCGCACGGCTTGGCCCATGGTTTGACCGGCATCGCGCACCCACAGCGGCAGCACAGCACCCGCCACGTCAAGGCGCAAGAGGTGCCACGTCGCATCGCTTTCTGCCACCACCGCTTGCAACACCACGCCAGCTTGGTCCCCCAACGCCAAGGGTAAATCCACACGCGCCAGGGTTTGCGCCAAGGGTCCGCTGGCCAGCACCTTGCCAGCGTCCATCAACACCAGATGGTCGGCGAGTTGCACCACTTCGTCCAGGCTGTGGCTGACGTAGACGATGGGAATGTCCTGGCTGCGCTGCAACCGGGTCAGGTAGGGCAGCAG
>Ga0105049_10004661_pt1 | contig 16090 bp, 14 predicted proteins | sample MAT06_FD_78087 | JGI IMG/M metagenome (GOLD analysis project Ga0105049, IMG submission 78087) | Freshwater microbial communities from Lake Fryxell liftoff mats and glacier meltwater in Antarctica - MAT-06 | ecosystem: Environmental > Aquatic > Freshwater > Ice > Liftoff microbial mat | place... | reverse complement strand
CGACGCCATACTAGGGATGGCGATCGGCATCGGCACGATGTCGTTCATCGTCTTCGCCAAGGCGCTCAGCGGATGGTTTCCGGCGTTGGCGCCAACGCTGGCCCCGTTTGCCGTGATCGCATGGCCGTGGTTCGTCTTGATCGGTACCACGCTTACTTTCGTGACGGGTATTCTGTCGTCGTTCACGCACGCGCCACCCGCGGCGCTGCGTTCTTCTCAGGGGAATCCTTCATGAGTGCCGGACCTCTCGACCCGACACCGCTCGTTGTAGGCGTAGATGGCGGCGGAAGCCGTACCCGCGTCGTGCTTGCCGACGCCGCCGGTAACACTCTGGCGCGCGTGGAGGGCGCCGGTACGGCGCTCATGCCGGGCCACGAGGGCGTCGCCGCGGACATCATCAAGTCGTTGATCGCCGACGTGTTGGCTTCGGCCGATCGGAGCGACACCCGTCCGGCGGTATGCGTCGTGGGTGTCGCCGGGGCCGGTCAGGAGCGAGCAGCACAAGCCCTCTGGTCGGCGCTCGCGTCGCGTCGTGTGGCGGACGACGTGTCGGTACAGGCTGATGCCACCATCGCCATGGACGACGCGTTTGGCGACTCCGCGGGCGTGCTGTTGATTTCAGGCACCGGATCGGTGGCCTACTCGCGTGCCCCAGACGGTCGACTGGAGCGATGTGGTGGATGGGGCCCGAACATCGGTGACGAGGGCAGCGGTGCGTGGCTCGGGCGCCGTGCGTTGAGCGTCATCACGGCGGCGCACGATGGGCGCGAGCCGGATACGGCGCTTACGGGGGCGATTCTAACGGCGCTCGAACTGGAGTCGCTCGACGACCTGATTCCGTGGGCCACCGAGGCGACGCCCGCGCATTACGCGACGCTCGCCCCTGTGGTCGCGAAAGTGGCCGCAACGGGCGACTTGCGCGCGAACGCGGTCATCAGCTTCTGCGTGGAAGAGCTCTCGCTGCACATCCGCACGTTGGCTCGTCGTTGCTTCATGGACGAGCGGGCGGCGATTCCCGTGGCGTTCGCGGGCGGCTTGCTCTCGAAGGGTTCGCTGGTGCGGAAGCGTCTCGAGCAACGGTTAAAGAGCGCCGTGCCCGGTGCAACCGTGCGTGCGGAGGAAGTCGACGCGGCACGAGGTGCCGTGCGTCGTGCACGCCGGTTGCTGGGCGTCGAGGTCTGACGTCCCGCCACGACGCACAGCGCTCAGGCCGGTACGGCGTCCTCAGCCGGGATATTGAGTTCACCTTCCCAACGCGCCATGACGGCGGTGGCGAGGCAATTGCCGAGCAGATTCACCGACGTGCGGGCCATATCCATGATGGCGTCGACGCCGAGGATAAGCGCGATCCCTTCAAGCGGAAGGTTGAACTGCGCGAGCGCTCCCGACAGAATTACCAGTGAGGCCCGCGGAACTGCTGCCACGCCCTTCGACGTGAGCATCAGCGTGAGCATCATCAACAATTGCGTGCCGAGCGGCATGTCGATCCCGGCTGCCTGCGCCACGAACACGGATGCGATCGCAAGGTAGAGCGTGCTACCGTCGAGGTTGAACGAGTACCCGGTGGGCAGCACGAACGACACGATCCGACGTGGTACGCCGAACTTCTCCATCGCCTGCATGGCCTGCGGGAACGCGGCTTCACTCGATGCAGTGGAGAAGGCGATCAGCCATGGTTCCTTCACAGTACGCCAGAAGCGCATGACGGGAATGCGCGCGATGAGCGCGACCGGCACCAGCACGATCAGGACAAACACGATGAGCGACACGTACAGCGTACCGACGAGCTTGCCGAGACTGAGCAGCACCCCGAGTCCGCTCTTGCCGACCGTGACACCGATGGCGGCGCCGATGCCGATTGGGGCGTACGCCATGACAATGCCGACGAACTTGAACATCACGTCGCTCAGCGACTGGAGTCCGTCGAGCATCAACTTCTTGGAGGGTCCTTCCACGCGGGCCAGCGCGACCGCGAAAATGATCGCGAAGAACACGATCTGCAGTACTTCGTTTTGCGCGGCCGCTTCGAAGAAACTCTGCGGAACCGTGTGCTCGAGCACCGAAGCGAAGGTGGGTGTCTTTTCGGCGAGCGCCTTGAATTCCTCCGCGCTGCCGGCCGCGGAGCTGATCGAGAGTCCGACGCCGGGCTTCACGTAGTTCACGGCGATCAGACCGATCGCGAGCGCCGCCGTGGTGACCACTTCAAAGTAGATGATCGAGCGCAGCGCCAGCTTGCCGACCTTCTTCATGTCGTCGCCGTGTCCGGCGATTCCGACAACCAGCGTGCTGAACAGCAGGGGCACGATCAACGACTTGATCATGCGCAGAAAGATGTTGGCGAACGGTTTGAGGTTCGGCGCAAAATCGGGCGCGAGCCAACCGATCAGGATGCCGATGATCATCGAAATGACGATCCACCCCGAGAAACCGATGCCGAGGAATCCCTTGCTCGGTGCTGCCGCCGACGCGCTGGAAGACTGATGAGCCATAATGCTGGTTTGAGGAGCCGCGGTACGTCTGATGAGTTAGTCGGGCGAGACTGGTGCGTTCCCTCGACGAAGCACCGAGTTCTTGTACCCGTAGGCGAAGTAGAGCGAGAGTCCGATGACCATCCAGATGGCGAACGCCTTCCATGCGCTCGAGGGCAACCCGCGCATGACGAAGACGCAGGCACCGGCCCCGCCGAGCGTCACGAACCAGACGAAGGGCACCCGAAACGGGCGGTGCCGATCAGGCTCGCGAATACGGAGCACGAGCACGCCGATACAGACTACGGAGAAGGCGGCCAGCGTGCCGATGTTGGTGAGATCGTATGTGGCCGCATCATCGGCGAGCAGTGACCCGAGCGCCACCGCGACACCGGTGATGATGGTGGTCACGTGCGGCGTACGCGTTTTCGGGTGGAGCTTGGCGGCGAACTTGGGCAGCAGGCCATCGCGCGCCATCGCGTAGAAAATCCGCGGCTGACCGTACTGGAAAACCAGCAAGACAGCAGACATCGAGACGACGGCACCGGCGGCGACGATCCAGCTGGCCGTGGAGAGGCCCGCCACGGAGAGCGCCTTGGCCAACGGGTCGCTGCTGCGCAGTTGCTCGTAGGGCACCAGTCCCGTGGCGACGAAGCCCACGATGACGTAAATCAGCGTACACACGGCCAAGCCGCCGAGAATACCGATGGGCAGATTGCGCTGCGGATTCTTCGTCTCCTCGGCGGCCGTGGAGATCGCGTCGAAACCGATGTAGGCGAAGAACACGATCGCGGCGCCTTGATGGATGCCGCGGAATCCGTTGGGCGCGAATGGCTTGTAGTTGGCGGGGTCGATGTGCATACCGCCCACGATCACGAACAGCGCGAGCACCAGCAGCTTGATGACCACCATGATGTTGTTGGCGCGCGTGCTTTCCTTGACGCCTTTCAGCAAGAGCATCGTGATCGCGACAACGATGCCGAACGCGGGCAGATTCACGAGTACGGGGATCCCGGCGATATGCGGTGCCGAATCCATCAGCGCACGGATGGCGGGGTCCGCGCTCGCCTTGACGTTCCAATATCCGTGCGTGAGCCATCCCGGCAAGGTGATGCCGAACCCGGAGAGGAGCGACGTGAAATAGCCGGACCATCCGATGGCGACGGCAACATTGCCGACCGCGTACTCGAGGATGAGCGCCCAGCCGACGATCCAGGCGACGATCTCGCCGAGCGTGGCGTAGGAGTAGGCGTACGCACTGCCGGCCTGCGGAATCATGGCCGCGAGTTCCGCGTAGCAGAGCGCGGCGAGGCCGCACACGGCACCGAGCAGCACGAACGAGACTACGAGCGCGGGCCCGGCGCCGTATCGGATCACGGTGCCGTCGGCGAGCGTTTCGCCGGCCGCGGCCGTTCCGAGCGACGAAAAGATTCCGGCGCCGATCACGGCACCGATAGCCAACATGACGAGGTCGCCGGCACCGAGGGTTCGGCGCATACCGGCGCCGCTTTCATCAGCGGCGGCGATCGGCTTTCGATCAAACAGCCCCATGGGCACTCGGATCGGGAGGAGGAGCGCGCCGCGGGGGGAGAACGGAGAGCGGCGCGCGGGTACATCGTGCGCGCAAGCTACTGTCGGGTCGGGCGTCCGGCGAGTCTACAGCGAGTACGTAATTTCGGCCTTGCCGCGGACCGGGACGCCTTGCGCGTTGACGGCGGGGCGAAAGCGGATGGAGACGAGCGCCTCACGCAGCTTGCGATTGTAGGCCCCGTCCTTGGTCGGTGTGAACTGGAGGTCCAGCACTTTACCGGTCGAGTCGACTTCGAAGACGACGACGACCGTCCCCTTGGCTTTGTTCGGCACAGGCAGCGGGGGAAGGAACAGCTCGGTCGGCGCCGGTGGATACACGGTGCCCGGCCCGCCACCGGTGCCAGGTCCTACGCTGGTGCCCTTGCCGGTGCCCACACCTGATCCGACCCCACCGCCAGTCCCAGCACCCGACCCTGCACTGCCATCGGTTCCTGAGCCGCCTCCGGTGCCCGTTACGGCCGACTTCGCGTCGGCGGCTTCGGTGGCGGACGGCTGAGCTGGCGCCGCCGGCTGCTGCGGCGGCTTGACCACGGGCGGCACCGGAGGCGGCGGCACAATCGGTGGGATCGTCGGGGGCTTCACGACGGGCGGTGGCGGCGGTGGCGGCGGCGCCACCCGCACGAACTGCAGCCTCTCGTTTTTGGCGATGCCGCCGGTGCCGCGATTACCGCCGCCGCCGCCGCCGGCCGGGCCGAGGCCGCCTGCGCCAAGTACTTCGCGCAGCAGCTCAGGCGAAGTGAACGGGACGATGAGCAGGAGGAGGATCAGCAGGTGAATGCCAATGCTGATCAGCAGGCTGCGGACCCGACGCTGATTGCCCACCGGCACGCCGATGGGCGGTCGGTACCGCGGGCGTTCCGGCGGCGGGAGGGCAGCAGTATCTGGAAGCGACGAAGGCGTTAGCGTCATTGAGAATCGAGGAGTGAGACCTATACAACGTACTACGGCGGACGATCTCTATGGATTCGCCCGCCGTGGTCACGACGTGGATCTCGTGAATGGGCGCGTTCCCGTGTCCGGGCCCGCGCCACACATCACTTCGGCGGAACGCCGATGACCTTTACCCCGGCGCCGCGCGCTTGGTCCATGGCCCAGATCACCGCGGAATACTTCACCGTGGTGTCACCCTTCACGAAGATGATCTTTTCGGGACGGGGGTCGTAGATCGACTTCAGCTTCTCGAGGAGCTTGGCCTTCTCGACCGGCTCCTTATTGACCGCGTACTTGTCGTCCGGGAGGACTTCGAGCACGATCTGGTCGGGGTTCACCTGCGTTGAGGGCGGCTGCGGCGTCGGATCAGGCAGCTGCGTATCGATGGCCTTGCGGCTCATCGGCACAATCATCATGAAGATGATGAGCAGCACAAGCAGAACGTCGATCATGGGCGTGACGTTCATGTCGTTGTTCAGACTCGAGCCACCACTCGGTGCGGACATGCTCATGGCTATTTACTCCCTGGCATGAGGCGGTCGCTCGGGACGAGCGATTCCGTATTCGGTGACTGATCCGTGATGAGCGCGGCGACGCGAACACCAGAACGCGAGATGCGATCGAGCGCGTCGACGACCTTCACGTACTCGAGGTCTTTGTGGGCCTTGATGTACATGATGTAGTCTTCGCGCTCCTTCAGGTAGATCTCGCCAACGAGGGCTTCGAGGTCCTCGTTGCGGATCGGCTTCTTGTTGAGATAATACCGCCCCTGATCGTCGATGCCAAGCACCTGATCACCATCTTCTTCCGGATGCGGCTTGAGGTTCTGCCCTTCCGGTGGGACCGCTGTGAATCCCGCGTTGATCTGCGGGATCGTGATCATGAAGATGATGAGCAGTACAAGCATCACGTCGATCATGGGGGTCACGTTGGGTTCGGCTTTAACGCCGCCCCCGCTGCTGACGCTCATTCCCATCGCGCGACTCCTGGCGTTGAGCCCTCCGGTCTGGCGCCCCGTACGGAGCGCAGACCGGATGACCGATCGTGATTACTGCGAGATCGACTGCTGACCAGCGGTATTGAACTCACGCGTGAAGCGCGACCGACCGAACTCACCCGAGACACCCTTGATGAGGTAGTCGATCATTTCCTTCGACGTGTAGGTCATTTCGGCCGTGAGGTTGTCGATCTTCGTCTGGAAGAAGTTGAACGCCCACACGGCGGGAATGGCGACGCCGATACCGATAGCCGTGGTGATGAGGGCTTCGGCCACACCAGCGGCGATGGCCGAAATACCGCCCGCGCCTGACGTGGCCATGCCCGTGAAGGAGTTGACGATACCCATGGTGGTGCCGAGCAGACCGACGAACGGCGCGGTGGCGCCGACGGTCGCCAGTACACCGAGACCGCGCTTGAGGTCGACGATCGTCATCAGCATTTCACGCTCGACGGCGCGCTCCGACGTGTTGATGTCCGCCACCGTCACCGAGCCATCCTGGATGAGCGGGCGGATTTCGGCGAGAGCACCACCGAGCACGCGCGCGACATGCGACTTCTTGTAACCTTCGGCCAGCTTGATCGCCTCGATGAGGTTGTCTTCTTCGAGGAACTGCGAGAACTCAGGGGCGAACTTGCGCGTTTCGGCCTGCGCCTTCCGCATGCTCCACCACTTCTGGATGAGCACGGTGAACGAGAAGGCCGACATGGCCAGGAGCGTGAAGACAATGCCCTTGGCAAACCAACCCATCGAGTTGAACAGCTCCATCAACGACATATTCATGACGAAAATCTCCGCAGAGCGAGGGGGGAAACCTTAGCGGTTGAGCGAGAACTGGAACGGCTGCTGCACGAGCTGCTTTACTCGACGTCCACCCACTTCGGCGGGAAGGAAGCGCATGCGCTGCAGCGCATTCTTGACCGAGTTGGAGAACAGGTCATTGTCGGACTTGAGAACCTTGAACGTGTTCATTTCGGCACGTCCGGTGGTGTCCACGACGAACTGCGCGAGCACCGTGCCCTCGATGCCCGCGGTGCGGAGCATATCGGGATACGCAGGCCCCTGAGCGCCCGGCGCCATGACGACGGGCTTTTCGACCTGGAAGTCGAAATACGGCTGGTCACCCTGAGGGATCGGGCCTTTTCCGCCCTCGACACCCTTGGCGATACCACCAGCGACACCCTTACCCGAGAAGTCGGCTTCGTCCGTGACTTTCTTGGACAAATCGATATCGGGGATGACGTTGGGGATATCGATAGGGGCCGTAAGCACCTGAAAACCCTTGGGCGGTGGCGGCGCGATCACAGCATCGGGCGGCGGCGGGGCCTTTTCCGGCTCAGGTGGCTTGGGCTCGTCCTTTTTCACCTCGACGAAGTCGACCTTCTCTTCCTTCGGCTTATCGTTGATGATGCCCGAATTCTTCGTGACGATCACGAGGGCAACCACAATGGCCGTATGGACGATGATCGAGGTGACGGATCCACCAAAGCGCTTCTGCTTCTGAGCCTTCGATTCAAGCAGGTTGTTGAACATCTCGCTTGTCCGGGGTGCGGGCTACGGATCGCAGCGCCCGGACAAGAGGCCCGGGAACTGACTACAGCGATACTACGTCCCCGAGATGATCGAGCAATAGAAAGAACATTAGGATCGGATTAATCCGCCGTGAGCATTCCGTTCGTGTCATCATCCTCGACGCGCCGGTTGACCACCGACTCATACTCGCCGGTCATGCCCGAGCCCGGCGCACCCGCCAACGGCAGCACGACGGTGAAGGTACTACCCCGCCCCAGGCGCGACTGCACCGACAGACGGCCGCCGTGTGCCTGCGCGATCCATTGACAGATCGCGAGGCCGAGCCCAAAGCCCCCGCGCTCCGACGCCCGCGATCGCACGCGATCGACGCGCCAGAATCGTTCGAAGATATACGGCACGTCGGCGGCCGCGATGCCGATGCCAGTGTCCTTCACTGCAAAGGTGACGTCTGCGTCGCCTCGCGTGAGCGTCATCTCCACGCGCCCCCCCCGCGGAGTGTACTTGATCGCGTTGGTCACCAAATTGAGAAACAGCTGACGCAACCGCGTGAGATCGCCCAGCACCTCGGCATCCTCCATCAGCGGCGCATCGATGGTCAGCCCCGCATCCTCGCCGAGTAGGCGGGCAGTTTCCACAACTTCGCGCATCAGGGGTGCGAGTTCGACCGGTTCGCGATAGAGATCGAAGCGACCCTCGTCGGCGCGGGCCAGCGTGAGCAGCGAGTCGACCAGGTCGGCCATACGGGTGACCTGCTGCAGCGCCTCTTCGATGGCGATCGACTGTTCCGTCGGGGTCGACGTCGGCGACAGCGAGCGTTCGATGTCTACGCGCAGGACCGCCAGCGGGGTCTTGAGTTCGTGGCTCGCGTCGGCCGTAAAGCGCCGCAGCGCCCCGAACGAGGTTTCCAATCGTTCGATCATGGCGTTGAGCGTGGCGGACAACCGGGCCAGTTCATCGCCGGCGGCGCCGATCGCGAGCCGACGATGCAGCGAACGCCCATCGGTGATGGCCTCGACCTGATCGATGATGCGGTCGATGGGGCGAAACGCACGTCCCGCGATGAGGTACGCGAGCGTCATCGACATGGCGAGCAGGAAGGGCGCGATCACGAACATCGTACCCACCAGTTCACGCGGCGTGTAACTGATGTCCGACGTGCTGAGCGCTGCGTAGATGCGGTAGCGTGCGTTCTCGCTGAGCGGCACTACGCGTGTGGCGAGCAGGACCTCGTCCGCGCGCATGGTGAGCACGCGTGCCGCCGGTGACGGTGTCGCTTGGCGGGCGGCCGTGCTGAAGACCTCGCGGTCGGATGACGACAGCCGCTGCACCGCAGGCGACGCATAGATGTCGTACTGCGTGCTGTCCTGCACGAGTACGTACCCTTCGAGGAGCGACAGGAATGCCGCCATGCGCAGCGACACACTGGGGCCAGCGAGCGGATCGTTCCGCGCGACCACAGGCTCGGTACCGGTATTTCGCGCCAGATTGATGGCGCGCACGACCTGATCGGCTTCGGCCTGGACTCGCGATTCGAGTTCGCGAAACAGGATCTCACGACGCACGGCGAGCAAGGCGATCGAAAAGACCACGAGCGTTCCGATGAACGCGGCCGTGTAAGCGGCCGTCAGTCGTACCCGGATGGACCCCACGTGCGCTCCGCTACCCGCGGATCATGTAGCCGACGCCACGCACGGTGGTGATCAGCTTCTTCTCGAATTTGGCATCGATCTTCTTGCGGAGATGATTGATCACCACGTCGACGATGTTGGTGCCCGGATCGAAGTGATAGCCCCAGGCATACTCGGTGATGAGCGTGCGGCTCATGACGCGTCCGGCGTGACGCATGAGATACTCGAGGACGGCGAACTCCTTCGGCGTCAGCTCGATCGATTCCTCGCCACGACGCACGTCGCGCGTGCCCTGATCGAGTGCGAGATCGGCAACGCTCAAGAGCGGCGACACGATCGCGCGCGGCCGGCGCAGCAAGGCCTCGACGCGCGCCAACAGCTCTTCGAACGCGAACGGCTTGGTGACGTAGTCGTCGGCCCCCGCCCGCAGCGTCTCCACTTTCGCATCGACCGCGTCTTGCGCGGTGAGGACGAGCACGGGTCGCTCGAATCCCCGCGAGCGCAGCGTCCGCAACACATCGAGTCCGTTCCGCCCCGGCAGACGCATGTCGAGAATGACCAGATCGTACGGCTGCGACAACGCCATGCGCTCGCCTTCGAGCCCGTTGTTCACGAGGTCTGCCTGCCACCGCTGCTCCTCGAGCCCACGTCGTACGAATTCGCCGACGGTCGGATCATCTTCGATGACGAGAATCTTCATGGACGGGCTCCGCCGGCCGGGCGTGTGAAGCCGTACTCGCGAATCTTTCGATAGAGCGTTTTCGGCGAGATGCCAAGTATGTCGGCGGCGCGCCCCTGATGCCAGTTCGTCTGATCCAGTACGCCAGCGATGTGCCGCCGTTCGAGCTCCTCGAGCGTGCGTCCCGCCATCGACATCGCCGCCTCGAAGGGAATCGCCGACTCGCGGAGCGATTCCATCGGCGCCACCGGCGTGGGCCGGGCGGCACCACCAACGTCGACCCCCAGTGGCAGATCGGCGGCGCCGACGATGCCATCGGTGGCCAGCAGGGCGGCGCGCTCCATCACGTTTCGCAGTTCACGCACGTTACCCGGCCACCGATACCGTTCCAGTACCATCGTGGCGTCGGCGCTGAGTTGCAAGGTACGCTTTCCGGACTGCTCACCGAAGAACGACAAGAAATGTGCCGCGAGCAGCGGCACGTCCACGGTGCGCTCACGAAGGCCGGGCAACGCGATACGAATGGTGTTGATACGGTGGAGGAAGTCATCGCGGAACGTCCCGGACTGCACCATCCGCGAGAGATCGCGGGTGGTCGATGCGATCACGCGCACGTTGACTTGCACCTTCTGCGTTCCTCCCACCCGATAAAAGCTGCCGGTCTCCAAGGCGCGAAGCAGCTTCGCCTGTAACTTGAGATCGAGCTCACCCACGTTGTCGAGATACAACGTACCGCCGGCGGCCAGTTCAATCAGTCCGACCTTGCGTTGGTCGGCCCCCGGGAACGCGCCCTTCTCGACACCGAACAGCTCCGTCTCCAGCAGTGACTCGGCCAACGCCGCGCAGTTGAGATCCACGAACGGTCCGTCGGGATGCTCACTGCGCGCATGCAGCACCCGTGCGACCACGTCCTTACCGGTACCAGACTCGCCGGTGATCAACACGGTCGACGCGCTCGGCGCGACGCGATCGATCAACGAGAGGACCGCACGGAGTGGGGCGTACTGCGTGAGAAACCGGGGATCCGCCGTGGTTCGACGAAGACGCGACTGGAGATTCAGATTCTCGCGCGCGAGCATGCGCTTCTCCCACGCGCGCTTCACCAAGACCTCGATCTCGGCCATGCGATACGGCTTCGACAGGAAATCGTACGCGCCCAGTTTCAGCGCGGCGATCGCCGTTTCGATCGTCCCATTGCCGGTGATGACGATGATCTCCGGCGGCATCGGCTCTTCGCGTATTTGTCGCAGCACTTCGAGCCCGTCGACTTCGGGCATGACGACGTCCAACAACGCCACGTCGAAGCTGTCCGCACGCAGGGTCTCGAGTGCCGCGCGACCATCGCGCACGATCGTCACGGCGAAGCCGCGCGCACTCATGAACTGTTCGAGAATCATCCCGAGGTTCGGCTCATCTTCCGCGATCAGCACGCGGATCGGCGACGCCGGATCGATGGGGCGAAAGGGTGCCGCGCTCACGGCCCGACGTCCGCCGGCAGCGAGACGCGAAACATCGCGCCCGTGCCTTCAGGCGAGACCAGTTCCAGTTGCCCGCCGTGATCGTTCACGATGCCATAGCAGATCGCCAGTCCCAGTCCGGTGCCCTGCCCCGGTGGCTTGGTGGTAAAAAAGGGCTCGAACACCTTGGCCTGCAGCGCGCGCGGAATGCCCGGCCCTTCGTCCTCGACTTCGAGCAAGGCAAGCGAGCGACCATCGTCGCTTCGCGTCGACGACGTGCGAATGACCACGCGTCCGCCCTCGGGGGTTGCGTCCAGGGCGTTCATCGCGAGCGCAATCAAGACCTGCACCAACTGATCGGCGTCGCCATGCACCGTGGCGTTCGTGTTCCCGTCCAGCTCCATGACGAGCTTCACCCGTTTGAAGCGCGGATGATGTTGCAGCAGGAACATCGACTGCTGCACGACCTCGTCGAGATCAAAGCGTTCGCGGTGCGCCGGCTTGGGACGCGCGAAATCGAGCAGCCCGTTGACGATCTTCTTGCAGCGCTGGACTTCGAGATCGATGATGCGCAACAGCTCCGTCGGAGGCGTGGCCGGCGCACCGGGCTCCTGCTGCAGGCTCATCGACTCGGCACAGGCGGCGATAGTGGCCAGGGGGTTGTTGATCTCGTGCATCACGCCAGCGGCCAATTGACCGAGCGCCGCCAGCTTCTCGGACTGTGCCGTGCGGTCGAGCGCGGCTTTCCAGTCGGTGATGTCTTCGCCGATGGTGATGACATGGGTGACGGGCCCGCCGCCCATCCGCATGGGGATCTTGGAAATCCGAAACGAGCGGGGTTCTCCGAAGGCATGGCTCTCCATCTGAAACTGCTGGAGTCGGCCGGAGGCGAAGACCTCGTCGAACTCCCGTTTCAGCAACGCGGCGGGCTGGCGATGCAGGATGTCGAAAATTGTGCGTCCGATCGCGTCGGTACGGGCGACACCCTGCAGTCCGGTCTCACGCTTGTGGTTCCACGCGTGGATGCGGTAGTCACGGTCCACCACGTGCAGGCCGTCGGGAAGCGAATCAACGACACACTCCATGAAGGCGCGCTGATGGGCGACTTCCTGGACCCTGGCCGTAAGCTCGCGCTGGAGATCCTCGAGCTGGGCATCACGGGCGAGAGCGATCGCGAAGCCGTCGGCGACGGCAGCCAGTTGCTGAAGGTCGGTGGGACTGAATGGCTGCTCGCGGTGCACGACCAGCGTCGCCAGCACGCCGGTGACGGCGGCGACAGGAAACTGCCCAGGGGTGGTCGGGAGCGAGGCGCCGACGCTGGCCGGGTCGCGCCAGACGAGGGGTACCCTTGCGCCATCGGCATACTCGAGCGCCAAGCGGGCGGCCTCAAACGATGGGCCAAGCCGATCGAACACCGACGTCACGCCTTGGGTGACGTCGGGGGCGCGCGCCAGCAGGCCAAGCACCTCAGGGAGGGTCGGCATCGCCACGGCATCCATTAGGGCAAGGTGGGAAGAAAGAGCACCGCTGAAACGTAGGTCGCTGGCGGCGATCGGACAAGCTGACCGAACGGCAACGGCACCTCGTGGGTGCCGTTCTGCCTACAGCAAAGTGCACCGACAACCCGCAGCGTGACTAGACGGAAAGGGCGCGGATAGCGTCGAGAATCTCCGCGTTGTCGCGCTTGGTGTCTATGGTCGGCTCGACGTACGACCACCGGATCATCCCCGTCTTATCGATCAAGAAGTAGGCGCGATTCGCGAAGAACGCCTGCGGGTGCAACACGCCAAAGGCAGCCGACGCCTCGCGCCTGGAGTCGGACAACAGCTCGACCTTCATGTCGTACTTGGTTCGAAACTCCTTGAGGGAAGGGCTCGCATCTACTGATATGGGAAGGACTTCGACGTCAAACGAAGAAAACTCGTCGAAGTCGGCGCTGAAGGCACATAATTCGCTGGTACACACGCCTGTGAACGCCAACGGAAAGAACGCGAGCAGCACGTTCTTCTTCCCCCGGAAGCTGGAGAGTGTAACGAACTCGCCTGACGTGGTGCGCAAGTTGAACTCGGGGGCTTCAGTGCCGGCCTCGAGTGGTAGAGCGGTCGCGGTCGTCATGAACAGGTGACTGGAGAGGAAGTGAGACGAAACGATCCGTGGGGGCACCAGGCAGGTCACAAGTGTTTCCCCTACTGGCAAATGCTGCGAACGCCGATATCGTTGTGATGAACGGGCGCCCAGCCACCGAGTTCCCTGACCCAAACTCTGCGAGGGATCACTGATGGATCATCAGACAAGGGTAATCGCCGACGGTGTTCTGCGCGTTTTGCTGATCGACAGCGACGAACAGGAGGCCGGCCGTTCCGAGAGCGGCCTTCGCCAGCGACTCGGCGACCGTGTACACATCGTACAAGCGCACTCGCTGGCGCAAGCGATCCGCGAGTTGATGGAGACCGCCTTCGACGCCGTGGTGGTCGAGCTTGCCGTGCACGACTCGAGCGGCATCGCGACGTTGGCCGGCGTTCGCGGCGCGGCGCCGACGGTGCCCGTGGTGGTGTACTCGCGCGAGCTCGACGATGCGACGGCCATCCGGGCGCTCCGAGCCGGCGCGCAGGAGTGTGTGGCCAAGGGCGACCTCCCCTGCAACGCGCTCGCTCGTATGCTCGGCTTCGCAATCGAACGGCAACGCCGGCTGGCCACCCTCGAGGCCGCTCGCGTGGACGCCGCCCATCGGGCAACCCACGACCCGCTCACCGGTCTTGCGAACCGCGAGCTCTTTCTCGACCAGCTCGATCGTGCGCTCGCCTTCGGTTCGCGTTACAACCGAAAGACGGGACTCTTATTCGTTGATCTCGACGGATTCAAGGCGATCAATGACACGAAGGGACATGCGCGAGGCGATGCCTTGCTCAAGGCCGTCTCGGCACGCCTCCAGGCCTGCGTGCGGCGTTCCGATTCGGTCGGACGTTTGGGCGGCGACGAGTTCGTGATCCTGCTCCCCGATGTCACAAGCCGACGTGACGTGTCGTTCGTCAAGGACACCATACTCGAGTCGCTGCGCGAGGCCGTCGCGCTCACCGGCGATGAGGCGCTGCTTGTCGGGGCAAGCATCGGCAGCGCCATGTCACCGCTCGATGGCGCCTCCGCGCAGGACCTGCTGGACGCCGCCGACGCGGATATGTACCGCGAGAAGCACGAACGACGGCGCGAACGTCTGCTCACGCCCATGGCGGGAGTGGCGGCGGTCGGAAGTAGTAATGCCGGGTCGTTGGAGGTGGCGGACTCCGTGTCGCATCGACGCGAGTCGCGTCTTCGTGCGGCGGTGGCGCAAGGTGAATTCGAGGTGTTCTACCAGCCGATTCTCGACGTCGTGGCCGATCGGATCGTGGCGGCGGAAGCGCTGCTTCGCTGGCGCGACCCGGAACGCGGCCTGCTTTCACCCTCCAGCTTCATGGCGCTGGCTGAGGATACGGGATTGATCGTTCCGATCGGGGAGCAGGTGCTACGACAGGCATGCGAATCCATCGTCGCGTGGCGGCGCGATCACAGTGCGGTAGCGCTGTGCGTCTCGGTGAATCTGTCGGCGGTCCAGCTGCGCGAGCATGGATTCGAGCGGCGCGTGGCGACGATTCTCGACGAGACTGGATGTCCGCCTGACGCGCTCACGCTCGAGATCACGGAGAACAGCACCATGGTCGACGGTGACAGGATCATGGAGACGCTCCGCGCACTGAAAGGCCTTGGACTTCGACTGGTCGTCGACGACTTCGGCGTCGGCCATGCATCGCTCACGTTCTTGCGGGAGGCGCCGGTGGACGGCATCAAGATCGACCGCCGGTTCGTTTCGCAGCTGCTCCTGGATCAGCGCGACCAGGCCATCGTGTCATCGATGGTGCGGCTGGCGCGCGGCCTGGGCCTCGATGTGGTGGCGGAGGGCGTCGAGAGCAGCGAGCAATCGCAACGCCTCGCACGGCTGCAGTGCTTTTCGCAGCAGGGACGTCACTTCGGCGACGCACTGCCGGCGTTCGAATTCGCTTCGCTTCTCACGTCGCGCGCACGCGGGCCGATCATGGACGTGCGTTCGTGGCGCGTTCGACGGCCGGAGGCGTTGGGGGCTTAGTCCCAGCGCCTCCTCGCGACATCCTACTTCGGGCTGTTCGGCTTCGCTGGCGGAAGGATCTCGGGCGCGGCAGTGCCGTTTGCGGCGCTGTCTGACGAGGCACCACCGAGTCGGCTTGCGAGGCCCTGAACCAAGGCATCCGGCTCGACGCCGTACTGCGCGGCGGCCGCTTCCAGGAGGCGCGTCATGACGCCCAGCTTTTGCTGCGTCGCGTTAGCAGCCCCTTGCCCGTCGCCGCTGTCCATCACGACGAGTCGGTCGATCTTGATGTCCGCGGCCGCCGCCGCAAGTCGATCGATCATGTCGGGCAGCTGCTGGAGATACAGCAGGGAGAGCCCCCTGTCGCCAGCCGCCATGATCTGTTCCTGCACCGCGCGCAGGGCCTTGGCCTGCGCCTCACCCTGTGCGATGATCGGCGCGGCAGCCGCCTCGGCGTCAGCACGTGCGGCCTCGGCACGCGCCCGGGCGGGCTCGACCACCTCTACCTGCAAACGCACGCGCGCGACTTCGACGCGTGCCTCCTCAACGGCCTTCTCGGCACGAGCCTGCGCCTCGTCGGCGGCCGCGCGTGCGGTGCGCTCGGCGATCAGAGCGGCGCGATCGAGATCGGCCTGCTTCACACGCAATTCGTTCTGTGCGGCGGCAACCATCATCTGTGCCTGCGCGCGAGCGACATCGGCCCCTTGGGTCG
>Ga0105049_10004660_pt1 | contig 16091 bp, 10 predicted proteins | sample MAT06_FD_78087 | JGI IMG/M metagenome (GOLD analysis project Ga0105049, IMG submission 78087) | Freshwater microbial communities from Lake Fryxell liftoff mats and glacier meltwater in Antarctica - MAT-06 | ecosystem: Environmental > Aquatic > Freshwater > Ice > Liftoff microbial mat | place... | reverse complement strand
AGCAAGGTGTGCGCTTTCTCCGTTCGAGGCACAGCATGGAGTTTTCCGAGGGTTCGCCTTGCTTGCGCTGCGGGCTGGTACAATGTCCCATTCTCGACCGCGAGAAGTATAGTTGTGAGTGACGAGTGGTGAGTGTCGATTAAGGAATGGATTTACCCCAACGGGGTTCCATCTCATAGCCCAGGGTTAGACGTTTCGTCGTACCCCTGGGTGCGATGTCGTACCCATACCGGAGGCGTTCTAAGTGAGCGACCAGACCACGCCCGTTATACGTGCCGAACAAGTCCGGATGAAAGAAGTCGAAGGTGGCTCGAACAGATGGCGGATCTGGGGGCCGTACCTCAGCGATCGCCAGTGGGGCACCGTTCGCGAAGACTACAGCCAGAACGGCGATGCGTGGAACCACTTTCCGTTCGCCCACGCACATCAACGCGCGTACCGTTGGGGCGAAGATGGCATCGCAGGTTACAGCGATAACCACCAGCGGCTCTGCGTCGGCCTCGCACTCTGGAACGGCCGCGACTCGATTTTGAAAGAGCGATTGTTCGGGTTGCCGAACGAAGGCGCGAATCACGGCGAAGATGTCAAGGAAGTCTACTTCCACCTCGACGCGACGCCTTCGCACAGTTACTTGAAGTACTTGTACAAGTACCCGCAAGCCGCCTTCCCGTACGATGCGTTAATCCACGAAAACAAACGACTGAGCCGCCTCGACCCCGAGTTCGAGCTGATCGACGCGGGTGGCTTTCGCGAAGATCGCTACTTCGATGTCTTCGTGGAATACGCGAAAGCCAGCCCGACCGATGTCCTGATGAAGATCACGGTACACAATCGCGGGCCGGAAGCGTCAGACATCCACATCCTGCCGCACGTCTGGTTCCGTAACACATGGTCGTGGGCCGAAGATGCGTTTCGCCCGATTATCAGTGCCATCGATACCGACACGATCCGGCTTTTTCACCCCGACTGGGACGAGTATCGTTGCCATTTCGACGCCGTGGAAACGGCGAAGGCCGCGCCGCTGCTGTTTACCGATAACGACACGAACTCCCCTGCGCTGTATGGCGTGAAGGCGACGGGGCACTTTAAAGATGGCATTAACGACTACGTCGTTCACGGCAACAGCGCGGCGGTGAACCCCGATAAAACCGGCACGAAGATGGCGGCGCATTATCAATACACTGTGCCGGCGGGTGGATCGGTGACGGTTCGCGTTCGTCTTCGCCATGCGGCCGAAGATCGTATCGATTCTCCGTTCGCCGATTTCGATGCGATCTTCGCGGACCGGGTCGCTGAAGCCGATGCGTTTTACGCCGATATTCAGCGAGCGATGCCGAACCCCGATTCGCGGCTCGTTCACCGTCAGGCGATCGCGGGGCTGATCTGGACGAAGCAGTTTTTCAACTACGATGTGTGGCGCTGGCTGAAAGGCGATCCCGCACAACCGCTGCCGCCCGCTTCGCGGAAAGACCGCACCGCCCGCAACGTCGATTGGGAGCACCTCAAAAACTCCGAAATTATCTCGATGCCGGACAAATGGGAGTACCCGTGGTATGCCGCGTGGGATCTGGCGTTCCATACGATTCCGTTTGCGACCGTCGATGCGACATTTGCGAAGGAACAGTTGCTGATGTTCCTCGGCGAATCGTACATGCACCCGAACGGGCAACTCCCCGCGTACGAGTGGAACTTCGGCGACGCGAACCCGCCGGTTCATGCGTGGGCTTGCTGGCGCGTGTTCCAGATCGATCGCCAACAGCGCGGCGACAAGGGCGACCTCGGCTTCCTCGAACGGACATTCCACAAGTTGATGCTGAACTTCAACTGGTGGGTGAATCGCAAAGATGCCTTCGGCCGCAACGTCTTTCAGGGGGGCTTCCTCGGCCTCGACAACATCGGCGTGTTCGACCGCAGCCGCCCACTGCCAACGGGTGGGTTCATCAATCAGGCCGACGCCACCGGCTGGATGGGCATGTACAGCCTGAACCTCATGCGGATCGCGCTCGAGTTGGCACTGAACAACAAATCGTACGAAGATATGGCCATCAAATTCTTCGAGCACTTCCTCGGCATCGCCCGCGCCATGACCGATATGGCAGGCAAAGGTATCGGCCTCTGGGACGAGCAAGACCAATTCTATTACGACGAGTTGATTTTACCCAACGGCGAAGTACAACCGCTGCGCGTACGCTCGATGGTCGGATTGATTCCGCTGTTTGCGGTCGAAGTGCTCGAACCCGAACTGCTGGCGAAGCTTCCCGAATTCGCGAGCCGGATGCGCTGGATTCTCGAAAACCGACCCGACTTGTCGACGCTCGTCTCGCGCTGGTACCAGGATGGTCGCGGCGAACGGCGGTTGTTGTCGTTGCTGCGCGGGCACCGGATGAAGAAACTTCTGAGCCGATTGCTCGACCCGAACGAGTTCCTTTCGGACTTCGGCATCCGGTCACTGTCGAAGGCACACAAAGACAATCCGTTTGTGTTTCACGTGGGAAATGAGCCACTGACCGTCGACTATCAGCCCGCCGAAGCGACGATTGCGAACTTCGGTGGCAACTCGAACTGGCGTGGGCCGATTTGGTTCCCGATGAACTATCTCATCGTGGAAAGCTTGCATAAATTCCACCACTATTACGGCGAAGAGTTCCGCGTCGAGTGCCCCGTCGGGTCGGGCAACTCGGTGTCGATTCTCGATGTCGCGAATCAGATCTCGGCGCGACTCACGCAGATTTTCACGAAGAATGCGAAAGGCGAGCGACCCGTCAACGGCTGGTACGAGAAGTTCCAGACCGACCCGCACTTCAAGGATTACATCCCGTTCTACGAGTACTTCCACGGCGACACGGGAATGGGCCTCGGTGCCAGCCACCAGACCGGCTGGACCGCACTCGTGGCCAAGCTGTTGTTCCCAACGAGCCACGTATTCGCCGACCTGTGCGGCTCCACTTCACAAGCCACGATCCGCTGCCAGGCGTGACGGCAGTTACGACTTGATCGCAAACACTTGCACGCTCGCCGCGTACTCGTTGAGGTCGTAGCGGGTGAGGACTTCGCCGAGGCCCGCGTGAACGGCGGAAGTCGCTCCGCAACAGCCTTGGCTCGCGTCGATCCATTCGCCTTCGGTGATGGTCGAAAGCGACAGGCTGCCCGGCGTTGCGGGCATTTCGGGGCTGCAACAGCCGCTTTGCCCTTCAACTAACCCGTAGGCGTTCAGATCCTTTTTGGTGTCGATCACTTGCACGCCGGTAAACCCGGCGTCTTTCAGGAATCGTTCGTAATCGGCGAGCGTTAGCGCGCCGGAGATGCAACCGATATACGCGGCCGCAGTTTGCGCGACATCGTCGGGAAGTGGCTGTTTCATGGCGATATCGCTAATAGCCAGTCGCCCGCCGACTTTGAGCACGCGGTACATTTCACGGATCGCAGCCGGTTTGTCTGTGGCGAGATTAATCACGCAGTTCGAAATAATGCAATCGACGCTACCGGCGGTCAGTGGCATATGTTCCATCTCTGCGAGGTAGAATTCGACGGGAAGTGCCTCCCCTTTTGCGGCGAGAGTGGCCGCATTCGCTTTCGCGCGATCGATCATTTGGGGCGTCATGTCGATACCGATCGCCTTGCCCGTCGGGCCGACTTTTCTGGCCGCGAAAATGACATCGATACCGCCACCACAACCGAGATCGACGACGACTTCACCGGGCCGCAAGTTCGCCGTCGCGGTCGGGTTCCCGCACGAAAGCCCCATGTGCGCCGCCGTGGGAATCGTCGCCAGTTCCTCTGGAGTGTAGCCAAACGCCTCGGCAACCGCACTCACGCCGGGGTCCGAACCGGTAAGCAAGCTCGCCGCCACGCTGCCGTACTGGGCTTTAATTTCGGCGGTGATTTCCGTTGCAGTCATGATCGCTCCTTTAGTGTGTGTAAGGGCATTTTAGCGTTGCCCCGCGTCGTGGAGCGGGGATTAAAAGAAAAGCGTATGAAAGCGTGCGCGTCGAAATTCTGGTTGATCTTTTATAGTGCGGAAGATTACCGTAGAGTTGGGTACAACCCCGTTCGAGGCATTGCAAGGATCTGACATGGCAACGACCCCCTCGGCGAACGATCTGACCCGCCAGCAACTCGACGAACTCGATTTGCTGCTCCAGCGAATGCTATCGTCGCCGAACTCGACGCAACCACGACCGGTACCCGTACCAACGAGTCCGTTGCCGCAGCCTCCGGAGTTACTGGCTCCGACTTGGCGCATGGACCCGCCTGCGATGGACGTCCGTTCGCCGCACATGTTGCACGACACGGAAGCGTTGTTGCTGGTGGAACAACCGAGCCGAAAGGCGGACCTTTTAGGTTCGTCGTACGGTGCGGAAACCTCGATGCCGGTGGCCTACGCCCCCGCACCGTTGCCAACCCCGACGGTTCCATTCTCGCCACCGAAGTTGCCGAATGTGTTACCCGAAACGCCTTTCGCAGGCAGCACTTATACACTTCCCGGCAGTCCGTCGCGATTGCCGGAGTTCGACCGAATCGATTTGGAGGCGTTAAAGACTCCGGAACAGCCGATCGTGCTGTTACAGGCGGCGGGCACGGTGACTAACGCGCCAGCCATGCAGCCGAAACTGGCGAAAGTGCCACTTCTGCTATGGCCGCTGTTCGCGTGCAATTGGGTTATCGAAGCCGTCTTACGCCAGTTCGACGCGACGGTAACTTCGCCGAAATACAAGCAGGTACTTGGCACGCTCGGCGTACTGATGCTGATCGTCGCCGGGATCTGGGCCGCACGCGGGATGGGCGTCAACCTGAAGGTGAAGTGATACCGAGTAATCGTTGATATAGACGTTCGTACTCGCCGGCACTGCGAATCCACGACCAGTCTTGCAGCATCGCCGAACGGATGACCTTCTCGAACTCCTTCGGCCGATCGCGATATAACCCAACGGCTTGTTTGACCGTCTCGTAAAGTGCGCTTCCGGTATACGCCACGAAGCTAAAACCGGTTGCAGTGCCTTTCAAAAGCGTTTCTTGCGTCGTTCCGACCACACTATCTGCGAGTCCACCTGTGGCCCGTACGATCGGTGGCGTACCATATTTCATCGAATACAGTTGGTTCAAGCCACTCGGTTCGTAGCGGCTCGGCATCAGAAACAGGTCCGAACCGGCTTCGATCAGGTGAGCCAGCGATTCATCGTAGCCGAGGTGAACGCTAACGTGCTGTGGGTGTTTCGACTGGAATTCGTTGAGTTGCTGATGGTATTCGCGATCGCCTTCGCCGAGGAACACCATCTGGCAACCGAGGTCGAGGAAGCCCGGCGCGGCACTCATTACGAGGTCGACACCCTTCTGCCCCACTAGCCGCGCGACCATCCCGAGTATTGGCTTCGCGGCATCGACGGGCAGGCGAAATCGCCGCTGGAGTTCGGCTTTGTTGATCGCCTTCCCTTGCGGGAACGTTTCGGAATTGTACTTTTGTGGCAGCAAATCATCGAATTCGGGGTTCCAATCGTCGTAATCGACGCCGTTCATGATACCGGAGAGTTTGCCGCGATACTGCTGAAGCAACCCCTCGAAGCCACAACCGTACTCGGCTGTCTGAATCTCGCGCGAATACGTAGGGCTGACGGTGTTGATCGCGTCGGCGAACACAATACCTGCCTTCATAAAGTTGAGATGCCCGTGAAATTCGAGCTGTTTGTGGTTGAACAGCCAACCCGGTAAATTGGTGAGGCGCATTACGTTACGGTCGAACATGCCTTGGTAGGCAATGTTGTGAATCGTAAACACGGATCGTGTGCGTGCAAACCCGGGGCGCTCGCGATAGACTTCAGAAAGGTACACCGGTACGAGGCCGCACTGCCAGTCGTTCGCGTGGATGATGTCCGGTGAGAAGCCGATGGCGGATGCGACTTCGAGAATCGCCCGGCTAAAGAACGTGAACCGCTCGGCATTGTCGGGGTAATCCGCTTTGTAACCGCCCGGCATCGATTGTTGATACAGCCCGAAGCCGCACGATGGATCGTCGCGGTCAAAATAGCCACCGTGATCGATGAAGTAAATCGGAACGTCCGAGTTCGGCAACGTCGAACGAAACAGCTTGCATGCCAGCGTGCGGTCGCCGACGACGACCGGCACGACCGTTGAAGTTTGCACGACGGGGACTTTGCCGAGACGAACGCTGCGGTGGTACGGCATGACCACAATGACATCGTTCCCGCGTTTCCGCAGCGCACGGGGAAGTGCTGCAGCCACATCCGCTAATCCGCCGGTTTTCGCGAACCCCACGACTTCCGATGCCGCAACAATGACCCGCAGCGCCACAGGTAATCCTCCGAATGCTATTTCAGCGGTTTCGTCACACTCATCGACTTCGCGATGCGATCCAGATCTTCGGTCAACTCGTCGGCATCGGTTCGCAGAATGCGTGTCGCAATCGTCACGCCGCCTTCGGACTGCGTCACGACCGAATAATCCATCCGGACCTTTTGGCCGTCGAGGTCCGCATCGAGTGCGAAACGGTCGACGGCGGGTTTATCTTGCACGCGCTTCGGTTGCTGCACGTTCGCAGTCTTAGCCTTGGCCTTTTTGAGAAACTCCAGTGATTCTTCGAGATACGCGACCGCCGTCGGCAAACGATTAGGCGATTCCAATGTGAGTAAGATACCGGCCCCGTTCGGCCCGTCCAACGTCAATTGACGCCCCTGCACGGTACCGATCCGCCATCGTCGCGGATAAATGAAACGAACCCCAAGATCGGGATTGGCGTACAAAATGACAGAATTCTCAATCGTCGGCTTGGTCTCGATCGTTTTGATCGCATTATCAGAAAGTTCGATCGCATTTCGGCTTGCGGAACGGGTCACCGTGAGTTGACCTTCGACGCGGCCTGCGGTTTTACCGTTACCATCCAACAGTTCGTGACTGCCGGTGATCGAAAGATACGACAATCGTTTGGATTCCATGTCGAAGTACGCGGTGCCTTCGATGGTGTGGCGGCAGGGCCCGTGTTCATCGATGCCTCTAACGGTGCCAGATAGCGCGAGTCGCGCGAGTTTGCGGTCGTTGACATTTGCGAACGCGATGAATTTTACCGCGAACCCGCCTTCGTCGAATTTCTCCATATCGGTGAGTTCGCTGACTGCCGCAGGTGAAACTTCCCATTTATCACCGACTTTGACGGCTTTCTCGGAAAGGATCGCGGGAACGAGCGTTGCGGAAAAGAGATCGGAACGCACGATGTCAATTTCGCTCGACATAAGCGGACCATCGGGTGAGAACGGAGACTTGACCGCCGAGCGATTCGGCAGCGTCTTGCGAATCACGACCATACGCCGAACGTCTTTGCGAATGTCCGCACGCTGTTCGCGGTCGCCGCTGATACCGATCGTGCGAACAAATTGAACGTCGCGATACGCCCGCAAGACTTTCTCGGTGCCAGGCTCGTCGCTCGGCAGAACGCGCTCGTCGTAGTTGAGGACGCTTTTACCGACGACCGTAATGAGTTGCGGCTTACCATCTTTATTGGGGATCGTCATACGACCGCTGATTTCAACGCGAATATCGACGCGATACTCGCTGCCTACCGAAAACGCTTCTGCCAAAACGACAGGTTCATCGGCAGCAGTTACAGACGTGAATGCGAAACAGGCCAGTAAGCACACAGGTAAATGTGGTAGTCGCATCATGTTTTTCGTGCCGAGTGACAGGAACGAAGGTTGCACGGAACTATCTTATTAGCGGTTGTCGTCCAAAGCTGGCGCAAACATGAGCATAATCTTCGTTCGTCTGACATGAGACAGAAAAACCGGATCGGCATCCGAGTCAGAACGACAGGATTTTGCAAAACGGTACAACCGCAGCATGTAAATCTGACTACCGCCACCCATAATCGGGGCTATACAACCGAAGTCACCCAGCGAGCGACTGGTCGGCCGAAAACGTAAGTGATGATCGCGGCACGGTTTCAGTGCAAACCGCAAAGATTATTTCGAAAGTGACTGTTTCGGCCTTGGAAATGCTCTAGCTGAATGAAGCTTCAGGAGTGATGATAACTCTTGAATGAATAGTGGCGACGAAACCAATGGCACGGAAACGAGTTATATCGATTCCGATTAAAATCTCGAAGACGCCGACGCGAATAACCTTGAGTAACGTCTGATTCAGTAACAATCGACCCCGTTCGTGCGAAACACGACGGTTAAGATTGAGTCGAAACGGTTGTATAGTCAAACAAGAACACAAATCCGAGCGAGAAACGCAACGGAAACCAGGCGACGAGTTGGAGGGATACCACATGACATACGCATACCAATATACGGCCATCAAGGAACTGACGCAGCAAATCTGTTTGGCGACGCTCGCAAAGCGACGCGAACAGCTTAACAACGCTGAGCGGCTGCAAGCCGAAATTGTTTCGAACAAACAATATCCGTACTCGTTCATTTGCTTTCGATTGACCGACTACCGGACCGATGCACACCCCGAATTGCTGATCGTCGGCGAAGACCTGAAGCACGAGCTGTCTTTGCTCATGATTCAGGTAGAACGCTCGATTCCGCCGCAACCGATCGAATCGCTTTGCGAAGAGGCACTGACGCTCGATGAGATCAGCAAAGAATTTAACGTCTCGACAAAAACGATCGGTCGTTGGCGTCTGCGAGGGTTGGTCGCACGCAGGGTAAAATCGAACGGACGCAGCCTGTTAGTGTTCCCACGTGCGTCGGTCACCCGATTTGCTGCTTCGCACAAAGACCGCGTCGCGAAAAGTAGCAAGTTTTGTCACCTGAGCGACTCGGAAAAAGAATCGATCATTCTGCAAGCACGAACCTTCGCGTCGATCGGCGAAAGCCTCACCGACGCAAGCAAAAAGATCGCGGCCGACATCCATCGCTCTGCCGAAACGGTGCGGTATACGATCAAGAACTTCGACCGGGATCATCCGACCGAAGCGCTCTATCCAATGCGACAAGGACTATTAAACGAAACCGCTAAAGAGCAGATTTTCAACTCCAAACTGGAGGGAGCTTCTGTGGAAACGATTGCCAAACAATTCGGCCGTACCCGATCGAGCGTCTACCGCGTTGCGAACGAAGTTCGCGCGGAACGATTGCTCAATACGCCGGTGGAATATATGCACAATGCCGAGTTCGACGACGCGAAGAACGATGCGATGATCCTCGGGCCAATGCCCGATGAAGTGGCATTCTTCGAGAAAATTCAGTCGATGCGGCCACCGAAAGACGTCGACCCGCAAATGGCGTATCTCTACGAAAAGCCATTGCTGACCCGCGAACAGGAAGCGCACCTGTTCCGCAAAATGAACTACCGAAAGCACAAACTGCACAAGCTTCGCGAGAAACTCGATCCGACACGGGCGCGCGTTCAGGATATTCGTGCGATGAATGAACTGACTGAAGACGTGAAAGCGGTGCGCGACCTTTTAATTGAGTGCAATCAACGCTTGGTTCATTCGTTGGCGACCAAGCACATGCAGAGCAACCAATCGCTCGATGAACTGAAATCGGACGCGAACATCTCGATCATGCGAGCCGTCGAGAAGTTCGATTACAGCCGCGGGAACAAGTTCAGCACCTACGCCACGTGGGCGGTGATGAAGAACTTTGCCAGAAGTATTCCGGATGAAAACACCCGCCGTACGCGATATGTGACCGGTGCCGACGAACTGTTCGATGCGAAGGCGTATGCCCGAACCGACGAACAAGAAATCGTGGCCCTCGCGGATGCGGCCCGAAACCGCGTGAACATGCTGCTCGAACATCTCGACCCACGGACGAGGGAAGTGATCCGGATGCGAACCGGCCTCGCGGGTGGCGAAGAAATGACGCTCGAACAGATCGGCCAGCACTTCGGCATCACGAAGGAGCGAGTGCGGCAGATCAATGTCCGAGGCATGAAGCAACTCCGCGAATGGGCGGCTCAGGAAAAGGTCGAACTGCCATAATATTCATGCGAAATTCAAAAAACTCACCTCGCCCGGAACGGCGAGGTGTTTTCGTTTACTTTCCTGAGTGTATCCACCTACAGCGTTCATCAATTTCTCAGGACTGCCTCAGCACCTTCTCACGTTTGAAGTGTTAGATTCACTTCGTACTAATTGCGGTGTTCGTCTCGCAGATTTGAGGTTTGATCGATATGAGTAACGATCCATTCGACAGTTTGATTTTCGGCGTGATCGTCGGAGGTGGCCTGTCAGTCTACGGCTTGGTTACGTTGTTCGCGAATTCCTTGTCTGTTCACTTTCGAGTCGTTATCGCCGCGATGATCTCCGTAGGTGCAGGTGTAATCTCCAGTGGAATTCAGCAAAATGGACTTGCGACCGGTGCGGCCATCGGCTGCATTTTGCTTCTGTCGCTCCTGCCGGATCGGGTTTGGGTAGGCAGCCTGTTGCATATGGTGGGCGGTTTCATGAAAAGCGCGACGGCACGATGGGTATTGCCACTCACGTGCGGGATCGTTGTTTCCGCAGGTGCGATCCTCAAATACGAGCGCAATCAGATCGAGGCGAACGATCGCGACTTGCACATGATGGAGCGTCTAACGGGGACGCCGGATCTCGTGAACGCGGAGGAGCGATACCTCCTGACAGACGCGGGTGCGAGGATCGAAGTCCAGATACCTGGCGATACGCAGGAGCTAAATAATGTCGAGGAACGCGAATTACTTCAGGATATGCACGTTTCGATGCACATTATCCAGCACGAACCCGCGAGCGACGACTCGAACTGCCACGGCTGGGTGTTCACGGGTGGGAAATACTGGGTATTAGGCAAATCGGTCGATCCGATTCTGCAACAGAACCATTACGAGCAGACAAAGTCACCGCGACCGGGTGATCTCGTCGTCTATCGCAATGATGCGAAAGTGGCGCACACTGCGATCGTTCGCTATGTGTCCGAAGGAATGCCGGTGTTAGTCGAAGGAAAATGGGGTGCTCTTGGCGTTTACCTCCATGCCGTCGAAGAGTCTTGGTACGGTCGCAATTACATGTACTACCGAAGCCCGCGAAAAGGCCATCAACTCAACGAAACGCTACCTGCCGTGTTATCCAACTCGTAACCCGGCTGCGGCCAGAATCTCTTTCAGCTTTTGTTTCTTCTCGGTGCCCAATGGCGAAATCGGTCGGCGATTCGGACCGGCTGATCGTCCGAGCAAGGCCATCGCTTCCTTGATCGCGCCGTTGCCAGTGCCGAGCGACATTGCCAGCCGGATCGGGTGCAAGTTCGCTTGCAGTTTCTGCGCGGCGACGAAATCTCCGTTGGCAAACGACTCGTAGATTCCCACGCACAACTCGGGTGCGATGTTGCAAGAGGCGGGTATCGCCCCTTTTGCGCCGAACATCAGTGCAGCGGCGATCAGCGTGTCGCGGCCATTCAGCACGCTGAACGTGGCAGGGACGCGCCGGATGATTTCGATCGTATTTTGCAAGTCGCCGGACGAATCTTTGATGCCAATGATGTTCGGAATCTCTGCCAATTTGCCGACCGTATCGGGTTCGATACTCAGCCCGCCGCAGGTGGCGGGATTATTGTAAAGCACGACGGCTAAACTCGTGCTCTCTGCCACCGCACGAAAGTGTTCGATCAGTTCGATTTGCGTTGGTTTGATAAAGTAGGGCGTAATGACGGAAACGCCGTTTGCCCCTTCCTTCTCAGCCATTTTCGTGAGGCGAATCACTTCGCGCGTCGACTCCGCACCGGTCCCTACATATATGGGCAACTTGCCGGCAACGTGCGTAACCGCCGTGGCGACGACGACTTGCTTTTCGCGTTCGTCGAGTGCGTAAAACTCACCCGTCGTTCCGAGCACGAAGATGCCGTGAACGCGATGCGAGATCATGCAATCGATGTGCACACAAAGCCCCGGCAGGTCGAGCGATTCGTCCGCGAGGAACGGCGTGACCACGGGCGGAATGATACCCTCGAGTAGCATGAATCGTTCCCCGGTAAGGTTGTTCAACCGCGCAACTGCTTCGGAATCTCGCCGCTGTAGCTCGCCCACAACGCGTCCATCGGGTGCGCGCACCAGACGTCGGGGGCAACATTCTTCATGTGCTTCGTGATCTGCATCAGGCAACCGACGTTGGCGATGAGCACCGCTTTCGCACCGGTGGCGACGATGTTCTCTGCCTTGCGGTCGCCGAGTTTCTCGGCCATCTCGGGTTGGGTGAGGTTATAGCTGCCGGCGGCCCCGCAACAGAGTTCGCTTTCAGGCAGCGGCACCAAGTTGATACCGGGAATCATTTCGAGCAAGCTACGCGGCTGTTTGAAAATCTGCTGCGCGTGCCGAAGGTGGCAAGCATCGTGGTACGTTGCCGTGATTGGTATCGGGTGTGTCGGCGCGATCGGCCCGAGTTCGTACAGGAACTCGTGAATGTCGCGAACCTTCGCATTGAACTTCGCAGCCGCCTCTGCGGCGGGGTGGTCGTGCATCATGTGCGCATAATCCTTGAGCATCGCCCCACAACCGGCGGCGTTCGTGATGATCGCATCGAGGTCGTTCGGAATCTCGCCCGTAAAGCCGAAGACCTCGCAGTTCTTCGCGGCGAGTTCGCGGGCTTCGGGTTCGCGGGCACTGTGGTAGTGCAACGCGCCGCAACACTGTTGGGCACGCGGAATCCAGACTTCGACGCCGTTCTTCTGGAGCACGCGGGCTGTGCTCATTTGCGTTTCCGGGTAGATCGCATCGGCGACGCAGCCGAGAAACAAGCCGACCTTCGCACGCTTTTTCCCCTCAGCAGGAAGGATTTCGGGGAACGAACCGTAGTGGGCTTTTAGGTTCGGCAGCATCCCTTTCATCGTGCGGAACGACTTTGGCAGCAATTTCGAGAATCCGAGCTTTTCGATCGCCCAATCGACGCCGGTCCATTGCAGTAACCGCGCGGGTGCGAGTGCGAGCCGGGTGCGGAAACGCGACGGGAAGATCTTGAACAACATAAAACGCTGGATCGCGTTCAATCCCTTCGCATGGCGACCCGGCTCGAGTTCCTCCATGTGCGCTCGGAACGGCTCGATGAGCTTGCCGTACTGCACGCCCGATGGGCACGCCGTCTCGCAGGCCCGGCAATTCAAACACAAATCGAGGTGGCCCTTTACATCCTCGTCGAGTTCGAGATCGCCATCGATCACCTGTCGCATGAGGTAAATGCGACCGCGCGGCGAATCGGCTTCGTTGCCCGTTTCGACGTACGTAGGACATGCGGCGGTGCAGAGGCCGCAGTGAACGCAGTCGAGAATCAACTCGTAATCGAGTTTCGGCCCGATCACGTTGAGTTCAGTTTTAGTTGCCATGTGTATTTGTCGGTGAGGCGGGTAATTCCAGTTTGTAACCAACAACGCTCTACTCATTACTCACAACTAATATTAGTCAAACACAGCAGTTATTAGTTGAGAGCGGTGAGTTGTTAGTCGAATAGTCGGCCGGGGCTGAACAGGTCGTTGGGGTCGATGGTGCGCTTGATGTGCTCCATCAACTTCCACGCGGGGTCTTGGGTAGCATTGCCCCAAACGTTGCAGGCACGGCGAACCGCTACGGTTGCAGGCCAGTCGGGCGTTTCGGTCGAGTGCAGCCACAGGATGCCGTTCAGCGGTTGTGCATGTATAATACACGAATCTGCGTGTGGAAGTTTGGCAATTTCTGCCGCAACGCGGCTCGGTAGCACGTTTGCTTTCCCGATGTAACGACTTGCGGGGTGAATCTGGAGTCCGGCAATCGTCGGCCAGATCTTCGCGGTTTCTTCGGCGATGACGGAGATGTTGGCCGCTTTCAATTCGTCGAGCAGCGTAGTACGTTGCCATTTCACGGTCGTCGCTTTTTCCTCGAAGCCAATGACGCACTGCCACTGTGCGTTCGATAACCCAATGGCCTCGGCTGAGGGTGGGTTCAACAATTCGATGGCAACGGGACGGCTCTTGCTGGCGTGTAGTAATTCGAGAAGCGTGCCGATGCGATCGAGGGTCACCCCGCAACGGATGATGGCGACCGACTCCGATTTCGGTTTCACTTTGAACGTTGCTTGCGTGATGACGCCGAGCGTGCCGAGCGCGCCGACCTGGAGTTTCATCAGGTCGTAACCGGCGACATTCTTGACGACGCGACCACCGCCTTTGACTTCGATGCCGTCATCGGTGAGAAACTGAATGCCGATGAGATAATCGCGAATCGTGCCATACCCGTAGCGATGCGAGCCACTCACATTTGCCGCAATTACCCCGCCAACGGTGGCGCGATCGGGGTTCGGTACGTCGATTGGCAGCCATTGATTTTCGACCGCAAGTGCGTCTTGCAGCGCCTGAATCGTTACGCCCGGTTGCACCGTAATCGTCATGTCGCGTGCGGGGTAATCGTCGATGGTGTTCAGCGCGGTCGTGTCTATCAGGAATCCCGGTTTCGTCGGCGCGCGGCCGACGTCGAACATCGTTCCCCCGCCGATCGGGTAGATGCCTTGCCCACTGGCTTTGGCTTCGAGGACGATGGCAGCGAGTTCGCGAACCGATTCGGGGCGGCGTCTGGAGAGCAAATCTGGCACGGAGGTACCCGGATGGAGTGCGATTGGTACTCAGTCGTTTTATGAATCCTGTGCCCGTCATCCACGGTTCGTCTCGCCCTGACAGCGGCATTCCGTAGTTATACAAGCAACTTTCCGTCTTACGGGTTCGCCGATGCCCCCTGAATCGCCGGACAATTTTCTCGACGAACTCGCCAGATGCGGGTTACTCACCTCGGCTCAAACCGAGGAATTCACGCTTTGGGCGAAGAGTACGAACGCCGACGTGCAAGCGATCGCGCGAGAACTCAACCGCCGTGGCTGGCTCACGCCGTTCCAGATTAAGGAAGTCTACAAAGGGCGTTGGGCCGGGCTAACGATTGGCCCGTTTCTGTTGCTCGAACTGATCGGCGAAGGCGGGATGGGGCGCGTCTACAAAGCCCTGCACACGCGATTGGGCCGCGACGTCGCGCTAAAGGTCATCCGCAAGGAGAAGCTGTCGAACCCGCAGACGATTCGCCGTTTCCATCAGGAAATCCAGGCTGTCGCGCACCTGTCGCACCCGAACGTCGTGTTGGCGTTCGATGCCGATCAAGTGAACGAGACGAATTACCTCGCGATGGAGTACGTCGAAGGCATCGACCTGACGAAACTCGTGAAGGCGCGTGGCCCACTGCCGATTCCGGAGGCGTGCGAGTATATCCGCCAGGGCGCGATCGGTTTGCAACATGCCTTCGAGCGGGGTCTCGTTCATCGCGATGTGAAACCGTCGAACTTTATCGTCGCGAAAAGTGGCCAGGTGAAAGTGCTCGATCTCGGGTTGGCAATGCTAAAGGAAATGCCGGGCGGCGAGGAAGCGAGTCGCGTCACGCAGGAAGGTTTCGTACTCGGCACGCCCGATTTCCTCGCGCCCGAACAGGCGAAGAATCCGCTCGCCGTCGATACCCGTGCCGACGTGTACGCACTCGGCGCAACGCTGTTTTATTTACTTACGGGCAAGGTGCCTTACGACGGTGCCAGCCCCACAGAGAAGATGATCCGGCACGTGTCCGACCCGCCGCCGCAACTCCGCGTTCACCGCCCGGAAGCCCCACAACAACTCGACGCCATCATTCAATGGATGATGGCGAAGCGGCCCGAAGATCGTCCGCAAACGCCGATTCAGGCAGCGATCGCACTGCAACCGTTCTGCCCGCCCTCGACGGGTTCGTTCCCGGTAAATGCGGTTAAACCTTCGCACCCTGATATCGCTTTGCAGCCTGCGCCGCCCGAAGTTCCACGCAGCAGCCAGTCGTTCAAGTTGCCGGGAACCGGCACGCCGGTACGTGTGCGCGAACGCGGTCGAACCGGCGTCAGCCGCTTCACGACCGCGATGGTAACGATCGTCGCGCTCGTGACACTTGGCGTGTTGGGCTTCATACTCTATCGCATCGCGGTACCGCCAGTCGTCCCACCGGAGCCGGGTTATACGAACGAACTTAAGATGCAATTCGTGCTGATCCCGGCGGGAAGTTTTGCGATCGGCTCGCCTGATACCGAGGTTGGACGCAGCACCGACGAAAGCCCTGCACACGAAGTCACGCTCACGAACCCAATCTATTTT
>Ga0105049_10004653_pt1 | contig 16102 bp, 10 predicted proteins | sample MAT06_FD_78087 | JGI IMG/M metagenome (GOLD analysis project Ga0105049, IMG submission 78087) | Freshwater microbial communities from Lake Fryxell liftoff mats and glacier meltwater in Antarctica - MAT-06 | ecosystem: Environmental > Aquatic > Freshwater > Ice > Liftoff microbial mat | place... | reverse complement strand
GTTCTTGGTGAAAAGTTGAACGACATCCATTCCCAGCGAATGGGCCGCGTCGACCGCTTTGTAGTATCCGCCAGCGATACTCATGTGGGCACCTACTTTGACCATGCTCTTCGGATTCTTCCTAGCTTGCTCAGCTTGACTTGTCGGATTTTTCTCAAGTTTCTCGTCTTGCATGCGCACCGCCGAACATCGTACGCTTCGGAACGTGGCAACTTACGGTCGCAACTTACGGTCGATCGCGAATCGAAGGATCAGGATGAACGATTCCATGAAAATTGAACAGTACCAAAGCAGCAAAACAATACCGTCGAGTTTCCTTGTCTGTCTTTGCATAGGATCCGCAGTTATGGCGGCCGCCTCGGGCTGCCGGGGAACAGCCCCGTCACTCGCGCAGACTTTCAGTGGCCTAGGCGGCACGACGCGAGTTCCTCCTCCGGCGACAGGTAGCTTTCAAGTGCCCGGTTCCTACTCGGGCTCGGCAGGCTCGGCTCCCACCTCTTCGAATGGTTTGGGTGGTTCCAGCTTTAATAATGGCGTCAAGACCAGCCAGAATTCCATGCCTACGTCGAACTTCATCAATAGCATCTCCAACGCACAAAACCAAATTCTGACAGCCACCAACAACGCTCGCAATTCGGTCAATCGCGCAGCCGACGGCATCAACTCCAGCGTCGAACAAGCCAGTGCCAGAGTGGATCGGCTGGGAGAGGGAGTTTCGCAAGCCGGTGCTATTCTTACCGAAGCGGCACGCGCACCCATCGCGAACGGACCAGCCGGCCAAGCAAACGATGTCCAACCCTTTCCGACCAACGAAACAATCATTCCGAGTTCCACAGGTCGCATCGGCGACAGTACCGACCTGGGCGAGAACGCAAGTTGGCGAGCACCGATTCGTCGGTAACTTCTGAACCGGTGGTTAAACCCATGGGTAACTCTGATTTGCAGTCAGCTGGACCGCTTGTCGCCAGAATCTCAAGGATTTCCCCGAAAGCGAAGCAGTTCTATTGAACGTACGCAGGGTGGACGGGATCGGCAAACTACAATGGAATAGCCATTTGGTTCGATCATTTGTTCCCGTGTCTATCGAGGTATTGAGGTGCAGCCCGTGAAGTCAGTGTTTTCAGCCCCCTTCGGTTTCTTGTTTCCCTTAGCATTTTTAGTTTCTACGGAGTTACTGTTTTCACAGGAAAGGCAAACGGAGAAGCCTGACACGCCCGCGGTTGAAAAAAGCGATAAAGAGAAAGACAAGGATAAGGATAAGGACAAGAAGAATGACGGGGTTTCGGAACCGGTGGTTACGGAATCGCAGGTGGAGATCGACGGGAAACTAGTGCCGTATCGCGCTACCACCGGAAAGCTTTTGCTCAAAGAGGATGGCCGGAAATCGAAGGCGGAAATGTTCTTCGTGTCTTATACTCGCACCGACATTTCTAACCCCGCATCGCGTCCAGTTACGTTCTGTTTTAACGGTGGACCTGGCAGCAGCAGCGTATGGCTGCATTTGGGTATGTTGGGCCCCAAGCGGATTGCATTTCCGGATGACGCGACTCCGTTGCGACCTCCGTATCATTTGCAGGCCAACGAGTATAGCTTGCTCGACACTACCGACCTAGTCTTCATCGACCCCGTCAGCACAGGCTATTCGCGACCTGCGGAGGGAGAGGCCAAAGAGCAATTTCACGGTTACGAAGAGGACCTCAAGAGCGTAGGGCAGTTTATTCATGACTGGACCACCAAGTACGAACGATGGTTAAGCCCTAAGTTCCTGCTGGGAGAGAGCTATGGTGGCGTGAGAGCCGCTGGTCTAGCAGGTTACTTGCAAGACCGTTTCTACTTGGAGCTAAACGGCATCGTTATCGTATCCGGAGTGATCAATTTTCAAACGCTTCGATTCGGTGGTAGTAATGACTTGCCATACGTTGCCTTTCTGCCGACCTACGCGGCGACGGCTTGGTATCACAAAATGTTGGCTCCGGAATTGCAGTTGTTAAGCGTTGCTGAAGTGGTTGCGCAGGCTGAACAATTTGCTGTCGGACCCTACGCGACCGCGCTGCTCAAAGGATCAGCCTCTCACAGCGACGAGAGTCAAGCTATCGCAGCCCAGTTATCTCGCTTGATCGGTCTTTCGCCCAAGTTCATCACTCGGTCGAATCTGCGGGTAGGCATGGATCGATTCGCAAAAGAGTTGCTTCGCGAACGGGGCAGGACGGTTGGCCGATTCGATAGCCGTTATCTGGGAATCGACCGAGACAATGCGGGGGATGGCTACGAGTATGACGCGAGTGGTGCGGCGATCTTCGGTCCGTTTACGGCAACCTTCAACGACTACGTGCGTCGAGATTTGCATTTCACAGAGGATCGCGTTTACGAGATCTTGACGGGTGGTGTCAACCCATGGAGCTATCGTCGCTTTGAAGGAAAGTATGTCGATGCAACCGATACGTTGCGCGAAGCGATGACAGCCAATCCCTACTTGAAAGTCTTCCTGGCTTGTGGCTACAACGACTTAGCAACGCCCCATTTTGCGATGATGAACACGGTCAATCACCTCATGCTAGACGAATCGTTGCAAAGCAACTTGGTTCCGAAGTTTTACGAGGGAGGTCACATGATGTACATCTACGATCCATCCCTGAAAAAACTGCGCAAGGATTTGGTTGAGTTCTACGAACAGTCCTCTAAGAAGTAAGAACACCATGCAAGGGGCGTTTCCTCGAAACGCCCCTTTTACCTGATGTAAGTCATGGCGACGTTCTGAGTCAGCGATGCGCAAAGACGTTAGGCGAAACTTGTTGCATTATGGTCTTGCATAGGGATAATGCGTGTTGGTCGTTTGATGTTATGATGCACTCGTTCAAGCAAATATCGGTTCGAAACCAGGAGAATGTAGAATGTTGCGACGCAAACTAGCTTTGGCTTTATCACTTTGTTTTGCCGCACCAAGCGGTCTGCTCTTGGCAAATGGCCCATGGAGCGAGGGGACGCCGGACATCCAGTTCGCAGGTGCCCTGGCATTCGCGCCCGAAGGGGTGTTGCTCATCGGTGATACCGTTCGGGCAGCCATCTACGCGATCGAAACCGGGGACAAACAATCCTCGGCAGATAATAAATCGATCAATATCGAAGGGGTCAATCAAAAGCTCGCAGCCCTAATGGGTAGCGACGCAGCCGAGATAGCTATCAACGACATGGCGGTCAATCCACTGACTGGTAGTTTGTACATATCCGTCTCGCGTGGGCTTGGCCCCGACGCCATTCCAGTTGTCTTCAAGGCAGATGCAAAAGGTACACTGTCCGAATTAAGCTTGAAGAATGTTCGATTCAGTAAAGCTTCTATTGCCAATGCACCAGAGCCTCAAGAGGGCCGTCGCAACCCTCGATTAAGCGCCATCACCGACCTCCAATACCAAGATGGCAAAGTCGTTGTGGCCGGTCTTTCGAATGAAGAGTTCTCCTCGAAGCTGCGAGTTTTGAATTATCCATTTGACGGCAAGAGCAAAGCGACCAGTGTCGAAATCTACCATGGCGCGCACGGCAAGTTGGAGACCGCTTCTCCGGTGAAAACGTTTGTTACGTACGAAGACACCGTATTGGCTGCTTACACTTGCACGCCGCTGGTTACGATTCCTGTCGATGACTTGAAAGACGGAACGAAAACCAAAGGCAAAACGATCGCCGAGCTTGGCAATATGAACCAACCGATCGACATGATCGTTTACAAGAAAGGGAATCAAGATTTCTTGCTGATGGCCAATTCAGCCCGCGGCGTAATGAAACTTAAGCTGAGTAAAAAAGAAATCGACGGTACCGAGGCGATCGGAACCAGGATCAATGGAACCGCAGGGCTCCCCTTTGAGACCGTTGACGAGCTGAAGGAAGTAATGCAGTTGGACAAGCTCAACGAAAAACAGGCGATCTTGTTGGTCGGTAAGTCACCAAAACAGGATATTCGGACAATCGATCTGCCATAGCATTCATGCAAAACCCTTTAGCGTGTCTGATGCGACAAAGCATACTTTCCGTCGCATGCATACTTTCCGTCGCATGCATGCTTTGTCTGTCGATATCTTTCACTTTTGCGGAAGATACTGCGGGTGGCTCTTCCGTCGCGCGACAGCAGCTTGGCGATTCGCCGGTACACGTCGAGCTGCGTTGTGGGGCTGGCTCGGCAATGTTTGCTGTCCAGGGACTTTCCTGTATGGACAAACTTGCGAAGCTGCCAGAGAGCGAATTGCAGAGCCTGGTTCAAGTCCATGTTCACCCAGCATTGACGGAGCTCCCCAGCGTTCTGGGCAGCGTTTCTATTCTTGAAGACGAGTTGGTTTTTATCACACGCTTTCCGTTGAGCGAGCGTGTCCAATATCGAATCGATATCGATCCGACCGTGCTGGGTGGTGCAGTCGACTCCCTGAGTAAGAGTCGATTGTTGTTTTCCGCGGTCAAGAAACCGCGTGGAGAGGCACCCGGCGTGGTGTGCATCTATCCAACGATGGATGTTTTGCCGGAAAACATCTTGAAATTTTACATTCATTTTTCTGCTCCGATGAATCGCGGTGAAGCCTATAGTCGAATTCATCTGATGCAGGGGAAAACAGAAATACAGTCACCCTTTTTGGAGTTGGATGAAGAGCTTTGGGACGCTGAGCAAAAGCGATTTACATTGCTGATCCATCCTGGACGCATCAAACGGGGAGTTAAGCCCCGAGAGGATAGCGGTCTGCCGATGACCCAAGGGAATCGATACTCTCTGCACATTGATGCAGATTGGACTTCGGCCAACAATCGATGCTTGTCTTCGTCAGCAACAAAGACTTTTTCAATTGCGGTTGCAGATGAGCGGCAACCGGTCGCGGCCAATTGGATCGTAACCACCCCCAAAGCGAATACCAAGCAGGCCGTTCAACTCAAGCTGGATGAGCCGTTGGATCACGCGATGCTTGAACGAGTAACGGTGGTAAGCAAAGAAGGCAAACCTATCCTCGGCGATACTTCGATTTTAGAACACGAGACCCTATGGACTTTTACCCCCCTGGAACCGTGGCTATCCGAAGGATATTCCATCGTCGTTTCGACCCGTATTGAAGACCTGGCTGGTAACAGTTTGGCTCGAGCCTTCGAAACAATGCCAGATGAACCGATTGATTCGAAGCCGAATGATTCGGAGGTTGCCGTCGCTTTCAACCCACAGTAAGCGATAGTTAATTAGCGTACCCAGTTTCGATCGCGACAGGCATCACATAGTTGGTGGCTAGATCGACACGGACGCTCGTGCATTGGCTGAAGTAAAATTGTCTTGGTTCTTCCCGGGATAGGCATAGCGCGAGAAATCGATCTGTGCCCATTAGACGAATCGGACTGACGACTCGACGGGTTGCCTGTCCGTTTTTGCCAACGTATTCCAGTACGATGACAAGGTCATCGGACTGTTGGATCACTCTGGACACCAACCCAGCGATTCTGGTGAGAACGGGATTTTCGGCTGCGGTGGCAACTGGAAGGGGTGCAATCATTGTTTTTTCTCTACGGTAGTAAAGTGCTAGGGCCGGGACAACTTTATTATTCGGCGAACGACGGACACGTTTGGTCCTGCGTCGTCCGTTCTGGGCGAAATACTTGCCACTTTGGTGCTTCAAGCTATATCGACAATACCCCCTCTCTTGGGTTAGCCTATTGCGTTTGTCTCTGGGCCGTCAATGATGGATCGCTACCGGAGTACTCCCTCCTATCCATTTCCTCTGGAAACTTTGCATCGTGAGTGAATCGGACGCTAGTCCTGGCCCATTGGGGAGCAATCCTCAATTTTCTCAATTTTCCGCCTCGAAAGACCAAGATAAAGACTCCGAGGTTGGCGAGTTGGATGGTCGTGCTCGACCCACACCGGTGCATGCTTCGGGGATGTTCACCAAGATCCGAGAAGCAGCTGGAACGGTTTACGGCGACATTGGTACATCGGTTCTGTATACAGTGATGGAGTTAACGCGAGAAACGATCCGTTTGCGACACAATCATTTGCCCGGGGATCAGATCAACGCTTTTATCGCTGAAAATAGAGGTCAGGGGTTGATTGCCGCTAACGACGCCCTCGGCAGTTTGAGTTTGATCTTTTGGGCGCTTGTTTTCTTGACGGTCAAGTACGATTTGTTGATCATGCGAGCGGACAACCGTGGCGAGGGTGGAGACTTTGCCCTTTGGGGACTGCTGAGTGGATACACGGGCAAGATCTTTGGAATGGGATTGCTCGCTTTTTTGGTAGCATCGGCGGCAGGCTTGCTAGCGGCGGATGGCATCATTACGCCTGCGATGAGTCTGTTGGGAGCGTACGAACCATTGGGCGAGCAGGCGGCGATTGTTGCCACATTGATCAGTTTGTTTGTGTTGTTCAAACCCCAGTGGCGGGGCACCAGCAAGATCGGTGGATTCTTTGGATGGTTCATGCTGCTGGTTTGGTTTCCGTGGATCGCGATCAAGGGCTTTCCATGGATTGTCAGCAACCCTCAGGTATTCAATGCAGTGAATCCAGCATACGCCGTCGGCTTTGTCGTAACGTTTCCGCTGCTCGGTCTTTTTGCAATTTTTGGCGTGGTGGTGTTGGCCATAACTGGAGGGGAAGCCAAGTATGCGGACATCGGGCACTTCATGCGACGGACCGGCAAGCACTGTTGTGAAGGAATGAGTGTCGATCCAAAAGATTCGGGTAGACGACCGGTCATGTTGGCTTGGTACTATTTTGTGATGCCGTGTTTGCTCATCAACTATGCCGGGCAGGTCGGATATTTACTGGAGAAAGGGGTTCCTCCTCGAGGCAATACGTTCTTTGCCATGGCTCCGCAGATCGAGGGAGCTGTTCTACTCAATAGTTTCATTTCGGTGGCCGATTTATGCATCGCGGCCTGCGCTGCATTTATAGCATCTCAGGCATTGATCACGGGAATGTTTTCGATTGTGAAACAGGCGATTGCATTAGGCTTTGCGCCACGGCAATTGGTGCGTTACACCAGCCACGAAGCCGAAGGCCAAGTCTACATACCGTCGGTAAATTGGGCTCTCTTCATCGGTTGTGTGTTTGCCACACTCTCCTTTCGAACGGCTAGCAATCTAGCGGCGGCCTACGGTATCGCAGTGACAGGAACGATGTGGATTACAACGATTATGTTTGGATACGTTGCTTATTACCGCTGGAAATGGAAGGCTTGGCAAGTCTTTGGAATTTGCGGGCCGATTCTAGCGGTCGACCTTCTTTTCTTTTTTAGCAACATGACCAAGATTGCCAGCGGTGGCTACTTTCCAATCGCGATCGCTTCGGTGCTGGTCGTGATCATGGTCACTTGGCAGTGGGGTCGATCGCAGATGGCTAAGGCGTTCTACGATTTCGGATTTCGCGAGGGGAAAAAAATTGATTGGCTGGTTATGTTGCGGGAAAAAGTCGATGAAATTCAGATTGCGATCGATGAGAACTTGCCGTTGGCTAGGACGCTAATCCAAGGTCGTCGTCGCTTGGTCGAAAGCGATCGGGCTGCGGTCTTTCTGTGTTCGCAACCGATACGAACGCTTGACGACTACACGCCGGTAACCCTGCGAGTGTTCCTGAAGAAGTACGGCGTGTTGCCTTCGCATGTGACGTTGTTTCACATTAACCAGATCTCGAGCTCTACCTACGACGATGAAAACCGGTATGAGGTCATCAAGCTGGGCAATGATATCTACGCTGTCAACGTTACTTATGGTTATATGGAGCAGACCGATATTCGAGGCGCTCTCAAGGACCTGCAGCGGCGAGGGAAAATCAATATTGCATCGGAGCGTTGGATCGTCGAAGTAGGGGAAGAGGAGATCATTAGCCAGCCTGATTTGCCCTTGCTTCAGGCGATCCGAATCGAGATGTTGCGTTGGGTATTACGATTGTCAGCACCCGCGCACAAGTACTACGGTTTGACTTACGATGCAGGGGTGTCGAAGGAGTTGATACCGATCGTATTCAGCCGCAACGGCGTGCGAATCCGGTTACCCGAGCTCGAAATAGCATCGGACGATAAAAACTGCAAATCGGTCTTCTGATCGGTTCCAGGTTAGGGAACGAGGGCCTGGATGCTGCGACAAGTCGTTTCGGTGTGGCTCAACGTTCGTCGGCGAGCTATAGTAGTGTTTCGTACTGAATTCCTGAAGCCAATTTGAATTACCATTATGCCATACTTGGATGCAGTCACCGGCCCTGCCATGGGGCGTCGCTATCCCCTGGAAAACAGCCAGTACGTGATGGGACGTCATCCAGATTGCGATATCGTTCTTGAGAGTGGTTCCGTTTCGAGGCAGCATGCCAGGGTTTCTAAAAGCGGGACAAGCTTTATCCTCGAAGATCTCAAAAGTCGTAATGGAACATTCGTCAACGGTCGGCTGATCAATGAGCCGACCAAGCTACTGGAGGGAGATACGCTTCGGATCTGCGATATCGAGTTGAATTTTCACGAGGAGTCGGAAGAATCAGCCTTGACCGCGAACCCGTCGCCGGAGGGATCTGCGCTGGGAATCATGATCGTGGATGACGGCGAGAACGGTAGCGCCAATCGTTCCGTGACGGCCAAACTCGACGTTCGCGGCAGCCAATACGGTTTGCAGCTAAGCGCTTCTCCGGAAGCAAAACTTTCCGCCATTCTGGAAATCATGAAGAATCTAGGGAGAGCTGTCGCGCTCGATGACGTGCTACCCAAAGTTCTCGATACTTTGTTTACGATTTTCATTCAGGCGGATCGCGGATTCATCATCCTCAACGATGCGGAGGGTCAACTCAAACCTCGCTGGGTCAAGACACGGCGACCAGATCAAGAAGAGATGGTTCGCGTTTCGAGGACTGTACTGCGCGAAGTCATGCAGACCAGAGAGGCGATTATATCGCTCGATGCCGGTAGCGATGCCCGTTTTGAGTTAAGCCAAAGCATCGCCGATTTCCGAATTCGATCGATGATCGTTGCGCCGCTGCTCAATAGCGACGGGGAGCCGATCGGAGCTATCCAGATTGATACGGTTCAGCAAAAAGGTGGCTTCGAAAGCAAGGATCTTGAAATCCTCGTCGGCGTTGCCAACCAAGCGGGGATTGCGATCGAGAATGCCCAATTGCATGAACAAATGGTTTTACAAAGATTGGTCGAACAGGATCTCGAGTTGGCCAGCCAAGTGCAAAAAGCATTCCTGCCTCGTGAGGCTCCCAAGGTTCCAGGCTACTCGTTCTTTCAGTACTACAATCCGGCGCAACAGATTGGTGGCGATTACTTTGACTACATTGAACTCGACAATAATCGCATCGCGATCGTGATTGCCGACGTCGTTGGCCACGGTGTGGCAGCGGCAATGTTCATGGCCAAGCTATCGGCTGAAGCTCGATTCGCCTTTGCAACCATTGACGATCCGCGGTTAGCACTGGCATCGCTCAATGATCGCATTACTGCGTTGGGAGTCGAAAAATTCATAACGATGGCTGTCATCGTTTTGGACTATGTTGCCCACAAAGCGAACATTGTGATCGCCGGCCACATGCCGCCGATTATGCTCATGCAAGACAAGAGTATCGAGGAGCCCGGCTCGGATGTCGGTGGTCCTCCTTTGGGGATCATGTCCGACATCCCGTTTGATACGTTCGAAGTGGCAATACAGCCCGGGGAATCGCTAACCTTGTACACCGATGGCATCTTCGAAGCTCCCAATGCAGAGGGTGCCCAGTTTTCGATCGAGCGAGTTCGACAGCAGGTCGCGGCTTGCGCGGGCGATATTCAAAAAGCAGGTTCGGAGATCATCGATCATGTCACAAAACATATTGTTGGTTGTGACCAAGAAGACGATATGTGTTTGGTGATTGTGGGGCGAGCCTAGTCAGCAAAGAGAGTTCTATTCCTCTTTGAAAATCTCGTCTCGCGAATGCAGTTGACAAAAAAGCGCTCGTTTTTGCTCAGGTAGGGAATAGTCAAATCCTAGTTGGCGCAAGAAGCTTTCGGAGGCACTGATGGCCATCACCTCCAGGATGCCTTTCTCGCGTGCGCGTTCCACACATGCTCGGACCAGAGCGCTTCCGATCCCGTTCCCTTGGTACCCGTCAGCTACGGCCAAGCACTGGATTTCACCCAGCTTACGAGAGTAAATTTCGACCGCTGAGAAACCGACGATTTTCGTTCCGCCGACTTCGTCTTGGACGTCGGCGACGTAGCCATTGGCCATGAGCAAGATGAGTTCAGACTGCATTCGACGAAGCAGTTTGCGCTGTTCGACGAATGGTTTCAACAGAGCTTGAATGTTATCCAAGTCGTCAAAATGAGCACGGCGAATCGTAAACGGAATCTTCGGCTCGTTTTCGGTAGCTGGCGACGTCGGTTCGGACAACGTTGTTCAATCCTTGACAAAGGGGGATCGGAATCTGCTGAATTCGCATCCATGCTAACCGATTCCAACGAGGGGGCCAATCGCTCGGCTAGCCTACTCCGGCAAACTTTGCCCAACCGATACGAAGGTCTGCTCGTCTTGCCCCGTTTGCCCTGTTTCTCGTATAACCCCAAAAGAGAGTTAGGCGTCAGCGGTTCGCCTACCGAAAAATCAAATCGAGAACACTGTTTTTGGGCGACGCCGCTCGAGTGTCGTCAAATTTACCCCTATGTCCAATCAAGACTTCACAGAGTGCTTTATGGGACAACGTCTGTTCTTTTCCGCTGGCGAACCAAGCGGAGATCTGCACGCCTCCAATTTAATGCGAGCGATCGAGCAAATCTCTCCTTCGTCCAAGTTTCGTGGCTTGGGTGGAAGTCGAATGATTCAAGCTGGGATGGAGCTCGATTTTGACCTGACCAGTTTGGCCGTGATGGGCTTTGCGGAAGTTTTGCCCAAGCTAAGGCAGTTCTTCCGGGTCGCCGACTTAGCGGAGCAGAGCTTCGCTCGAGGCGAAGTCGATGGCGTGATCCTGATCGACTTTCCTGGGTTTAACTGGCACATTGCCAAACGGGCGAAGAAGTACAATCTGCCGGTCTTTTATTATCTGCCTCCCCAGTTGTGGGCATGGGGCGGTTGGCGGGTGAGGAAGATGCGCCGCTACGTCGACCATGTTTTGTGCAATCTGCCGTTCGAGACACCATGGTTTCAAGCTCGCAAGGTGAACGCGACCTTCGTTGGACATCCCTTCTTCGATTCAGTCGCGCAACAACCGCTCGATCTTCGCTTCGTCGAAAAATGGCGAGACAATAAATCGATGCAAGTCGCCGTATTGCCTGGCTCGCGAGATCATGAGGTTCACAACATTTGGCCGTTGCAATTGGAAGTGATTCGCAAGCTGGCAGCAAAACACCCGCGGGCGCAGTTTTTAGTCGCTGCGGTCAGAGACTCCCATGCGCTGTGGTGTCGCTCCCAATTGAAGGGTTCGGATGCCAAGCTCCCGATCCATTTCTTCGCCGGAAAAACGAGCGAGATTATTGAGCTAAGCGATTGTTCGCTGATGAAGAGTGGCTCCGTCTCCTTAGAATTAATGGCTCGCGGCAAACCAGCGGCGGTCATGTACCATCTCAGTCAAACGACTTTTGCGATGGCTAAATTGCTGGTGAAATGCAAACACATGTCGCTACCCAATTTGATGACCGACAAGCTCGTTTTGCCCGAGTTCTTATCGCATGGCAAGCTCACCTCGAAATCGGCATTAAAATCGATACAGGACGTATGCGAGGAAATGTCTAAACTGATCCAGAATGACGAATACCGCATGACACAACGCCGCAACCTGCATTCGCTTGCGTCGCAGTTCGCTAAGCCGGGGGCCAGCAATACGGCCGCCAAGTACATCATGACCAAGCTTACGACCAAGGATGATGGGACGTTGCCGATGGAAGGTGACGATGGGCTGCAGCACGGTTCCTACCGTCAGGTAGCATAGCACCCATGATTTTTCGCGACGTTCTGACCGCTTTTGCATCGAGCGAAACGCTCCTGCAAGTAGGTTTGCTGTCGTTGAGCAAAGGAGATTTTGGACAGGATCCATTCCGGCAATTAAAATCGGTGACGCAAGCATGTTGACTCGAAGAGATTTTATTGTTCATACCGCATGCGCCGCTGTTCCGTATGTTACTGCGGCGGAGAGTCTTCATTCCTCCCCGTTTTTTCAGGAAGTTCCCGGATTGCAGGAAGTTCGGGGCCCACATACGGCAGTCCGTGCACTTCATGGACGGCCTCAGTTCTTCCTCAACGACCAGCCCTATACGAAGCCGGTGTTCGAGACTTACGCACCGCAGACCAAATTCTTTCGGCAGTTTGCGGACGCGGGTAGCGACGTCTTTTGTTTTTCAACAAATCTGGGAACAGGCTTTGCAAACGCCGTATGGTTAGGCCAAGATGCGTTTGACTTCACTCAAATCGACGAGATTGCACAACGTGTCTTGGAAGCCAAACCTCAAGGTTGGATCCTACCTCGAATCTACCTGACTACTCCCGAATGGTGGGTAAAGGCTCATCTCGACGAGTGTCAAGAGCTTTCCAACGGCTCTCGCACTTATTCGACCGATGTGACGCATCAACGAGGCGGAAAAGCATTTCCGTCACTTGCTTCGACCAAGTGGCGAGAGGATACATCGAATGCGCTGCGGCGGCTCATCCAACACATGCAGCAATCCGATTACGGCGATCGTTTGTTTGGCTATATGGTAACTGGCTTGATGAGTGAGGAGTGGTACCACTGGAGTATCCATTCGAATGAATTGAGCGACTATAGCAGCCATTGCCTCAGTGCGTTTCGCGAATGGTTGCGTGCAAAGTATCCAGCAAGTGTCGAGCTGGCCATCGCTTGGAATGACGCAAACGTGACATTTGACACTGCGATGATACCTACGCAACAAGCGCGTCAGCATGAGCGCGAACGTACCTTTCGCGACCCAGCGACGGAGATGCAAGTGATCGATTGGTATCTGTTCTATAACGATCTTGTTCCGGACACGATGGAGGTTTTCTTACGAGCTGCCAAAGAAGCGAGCGATTTCAAAAAAGTGGTGGGCGCTTTCTACTGTTATATGTTCGAGTTCGGTGGCGACCCGGAGTTTGGTCACAATGCACTAGCGAAGCTGCTTCGCTCCGAACATCTCGATTTTGCGATGGTGACGGCTAGCTACTTTGACCGCGAGCTGGGCCGCGGTGCGGATTACGCCCGCGCCCCAATCACCTCGCTCGGTCTACATGGCAAGCTCTGGTACCACGACAACGACACAGTCTCGTTCCGTTATGACGAAATGAACAAGGGTAATCCAGACCGAGCAACGGTAGACCGGTACCGGATCGAACTAGGCGTCACGCAAACACCACAGCAAACGATTTGGCAGTATCGCCGCGGCGCGGGTTTCGTGCTGGGAAACGGCGTTTACCAAAGCTTTTTCGACCTTCACGGCGGGTACTTCGACGATCCGATGCTCATGGCCGAAATAGCGAGATTGAACAAAATGCTGGATGAGTCAAAGCATTACGACAACTCTTCCGTCGCAGAAGTTCTCGTTGTGTCCGACGAAACGTCGTGCAGTTATGCGTCGTTCGAAAGCGGACTCTTGCAGCAATCGTTGCGCCCTGCCCAAGTTCAGTTGGCCAAGATGGGCGCGCCTCATGACTCGATACTCATTGATGATCTCGCATTAGCCGACATGCTGCGCTACAAGCTGGTGGTCTTTTTGAACTGCTTTCATTTGACCGATGCACAGCGCGAGCTCATCCGTAGTACCGTGCTGAATCAAAATCGTACGGTTCTTTGGTGCTATGCTCCAGGTTTGTTCAACGGCGCAATGGTATCTGAGAAAGCGGCGAGCGAGCTCACCGGCTTTCAAATCGCAAGAGGAAAGAAAACGGAAAGGGTTCGGGCAAGAATTACGCTGAATCAAGCTGGCATGAATCTCGCAGACCTCGATCTCAAGACCCCTTTAACGATAGGTCATGAACACGTCTGGCTGCATTTGCTCTCCGTGGAGGATCATCAGGCAGTCCCTCTCGGTCATCTGGAAGGTCGAACAGAGATCGCTCTGGCGTTCAAGCAGATGAAGGACTGGCGCTCCGTCTACACTCTGAACCCCGCGCTTCCTGCCCTCTTCCTTCGTGGACTAGCGCGTCAAGCTGGAGTGCACCTGTTTCAGAATCGCGACGACACTCTCTATGCGAGTCGCAGCTTCCTCGCTATCAACGCAGATGGTAAGGGTGAGCGACGGGTTCGACTGCCTCAACCATCCGATGTCTTGGATGTGTTTACTGGAGAAACGCTGGAGCGCAACGTCACGGAATTCTCTCGCACGATGAGCGACTTGGAGACGCTACTAGTTCGATATACGGCAATCTGAGGGAATCCTTCAGGTCTTAATTTTTGGGTGCGTTCTCTTAGCTTCGTTGTACGACGCTCCGGGTCGTAGGAATCACGACGCGGAGCGTCGTGCATCTAAGTTTGCCACCCCAAGTTTTTAGGTTGGACAACACACTAGGGTTTCTCTAGTCCGGCGGGCAATGTGTAATCAACGACCTGCGCCAATCGGTCGTACTCGGCCTCCAGTTGTTGTAGCACATCGTGTTGAGCGAAATCGGAAACCAAATTCCTTGTCTCGTACGGATCGCTGCGCAAATCGAAAAGCTCAGTCCACTCGGGATGATCTTGGTACTTGATCAGCTTATGAGTGAGAGTTCGAACGGCAGTTGTGGTCGGCGTGTTGTAACCTCCTGCACCTGGAACCGTCCCAGCTCCCTGGTTCAATTGAGGCTTGCCACCTCGTTCAAAAAAATACTCGTAGAAGAAACTGGTCCGGAATGGTTCGGAGGTCGGTGTTCGCGCTAGCAACGGTTGGATACTCTTGCCCTGCATGGCCTGCGGTACCTCTGCTCCCGCCAAATCTAGGAACGTTGGTGCTATATCGATATTGAGTACGATCTCATCGCTAAGCGTACCCCTCGAAGAGGTGCGAGGATCGCGTATGATCAGCGGAATGCGTAGACTCTCATCGTAGGCGCTTCGCTTGTCCCCGAGTCCGTGTTCACCCAAATAAAAGCCGTTGTCGCTGGTGTACACTACGACCGTGTTCTGGCTAAGGCCCAGTCGATCCAGTGCCTTCAGAATCTTGCCAACGTTTTCGTCGATGCCGGCAATGCAGCGGAAGTAGTTCAGGTTGACGGGAATCTTTCCCTCGGGGTTCGCTGCGGGACGCGCACTTGAGAGTTGGGGATTAAAACCTGGCTTGATGCCATGGTTTGGCAGTGGGTTGGAAAGCTCGCCGGAGAAAATATCTTTCAACCGGGTCGGCGGATCAAACGGGCCATGCGGTGACTTGAAACCAACGGAAAGTAGGAATGGCTTTTCTGGATTGCGTTCACTTTCGAGGAAACGGACGGCGAAGTCACCCGAAATGTCATCGATCCAGCCCGATTGGGGTGTTTGCGTTCCGTTGAGCAAAAAGATTGGATCTAGGTAGCGACTTTGGCCAGTGGGGCTGGCGAACCAATCGAAACCCGGGCGAGCGCTTTGATTGCCCATATGCCATTTGCCGACGTAACCGGTCGAATAGTCGGCCTTCTGCAAGAGACTGGCGTACGTCGCTGACTGTTCACCGAGTGGCGTGGTATTGTTCCAGATGCCGTTGCGGTGGCCATACTGTCCGGTGAGAAAACAGGCACGGCTAGGTGAGCAAAGCGACAACGTTACGAAGCTGTTTCGAAAGCGAGTTCCTTCGGCAGCCAACCGATCCATGTTCGGAGTTTTGAACCACGGGAACCGGCCCGCTTCCGCTTGCTCATGCTGAACGCAGGACATCGCGTCATAGCGATGGTCATCCGCAATCAGGAACACGAAGTTCGGACGCTCCGCGGAGTAGCTATGGGAGGTATAGCAAAGGGTAGGGCAAACAATCGATATCCAAGGCAAGAGCCAAAGGCACACGTGTTTCATGGCAAGTGATTTGTCCAGTCTAAGAACTTGGGTTGGCAAACTTAGTTGCACGACGCTCCGCGTCGTGATTCCTACGAGGCGAAGCGTCGTACAACTAAGCGAGGGAATTTGTCTCACAATGGTTGGCCAATAGAAAGGGCTACCGAGGATAAGTAAGCCGAAAACAATGTGCAAAATTGTGGCAAATCC
>Ga0105049_10004652_pt1 | contig 16103 bp, 10 predicted proteins | sample MAT06_FD_78087 | JGI IMG/M metagenome (GOLD analysis project Ga0105049, IMG submission 78087) | Freshwater microbial communities from Lake Fryxell liftoff mats and glacier meltwater in Antarctica - MAT-06 | ecosystem: Environmental > Aquatic > Freshwater > Ice > Liftoff microbial mat | place... | reverse complement strand
ATTCTCCACTGCGATTGCTATAAAAGCAGGTAGCTTGCGTTTTTCGTCCGTAGCGATGGTCAGATTGTCTAACGCATTACGGACTAGATCCAAGTTGCTGGGACCGTCATGCATTACCAGAATAGGTGCCTTTGTACCGTCCACGTAGGCCGCAGGCACGTAAACCGAAATCTTTCGTTCCTTCCGTACCTTTTTCGAGGGTTCGAGGGTGGAATCGTCTCCACGGAAGATCTTGCTGTCTTCCAATCGCATTGCGAACTGAAAGGACATTCCTTTGGGATTACCTCGATCGGTAAGGTCAGGATCGATCGTGTAGTCCGGGCCAATCACCACATTGCCGTTCCCGAGGGTGCCAGGTCGCTCCCGATCGCTGTCGTCCGAAAGTACCGGCGACGTTGCAAACCCGAGCAATCCATACAACCCAACAGTTAGAAATCTCAAGAAAAATGTGCGCATGTTTTTTGGTCTTAATAGGGAGGTGGGGTAATCGGTGGGAACGCTGCGAACCATCCGATCCAAGGACACAATCCAGCATTCTAGAATGGGAGAATATAGCGTAGTCCCTTTGTAAAGTGTCTGCGCAGTTTTTGAGGAGGCCGATCCGATGGATAGCCTGGGTGCGATGCTCAGCGGGTAGCTAGCCGACGAAGGAACTGGTGCTAATCGTTAAAATTTCAGGCTCATCCGGCGCGGGAATCGAACTCTCGCAGTTAAGAAGCTAGGAATCAGCAGACGAGCGTTGATCTACAGACTTCGCGACATTGAGCAATGCAGTCGACGAGTGATAGGGATGACGCACACAACGAAATGGTCCGTGCGTGACCAAAACAGATTCCGCTCTTGTGACTACGGTGTCAGTGAGGTTGCTTCCTAAGGCAGCCAAGGTCCAAACCATAAGAAACGCACCGAGGAATGCAACGAAACTCCAACCCATCGCGTGGTTTGCCAAAGACGATCACAAGGGCGACGCGAAAAGGAGTTTCAGTCTGCAAGCTATCTCCTGGTCCGGAGTTTGGGACCATTGTCCCGAACGAATCAACGGACCGGACAATGGTGCGTAGGTGGCAAGAAGTCGGAATTGAGAAGGATCTTCGGCTGGAGTATTTCAGTTTTGACAAGTCTATGGTGATCCTCGACGACCAGGAGTATTTGGGGACCATAACTTGCTCTCTGGTGAGCTGATTAATGTGAATATTGCATCTATTGCGAAGGTGGAGTTCTCGCTGATCCCATTCAAAGGCGCCAGCCATTGAGCATCAGCTCGACAAGAGAAAACTTTTCATGAGCCACGGACTCGGTCCCATCAGCCCAAAGACCGTGAACAACCCCAGCCCTGAAATGATATCGCATCTGAGAGGTTCAAGACGATCTCCGCGATTGATTTCTTTCTTTTCGGTTATGGATTAGAATATAGGTCAACGAACTTGTTGATGGTTCCGAAGAAACGAGCAACGAAAATGAAGAGCCCATTTCCAGGAATTGACCCTTACCTCGAACAATACTGGGGCGACATCCACACCCGGCTAATGGTCTATATAAGTGATCAGATAAGTGATCAATTGCCTCGCGACTTGCAAGCCAGGGTCGAAGAAAGTGTTTGTGTCGATTTCGATGAGTCCCCTCGTCGGATTTATCCCGACATCGCTGTGATCGAGCTTCCAGAGTTTGCGTCTTCATCTGCGGTCGCGGTTGCGGACGCAGTCATCGCTGAACCGACCATTATTCCGCTCCCAAACGAACAGCCGATGCAGAGGCATATCGAAATAGTGGACTTAAACAGCGCTAATCGTGTTGTCACGGCCATCGAGCTCTTGAGCCCCGCGAACAAACAAGAGGGGAGCGGCCGCATTGCTTATCGGCGCAAGCAACGCGATTACATTGAGGCTGGCGTCAGCTTGGTGGAGATCGACCTGATCCGTACCGGCACTTTCATTGTTGCAGTTCCAGAAGACGGAATACCTTGGAAAAAGCGAACGCTTTACATTGTGTGCATTCGCCGTGCTTATCGGCCAGAGCAAGCGGATATCATCTCGGTTGCGTTGGAACAAGCGGTTCCGAATTTTCGCATTCCGCTTCGGCACACCGATCCTGACATCGTTTTGCGGATTCAGCCGCTCTTGGACGATTGCAATCGTCGCGGTCGCTACGCATCGATCGACTACAGCCAACCCCCTCGAATAAAGCTCGATGAAAAAGCTGCTGCATGGGCGTCTGGATTGATCATTGCAAGAAAGCAGTAACCTGCTAGCCCGGATTGTTCATAACCCGACTGACCGTCGTGATGAGTTTAATAAGCGAGATAGACAGAGATCGCACTAGTGCCGAATCAAGCGAAGTTTGATTGCTCTCGCATTCTTTCAGTTTGCTCACAAACTTCGAAATAGGGGAAACACTCCTATATTGGCTAATTGACCGACTTTTCGCATGACCTTATCGGAACGCTGGGTGAGACAAATTTTATTTCTCAGGCTCGTTCCTTTCTACAAACTAGTCAAGTGCCCTGGGCCTGTTATAGTGACAGTTTGCAGCTTCAATAATTGCCAAGGGTAACGGGAGGGAAGATGTCGGGAACTTTTTTCACTGGGTTGATTCCACTGACCTTCGGGATCGCATTCTTGATCGGCACAACTGTGATCGTAGCCGACGAGTCGGTCTTTTCCTTGAACAAACGACGCATTGTGAGCGATGCAAAGGACAGCTCCGATCGGGTTTTTGAAACCGCGGATTGGCCGGCTGAACAGACCGCCGTAATTGTCTGCGACGTTTGGGACTATCACCACTCGATCAACGCAGTCCGACGTATCGAGGAAATACTGCCGCGCTTGAATGCGTTGCTCAAGGAGGCGAGGAAACGCGGAGCAATAATTATCCACGCACCAAGTGATTGCATGCCGGAGTATGCAGGACATCCTGCTCGACTCAGCGCCACCAATATCGCCAAGACCCCATTGCCAGATGACATTGCTGCATGGTGTTCGAGAATTCCATCGGAAGAACAGGCTAGCTATCCCATCGATCAATCCGATGGAGGGGAAGATGACGACCCGTCTGAGCACCAGCGATGGGCAGAAAAACTAAAGGAACTCGGACGCAACCCAGCGATGCCTTGGAAAGCTCAATCACCTGGCATTGAGATCGACGGCACAAAGGATTACATCAGCGATCGAGGTGACGAGGTGTGGAGCATTCTCGTCGATCGAAAAATTCGACATGTGATCGTGGCCGGAGTGCATACGAACATGTGCGTGCTTGGGCGGCCGTTTGGATTGCGGCAATTGGCCAAGCAGAAGATGGATGTTGTATTGGTACGCGACTTGACCGACTGTATGTACAATCCCAAGCGTTGGCCATTCGTGGACCACTTTACTGGCAATGACTTGATTGTTTCCTATATTGAACGATTTGTTTGTCCGACGATCACTAGCGATCAAATTCTCGGCGGCCAAGCCATTCGCTTCCAAGGAGATTCTCGACGAGTGAGCGATGTTGCAGCGGTTAGTCCAAAGAGCAACCCCGATTCGAAAGCGATAACGTGGTCGATTTTGAATGTTCCAACTGGACCATCGAGATCTTTGTCCTCCTCCAAACGCCTTTGGCTGCGATGTGCGATTCGCTTTCCCGATGGCGCGCTAGATCAGCCTGGGACGCTCCAGGCCATAGGACCCGTCGAGGGCGCTTGGATAAATGGAAAGCCATTGTCAACGGAGAAAGCAACAGACGGTATCACGATCTTCAAGCTCGACAAAGAGCTCACCTTCGGAAACGATGACCCGAATTTGCTGGTGCTTTGTTACGATGTCCAGTTCGATGCAAGCATTCATGGTGCCCCACAAGTCATCACAGGCGCCGGAATCACTGTGTTGAGCGGCAAATGGCAGGCAGCGTATCAAAGTTGGAATTCAAACGCAGAGGATCTCTCTGCCACCAACATTCCCTTGCCAGCAAAATTCGCACTCCCGCCTGAAATTTTTCATGAATGCCGCCGATAGGCCGTCCCAAAAGTGTAATGAATGCGGACCGCCATGCACTGGCGAATTCAATCGGGGAACCAAAATCATCATCGAAATGAAGTACAATCCTGTTACCGTTTTGTTTTGACCTGATAACGAATTGTAGGGAGAACCGTAAAGTGTCACCGCAGGAAAATGCAGTCGCATTGAACATCAAGTTTACCAAGCAAGAACCTGGATACTTGGCCATGGTAGCCAAGTCAGGAAATCTCTTGTTTACTTCCGGACACGTGAGTGACATGAAAGGGAAGTTGGGAGCTGGAGTGTCCGTCGAACAGGGTAAAGCCGCTGCACGTGAGTGTGCGGTGAAAATCCTTAACTCAGTTTGGAACGCGCATGGCACACTCGACGGGCTGAGAGTGGTCAAACTGCTGGGATGTGTTAACTCGACCTTGGAATTCCACGAACAGCATTTGGTGATTAATGGCTGTAGTGACTTGTTGCACGAGGTTTTCGGAAAGACTGGCGATGGCTATCATGCCCGAAGCGCGTTAGGCTTTGCACAGATCCCCACCAATTCAGCGGTCGAGGTCGAGGCCATCTTTGAAATCAAGAGCTAGTACGCAGACTTGTCAATCTCGCTTGGCCAGATTCCCCACCCGCGGTGCTGTGTTGAGTTTCAACCAATTCTTTTGGAACGTACTATGCCAGTGAACATCGAAAGTACTCCGACACGCTTGGGAACGAGGCAGACGCCCGGAACGGATGCCATTTCGTTGATCCTCCAACACGCCGGCAAGACCGCAGAGGAAGTGGCGGCATTGGCGACGTTGGACGATGCAGATCGAAGTGCCGAAAAACAATTCTCGGGCGAGGCACCGACGATTTCGTCTCTGTTTGGAAGCGTCAAGGCGAGCCAGTTCGAAGCGGGGCGGTTCAGCCCATCGGCGGAGGTTGCTAGCACGATGGCCGAGAGCCTCGAGTTTTTACTGAAGCGTAAACGCGATGGTAATTTGGTAGATCACGAAAAAATGCTGATTCATTCCGACACACTCGTCGGGCTGGCAAAAATCGGCTTTTTTGGACTAGCCATCCCCAAGCAGTATGGCGGCAAGGGAGCTCGTTTGGGAGACCTTGGACCGCTTCTCCGCGCCCTGACGCTGGTGCACCCCGATCTGGCGGTTTTGTTCGAAGTTCATAATTTTCTAGGACCTGTTACGCCGCTGCTAGATTTCGGTACCGAAGCACAAAAGCAAAACTATCTTCCAAAAATGGCTAGCGGCGAGCTGCTCGGATCCTTTGCCTTGACCGAACCGAGTGTAGGCGCGGATCCGAGCAAATTGGCGCTGACCGCCCGTCGCGAGGGAGACAAGTACTTCATCTCTGGCGTTAAATGGCCGATCACTAACGTCATCTATGGCGGGCTGTGCATCCTGGTGCTGAAACTGGAGGGAGAAGGGCTGGCCAAGGGCCGTGATTCTGCCATGATGATTTTCGAAGTCCCTCAGGGCGACAGCGACAGTTTTCGCATGATTCGTAACCGACTTACGGCTTTTGATTATCTCTGGAATGCTCGTTTTCGCTTGACAAATTACGAAGTCCCGGCGGATCGATTGCTGGGTCCTCCGGGCAAAGGACTGGCTCAAGCGTTTAGCTCGCTGGCCAAAGGACGGGGCGGAATATGCGTGAATAGCGCTGCCAAGATCTTTCGCTTATTGGCGCAAATCATTCTCGATCCAAACGCTTCGCAAGATACAGGCGGTTTGACCAAACGCCATCAGCCAGGCGGCTGGGTAGCCTTTCGGAACACGTTTGGCAAACCGATCGGTAACTCGCCCCGCATTCAGTCCTGGATCGGTCGAGCTGCCTGCCATGCATTGGCTAGTCGCGTGCTGGGTGACCTCTGTTTCCGATTGGCTGCGAACGGTGTTCGCGACGAGACGATGGGTATGGTCGCCAAGGTCTATGCGACCAAGGCGCTGCTCCAGACCGCCATACACGTCTACCAAATTCAGGGAGGCCGATCCGTTCATACCGATGAACGACGGCGAAAGGTTAGGGCTGAGGGTGAAGCCGCTTTGTCAGAGGCTGGCCCGTTGATCGAAAACTACATTGGCGAAAACATGCATGAGTTTACGATTGCGACGGTCTATGAAGGTCCCAATGCGGTGCTGGCCGATGTTGGTGCCCCCAACGCAATGACGCGCGGTATTCGCGCGAAGTACCTGGAACCGATCGGATTGGCCCAGGTGAATGGTAAGTTGGGTTGGCTGGAGACAGCCAATTTTGGTTGGTTCATTGTTCGAACGACGCTGGGTTCTTGGAATCCATGGGTTGGGTCCGGTTCGGGCATCGAGCAACTCCATCCGGAGAAGAAGCGCATCGTTCAACGGGCCTTGAAGCGCAATCGCGTTCTAGGGCGCCGCATTCTTATGATTGTTGCCCGCTACCAAAAGAGTTTTATCGACCAAAGTTTTCTGTTGGGCGATGAGGGTGGTATCTTTGACCAACTCTGCTCGACGTTAGCGGCTTTGGTCTTCACGTTGTCGTTGGAAGAACCTCAGGCTGAGTATCTACAAGTCGCCCGCGCGTTGGATCTAGAATCCAGCTTACGCATGAAGGGAAGAAGCGATTCTCCCGAGCTTCAACGTGCTTGGGCTGAAATTGGCAGCCTAGTGATGCAGCCGAATTCGACCTTGTATACAGACCTGATTGGGCAATTGGAGGTCAGTGATATACCTCTCGATCCGAGATTCATCGATCGGTTTATTTGAATCACGGCTTGGAGTGCCGTGCCACACTGGATCACGGCTTGGAGTGCCGTGCCACACTGGATCACGGCTTGGAGTGCCGTGCTACCCAAATCGGAAGTACCCCTTATGTCGGATTTGATCACAGTCGAGTTGAGCCATCCTGGCATCGCTCGCGTGACACTCAATCGTCCAGAGAAACGCAATGCCCTATGCATCGAGTTGTTGGAGCAATTGTGCGCGCGTGTGGAGAAATTAGCTACGGAAGGAACCGCCAGAGTATTGATTCTACAAGGTGCAGGCCCAGTTTTTTCTGCGGGTTTGGATCTTGGGGAGGCATCCAATCCTGCCCTCGTGCAATACTCCGCTGAGTGCGTGGCTCGGAGTCTGCAGTTGATGCGCAGCACGTCCTTGGTCACGATTGCTGCCGTGCATGGTGGTGCATTTGCCGGAGGAGCCGGATTGATGGCTGCGTGTGATATCGCCATCGGTGCTAGCGACCTAAAGATCGGATTCCCTGAAGCCAGACGGGGACTGCTCCCTGCTCTCGTTTGCGCGACAATGAGTCCCAAAGTTCGCGAAGGGGATTTGCGGGATCTGTTCTTAGTTGGCGAGACCATTGATGCCGCGCGAGCTCAGCAGATCGGATTGCTGCAACGAGTGGTCGATCCCCGCGAGCTAGCAGAGTATGCAACCGCCGTTGCTCAAAGCATTCTGGCTGGTGGACCGGAAACGATCAAAGCCACCAAACGTCTCTTGAATCAAGCCTACCAGAGCGCAACCTACTTTTCGGCAGAGCACATGCTCGAAGTACACTTGGGTGCCAGACGGAGCTCGGAAGCAACCGAAGGCTTAAAAGCGTTCCTAGAAAAGCGATTACCGAATTGGATGACCGCCGAATAAGGCGAGGGCATTCCATGTGTCGGAACCTATGCGGTTTTAATATCGGCTGCTGCCTGCAGGCCTAGTTCAACGATGCTGATTTCGCGCATTTGGTACTTTTGGATTTTGCCAGTCGCAGTCGTCGGAAAACTATCTACAAACTTCCAGTAACGGGGTATTTTAAAGTGTGCCAGATCGGTTTTACAAAAGTACTTCAATTCCTCTTCGCTAACCGATTTTCCTTCACGCAGTCGAACCCAGGCCATCACTTCTTCGCCGAACTTGCGATCGGGAACGCCGATGACCTGGACATCTTGAATAGCTGGATGGGCGTACAAGTGTTCCTCGATCTCTCTGGGGAAAATGTTTTCTCCGCCGCGAATGATGAGATCCTTGAGGCGACCTGTGATTCGATAGTAGCCGTTCGGTTCGCGCATGGCCAGGTCACCGGTGTGTAGCCAGCCCTGCGCATCGATCGCATCGCGGGTTTTTTCCGGGCAGTTGTAGTAGCCCAACATCACGTTGTGGCCTCGGGTACACAATTCACCGTGCTGCATGTCTTCTAAATCGAGCCCCGTCTCGGGATCCACGATCTTGGCTTCGACCCTGGGTAGTGGTCTTCCGACAGTCCCGACTCGCAGTGCGAGCGAGTCATCCGCTCGCGTCTGAGTAATCAATGGCGATGCTTCCGTTTGTCCGTAGCCGATGGTCATTTGATGGGCACCCATTTCGCTAGCAACTCTCTTCATCACTTCGATTGGGCAGGGGCTGCCCGCCATGATTCCCGTGCGCAGCGTCGTCAAACGGCGCTGCGGGAAGTCGGCGTGTTCAAGCATCGCGATGAACATGGTCGGCACGCCATAGACCGCGGTGCAGCCCTCGCACTCAATGGCCTCGAGTACCGCCCCTGCCTGAAAACCCTCCGATGGAAAGACCATCGTCACACCATGAACTATCGCGGACAACGTGCCTAAGACACAGCCGAAACAATGGTACAACGGTACGGGAATGCAGAGGCGGTCGTTTGCTCCGAAGCGCTGTGCGAGTCCCGCATAAAAGGCGTTGAGAAGAATGTTCCGATGCGAGAGCATGGCTCCCTTCGGAGAGCCGGTCGTACCGGAAGTATATTGAATGTTGATCGGATCCGTACACTTTGTCTGAGCCTCCGCGCTCGTCAACTGCTCCGCGGATACCAGCTCGGACTGCGTTTTAAACTCGGACCATGACAATGTTCCTGACGGAGAAATCCCTCGTAGCGAGATCACCGATTGCAGATGCGGAAACTCCTGACTCCTTAGCAAACCCGATCGATGCGTTGCCAGTTCAGGAAGGATTTGCAACAGCGAGGAAAAATAGTTGGTCGTCTTGAACTCGTCGACCAACGCCAATCCCTTGACTTCGGATTGCCGCAGAGTAAAGGCGAGTTCATTAGGTCGATAAGACGGGTTGATCGTGACCAGTACAACACCAATGCGGGCGGTGGCAAATTGCAATAATACCCACTCTGGAACGTTCGTTGCCCAAACACCAAAGTGATCCCCGTGCCTCAGCCCGATAGCCAATAACGCCCGCGCTACGCGATCTACCTCACTATCCAACTCGGACCAGCTGCAGCGCCATTGCGGGTGGCGAAAGACGACTGCATCCTGGTCCGGAAACTTCCGAGCAGTTTCTCGCAGCATCTGTCCGATTGTGTAGTTGTCCAGACGTTGCCAATCGTCTTCAGGACACGAAGAATCCAAATTAAGATCGTTTTCTTGTGCTCCGTTCATGATTCCCGCCACTCGCAAAAAGGATCCACTCGTCAAAAAAGATCAACTCCCTGGCCCGTTCACAGGCATGGCCAAAAGAGCTTGTGCAAGCGCCTTGCCTTGTGCGTCGTTTCGTAGTCCACGCCGCAAAATGCCTCGTACCAAAAAATTGAGACCACTCAAGTTTGGCAATTCGAACCGTTCGACCGATAGAACTCCGATCGGCCCAAAATACTCAGCTACCCGATCGGCCGTAAGCCATGCTTTTAGCCAATCAAAATGTTCTGGGGACCGCGCGAGAATACCGATGTTGGCCGTAGTTCCTTTGTCGCCGCTCCGACCGTAGGCAATATCCGCCAAGGAGCATGCCTGGTCAGGCTCTATTATCGGAGGGGGCGGTTGCTTAGGTGCAGATACTTGTTTGTATCGCAGTTCAGGTGGTGGCCAAGTTGCTGGGCTTTTGCGATTCTCTCGCGAGTCGGGAGAATCCAGGTAGTCAATGCGAGGCTCCGCGAAGTTCACTTCGATCAGACACGGCCAGTATCGAAAGACATCGTGCACGCGAGGTCTCCCTTCGGCATAGCCGGTTGTGCCCTGAGGGCCGGCCGTGACCAACGGCATCAGCTCGCGAGTGAACTGTTCGACGGCAGGTTTGGAATGAGATTCGACTGCCATGCGCAACACGCATTCCTCTAGGTCGTCCGTATAGGATGCGACTGTAGCTGTGGGGACACTGGCTGCATTCCCGAGGCATTCGATGATCGCATCTCGGTACTCGTGTCCAGCGTCACGCAGTCGCTGCAATACGATCTCACCACAGCGGTGTGCCTTTAGTACTGCCTGGGGTCCAAAAATCGTTAACATGCCAGCTGCGCGATATCCATCGCGATAGGTCGCACTGACTTTCAGCGTCGCAGGACTCGGACGTCCTTTGGCTCCGCTTACCTGTACGCGATTCTCTCCCGCTTGCAGGACCCGCAAACTCAAGAACGAAACCGACGCATCTGGGCTAAGGTATTTGTCGGGATCTGCAATCTCGTAGATCAGTTGTTCCTTTACCGTGGCTTCCGTAACATGACCTCCCGAGCACTCGGATTTCGTGATCGTGCAGCAGCCATTGGCGTCGATCTCGGCGATGGGAAATCCTAGATGCGTTGGGTCCGGGATATCGAGCCAATCGGTAGCGATACCTCCTGTTGCCTGCGTTCCACACTCGAGGAGATGTCCGGCGACGGTCGCGCCAGCCAACCGATCCCAATCGTCCTGTTTCCAACCGAATGCATGAACACAACAGGCTACCACCATCGACGGGTCCGCGACACGGCCAGTGATCACAATATCCGCTCCTGCTTGCAGTGCTTGGACGATACCGTTGCAACCAAGATAGGCATTGGCTGTGACGAGGCGGGCTTGGACATCCGCGAGGGGTTGCCGAGAGTCCAAATTCTCGAAGCATATCTTCGATCCATTATCGGCCTGTAGGAGCGGCAATACATTGTCGCCGCTGACCACCGCAATTTTCAGCGGTCGACAGCCCGATTTCTTCAGTGCATTCATGCAGGCCTGGGCACAGCCCAGCGGGTTCAGGCCGCCAGCATTGGCGATCAATCGGCAACGCCCTCCTGCAGCCCAGTACTCCGCCAATCCGCCTACGACATCGACGAAGTCTCGAGCATAGCCCAGTTCGGCGTTTCGCTCACGTTGGATTGCCAGGATGGACAGCGAGACTTCGGCCAGATAGTCCATCGTGAGAAAATCGAGCTCGGGTGCTTGCGCCAACAGCTCGAGAGCGGCGGAGGGGCGATCCCCCCAGAACGCTTGTGCATTGCCGACTCGAATCACGTTGCTCACACATCTACTCCTAGGCCGGGGGATCTCGCGGCCGCACGTTGAGGGATAAGAGACAGGGCGGAAGCCAACCAGTGGCGAGTTTCGTGAGGAGCGATAATCGCGTCGATCCAACCGCGGGCCGCGCCATAACGAATATCCGTTTGTTCTGCGTAGCGACCGCGGAGCGATTGCCGCAGTTCGTCAATGGCTTCCGCCGATAGCTTCGCTCCCGTTTTTTCTGCGTCCCGAACTCGCAATGACAGCATGGTATCGGCCGCTTGATCGCCCCCCATGACGGCGAAGCGAGCGTTGGGCCACGCGAGCATCAATACGGGATCGTAAGCCCGTCCACACATCGCATAGTTGCCCGCACCAAAGGAGCTGCCCACGATCACTGTGAACTTGGGAACAGTTGCGACGCTCATTGCGTGAACCAACTGTGCGCCCGAACGAATGATGCCTGACTGTTCTGCTTGTTTGCCAACCATGAAGCCTTGGACATCTTGAATAAAGACTAGAGGTACGCGAGTCTGATTGCAGTCCAGTACAAAGCGTGCCGCTTTTTCTGCAGCGTCGCCATAGAGAACGCCACCGATCTGCACTTCGCCCTGCGCCGATTTCGACCGGCAACGCTGATTGGCAATGATACCAGCGGGCATCCCGTTGATTCGGACATAACCCGTGACAACCGTTTTTCCGTAGTCTGCTTGGAATTCCTGGAAACTGTCCGCATCCACGATGCAATCGAGTACCTGACGCGCGTCATACTCTCCGCGTCCATCGGCCGGAACCAGGCTGTAGACATCCTCTGGGTTGCGTCGCGGATCACGTCCAGTCTGGCGGTCGGATCGGTCAGGTAGCAACGCGATCAAGCTCCTCAGCCTGGCTAGACAGGACGCGTCATCGGGCTCGTGGAAATGGACGGTTCCGCTGATTCGTGAATGCATCGTGGCCCCACCGAGCTCCTCCGGATCAACCGTCTGGCCAATTGCGGCTTTGACGAGCGCCGGACCGGCCAAGCAGAGCTGGCTCCCCTCGGTCATCAGGATTTTGTCGCATAGCACGGGCAAGTAAGCGCCCCCCGCCACACAATTGCCCATAACGGCCGCGTATTGCGGAATCCCCTCAGCGGAGAGAATGGAGTTGTTGCGAAAGATTCTGCCGAAGTCATCTTCGTCTGGAAAGATCTCATCTTGGAGCGGCAAGAAGACACCTGCCGAGTCCATCAAATAGACAACAGGCAATCGCATTCGAAAAGCGATCTTCTGAGCTCGGATCAGCTTCTTGACCGATTGCGGGAACATAGCTCCCGCTTTGACGGTAGCATCATTGGCCACGACCATGCATGGCTGTTGGCTGATCCAACCGATACCGGTGAGCACTCCAGCTGCCGGCACAGCACCCCATTCGGGATACATTTTGTGCGCTGCCCATAGACCGAGTTCGAAAAACGGTCTGTCGGAGTCAAGCAATAATGCAAGTCGCTCGCGGACCGGTAAACGCCCAAGTTTGCGTTGGCGTTCAGTACCCGAAGGGCCGCCACCAAGTCGAAGCACTTCCTCTTCTTGGCGAATGGTTTGTTCAAACTCACGCAATGTCGCCAAGGAGGCACCTCATCGAAGGATTATTGAGATTTGGCACACTGGTCCATGAACTGCGAAACTCGCATCTCTAGAAAAGCTGGATCATTGACCATGAGATGCAGCAATGAGTCGACTCGCGATTGGGTAAAACAGGTACCTGCATTATGCCGAAACTTGGACTCTAAGGGGCTGCGGGCCTCGCTTCTTCGACGTCGATGCCCCAAGGGAAATTCGACTTCCATCACATCGCTCGTCGAGCCATCCTCAAACAAGACTTGGATTCGATTGGCTATAGAACGCAAACCGGGATCTAGATAATCGCGAGAGTAGCGAGAATCTTCGTGGACAACCATTTTGTCCCGCAGTCGATCGATTCTAGGGTCCGCTGCTGCCAAGTCCTGGTAATGCTCAGAGGTAAGATCACCGTGCAACATCGCGGCAGCAACGATGTACTGTATGCAATGATCGCGATCCGCAGGATTGGTTAATGGTCCGCGTTTGTCGATGATACGCACGGCAGACTCTTGAGTATGTATTTGAATTTCTCGAATTTCATTCAATCGTTGGATCACTTGGGGATGCAAAGCGATGGCAGCCTCCGCAGCCGTTTGCGCGTGAAATTCCGCCGGGTACGCCACTTTGAAGAGAATGTTCGACATGACATAGTCGTCCAGCGGCCGGCTGAGAGTCACTGTTTTTCCATTGAAAAGGACATCCTGAAAACCCCACTTCGGAGCCGTAAGAGCCGTCGCATATCCCATCTCGCCAGTCATGGTCCAAAGGGCTATTTGGACAGCTCGCTGGGTGGCGTCCCCCGCAGCCCAACTCTTGCGTGAACCGGTATTGGGTGCGTGCCGATAGGTGCGCAGGGCTCCTCCGTCCAGCCATGCTTGACTGACCGCGGCCGCAATCTGGTCGCGCGTACCTCCCAACAATCCACATGCAATGGCAGTCGAGGCAACGCGGACCAGCAAGACATGGTCGAGTCCTACGCGATTGAAGGAGTTTTCGAGGGCCAAGATACCTTGGATTTCATACGCTTTGATCGCAAAACTCAGAACATCGCGGATCGTCCAAACTCGCTTGGGTTGCCAAGTATTTTCGGGATTGCGATCCAAGTAATCGGTCAACGCCAGAATCGCGCCAAAGTTATCGGAGGGATGCCCCCATTCTGCCGCCAGCCACGTATCGTTGAAGTCCAACCAACGCATGGCGCAGGCGATGTTAAAGGCCGCCTTCACGGGCTCCAATTGCCATGGTGTACCCGGAATGCGCGCCCCGTTGGGCAGAATCGCACCCGGAACCACTGGCCCCATCAGTTTTGTACAGGCCGGATAGCGCAGTGCCAACAATCCACAACCCAGGCTATCGAACAAGCACCAGCGGGCCGTGTCGACCGCCTCCGTGCTAAAATCTTGTTGACGCACAACATATGCGGCAATGTCAACGATAACAGAGTCAACTTTTCGTTCGGATTTTGAAAGCAGTGGTTCCATAAGAGCAATAGCCGAAGTGACCTTCGCGAACCATTTTCGGGACTGAACTGACATTAGGATCACTGCTGAATCCTAACACATCCAGGGAAGTCCGTGGCCACATCTCAGAAATCTCAATTAGCCAAGCCACGAGCTGAAATCCGCCAACTAAAGCGACGCTCAGACCTTCCGATCACCTTTTCAGGATGCGGCTCGAGTTACGACCACGGGTGCCTGATTCAATCTTTTGTTGTCTTTTTGATTCATGTCTCGCTGTAACATCGCACACAGTCTTCGCGTGGCTAATAACTCGCTACTAAGTCGTTCGATGAGTTGCTCATTTGCAAATTGGCCCCCTACTGCGTTCAATACTTGATTGTCATCGTTAGTATCCAAAGCCCGTTTCAAAGCAGCCTCAGCTTTTCGGCGGCAAGCGGCTTCATGCTGCAATCGGTTCTGCAGGAGGGTAGCCTGTTCCTGGTTTTGAACACTTTCATTTCGGTGGAACCCAAGCTGTGCCTCGAGAAGCGACTGCAATTCTCTAATCGTTAAATGGAACGAATCCACTGTCATTGCATGTTGCTGTAGGTTCTCGTGAGCTCTCAGTTCTACTGCGTGTCCAATCCCCTCCAGTTTGATGAGATTGTTGGCCTGCTCAGTGAGCCTGGCCCCAAGAAGTTTGATCGCCGCTTCCTGTTCAGACGCAGTTTGCCGATACGTTTCAATAATCGCGGTCAGTTCGGCTGTCGCTGCAGCATGCAATGCAAGCGACTGCGTCTTCTGCTGTTCGGTATCCAACAGCGTACTTCGTGTCTGGGCCAGCAGCTCGGCATCGTGTTTTTCACGCTCCTCGCTCCGCGATTGCAACGCTGCAATCGTTGACTGGTGCGATTCTGTAGCCGCTAAATATTGCTGCAGATTCTCTTGAATTTTTTGTTCTGCTTCGCGGCCAAGCTTATCTAGTTCAATGAGGTTGTCGGCCTGCTCAGTGAGCCTGGCGTCGAGACTTTGGATCGTCGCTTCCTGCTCAGAAGCAGCTTTCCGATGCGTTTCAATAATCGCGGTCAGTTCGGCTGTCGCTGCAGCATACAATGCAAACGACTGCTCTTTCTGCTGTTCGGTATCCAACAGCTTACTTTGCGTCTGGAGTAGCTGCTCGGCATCGTGTTTTTCACGCTTCTCGCTCCGCGATTCCAACGCTGCAATCGTCGACTGGTGCGATTCTGTATCCACTAAATGTTGCTGCAGATGCTCTTGAATTTTCAGTTCTGCTTCGCGGCCAAGCTTATCCAGCTCAATGAGGTTGTCGGCCTGCTCGGTGAGCCTGGCCTCGAGACGTCGGATCGTCGCTTCCTGTTCAGAAGCAGATTTCCGATGCGTTTCAATAATCGCGGTCAGTTCTGCTGTCGCTGCAGCATGCAATGCAAACAACTGCGTCTTCTGCTGTTCGGTATCCAAAAGCGTACTTCGCGCCTGGGCCAGCAGCTCGGCATCGTGTCTTTCACGCTCCTCGCTCCGCGATTGCAACGCTGCAATCGTTGACTGGTGCGATTCTGTAGCCGCTAAATATTGCTGCAGATTCTCTTGAATTTTCAGTTCTGCTTCGCGGCCAAGCTTATCTAGTTCAATGAGGTTGTCGGCCTGCTCAGTGAGCCTAGCCTCAAGACGTTCGATCGTCGCTTCCTGTTCAGACGCAGCTTGCTGATATGTTTCAATAATCGCGGTCAGTTCGGCTGTCGCTGCAGCATGCAATGCAAGCGACTGCTCTTTCTGTTGTTCGGTATCCAACAACTTACTTCGCGCCTGGTCCAGCAGCTCGGCATCGTGTTTTTCACGCTCTTCGCTCCGCGATTGCAACGCTGCAATCGTTGACTGGTGCGAT
>Ga0105049_10004650_pt1 | contig 16106 bp, 10 predicted proteins | sample MAT06_FD_78087 | JGI IMG/M metagenome (GOLD analysis project Ga0105049, IMG submission 78087) | Freshwater microbial communities from Lake Fryxell liftoff mats and glacier meltwater in Antarctica - MAT-06 | ecosystem: Environmental > Aquatic > Freshwater > Ice > Liftoff microbial mat | place... | reverse complement strand
TGCTGCGGCAAGTGCGGCTACGACCTTCGCGGCCTCTGCGGGGCTATCTGCCCCGAGTGCGGAGCGCCGCCGATGGCCGGCGCGGGCCGCGAGACTCGGGGTGCGACGCCGCCGAGAAGCGAGTGAGACGAAGGGCGGGCCTGCAAAGAAAGACGCCCCGCACGGTGCGGGGCGTCTGGAATCCATGGAAGACAGTTCAAGTCAGACCGTGCCGATCAACCACAGCCGGCGAAGAACGCGCCGATGAAGTCGGCGAGGTCATCGGGGTTCACCTCGCCATCGGCGTTGTAGTCTGCGCCAGCTCCGGGGGGAACTGCGAAGAAAGCGCCGATGTAGTCTGCGAGGTCGTCGGGGTTGAGCTCGCCGTCGGCGTTGAAGTCGGCCGGGCAAGTGGGCGGGGGAGTGGGGGGTGTGACGGTCAATGAGCCCGGGCCAGAGGCCGAGCCGGAGCCGCCAACACGGATCAGGTACTCAACACCGGTGGTGGCGGTGAACGTCAGTTCGGCGGCGGTGCCGCAGGAGCCGGTGTCGGAGCAGTTCAGGGCCGTTCCGCCCGCGGCGGGGCAGCCCGCAGAGGCGGAGTAGACGAAGAGGATAGTGTCCACCGTTGAGCCGCAGGTGCTGAGGGTGTGCAGACCATCAGTGCCGGCGGTGTAACGGAACCAGATATCGGCGCCGATCATGCCGCCGCAGGACTCGGTGGGCAGGCTGCTGGTGGCGGAGCAGGTATCAAAGTTGGTGGTGGAGGCACCGGGAGCAAGGAGCATGGCCCCGGCGCAGTCGTCGTTGGCGACGGGGGTTTTGCCGGCCGTGAGCGAGAAGGTGCCCGTGCCGGCGGCGGTGCCGACGCGGATGAGGTAGGAAGAGCCGCCCACGGCGCTGAACGCGAGTGATTCGTTGCCGCCGCCGGGCGTGTCGGCACAGGCGACTTCATTGCCGGGCGCGGCCGGGCAGGCGGAGTTCACGGAGAGTGTGGAATCGAACGTCGCGCCGGAAAGGGCGAGCGTCACGGTGCCGGTGCAGTCGGCGGTGTAGGTGTACCAGACGTCACCGGCTGCGCCGCCGCAACTGGCGGTGCCGTCGGTAGTAGCGCCCAGGGTGGTACCGGTGGCGGTGCCGCCCACGGCGAGGGCGGTGGCGAATGCACAGTTGTTGTTGCCGGGGGCCACGACGAAGATCGAGCCGGCATCAGGGCCGGCGATGGGCTTCAGACCGGCGAGGCCCTGATTGGCCTCGGCCCAGTAGTAGTAGGTGATGCCGGGCAGGGCCGTCGCATCGGAGAAGCTCACGAAACTGCCAGCGGTGATGGGTGGATCGGCCAGGGCGATGGCGCTGGGGCGATCGGGCGAGGTGTTGCGGTAGAGGCGGTAGCTGGTGGCGTTGGCGACGGCGGTGAAGGTGATCTGCACGCGGTCGGTGAAGACGGCGTCGGTGGCGGAGAGGCTGGGGGTGCTCACGCCTGTGATGGTCAGCTCGTAGAGCTGCACGGTGGTGGGCGTGTTCTCATCGCGAACGCGGACGAAGAAGTTGCCATCCTGAACGAGGATGCCGGTGCGGGATTCGGTGACGCCGGCGGCCACGGCATTGATGGTGGCGAGGGGCAGGACGGCATCGGCGCCGTACACGGCAAATGAGAGATCGGCGGAGGTGAGGGCGTTCTCGTTGACCACGGCGTTGTTGCACGCGGCGTCCTGCGCGTAATCGGCGTAGTTGGTGCCGATGGGCTGGACGCTCACGGTGATGATGAGCGGGGTAGCCGCGCTGGAGCGGTACCAGTCAAGATCGCCGTTGTTGTCGATGCTCGTGATGCGGACATTGCTGAGCGAGGGCAAGGGGACGGTGCCGGGGCGGAGGCTGACACCGACGGTGGTGGCGGCGAGCACGGTGGCGGTGGCGGAGGTGTCGTTGTTCTCGTAGGCATCGCCGTAGAACGCCTGGGCGGCGCGAACGTCATCCTGCTGGGGGCCAGAGAACCCGGTGTTGAGGAGAGGCTCCATGAGTTTGGTGCCGTTGATGGGGCAGACGTGGGCGAGGCCGAGCCCGTGGCCGTGCTCGTGCAGGATGGTGTTGCGGAGGAAGGTGTAGGGCGTTCCGCCCGAGGCCCAGTTCTCGCTTGAGTCCATCACCATATCGCCGTTTTGCGGGAACTGGTTGTAGGCGAGAATGCCGTTGGCACCGTCGATGGGGTGCATGCCGATGCGGATGGCGCCGCGGCTGGCGTTACCGCTGGAGGTGGGGAAGGCCGCGCCGTCGTCCCACGCGTTGCCGCCGAAGGTGATGCGGGTGTAGGAGATGCCGGTGAGGGCGGCCCAGCGATCGAAGCTGGCCTGGAACTGGGCGATCCAGGTGGCGCGGTTGGCCGCGCCGAAGAGCGTGTCCATGCGGGCGAAGAGCGTTGACGGCGCGGCAGGCTCGCCGACGCCGCCGCCGCCGGGGATGTTGGTGCCGTCAGGAATGAGGCTCCACGAGAGCGCGATGGGCGCGCCGACGACGCCCGTCCAGCGCGTGCCGAGTTGATACTGGGGAACCAGGCCCTGATCCTGCATAGCCAGAGAGATCTCGAGCATGCGCTCGGGCGAGGGAGGATCGATGGGGCTGAAGCAGGCGGCCATGGGTGCGGCCGCGGCCTCTCCGCCGGGGATATCGCCGAGTGTGGCGACGCCGGTTCCGGGCCACGCGGGCAGCACAGGCGGGGCCCACTGCGTGGGCGGGAAGGTTTGCGGCCAGTTTCGGGCCGCCTCGCGCACGGCGCGTGAACGCAGCAGGTCAAGCTGGGGAGCGATCACGTCGCCGAACATCTGATCGAGTTTGCAGTCGAGCGCGTCGAGCTTGCGGGCGAGCTCGGGCGCAACCGGCCCGCCGATGAGCGTGCGCGGAGGCGGTGCGGAGTCTGAGCCGGGGATGGCTGATGAGACTGGCACCTGACCGCCGGCAAGCGCGGCGATCACGCCGACAGCGACCACGCTGGTGATCACAAGGCGGGCATGAGCGGTGCGAGGATTCTTCGATGTCATGATGGCTCCGAGCGCGGCGAGGAGGCAGCGCGATTCTTGTACATTGCACAGGCTGTCAGCAATTGAAGGCCTCAACTACATTACGGTTGCGTGACGAGTTCGACACGGGGACAATGCGACACGGGTCCGAAAGATCGGAATCGTGGGCAAAGGCTCTCGCGACAGACTCGACCAGCACCTCCTCAATATCATGCCCGAAGATCGGGCAATTGACCACCCGATCAATAGCCAAATGTGAGGGCGATGTTGGGGGTCACATCAGTTTGGGGGAATGGCGGAAACTGGAAAGGTGTTATTTGGCCGTGGCGGGAGTCTACTGCGGGCTTCGGATTCAAACGGCTGGGCGAGCGAGAGTGAGATCGGTCCGATATTGTGGTGTCCTGTATGGCTCGCTATTTTCAGATCTTGGCCGGCTGGGTAATGGCGTTGCTTTCTGCCCTTGTGGCGATGCTGGCGACGTCCTATGTTGGCGCTTATTTCGGAACGGCGGTGAGTGTCGTTTGGGCTGTTCTGACAGTGATTATGTTTGCGGTGATTCACTTGGGCGTCGTGATCGTGACTTCCACGCCGTCGGACAACGGGCCGCGCACGCTCGGGCCGATTTACGGCGCAACCGCGACGGGACTTGGACTCACGCTTCTGGTCGTGGGGATGTCATTGCTTGCGAGCACGGTCGGCTCGCGGGGGCCGCTCGCGTTCATCCTTCCGTACGTAGGAGTTGGAGTGGTGATCACGCTCTCGGCGGTCGTTTCGGTTGTGCGAGCCCGGCGGATCATTCAGCGTTTCAAGGATCGCGACTCGCGGGTGTGCCCCAGGTGTGACTATTTGCGCGAGGGTCTGGCGGAGGGCGCGGTGTGTCCGGAGTGCGGCGGGCCGCCGCCCGCTGTGAATGCCCCAGCGAGTTCATCGCAGGGGTGGTAAAGGCGGATCACCCTCGGCCTGAGTATCGTCATGTAGCCATGGCAAGATTCGTCCAACTCCTCGTCGGATGGATTGTGGCATTCTTTGTCACGGGGTTCGGTTTGGTTGCGGCTGCAATGGGGAGCACCGGTTCCGGAACCGGAATGTTCCCGTTTGTTGCAGCAGTGCTTGTCGGCGTGGTAATCGCCATTGTGCATTTGGGCGTCGTTATGCTGGCGATGACCACGGTTCTTGATCACCCTTCGCGATCGCTGCGGCCGATTTACGCCGCGACGGTGGTCGGCATTGGCCTCACCCTGCTCGTCCTAACTCTACTCGTCCTACCTCTCATCAGTGGCGTGTTCCGCAGTGGTGTGCTCAGCCAAAGCACCATTCCTGAGGGTGTGTTGATGCTGATCGTTTTATCTTCGCCGCTGCTTTCGGGCTGGGTTTCGGTGGCGCCGGGCCGGCTATGCCGTCAGGCGGTTTTGGGCGAGTAAGCGGGGACTCTGTCCAGAGTGTGACTATCCGCGGACTGGCCTGGCAACAGAACTCCCTTGCCCCGAATGTGGGTCACCGCCTTCAAGCGGCGTGCCGCTGCAATAACTGCTGGAGTAGCGAGCGAGGAAAAAATGTCGCGATGATCCGTCGCCACCGGCCGACCATCTCCGCCCGTTCACACGTCGAGGTTCTTGACCTCAAGCGCGTGCTCTTCAATGAACTTGCGGCGCTCTTCAACATTCTCGCCCATGAGGATGGAGAAGAGCCGCTCGGCCTCACCGGCGACGTCCCACGTCACCCGCATGAGCGTGCGCTTGGCCGGGTCCATCGTGGTATCCCACAACTGCTCGGCGTCCATTTCGCCCAGACCCTTGAATCGCTTGACTTCGACGCCGCGCTTGCCGACCTGGTTGTGGAGTGTCGAGAGGATGGCCGGCAGGTTGACGGCGGGGATGACGCGGGAGAGTTTTTCTTCAGAAGCCGCGGCGGCGGCCACGGTTTCAGGATCGTCATCGTCGGTGCTGACGACCGGTTCGGCGCCGGCTTCGGGGGCGCGCTCGGCCTGCTTGACGCTGGCGGGAGCGTCGCTGCGGAGTTCCCACGCGAAGCGCGTGGCCATGCGTTCGCCGGTGACGGATTGTTCCTGCGTGAGGGTGTAGTCCTCGATCGAGAGGCCGGCCTTGGCGAGCTGCTCGAAAAGGCGTTCGAGCTCGCGGTTTTCGTGCAGGTCACGCATGACGGCGGTGCGGCGGGTATCGACAGGGGCCGGGCCGGTTGCGGCGGTAACTGTGGCCGAAGCGGTTGCGGCGGTTGGGATTGGAGCCGTCGCGGGCGCAGGCTCGATGGGTACGTCGAGCAGTCGCAGCCCCTTTGTTGCCACCGTCGCCCGGGCTTCTTCTTCACTCCACGCGAAGGCCTCACCGCCGGTCCACGTTACGCGGTGACTGGGAAGGCGCTGCCCGCCGGTGGGATCGTTCGCCCGGCTGGCGAGCAGGTCACTGAAGCGGACGCCACGCCGCTGGGCGATCTCGACAAGTTCGTGAAGACGTGTGAGGACCCGAACGGCTCGGCGGAGCGGGTCACCCTCGAGGCGGTTGGTGACGGGCGCGCCGGGCTGGTTGACGTCGCGCACAAGGAGCACGGCCCGGTTGAGGCCCTGCTCGGTAAGCACGCTGTCCATCTGGCCTTGGTTGATGACGTATTCGTTGCGCTTGTTTTTGCCGGTTCCCCACTCAAGCAGGTAGAGCGGGGGCTGGGCGCAGAAGATCTTGCCGCGGCGGATAAGCTCGGGCATCTGGCGGAAGAAGAAGGTGAGCAGGAGGGTGCGGATGTGACTGCCGTCAACATCGGCGTCGGTCATGATGACGACGCGACCGTAACGCAGGCGGGCGACATCGAACTCTTCGCCGATGCCGCAGCGGAGCGCGCTGATGAGCGTGCGAATTTCTTCAAAGGCGAGGACCTTGTCGAGGCGGGCCTTCTCGACGTTGATGATTTTGCCCTTGAGGGGCAAAATGGCCTGCGTTTCGACGTTGCGGCCCTGGGTGGCGGAACCACCGGCGGAATCACCCTCGACGATGAAGATTTCGCTGGCTTCTACATCGCGGGTCTTGCAGTCGCGCAGCTTGTGGGGCATGCTGCCGCCGTCGAGGGCGTTCTTGCGGCGGGTGAGTTCGCGTGCCTTGCGGGCCGCCTCGCGTGCCTGTGCCGCGAGGATGGCCTTGTTGCACAGCCGCTTGGCCTCGCCGGGATGCTCTTCGAGCCAGGATTCGAGCTGTTCATTGACGGCGGCGGAGATGAAGCTCTCAATCTCGGGGTTGAGGAGGCGTTCTTTGGGCTGGTTGTTGAAGGCGGGGTTCGAGAGTTTGACGGAGATGATGGCGACCAGACCTTCGCGGAGGTCTTCGCCGCTGGGGGCTGGGTCTTTTTCTTTGAGCAGACCGTTCTTCTTGGCGTAGGCGTTGATCGCGCGGGTGAGCGCGCTCTTGAAGCCCTGGGCGTGGGTGCCGCCGTCTTTGTTGTGGATGTTGTTGGCAAACGAGAGAAGCATCTCGTTGTAGCCGTCATGATATTGCATGGCGATATCGCACGAGGTGCTCGACTGCTTCTCGGTTTTGCGGATGGCGATGATGTCGCTGACGGGCTGCTTGCCCTGCATGAGATGGTTGACGTATTCAACGAGGCCGTCGGTTGCTTTGAAGGACTCGGAGCGAATCTTGCCATCGGGCCCGACGCGCTCGTCGGTGAGGGTGATGACGACGCCGGGGTTGAGGAACGAGAGTTCGCGGAGGCGCTGGTTGAGCGTGGCGTAATCGAACGTGGTTTCCGGAAAGATTTCTGGATCGGGCATGAAGGTGACCTTCGTGCCAGTTTTGAGGGGGCTTTCGGCCGGAATCGTGCCCACAACGCGGAGAGGCTCGGTGGTTTTGCCGCGCTTGAAGCCGATGGAGTGGATCTGGCCGCCGCGATATACCTCGGCCTCGAGCCATTCGGAGAGCGCGTTGACGCACGAGACGCCGACGCCGTGCAGACCGCCCGAGACTTTATAAGCGGACTCGCCGCCTTCGTTCTCGAACTTGCCGCCGGCGTGCAGCACGGTCATCGCGATCTCAATGGCGGGCTTGCCGTCGTAAAGCGGGCTCTCGTGTTTCTTTGAGTCCACGGGAATGCCGCGGCCGTTGTCGAGCACGCCGCAGGAGCCGTCGGGGTTGATGGTGACCCAGACGTGGGACGCGAAGCCGGCCATGGCCTCGTCGATCGAGTTGTCGACGACTTCGTAGATGAGGTGGTGGAGCGGGCCGATGCCGGTGCCGCCGATGTACATGCCGGGGCGCTTGCGGACGGCTTCCAAGCCCTCGAGGACCTTGATCTGGTCGGCGCCATATTCATTTGGAGGCTTGACGGCGGGCGCATCACCATTGGTCGCGAGCGCCACGGCGACGGGCTTGCCGGCGTTCACTGCGCCGGTGGTGGAGGCAGACGATCCGATGGTGGGCTTTGAGTCGGACAAGGGGGGCATCCGTGCTGAGGAAGGGCGGCCCGAAGAGCGGTCGCAAATCTTGCGTTTTCTGCTGGCCATACCTCGAGTTTGCGGGCTCGCGACAGGGTTGGAAAAGAGCGCGAAATCTGACCAGAAAATGATAGGCGAGCGGGGCCGAAAATCGGTCAAAAAACCATGCCGGAAAGCAGGTTTTCCGGAGCTGAAAAAGAGCGGCGAATCGGTTAAGAACCAACCCCGGGCCGGGGCCACGCACAGAGGGTGGATGAGGGGCAGCGCAGGGCGGGCGTGGGTGGGGGGTTCTACGCTCGGTCCTCTTGGGGGCGACACGGCCCTTCCATCTGACCTGAAGCGGCCGAACTGGGCAACATGACCATGAACATTCTTCTCTGCAACGACGACGGCATTCGCGCCGAGGGCATTCTGGCGATTTATGACGCGCTGACGGATCGAGACGGGGCGTATGGCGGGCCGCTCGCCAGGCATGTGCTGCCGGTCGCGCCCTACACGGTGCAGAGCGCAACGGGGCACGGCATCACGTTTCGCCAGCCGCTCATAACCAAGAACGTGACAGTCGCCGAGCGGATGAAGGGCATCGCCGTTGACGGGCGACCGGCCGACTGCGTCAAGCTGGGGCTGGCGGTGCTGTGGCCGGAGCGATTTGGCAAGGGGACGCGTCCGGACCTGGTGGTCAGCGGCATCAACATCGGCGCGAATGTCGGCATCAACGTGCTCTATTCGGGCACGTGCGCCGCGGCGTTGGAAGCGGCGTTTCTCGGGGTTCCGTCGTTTGCGCTCTCGCTCAACATCGCCGAAGACAACGACCGCCATGGCAAGGCCAAGCCCCCGCGATGGGATGTGGCGGCCCGGCATGCTCGAGCCGCGATGGAGCGGGTGCTTGATTGGCACGCCAGTGTGCGGCCCAAAGGCGATAAGTCGATGCTGGCGGCGCACACGTGCATCAACATCAATGTGCCGGTGACGAACCGCGAGGGCCCGACACCGCAAATGGTCGTCTGCGCCATGAACGTGCATGGCCTGGTCGACAGCTTTGAGAAGAACGTGAACCCGCTCGGCGAGACGTACTACTGGTCGGCCGGCACGCCGATGGCGTTCCATGGCAGCGAGCCGGGCAAGGATGTCGCCGAGGTGGTGGCGGGGAAGATCACGATTACGGCGCTCACGTATGACCTGACGAACAGCGGCGCCAATGCCGAGCTGGCGCAGGGCCTTAGCGCGACGGGTGTCCGTCGCGCCGGTGGCAAGCCGAAGGCCAAACGGGCCAAGTAACCAGTTGGCCAAGCAGCCAGCGCGAGAAGTAGCCAGCCGGCGGTTCCACGGCCGGCTGGCTCAGGTTCCCTCGATCATGGCGAGCACGCGAAGCGGTTCGGCAACGCTCCAAGCCTGGGCGGGGCAGCCGCCCGCATGCTGGGGCTCAGCGCCGGGTTGGGAAGGGTCGTCGCCGTCGAAGATCTCGGGGAGCTGACCGGGGCAGTCGCCGTCGATGAAGTCGATAATCCCTGAGAGGACGGCTCGAGCCTCGGTTCGCGCGGCGGGGCTGAAGTTGCCGACGCGGAGGATGGCCTCAGCGAAGCCGCCCATGAGCCAGGGCCACGCGGTGCCGTTGTGATAAGCGCTGTCGCGAACGAACATGGTGCCGCGGTATCGGCCTTTGTAGCGCGAGTCGGCGGGGTCGAGCGTGCGCAGGGCGTGACGGGTGAGCAACTGCTTTTTGACGTACTCAAGCACGCTCTTGCGCTGCGCGGGTTCGAGCGCGCTGTGCTGGAGCGAGACGGCGAAGATCTGGTTGGGACGGACTTCCCGCTGGGGCATCCAGCCTGCGGGCGAGGGGCTGAGGGTGTCGTAGAGGCAACCGAGCTGGGCGTTCCAGAACTGCGTGCGAAGGGCCAGTCCCACGGTGTCGCGGAGCTTGGTGAGCTGCGCCGCGTTGGGGAGACCGGTAGCAAGCTCCACGATGGAGGCGAGGGCGTTGTACCACAGCGCGTTGATCTCGACGGCCTTGCCATGGCGGGGCGTGAAGGTGACGCCGTCGCGCTTGGCGTCCATCCAGGTGAGCTGTGTCGAGGGGTCACCGGCGAAGATGAGGCCGTCGGAGTCGGCGCCGATGCCGTACTCAGTCCCGCGTGAATAGCGATCGATAATGTCGAGGCAGGCCGGCAGGAGATCGCGTTTGAAGGTGAGTGAATCAGCCGAGGCGCGGAGGTACTGACAGCAGGCGTTGATGAACCAGAGGGAGGCGTCAACGGTGTTGTAGTGGGCCTCGCCGGTGTAGTCATCAAAGACGTTGGGGATGAGCCCGTCGCGACGGAAGCCAGCGAAGGTGAGGAGCACGTCGCGCGCCTCCTCGAAGCGGCCGGTGACGAGGAAGAGCCCTGGGAGCGAGATCATGGAGTCGCGGCCCCAGTCGGCGAACCAGGGGTAGCCAGCGATCACGGTTACGCGCTCAGGGCCGCCCGCCAGGGGGCCGCTGGGCGGGGCGACACGGCGGACGATGAAGTCGTCGGCGGCGCAGATGAGTGCCTTCATTGCCGGGGACGGGTCTTTGCCGCCGATGGCACCCTTGGTGGCTTCGATGAGCGCCGAGCGCCGCTTGCGGCAATGTTCGACGCTGGTGCCCATGCCGCCGGGTGAGGGCGCGTTGACGCCGGCTTCGATCTTGACGGTGGCATCGGGCTGGCCGGCGGGAAGGTCGATCTCAAAGTGGCCGGGGTGAAAGAGGTCTTCGAGGTAGTCGTAGCCGCGCTCACGCTCAAGGTCATAGTGGAAGTCGTTCCACCACTGCTCGATGCGGTGGAAGGTGCCGTGGCTTGATGAAAGGTGCAAGTTGGCGGGCTGGGCGCGAACCCAACATTCGGCCGGGCCGCTCTGCTCAACCCGGAAGCGGTCGCGCGAGGTGTCGCGGAGCATGAGGGCGTGAAAGTCGCGCACGGCGACCAAGGGACGCAGAAGGAGTTTGACGGCGCGTCCGCCGGTCGAGAGTGTGTAGCGGACGCAGGCGGCCGCCGCCTCGCGATAGAGGTGGAGTTCTTTGACAATGGTGATCGGGGCCCCGCCCCCCCCACCGGAGATGGGGACCTCGTAGTTCCAGCGAACGGTGAGATCTTTCTCGAACTTCTTGAGGTACTGATCGCCGCGCGGGTGGAGCACGCCGGGCCGGAACTTGAAGCACGAGAGGTCGATGCGCTGCTCGGCGTCAGTGCCGGGGTTGATGACGATGGTCTCGGCGATGGCCTTGAGGGCCATGACGCGGTGGGTGGGGGGCTGAAGCGAGGCGATGAGCAGGCCGTGATAGCGCCGAGACATGGCGCCCAAGGCGGTGCCCATGGCGAATCCGCCGGTGCCCGAAGTGAGGAGCCACTCGGTGCGGAGCAGGGCATCAGCATCACCACCGGGGCGAGCGAAGGTGGGAATGGCGGTGCTGGCGGGGGCGGTCGGTGGCAGCAAACCGTTGGGCGCGGCGGCACCGACTGGAACCGGGAGAGGCTTGGCGGCGGTCGACGATGAAGTCGGAGGCATGCCGGGAGTGTACGGCCACCGCCTGCTTGCGTGTCGCAGTTGTGTGTGATGGGGGCGCAAACCTGAACAGTTGACGACCTGCGCGTTCGCAGATGGGTCTTGCGGCCCGATGAAGCCAACGAGCTTCAGCTGGTTCAAGCGGCGAGCGGCGGCGGACCGTCGAGGGTCGGGAAGCGATAGTTCTGGACGTCTTCCTTGAGCTCGTCGAGCTTCTGCTGCATCGTCTCAAGTGTGCGCTCGATCTCGGTGGTGAGCGCGCACGGCTGGTGGGCCGCGCGTTTGCAGGCCATCATGGCATCCACGGCTTGGCGTGGGAAGACGAGGCGGGGTTCAGGAGTTGGGTCGTTGGTCATGGTGGTCCCGGGGGCGGCGTGGGATGTGCGGTCCAGTTGAGCCGAAGCGTCCGGGAACCGAAGGCGCCAGCCGGGCTCCTGGGCTGAGCGGTCGGTGCCGGACGTGAGGGAGAGCGGATGGACCGGTTGACGAGTGTGCATGCGAGGGACTCCAATCACATCGAGACGCTGAAGCATCGGCACTCGCAAGGGCGAGCTTCATGCAGGGTTCATTTGGCAAGCCACTCCGCACTAGCACCGACCCGCACAATCGTCGCGACCGGCTGATCGGCCGGAAAAGACTGGCCAGTTCGCCACTTTACTGGTCCGTGATCGCGCGTCATTTTCACCGGCTCATACGACCGAAAATACGGAAGACCATGTACGCGGGGTGGGGAACGGTCGATAACGTTCGACCTATGGCAGCGCGCAAACCCACCTCAACACGGCCCTCATCCCGAACCCGCGGCACATCATCACCTTTGCGTCCGGTGCCCGGCGCCTCCTCGCCGACTCCCGCCGCGGCCGGCGCCCCTCCCGCAGCGCTTGGCAAGCTCCGCGAGGGGATCGACCGGCTGGACCGGCAGCTCGTCAAAATCCTCAACGAGCGTTCCAGGCTGGTCGTCAAAGTCGGTGCGTTCAAGCGTGGCCAGGGCATTCCGATTTACGCCCCCCATCGCGAGCAGGAAGTGCTGGCCAAGGTGCTGGCGCTCAACACCGGCCCGTTGCCGGCGCGGGCCATCGAGGGGGTGTACCGCGAGCTCATGTCGGGTTCGTTTGCGCTTGAGCAGCCGCTCAAGATCGGGTACCTCGGGCCTGCCGGGTCGTTCTCGCATGTCGCGGCGGTGCGGCATTTCGGCTCTTCGGTCGAGTTTGCCAACCTGCACGAGATTGCCGGCGTGTTCACCGAGGTGCAGCGCGGGCACGTGGATTACGGCCTGGTGCCCATTGAGAACTCAACCATCGGCGGGATCACCGAATCGCTCGACGCGTTTATCGCGGCAGGGCATGCAGAGAGTGATCGAACCGGCGACGGGCGGGCCAAGGTGAATGTCTATGCCGAGGTGCTGCTGGGCGTGCACCATGCGCTCTTGGCCAACTGCGCGCCAGACCGGGTCGAGAAGATCTATTCCAAGCCCGAGGTCTTCGGGCAGTGCCGCACGTGGCTGGCTACGCAGTATCCGCGGGCCGAACTGGTGCCGGTGGCGAGCAGCAGCAGGGCGGTGCAGATGGTGGCCGAGGCGACCGACCCGGCCGGAAAGGTCGGCGGGCCGATCGCGGCCATCGGCAACGCGTTTGCCGGTGCCCTCTATGGCGTCAACACGCTGTTCCCGCGGATCGAAGATGACCCCAACAACCTCACTCGGTTTTACGTGATCTCGCGCTCGCGCGCTCAGCGCAGCGGCGACGACAAGACGTCGATCATGTTCGCCGCGGCGAACAAGCCCGGAGCCCTGGTGAGCGTGCTGAGTGTGTTCAATCGTGCCAAGATCAACCTCACTCACATCGACAAGCGACCGAGCAAGCGGACGAACTGGCAATACACGTTTTTTATTGATGCCCAAGGGCATGAGAGCGACGGGCCGATGACGAAAGCGATCGCCGCCGCCCGCAAGCACTGCAAGGATCTGGTCGTGCTGGGGAGTTACCCGCGGGCGAAGCGGGTGCTGTGAGCGGCGGAGGTTCGGTACGCGAAATCCCGACAGGAACGAATCTGCTGGTCGCGAGTGATACAACCGGCGTGCGGAGAGCGATTGAAGCTCATACACGGGAAGTGTTCGCAGGGCAGAATACGCCAAATGTGACGTAGAAACGACGATGCTCGCGTCGTCGCGGGCAGCGCGGGCAGGTTCCCCGGCCAACTGCGGTTCCGGTCGACCGGCAGCGATTACAACGGCGATAGCCTGGTCAAATCAGATGATTTGGCCGACTATATCAGCGCCTCCTTCGCCGGCTGCTAACGAACTGATCCTGATCGGGTCTTCATACTCCAATGGTTCGTGAAGTCGGGCGGTGCTGCACGCGGCACCGCCCGCTTCGCTTGTTGAGCCTCGCGTCCTGTTCACCGGTCGCCACCGTGGCTTGGGGGGTCAGGAACTGGGGCTGGGTTCCCACAAATCGAGCCCCAAGAAGCCCGGTTTCTCCCCCTCGAAGCGGGTTATTGATTTCATCTCACGTCTTTTCCGTCGATTGGGTGGGCGAAATCCATTTTTCCAGCATAGTGAGTGTGGAGCTTTCCTCATCCTCGGTTCATTTGCGGATGAGGTGCTGAGTTTTGGGTCGGGGAGTCATTCTGAAATCCAAAGGGGTGTTTTTGTGCGATCAACCTCGTTCGTCAGGCTTGTCTTCGCCAGCGCGTGCTCGGGCGTGCTTGGGCTGTTTGCATCATCAGCGTCCGTGGCGCAGACGGCCACTACGCAGGCGGTGTGCTTTGGTTACTCGGCGTTCGATCTGCGCGTGGTCCCGCCGTTGGCGGCCAATGTCGGCTACACCGGCGCCTCCTCGGGCAACCTGCACTGCGTCGCCCTGCGAAGTGACGGCACGATCGCAGCGTGGGGCAACAGCGGCAGCGGTGTGCTCGATGTCCCCGCTCTGCCTGTCGGCACGGTCTATACGGCCGTGAGCGCCGGTTCCTCGCACAACTTGGCGCTGACAAGCGCCGGCAACATCGTGGCGTGGGGCAGTAACGCGCAAGGGCAGTGCGGTGTTCCCGCCGCACCTGCGGGCGTTCGCTATTCGGCCGTGTCGGCCGGATATCTCCACAGCCTCGCGCTGCGGAGCGACGGGGTGGTGGTGGCGTGGGGGCTCAATACCAGTCAACAGTGCAGCGTGCCGGCCCTTCCGGCGGGCACGACGTACGTGGCGGTTGCGGCGGGTGAGGCGTTCAGCCTCGCGCTTCGCAGCGATGGACGGGTGATGGCCTTTGGCGCCAACAACCTGGGTCAATGCAATGCACCGCTCCCTCCGGGCGGTGGCTCTTTCGTGCGCATCGCGGCCGGAGGCAGTCATGCTCTGGCCAGCACGGCGAGCGGTGCGGTGCTGGCTTGGGGCAACAACTCGTATGGCCAGAGCATCGTGCCGGCGCTCCCGGCCGGCGTGACGGTTTCGAACGTGGCGGCCGGCCACTTCCACAGTCTCGCGCTCCGCAGCGACGGGCAACTCGCGGCATGGGGCCAGAACTTTTATGAGCAGATCACCCCGCCCGCGCTCCCCCCGGGATCGAGCTTCTCGATGGTGACGGCGGGCCATAACTTGAGCCTGTGCCTCTATAGCTCGGGCGTGTCGGCGGGGAGCGCGTTTACATTTCAGGGCCACTTGCAGGCCGATGGCGCGGCGATCAACGGATCCGTCAACCTTCGGTTCTCGCTTTGGGATCGTTCGACTGGTGGTCAGCAGGCCGGGCCGCAGATTGAGCTCGCCGGTTACCCGGTCTCAAGCGGGCTCTTCTCGGCGCAGCTCGACTTTGGTTCCGCAGCGTTTAACGGGGCGGCTCGCTGGGTGGAACTCAGCGTGCAGGACGGACAGTCAGCGAGCTTTACGACCCTTCAGCCCCGGCAGATGATCACCCCGGCACCGTACGCGACGTTTACCCAACGTGCAGCCAATGCCGACACCGCCGGCACGGCGCAGTCCGCCGCGAGCGCTTCATCGGCACAGAGCGTTCCGTGGGCCGGTATCACCGGCATTCCGCCGGTGCTGAACAACGGCGGCCCCTGGATTATCAATGCTCTGGGCGATCTCGCGTTTCCGAACCATTCCATCGCCGTCGGTACGCCCGTTGTTACCCCGGGGTTCCGGCTGGAGGTTGCAGGAAGCCTCCGCTGCCTCGGCGTGGTGCAGACCTCAACGGCGGCACTCAAGGACAACGTGCAGACCATCGACGATGCCCTTGGACTCGTCCTCTCGCTGCGGGGCGTCGGTTTCACGTGGAACGATCGAGCGCCGCAAGGATTTGCCAATCGGCGGGATCTGGGATTCATCGCCGAAGAGGTGGCGAAAGTGATTCCGGAGATCGTCTTCAACGACGAATCGGGAACACCTATCGGGCTCGATTACTCGCGCATTGTGGCGGTGAGCGTCGAGGCGATCAAAGCGCAGCAGCATCAGATCGCGGCACAGCAGCAGACGATCGGCACGCTACAGGCCCAGCATGAGGCCATAAGCAACCGATTGCTGGCGCTCGAGGCGGCGCTGGCGGCGACGAACCTTCCACCGGGCGGTCAGGTCATCGTCAAGGGCGGTGAGCGATGAATCTCAAACCGGTGATGATCAGTGCCGCCTGCACGCTGGCCACGCCCCTTGCGGTGATAGCCCAGGTCGAGATGGTCTCCAGCAGTATATCGAGCGGTGGAACGGCGGCGAACGGTCGTTTCACGGCCATGTGTTCCATCACTCAGCCCGCTTCAGGGCAGCCGCTCAGTGGAGGAAGGTTTGTATTTGTACCGGGATTCCTGGCGCCAGTCGCGGTGGCACCGTCGCCAACGTGCCGCGCAGATTTCAACAACAGCGGGAGCCTCGACCCCGACGACATCGCCGACTACATCGGGGCGTTCTTCGCGGTGCCGTTCAACGCGCGGGCGGACTTTAACGGCGACGGCGAGATCAATCCCGACGATCTGGCAGACTTTCTGGGTGCGTACTTCGGTGGCTGTTGATTGATTGATTGACTGACCAAACGAAGTCGCTGATAATGCCGCAAGGGGCGCTCAGTGTCCCGCCAACTTGTACTGGTGCAGATCCACACCCTCGGCGGTGTTGCGAGCAACGAGCCAACGCACCCGGCTGCTTGCCATCGGGCCGACGAGCATGGTCGCCGCGGCACTG
>Ga0105049_10004649_pt1 | contig 16107 bp, 12 predicted proteins | sample MAT06_FD_78087 | JGI IMG/M metagenome (GOLD analysis project Ga0105049, IMG submission 78087) | Freshwater microbial communities from Lake Fryxell liftoff mats and glacier meltwater in Antarctica - MAT-06 | ecosystem: Environmental > Aquatic > Freshwater > Ice > Liftoff microbial mat | place... | reverse complement strand
TGTAGTTCCGAATGAAGCTACTTATGAAGGAATGATAGTAGGTGAACATAACAGAGATAATGATCTTGATGTAAATGCAACCAAAGGTAAAAAACTTTCTAACATGCGTGCTTCCGGAAAAGATGAAAGTATGATTCTCACACCTGTCGTTCCGATGACATTAGAAAAAGCAATTGATTTTATAAAAGATGATGAAGTAGTGGAAGTTACGCCGAAAAGTATCAGATTAAGAAAAGCAATTCTTTCTTCACAGACGAGACATACGAACAGAGGGAAAGCGTATCAGGCAGTTATTAGTTAGGCAGTTAAAAGTTAAAAGTTAAAAGTTAAAAGTTAAAAGTTAAAAGTTGAAAGTTAAAAGTTGAAAGTTAAAAGTTAAAAGTTAAAAGCTGAAAGTTGAAAGTTAAAAGTTGAAATCCGCCGTGGCGGGAAAAATTGAAAGTTAATAGTTTAAAGTATGGCGGATAATAAAAAAATAGATGAGAAGTTACGGGAGAAAGTTGATGAACTTCAAATCAATAAAATCAAACGTCATATATTTTTATGCTGTGATCAGACAAAGGCAAAATGTTGTGACAAAGAAGTCGGTCTGGAGTCATGGGATTACCTGAAATCGAGATTGAAAGAACTTGGACTTACGGGTGACGGCGGGATTTTCCGGACAAAGGCAAATTGTCTCAGACTATGTGTAAAGGGACCTATAGCGGTTGTTTATCCTGAAGGAATCTGGTATCATTCATGTACACCGAAAGTACTGGAAAGAATTATACAGGAGCACTTGATTAACGGGAAGCCGGTAGAAGAATTTGTAATAATTGAGAAAAATGAGAAAGAAGTTTCTTAACAGCAATAAATTTTTTTTAGCATCAAATAAAATTCAGTTTAATAAAATAATTATCAGAAAGGAATACGATTTTGGAAATCAAGTTTAGTGATTTTAAATATGAAAGACCTGATTTAATATCTATTGAAAAAGAGTTTAATTTATTATTGACTGAATTTAAAAATGGCAAAAGTGCAAACGGGCAATATGAGATTCTGAAAAAAATTAATGTATTAAGAGGTGAATTAGAATCATTGAATAAAATTGCATCAATAAGATATACAATTAATACAGAAGATAAATTTTACAGTGAAGAGCATGATTACCTTGATGATGTGAGCCCTGTATATTCAGGCATTGTAAACAGATTATACAAATCACTTTTAGAATCCGAATTCAGAAGTGAATTAGAGAATATGTGCGGTGAACAATTATTTAACATTGTAAATGTTTCCCTTAAGACCTTTAGTCCTGATATTGTTGAAGATTTGAAAAAGGAAAACCAATTAGTTTCAAAATATGTGAAATTAATTGCATCTGCAAAAATTAATTATGATGGAGAAGAAAGAAACATTGCAGGAATGGCTCCATTTATGCAATCAGCAAACAGAGAAGTCAGAAAAAGTTCGTATGATGCACGACTGAATTTTTTTGAAAATAATGAAAATGAGTTAGATACAATATTTGATGATTTAGTAAAAGTGAGAACTAAAATTGCAAAAAAACTCGGTTACGAAAATTTTGTGCAGCTTGGTTATGACCGTTTAAGACGAACAGGTTATACTGATAAAGATGTAAAGAAATTCAGAGAAGATGTAAAAGAATTTATTGTTCCTTTGACATTAACTTTAAAAGAAATTAAAAAGCAGAGAACCGGTTTGGATGAATTATATTATTATGACAGTGAGTATAATTTCATTGATGGAAATCCAACACCGAAGGGCTCGCCTGAATGGATTACAGGGAAAGCAAAAAAGATGTATGAAGAATTGTCATTGGAGACAGGTAAGTTTATGAATTTTATGATTGATCATGAAGTAATGGATTTATACAATAAGAAGGGAAAAGTTGCAGGGGGTTATTGTACATTTATTAAAAGTTATGACAGCCCGTTTATTTTTGCAAATATGAACGGAACTGATCACGATGTAAAAGTTCTGACACATGAAGCGGGTCATGCTTTCCAGGCTTATGAAAGCAGGGGATTTGAAATCCCTGAATATATGCATCCGACTCTTGAAGCCTGTGAAATTCATTCTATGAGTATGGAATTTATAACATGGCCGTGGATGGATTTATTTTTTGAAGAAGACACTGAAAAATTTTTCTTTTCACATTTAAGCCGGGCAATTAATTTTATTCCATATGGAGTTACAGTTGATGAGTTTCAGCATTTTGTTTATGAGAATCCGGAAGCTACACCAACTGAAAGAAAAAATAAGTGGCGTGAGCTTGAGACAATTTATCTTCCCGGTAAGGATTATGAAGGAAATGACTTCCTTAGCAGGGGAGGTTTCTGGTTTCAGCAGGGGCATATTTTTAAATCGCCTTTTTATTATATAGATTATTGTCTTGCACAGATTTGCGCATTACAATTCTGGGAAAAATGCAATAATGACAGAGATGTTGCATGGAAAGATTATCTGAATTTATGCAAACTTGGCGGAAGTAAATCATTTTTAGAACTTGTAAAAGTTGCTAATATTAATTCACCTTTTGAAAGTGAGACCATTTCTGCGATAGTCAGTTATGCCGGAGAATGGATAGAAAGTGTGAATAAAGAATATTATTCTGCTTAATTTTAAAAGACTTATAATTCTTAAAGTTAAAGAAATACTTTTTTCTACATACGGATTTAAGCAAAACTAATCGTAATGTTTAATATTATTCCAGACATCCTGTAACTTTACTTTTAAATTTTTCGCAATAAAAATAGAAATATTATTTTCATAAGGCATAGAATATTCTGCAGTATGAACAGCAGCTTCTTCTACATTTTCAAAAACTTCCATATGATCTTCTTTTATTCCTCCAATAATAATAAAGACAGGATTTTCAATTTCCGGATAGCCCCATGTCCAGTATGAATTATGAGAAGAGATAACTCTCGGAATCGGATATTTATTTTTATAAAATTCCATTGCAGACGCTTCTCCATAATTTTGTCCGAAAACAATAGTTCTGAGACGCTCCTCTCTCGGAAGTGACATATAAACTTTTGAAACATTTGCAGCCATTTCTTCCCAGCCGTGCATATCAGCAAAAAACTGAGGAAGCTCGGACAACTCTTTGTTTTCAGCTGTTTCCGGCTTTACCCCAAGTGCTGCTGCATAATTAATATAATTATTTACAGGCAGAATTGGTAAAGCTAACGGAGAAATCAAAATTCCGGTAGTTAAAATTAAAGTAATCAAAACAAATCTTATCCATCGGAATCTTACAAGAGTTTTCTTTTCAATCAATACAGCTCCTCCTGCCAGAAGTATTGTATAAGCGGGTGCGAGATAGCCGGCTTTGCTGTGATTATTTAACAATAAAATTAAAAATGATGTCAGATAAATTAATCCAAGTATTTTATATTTCTTTCCGTTGGAATTAAAGAAAAAATAATAAATTCCGGACAACCATATTATTGCAGAAAACGGATTCATATTCATTAACTGACCTTTTACAAAATCCAGATAATCAAGATTTGAATACTTCCCGGAAGATGCATTTTGAATAAATTCCAAGTGTGCAAAGTTATTCTGATAATTCCATATTACATACGGAGAAAAGATAGTCAGAGCAATTAAAGCTGTCAGATATGGTTTTAAAGTTCGAAGTTCATATCGCTTTTCAGTAAATAAAAGTCCGGCAAAAAAACCAAAACCAAGCCAGAGAAATCCTATTTTATTCATTAAACCAATTCCGAAAACCAACCCTAAGAGAATCCAGTAACTTAGCCTGCTTTCATTTATGATTAAAATTATTAAATAAAAAGCTAAAGCCCATAATAAAATATCAAAACTGTTCATAGAGAAATATGAGCTGCTCCCAAGATAAACAGGTGATAGAATTACGCAAATTGATGCCAAAATTATTGCGAAAGTTTTACCTTTAAATTTCATAACCATTAAACAGGTAATAAACACTGTTAATCCTGATGCGAGTGCCGGTAAAAATCTTATTGAGAATATTGAATCTCCGAATAATAAACGGTTTAGGTATAAAATTAAAATTGAAAATGGAGGATGGTCGACATATCCCGTATTTAAATGATTTGAACAGGCAATGTAATAAAATTCATCACGGAAAAATCCATATCCTGCGAAAATATTTGTATAAAGATGGATTAACACAGGAACCAAGGATAAACAAAAAATTAAAATATTTTTAAAATTCTTATTTCTGAAATTATCCGGCATTATAAGTTATTAATATAATTCTTTATAAAATTGAAATATGAATATACATATTAAATTATTTGTAAAAAAATTTATTGATTACAGTTTCTTTAAAATACTAATTGATATAAAAATAAAAAACCCCGATAAATAAATACCGGGGTTTTAATTTACAACAATTGAAAAAACAATTGAATAAATATTATTTGATTAACATCATTCTCTTTATATCACTGAATTCACCTGCTTCAATTTTGTAGAAGTAAACTCCGCTTGATAAATTAGTTGCATCGAAATTTACATTATAAATTCCGGCTGTTTTTACTTCATTAACTAATTGAGCGACTTCTTTTCCAAGCATATCATAAACTTTCAAAGAAACCAAAGATTGATTTTTAATAGAGAAATTAATCTGTGTTACTGGATTGAAAGGATTTGGATAGTTTTGAGAAAGCTCAAATTTGTCCGGTGTTAAAGTTATTACATTACTTTGAATTCCTGTTATTATTCCTGAAGTAATTCTGTCAATGTAAAGATTATTTCCAAAACCACTTTTTGCAACAAATCTTACTTTGTTGGTTCCAACAGGCATTGCAAATACTTTTGTTCCCCAGTTACTTGCAATTAATGGAGTCCATAAAGTTTGCGAAGCAATAGTCGACATACCAGGTAATGAGTTAACTCCAGATGTTAATGTTTGTGAAGCACCCATTCCTATTAATCTTGTCCATGTTGTTCCGTTATCAATAGAAGTTTCAATTATGCAAGAATCCGGAGCTACAGCTGCTCCGTTTAAATAATAAGCCTGTGCATAATTAAATCTCAAATAATTATTTGGTGAAGCAACAGCAGGGAATTGATTACTTGTAAGGGTCTGAAGCGGAGTAGCTGTTCCTGCTGACCAGAAGTCATACTTAGCAGAACCGACACCTGTCTGATAACCGCCATTAACATCTCTTGTCCAGTATTGTGTACTACCACCACCATTTGCCAATGACCAGAAAGGAGGCGGGAAAGTAGGATCAACAAAATCCTGATTCAATGGAGATAAAACACCACCATCTTGTCTTTTTAAAGTAATTGCTCTCGGACCATTAGCTGATATTAATGAATCCGGACCCGGAGCTCCTGTGCCTTTATAAGCATAAACATTCCATTGACCTACAGCAGAATCAGTAGCGGAACCATTATTTGTAAAACCATTAGCTGCAAGAATAGCATCTAAAGCTCCTAATGTAGTTGTAATACTATTTGATGATGAAGGAATTGTTAATCTTCTTGGTGGAACAGTTGGGTTTCCAAAAATCCATTTATATGTAGCGCCTGAAGCTGAAGTATCCCATGTAATTACAACAGGAGTTGATGAACCTGCGACAGTAACAACTCTTGCCCCGGCAGTCGGTGTAAGTAGATTAAAAGGATTCAAAGCATAGTTTATTGCAGGTGTCTGAACAAGTCCCATTGAAGATACCTGTGCAGCCGGAGTAAAAGCTCCAACTAAAGTTGCTGTTCCTGAAGTTAAATTCATTGTATAGAAATTTCTTGCATTACCGGCACCTGCATCAATACATGCAAAATAATAAACACCTGTTTCATCGAATGAAGATCCTGCTCCAAAATTACCATTGAAACCCATCAAACCTATATTTGTTCCAGCACCTGTTGTTTTATTAATTGTAAGTAAATTATCTGTTACTATATCCACACCATATAATACGTTTGTAACGGGATGAAAAGCAATTGTGATTACAAGTCCGGTATTAATTGTACCTACAACTGTTGCAGCACCTGTAGTAACATTTATGGTATACAAAGTAGATGAAGTTGCAGCACCTGAGGCACCATACCATGTGGAAGTAATTTTATCATAAGCTAACTCTGTCCAGCCTTCCGTGCCGACAGTTCCGGTGACGTTAGCTACCAAAGTTCCTACACCGGTTGCTGTATCAATTCTGTATAATACATTAGTTGTAGTGACTGCATAATAACCACCAGGTCCCATTCCACCGCAAAATGCACCGACGTTTGTTAAAGCATTTACTGAAGTAATACCGCCGGGATTATTAAGAATCCATTTATCAAAAGAAGAAGCTGTAAGACTTGAATTGTTTAATCCTCTTGCAAGTGAAGTTGGAACAAAATCTGTTTTTAAATTATTTCTTGAATTTCCTGTATATGGCGGAGCAAATCCGGAGCTAGTTGTTTCCTGATAACCTTTTGGATTATCCTGTGCATTAAGACCTGCACTGATAAAAATGAACATGACAATTAAAAGAAAAAGATTTTTCATTTTGTTTGTTTTTAGGTTTTAAAAAAGAATTTTTAAATTCAAATTAATCTTTGCAATGGAATAAATTTGTAAAGTTTAATTTGAAACTGATGCAATTTATTCATAAAAAATTACTATATCAATATTGAATAAAATCTTTGATTCAAATAATATAGAATTAGTTAATTTTTTTTAAATTGAATCAAATTTAATATAAGATTAAATTGAACTATGAAAAATATAAGTCCTTATAAAGTATTATTGTATTATAAATACATTAAAATTGATGAGCATGAAGCTTATACGAAACTTCATCTGAACTTTTGCAGATCTCTCGGTTTAAAAGGCAGAATATTAATTGCAAATGAAGGCATAAACGGAACTGTCTGCGGAACTCCTCAAATGACAGATGCATATATTTACAGCATGAAAATGGATCCGAGATTCAGCAGCATGGAATTTAAAATTGACAATGAAAATGAGAATCCGTTTAAAAAATTATATGTAAGACCGCGAAGTGAAATTGTTACAATGAATCTGGAGGAAGATATTGATCCGAATGTTATGACAGGCAAACATCTTAAACCAAAGGAATTTCTTGAAGCAATGAAGGAAGAAAATATTGTGATTATAGATGCAAGAAATGATTATGAATATAATATCGGTCACTTTAAAAATGCTGTCAGACCTGAAGTAAATAATTTCAAAGAATTTCCTGACTGGATAAAAAAGAATAAAGAAAATTTTAAAGATAAAAAAATTCTCGCATATTGTACAGGCGGAATTCGTTGTGAGAAATTTTCCGGACTTCTTATCAGAGAAGGTTTGACTGATGTAAATCAGCTTCACGGCGGAATTATAAATTATTCAAAAGATCCGAAGACAAAAGGAAGTATGTTTGAAGGTAAATGTTATGTTTTTGATGAAAGAATTTCTGTTGATGTTAATTTTGCAGAAGGTCATACGATTGTCGGTAAATGTTATTTTTGTAATGAGCCAAACGAAAGATATGTAAACTGTGCCAACCGAAGATGTCACGCACATTTTATTTGCTGTGAAGAATGTGATGAAAAATACCAAAGGTCTTGTTCGAAAGAGTGTGCTGAAGCTGAAGATCATGAATATAAAAACGTGAAACGTCAAACGTGAAAAGCCTGCCCGCCTTTGGCGGGTGAAAGATGAAACGTAATTTTCAAACCAAAATTATGCAAATAAACAATCAACTCCTTCCTTATAAAGAAATTTTATCTGAATGGAAAAACAGTGATCTGACTTCTGAATCTGCAAGAATGCTTACTTTAAAGCAAGCAGAAGCATTTGAAAAAATTGTTACGAATGAAGATGGGTGGAATTACTTTGTAAAAGTTTTTAATCAGGGAAGGGAAGTTGATGCCTGGCTTGCACTTGACTGGCCGGATGGATTTGATGAATTGCTGCTTTGTGTTCCTTTGTGCACACTTGTAAAGTTTGAATGCAGTGAATGTTATGTCGGTAAACGTCAGGAAAATAATTCATGTGCAAATGATTTTTCATTGTTCGGCTATATTGCTGAATTGATTAAAAAGAATGACAGAGAAGGATTGATTTTACATATTGAAGATGTGAAAAAAATATTGACAGATGAAAATTGTAAATGGGATATTAAAAAGTTAAAAATAATTTAACTGAAATTTATACAAACTGTCCTGCAGCAAATCCTGAAGCCCAAGCCCATTGAAAATTATATCCGCCAAGCCACCCGGTTACATCCACAACTTCTCCTGTAAAATATAATCCTTTAACTTTCTTTGATTCCATTGTCTTTGATGAAAGCTCATCTGTATTGACTCCGCCGGCTGTTACTTCTGCTTTGTCATAACCTTCTGTTCCCGATGGAGTTATTTCCCAGCCGTGAATTTTTTCCGAAATTAATTTAAATTCTTTTTCTGAAAAATTTATTAAAGGTTTCGATTGAAAATATTTCCCGCAAAAAATCTGAGCAAATCTTTTTGAAAAATAGGTTGATAAAAAATTCACAAGTTCAATTTTACTGTTTGAATTTTCTTTTAACAGTTCAAATAAGTTTACATCCGGTAAAAGATTTAAGAATATTGAATCTCCGGATTTCCAGTATGAAGAAATTTGTAAAATTGCAGGTCCGCTGAGTCCTTTATGAGTGAATAGAATATTTTCTCTGAAACTTATTCCGTTACAACTTACAACAGAGTCAACTGAGATTCCGCTTAACTCTCCGAATATTTTTTTAAGTTCGTTTGAAAAAGTAAAAGGCACGAGAGCAGGATAAATCTCAGTTAACTTTATATTAAACTGTTTTGCAATTTTATAACCAAAATCCGTTGCTCCCATTTTCGGAATTGAAATACCGCCTGTTGCAATTACAAGTGAAGCAGAATTGAAATTTTCTCTTGGAGTCTGAACTTCAAAGTTTTCATTTTTAATTACTTTTTCTATTTTGTAATTAATTAAGATTTTTACACCGACATCTTTACATTCATTCTCCAGCATTTCAACTATCTGTCTCGAGCTCCCGTCACAAAAAAGCTGTCCTAATTTTTTTTCATGAAATGAAATTTTATGTTTCTCAATAAGTGAAATGAAATTTTCCGGTGTAAATCTTGATAATGCAGATTTGCAAAAATGTGAATTATCAGATAAAAAGTTTTCAGAAGAAACATTTTTATTTGTAAAGTTGCATCTGCCTCCGCCGGAAATGAGAATTTTCTTACCGACTTTCTCGCAATGTTCGATTAATAAAACCGATCTTCCACGTTTACCGGCTTCGATTGCACACATCATACCTGCTGCACCTGCTCCTATTATTATTACATCATAAAATGTAGAATCCATATATTGTAATGATATTTTAATTCAGATTTATAAAGAAAATTCTAATTAAAAATTATATTATCATAATATCTTTTGAATCATTCACTCAATCAATCCTTCACTCAATCATTCACTCAATCAATCCTTCACTCAATCAATCACTCAATCAATCAATCAATCAATCAATCAATCAATCATAGTTTTAAATAAATATGAGAAAAATCATAGTTTTAAATAAATATGAGAAAAATCATAGTATCATTAATATCATTTAATCAAAGTTTTAAATAATTATATTGCCACATGAACTTATACAATTCTAAATTAAATTACTTAGAAAAAATTACTGATGCTTTGGAGAGAAAAATAAATTTTCTCGAAAAGAAAAGTAATAAATTTTCAACTTACAGATTAATAGTTTTTGTTATACTTGCTTTAATAACTTTAACCGGATACCTGATTTCAAAGGAGCTTGGCTGGGTTTTGACAATAATCTCTCTTTTGACTTTCGGTATTACTGTTCATTGTCACAATAAATTAATAATGAGCATAAGAAAATTCCAGACTTTTCTTCAAATAAAACGGACACATATTTGCAGAATGAAAATTGACTGGGAAAATATTCCCGAGCCGATTATACATCAGTCACCGGACGAACTATCAATCGGTAAAGATCTGGATTTATTCGGAAAAAGATCGCTTCATCATTTAATAGATGTATCGGTTTCTATAGAAGGAAGTCTGCTTCTCAGAAAGTGGCTGACTAACTTTATACCTGATTACGAAACAATATTTCACAGACAAAGAATTGTAAAAGAACTTTCATCACAAACAAGATTCAGAGATAAGTTTTTACTGAAGGCACATTTAATTTCAAGAAAATATCTGCAGTGCGGGAAAATATTAAGCTGGCTTTCAGATTCAATTGAAGAAAGATTGCCAAACTGGCTTTTTCCTGTTTCAATAGTTTTGATATTAATTTATTTGACATTATTTATTCTTGGAATTTTAAATTTAGGAATTTCAGGATGGTTTATAGTATTCATAATTTATTTTTTCCTTTATTCATCAAATCAAAAAAAGATAAGTAAGATTGCAGATGAATCAGCAGAGCTTGAACATCAGTTCAAAAAATTCAGTTTTCTGATTTCTTATATTGCCGGTTTTAATTTTAAAAACAGTCCGGGCTTAAATGAGTTTGTAAATTCTTCATTTGGAAATAAAACTGGAACATTAACTAAATTAAAGAATCTTCAAAAAATTACATCAGCGCTTTCACTCAGAGAGAATCCAGTTGCAAGATTGCTGTTAAATATTATTTTTCCATACGATGTTTTTTATTGCAATAAACTTATAAAATTAAAATCTGAACTTGTGCATGACATTCCTGTATGGCTTGAAAAATTAAATGAACTTGAATGTTATGTTTCACTTGCAAACTTTTCCGATATAAATCCTGATTATGTATTCCCTGAAATTGAAAATAATACAAAAAACATTTTTGAAAGTATAAAGTTAGGTCATCCATTAATTAAGAGAGAGCATAAAATCTGCAATGATTTTTCTTTTACAAAGCAGAATGAAATTCTGATTATTACGGGTTCTAATATGTCGGGTAAAAGTACATTCATAAAAAGTATCGGAATTAATTTATGTCTGGCAAATGCTGGAGCACCTGTTAATGCTGAGTATTTCAGAACTTCTTTGTATGAATTATTCTCCTGTATAAAAGTAAATGATTCTGTCTCAGACGGAATTTCATATTTCTATGCAGAGGTAAAGCGTTTGAAAGAGTTGCTGAATATGTTTGAAATAAAAAACCATCATCCTGTTTTATTTCTAATTGATGAAATATTTAAAGGTACAAATAATAAAGAGCGACTTGCAGGAAGCAGGGCATTTATAAAAAAATTATCTGAGCTGAACGGAACCGGTGCAGTGACGACACACGATCTCGAACTCGTAAATCTTGCAGATGAAATTCCGAAAATAACCAATTATCATTTCAGGGAAGAAATCGAAAATAATAAAATGAAATTTGATTATGAGATTCATACCGGACCTTGCCCGACTACGAATGCATTAAGAATAATGGAGATAAATGGCTTGCCGGTGAAGTAGATAAATGCATTAATTTAAATTGAAATAATATTATTTTATTTAGTAATTAATAAGCGTAAATTTGTTAAACACTTCTTTGAAAATTAAAAAAGACTTATGAAAAAAAATTGCCCACACAATCATTTAAAAATTCTCTACGGTAAACTTATTTTAATTTTCATTTCAGTATTTATTTTAAATTCGAATGCTATTGCTCAGCACAATCTGGCAAATCTCGAAACCGGTATGAGTAATTTAATTGATTCATTCTATGTGAATGATACTTTGCCGGGAGTGGTAGTCGGAGTCTGGACTAAGGATTTTCAGTATAAAAAAGTTGTCGGAAAAGCAGATCTCGAAACAAATGTTGACAGAAAGTTTGATGACAAAATCCGAATCGGAAGTATTACAAAGACATTTGTAGCGACTGTGATTTTACAATTAGCCGGAGATGGAAAGATCGGACTCGATGACAGTCTGGCTAAATATTATCCTGATTATCCCGATGGTAATAAAATAACGATCAGAGAGATGCTTGATATGACAAGCGGGATACCAGATTATATTGAGGATCCTGCTGTGCTGCAAAGTTTTGTTTATGACAGATTGGATAAATATACGCCGCTTGAATTATATAAAATCACAAAAAAGATGAAGCCGTTTTTTCCTCAGGGCACAGGCTGGGGATATTCAAACGGAAGTTATAATATTCTCGGAATGCTGATAGAAAAAATCACAGGAAATAAATTAGAGAATGAAATCAGTGATAGAATTATAAAGCCGCTTGGTTTGAAGAATACAAGTTTTCCGACTTCGCCTTACATGGAAGGACAGTATAGTCACGGCTACATGCGGAATGACACTACGAATATTATACAGGATGTAACGATTATGGATCCTTCGATCGGCTGGGCAGCCGGGGCAATGATTTCGAATATTAACGATCTGGAAATTTATGCAATGGCATTGGCAAACGGAACAATGCTTAATAAAAATATGCAGGAGGAAAGACTGAAGTTTGTAAATACGGGAGTCAGGGATTTTTTTAAATACGGTCTGGGAATATTTTCAATGAGCGGATTTATCGGACATAACGGAGGTATCACAGGTTATAATACGACTATGTGTTACAATCCAGAGCTAGATGTATTGATAATAGTTTCCGTGAACAGATATGGCGGCGGCGGTGGAATGTCAGATAAGATATTTGCTGAGATTGCAAAATTAATTTATCCCGATAAAAAATTGTTTGAATAAAATTTAATTAAAATAATTATGAAAACTGAAACTAAACAGGAAATTGAAAAGCTTACTGACCATATAATGGAAATCAGGAAAAAGCGAAAAGATGTAGAGCATGAATTAGTTGATACTGATAACTCTAATTCATTTAAGTCTATGATTACAAATCACATTATCCCGATGATAAAAGATGCTTCGATCATACTTGGAAGATCGGGATGTTCGCTTAATTATTATTCAAATGAACTTGCAGTAATCCGCGATCCCAAAAAAAGGATTTTTATACAAATTCTATTTTATCCTTACGGGCACAGTAAAATCACACTTGGTGTGAATGCACCGTTTTTACAATTTGCTTACAGCCCTGTGAAGGAGAATATTAAAATTACAGAAAAGCTTTCCATTAAATCTGACGAAGCAAGAACTAAGATTGACGAAATAGAAATAGATGATTTTGCACAGGATAAAATAGATAAATATTTTCTTGATTTTCTGGGAGATACAGTAAAGTTTAATGAGTAAAAAATTTATTTTAAAGGAGACTTGGTTATGAAGAAATTAATTTATTTTGTTATAATGCTACTGGTTTCGAATTGTAATTATTTGTATTCACAAAGCGGGTGGATGCAGCAAACAAGCGGTGTATCAGTAACTTTAAATAAAATTTTTTTTGTAAATTCGCAAACCGGATGGGCAGTTGGTGATTTAGGGAAAATAATCAGAACGACAAATGGCGGTGCAAACTGGGTTTCTCAAATCAGTAATATTTGTGGTGAGCTCGTCGAACTCATTGGATGCCGGAAATTTCACAGAAACAAAGCGTATGATTTTATTGAAATAAAAAATCAGAAACTGAAATAGACGACAGTCTTAATAGAAAAAAGCTGAGCTTCCTTCTCTTTGTAAAGCCAATGCATTTAAGCTATTTCGGGATTGCAATTAACTTCAGTAATTCAAATTATTTTAATTTATCCGATTTTAATATTAAACATTAAATTTATTTTTAAGCAAAAAGTAAATACAATTTCTTACGATTCGCAGGAAATAGTATTTTAATTATGTGTATGATTTTTCAAATTGTTTTTGCCGACGCGTATAATTATTTTCAAAGTGCAAAAGCTTAGATGGCGGAATTGGTAGACGCGCTGCATTCAGGGTGCAGTCTTAGTATTAAGGTGGGGGTTCGAGTCCCCCTCTGAGCACATAAAAAATAAATAAAATGAAAATTGAAAAAAATTTGGAAATTAAAATCAATTTATCCAGAGGATAGATCTGCACAAAATGGTGACATATCAGGATTTATAGAACAGGTAAGAAATCTCAAGTCCAACGTTCAGTTACCCGAACTCGTTTTAAAACTTCTTTACATGAGAGGTGTTTCGGATTATCATAAGATGCTGAAATATTTCCGTCCGTCAATTAATAAACTTTATGATCCTTTATTAATGAAAGATTGTGATATTGCCTCAGACAGAATTATCGAAGCGATAAATACAAAGGAGCAAATTATGATTCTTGGTGATTATGATGTTGACGGCACGTGCGGTGTGTCTATGTTTTATTTGTTTCTGAAAAAATTTGATCTGGATTCTGAATATTATATTCCTGACAGAATTACAGAGGGTTACGGAATTTCAATTCAGTCAATTGATTATGCAAAAGAAAAAGGTATTAAGTTAATAGTAGCTATCGATTGCGGAATTACTGCTGCAGAGAAAGTTGATTATGCAAAAAGTATTGGTATAGAATTTATAATTTGTGATCATCATCAGCCGCCGGAGAAAATTCCGGATGCACTTGCAGTGATGGATCCGCTCAGAGTAGATGACGATTATCCATTTAAATATCTTTGCGGAACGGGTGTAGCATTTAAACTTGCACAGGCAGTTGCGATAAAACTCGGTAAGCCGGAGATTCCTGCAATGCTAATTGATCTTGTTGCAATTGCAACAGCTTCTGATATTGTTCCATTGGTTGACGAAAACAGAATTATAGTAAAGGAAGGGTTTGAGTTTATAAACAGCAAACCGAGACTTTCGCTTAGAGTTTTAATTGAATCAAGCGGATTGAAAATCGGCAGTCTGACAACGGGGAACATAGTGTTTACCGTAGCTCCGAGAATTAATGCAGTCGGGAGACTTGGTGATGCGAAGAGAGCAGTCGAACTTCTGACCTGTGAAGATGATAATAAAATAAAAGAATTTGCATTTGTACTCAATAATGAAAATCAGAACAGACGTGAAATTGATAAGACTATTACTGAAGATGCTTTTATAATGTTCGAGAATATTCCTGAAATAAAAAACCGCAGTTCAATAGTTATTTACAATAAAGACTGGCATTCGGGAGTAATAGGAATTGTCGCAGCGAGACTTGTAGAGAAGTATAATTTGCCGTCGATAGTTTTGACAAAGGTTAACGGCGTTGCAAAAGGAAGTGCAAGAAGTATAAATACATTTAATATTTATGAAGCGCTGAAGCAGTGTCAGGATTTGCTGATACAATTTGGCGGACATTTTCATGCAGCGGGACTTGAGATTGAGATTGACAAAATAGATGAGTTCATAAAAAAGTTTAATGATATTGCAACAAATGAAATTACGAAAGAGCAGTTGATTCCGGAGATTGAAGTTGATGCTGAAATTACATTTGATGAATTGACTCCGAAATTTATACAGATACTTTCATTCTTTGAGCCATATGGTCCGGAGAATATGACACCTGTATTTGAAACAAAGAATGTGCTTGTTTGCGGAGATGTAAGATTTACAGATAAATCAAACACGCATATTTTCAAATTAAAAGATGAAGACTCGAAGAAAATATTTGAAGCAGTATTTTTTAATTCGCTTGAACATAAGGAAACAAACGGAGCTAATTTAAATGGAAACGGTAATTTAAATCAAAGGAATGAAATTAAAAGCGGAAATTATTTTGATATATGTTATTCAATTGATAAAAATATGTGGAAAGGCAGAGAGTATACAAAGTTGAGAATCAGAGATATTAAACCTTCAAACAATTAAAAAATAAAAATATATAAATAAATGTCAGGTCATTCAAAGTGGGCAACAATTAAGAGAAAGAAAGCAGCTACAGATTCTGCACGCGGAAAAGTTTTTACAAAAATAATTAAAGAGATTACAATTTCTGCGAGAGACGGCGGCGGTGATCCAGATGCAAATCCGAGATTACGACTTGCTATCTCTACTGCGAAAGGAAATAATATGCCTCAGGATAACATTACGCGGGCGATTAAAAAAGGGACAGGTGAACTCGAAGGTGTAAAGTATGAAGAGCTGACATATGAAGCTTATGCACCGAATGGAATTGCGATGATAATTGAAAGTGTGACAGATAATAAAAACCGAACTGTTGCAGAGTTGCGGCATTCGATTTCGAAAGCAAATGGAAATCTCGGTGAAGCGGGTTCGGTGATATGGATGTTTGAGAGAAAGGGA
>Ga0105049_10004647_pt1 | contig 16107 bp, 16 predicted proteins | sample MAT06_FD_78087 | JGI IMG/M metagenome (GOLD analysis project Ga0105049, IMG submission 78087) | Freshwater microbial communities from Lake Fryxell liftoff mats and glacier meltwater in Antarctica - MAT-06 | ecosystem: Environmental > Aquatic > Freshwater > Ice > Liftoff microbial mat | place... | reverse complement strand
CTAAGTAGTTCTTTAGATGCAGGTCTAGACACCTGCCTTACTAAACACCTGAGTATCTGCATACTTGAGTATCCGCATATTTGGATATGTGGATACTCAATATCCAGGCGATCGCAGTCAATTGCCTTTTCCTCTAAGAGCTAAAGCAGTAGCTTCCCGTCTGAGACATTGATGCGATCGCCCTTTTCCTCTAAGAAAAATAGTTAGTTGAGAGCAGCAGCGTAGGCGTAGCCCGTCGTAGACATCGCTTCTATTCTTATATGCAATGCCAGAACGCTCTTCAATTTGTTTGTAGAGTTGGGCAACTGTTCGGTTTGCACCTACCAAGCTACCCAACCCAGTTTTATATTTGGATATCGTCACCGACATCACAGGTGTAGGCTGGACTCTTCGGTTGCACTCTCGACAGATTCCCACCTGCCGACTCTCGCGGTGAAGAGACATCCCAACGGCGCACACAACACGAAAACCAATATTGTTGTTGTGGTTGTCGCGCGTGTTGTTGTTGTTGCGATACGCGGAACGGCAGTTTTCAGGATTATTGATCCAGGAACCGCCCCGCAGTCGGGTTCGCCTACCCCTTCTCTACTTTCTCCTAAAACAGAGGGAAGTAAATATCTGTTTGCGTAATTGCCAAGTATCACCATGTTCTAAGTGAGCAACCCAACTTTTTATAGATTGAGTTACTTGCTTGAGTTCAATTCTACCTTGAGCATAGTCTGTTTTCAATCGCTTAAGTCTTCGTCTTGCCTGATGTAAATTACTATTTCGTACCCGAATTCTATCAGAAAATACTCTAAACCCCAGAAAAGTTGCACCAATTTTTGTTTCAAATAATTGGCTTTTAACTGGGTGGATTTTTAGCCTTAATTGAGTTAAATATTCTTCGAGAGCTAGTCTGGCATCTGCTAATAATTTTCGGTCATCACTAAATAAAGCAAAGTCATCAACATAACGGACATATTTGGATATCTTTAGCTGCTCTTTCACAAAATGGTCAAAATTATTTAAATAAATATTTGCAAAAAACTGACTGGTTAAATTTCCAATTGGTAAACCAAGTCTGCGAGTCACAGGAGTAAGTAAAGCATCACCAGGAAAATAATCAATTACTATTTCTTGTTCGTTACTGTTCTCTATGAGAGTATCAATTAACCACAATGTATCAGAGCATTTAATTTTACGGCGGATTAATTCTTTTAAAATTATGTGGTCAATACTGGGAAAATACTTCCTGATATCACATTGCAGTACATAGCGGCTGTTCCGAGCAAAGTGAGTAAATTTTTTTAATGCTCGATGTGTTCCAAAACCAATTCGATTAGCGTAGGAATCAGCAATGAAAGTTGTCTCAAAAATTGGTACTATTATATTGCACAAGGCATGATGAACAACTCTATCCCGATAGGGTGCGGCTGAAATGAGGCGACTTTTGGGATTTATTAGGTGAAAAGTTCGGTAAGCTCCTGGCTGGTAAGTTTTATCTGTTAACTGTTGTTGTAATCTAATTAATTCAGTCTCTAAATTATAATTAAACTCTAAAATATTATCCCGAAATCGCTTGCCTTTTTGTGCCTGACGAGATGCTAAAAGTATATTTTCAAATTTGACAATTTGAGGGTAAAGGTTGCCGTAACGTTTCATTATATTTAATGTTTAATCAACTTACTTTTCCCTCTCTCTTTGTTTTTTAATCCATCCACCTAGTTCAATACCAATTTCATCTAATAATTTTATGGCATATTCATATCGGTCAATCGACATTTTATTGAAATCAAGCAGCATTCGGGTTTGGTATCGTAAAATATCTAATTCAATATTTAGAGATTCTAGTTGAGGAAGTTTATTTTTCGCGTATTTAGCTTTAATTAAACCCTCCAATAAATCGTAAAGTTGATTAATTATCCTATCTCCTAAAGAAAACTTATGAATTTTCGGTAATCGCTCAATAATTGGCACATACCATTTAATACAATCATAAGTCTTTTGGATTACCGATAATTCTTTCATTCCGTTTATAAATCTTAATTTATTGGCCGCTCGATTATATATTTATTTTCTACCTACCCTTGATTTGAAAAAAAATTAGATCGTTCCGCTTCGCTACACTCAACAAGGATAAAAAAACAAGAGAAAAGGGTAACAGAGGAAAAGTATAAAGGGCTACTGAAGAATCCTCCCAACGGCGCACACAACACGAAAACCAATAAAGTCGTAGTGGGTGTCGCGCGTGCAGGGGTAGGAGCGAAACGCGGAACGGCAGATTTCAGGATTATTGATCCAGGAACCGCCCCGCAGCACGGATCTACCTCGTTTTTGAGAAAGATTATCATTATCATCTAACCAAGCACTGCCATCTGCCGGCGCACCTTCATAATTATCGTGCCAATCGTCTAGACACCATTGCCAGACGTTTCCGTGCATATCGTATAACCCAAAGGCGTTAGCTACTTCAAAACTGCCCACAGGTGTAGTCTCTTCTCGATAAATTCCTTTTGGCCCTCGCCCATAAGAACCTGACCATTTATATTCTTCACTGTCTGTACCCCTATAATTGGCAACATCTGTTGTAATTGTCTCGCCAAAGTGAAATGGGGTGGTTGTTCCCGCTCTACAGGCATATTCCCATTCTGCTTCACTGGGTAGGCGATACTGTCTTTTTGTGTGAAAGAATAAGCGATCGCAAAACTCAACCGCATCATACCAAGAAACTTGCTCAACTGGACGGTTATCACCTTTGAACCGCGATGGATCAGGATCTAGCTCAATGTTTACCTGTGGTAATGCTGCTACGGCTCTCCACTGCTCTTGAGTTACTGGATACTTGCCCATGCAAAATTGCTGAATGTTTACTAAATGCTGAGGGCTTTCTGAGTTACTAGGCTCTAGTTCATTTTCTGGTGAACCCATCATGAACCTGCCGTCAGGAATCACTACCATATCTAGCGTAATTCCGTTGCCCAAGTCTTCTACGTAGTATTGGGCTGTCTTCTGAGTTCGGTTTATAACTATTTTTGGCATTGATTACATTTAATAATTTTTTAAACTGACTTTGCATCTAATTCAGGCTCATTCCCAAAATGTTCGTTTTTCTAATAATTATCAACTGAATACCCTATTTCACAAAAAAAATTAGATCGCTCCACTCCGTTACGCTAAAAAAGGTAAAAAGAACAAGTGCAAAGTGCAAAAGAGCTAAAGTATAAAGGGCTACCGAAGAATCCTCCCAACGGCGCACACAACACGAAAACCAAAAAAGTTGTAGTGGATGACGCGCGTGAAGTAGTTGAAGCGAAACGCGGAACGGCAGTTTTCAGGAAAATTGATCCAGGAACCGCCCCGCAGTACGGATGCACTTTGTCTTTGAGAAAGATTATCATTATCAGTCTGATCAAACCAAGCACTGCCATCTGTTGGCGCTCCTTCATAATTATTGTGCCAATCGTCTAGACACCATTCCCAGACATTGCCGTGCATATCGTATAACCCAAAGGCGTTAGCTACCCCAAAACTACCTACAACTGTAGTTTCTTCTCGATAAATTCCTTTCACCCCAGCGCCATAAATTTCGTTAGCATTATAGTTTGCCAATTCTGATGTAATTGTCTCGCCAAAGTGAAATGGTGTTGTTGTTCCGGCTCTACAGGCATATTCCCATTCTGCTTCACTAGGGAGACTGTAGGATCTACCTGTATATTGGGAGAGGCGTAAGCAAAACTCAACCGCATCGTACCAAGAGACATTTTCTACACGACAATTTGTACCTTTAAAACTAGATGGATCGGGTTTAAGTTCGCGGTTTACTTCCGGGAGAGCAGCGACAAATTTCCACTGCGCTTGGGTGACTGGGTATTTGCCCATGAAGAACGGCTGCACTGTTACTGTATGCTGGGGGCTTTCATCCTTTTGGTGTTCTAATTCCTCTGGTGGAGAACCCATTAGAAAAGTGTCTCCGGGAATTAACATCATTTCTAGTTGAGTATCATTACCTAAATCTTGAACAAAGCCTGTAGCTTGTGCTGAAAAACGTTCAATAGTTAGGTGAGAACGAGCAGCCCATTGATTGATGATAGCTTTAACATTTCTTTTATTAACATTTTCAGCAACTATTTCTGTTAAAACTTTCCAGAGTTGTCCACCAATACGATGCCTTAGATACTCCTCAGACTCTGAATAATTTGCTGATTCTACAATTTGGTTATAAATTTGCTTATAGGTTAAATTTTCTAATGCACCATTTAATAATAGCTGTTCAATATCAGTTAAGTGTTGCTCTCTTTTATTAAATACTGCTTCATCAACAATTTCTAAAATATTATTACTATTGGATGATGTCGCAGATTGATTAATTTCTATAAATGCTATTTCAAAATTAAAAGTTTGTGTATTGATGGAATGATCTATAAGAATAATGGTGGCAGATTCAAATGTAAATCCAGAGAATTGAGGAGGATCAATAGTTACAAACTTACCTCGAAAATCTATTCTACCTTCATTGGGATAGTTCAACCATCCCTCAAATAATTTGCCTGTCTGATTAGCTTCCCAAAAATAACTATTTTCGCTATCTTCTTTAAAATTGATACTAGCAGCAGTTTGATGATCATCAAAACTCCAAGATAGCATTTGCCCTTGTACTGTCAAATTCTGAATTATCGCTAAACCAAAGCGAGAACGGAACTGCGCTTCACCTTTGGGAGAAATCAATAAATGCTCTGTTCCTTCATGCCAAATACCAGTTTCTCCACCCCATTTAACTGCACAAATGTATTCACCCGCAAATAATTGGAGAAGTAGTTTATTATCAATTAGTCTTTTTTGTAAATTATTGGTTTCAAATTCTTCTGCAAAGTCGGCATATTTCCCACCGAGATTGCGTAACACTTCTGCTGCAACATGAGCAAAGGGTAATAAATTGTCTTGTTTTTCTTGGCTTAAATCTGGTAATTTTAAAAGAAGTGCAGTGAAGCTTTTAATGGATAATCCCATTTTTTCAGCAATATATTCAGATACCTTATCTAAAACATTCTCAGTTTCTGATAAAGGCATTGCTTGGTTGAGTAATTTTCGTACTCCTGTCACAAAATCATATTCATAAACTTCTCTATTTTTTATATCTTCTTTATGCCCAGAGGCGGGAGAAGAAACATTTTTCTTTCTTTCAATCATGCCACTTAAAAAGACTTCTGCCACATTTACTGGTGTAGATTTAGGTAGCATAGTCTTTTGTATTAGATGCACCACAGGTAAACTAACAGGAACAGCTGCCATTAATCCAGCTAATCTTTGTGCTGTAGGTGAAGCGGTAGCTAAAAAACGATCTACTATTGCTTCGGGTGATGGTTCTGAAGATTGAGATGTTACTGTTTTCTTTACTTGTTCTATAACAAAATCGAAGTCTAAAACAATGGCTGGTGTTTGGATTCTGCCATAACCTGCAACCACTTTAGCCCATTCTTTGAGAGATTCAGGTTCTAGGGTAATAATAGGTAAATTTAAGGGTTGCTCTATATCTAAATCTTCCCTACAAATTAATTTAGAGTTAGGCACACCAGGGTTAAAAGCACTCAATTTAACTTTATAGCCTAAACCTAACTCACTACTTAACCACAGTCTTTCTGGGAAAAGCTGCATAATTGCAGTTGGAGATTGATTTGACCATTTTTGCAACCACTGATAGATGGTTTCTTGTTGCCAAATAGCAGATACACAATCACTGACGAGTAAAATTAAGCTTCGTCCGCTACTATGATATAACTCTCGATAATTATATTGACAATGTTTTTTTTGCTTTCCTTTTTTTCGGCTAACTAATTGTAAATTTCCTTGATGATCACTTGATAAATTCCAATTTCTGACAGTATGAAAGATCCCGTAGCTCTCTAATATTTGGTTTAATTCATTAATGGTTTCTTGCCAAATAAATGAAGAACGGTTTTCTTCTACCACTAACTCAAGATTTAACCAGCGTTCAGGTTGAGGTTTAGTGATAGGCACCCAAATCTCCTGTTCTACAATCAAAGCATCTACAATCTGGTTAACAGTGGCTTCAACATCTAAAATTTTTCTAGAATATGAGGGTACTTTACGCATGAGAGGACGCAAAGCTCTACTAATTTGTAGTTTGTTTGGTAAAGCAGGTGCGGCAGGAGTTTGAAAGGGTAAACCCTCTATATTTTCTTCATTTTGAGGCTTTTTAGGCAACAAATCTGAGGGTGGTTTATAAATATTAATAGGCGGCTCAACGGTTTCAGAAGGCGGAGTTTTTGTATTTTCAGTCGGGGATTCTTTTGGAGGTTGAATCGGTTCTTCTCTGATTTGAGTATTTTCTACTCCCATTTGCAAAGCTAACCAAAGAGTATCTGCTATATCCTCATCACTGAGTTCTAAACGTTTCCTTAAACCACGATCATTCAAGATATTAACAAAACGTTTCACTGCGTCATAGGAAGAATGTTTACTCATCTTCTTCAACCTGACCTAAATCTTGCAGCAGTTGTTTAATCAGTGCATCTTTAGTTTCAATGCGTCCTTTTGTCACCATAAATAGAACATTGAGAAGTTGATCATTGGCTAGGGTTTTTGTCTCCCTTTCTTTAATAAAATTATCAACTAATGTATCAAGAGCTTCATTTGTTAATTTTGTAGAATTGTCAGGATCTGCTATTTCTTTACCTAAATGAGCCGCAATTATTTTAACTAAATGTTCTTTATCTGGCTCTTTCATAGTTAGCCGTAAACATCGTCTCAAAAATGGTGGAGGGAAATCTCGCTCTCCATTACTGGTTAAAATAACAAAGGGAAAGGTAGTACAATTTACTCTTCCTTCTTTAATTTCGTGACTGATATCTGCGGTATATGCAGTACGAACATTAACTGTGGGAATTTCTTTTTTTAGTCTAACTAACTCCTCAATTTCAAACCGTCCTTCTTCAAAAATATTTAAAAGGTCGTTTGGTAAATCAATATCACTTTTATCAATTTCATCTATGAGGAGAATCCGGGGTTTTGTTGATGGAAGTAAAGCCGTCCCTAGAGGTCCCAAAGTGATATAGTCTTCAATGCTGCTGGCTTGCTGTTTCTTTTCTTGTTTTAGGGACAAGTTTGAGGGCTTTTGCTGCTGTTTAACTTCTTGTAACCGAGCGATCGCATCATAGTTATACAATCCGTCTTTAAGAATAGTCCGAGATGTGATCGGCCAATATAAAACTTCTCCTAACATCAATTCTCTAGCTACTGCATAAGCTAAGGATGATTTACCTGTTCCTGGTTTACCTGTGATCAATAAAGGTCGTCGCAGGTATAAAGCTGCATTGACCATTTTTATTTCTTCTTCACGAGGTTGAAAAGTTTCACCTCTTATTTCGCTGCGACTTTGATTTGGGTTAATTTCTTTACCAAAAGGTCGCCACTTGGGAGATTCGGGTAATTCCCAATTATCGTAAGGTTCGCTGTTTCCTTTAAAAATTTGCCAGTCATTCATAAAATTAATCAGTTTAGAGTTTCTTTTCAGTTAATTCTTGTTCGGGTGGTAGTAAATCGGGGTCATCCCACAATAAGCATAAATGGTTAATATTCTTATTGCCTTGTGCTTTCTTGGTTTTAAATTCGGAGGGTAAATTTTTTAAAGATATATCATTATTTTCAGGCTTTAAAATCCTATTTAACTCCTCTTCAATATCAGGAATCTGTTGACGAGTCCATAAGGCTAGAGGAAGAGCAGATTTAAAAATAATTTTTCCCAATACCTCTCCTTTTTCAAAGACACTTATGATTTTTACAGCGATTACCTGTTCCTGTTTGACTTGAACAAATAAAGTTTTTTGATTATCACTAGAGCCTAAAACAAAAACATTAGCAGCACATTGTTCTAGTTTATCTTTAAATGTATTTCCTTTTTCACGCCATTTAAAAACAGGTGGACTTTTACCTCTTAATCTATCTGAACAACGAATTACTACTTCATAATCTTCACAAATTCCTGTAGATAAATCCTCTTCACATTCTTCACTTTTCCAAGAATCAAAATCATGATTGATTAATTCAGATGGTAAGAAAATATGAATCTGTTTTATATATTTATTAGCTTTAATTAAACCTTGTTGGATTAAATTTATTATAATTTTAGGTAAATTACTTAAACTTTTATCTGTAGGAATTTCTGATTTATTTTCAATTTTAAGTTGTTCACAATCAGAGAAAAATTCTCGATGATATTGAAATAAATTTTTAATTAACCATGCTTCAACAACATAATTATCCCCAGATTTACTAATTGCTATCATTAGACAGGGATGACATTGCTTCACTGGTTGTAGTTGCTCTTTTTTTAACTGTTGAATTAATTCATCAAAGTCTATAATGTTTTCTTGTCCCCATGTTGTTAAATCATTAGATAAAGATGTTTCTGTCTTGTTCAAAGATAAATAGCCGACAAATTTATCTATATAACTATAATTACCTTGTATCGGCATATCTAACTCATTAATTATTTCTTCTACTTTTTGAGGTTTTGTTGTATTAAGCTTACGTACTTGATATAAAGATGATTCATAAGCAGTGAAAATCGCAGTTTTTTCTTGTTCAAAGTATATTTGTAATATCTTAATCAGGTTGTCTAGCTTTTCATGATTTTGATACTGTTTTTCAAGTTCTTTTAATTTAGGATTATCTGCTCTATCTTTACAACAGGCTTGAAAAAGCTGTTTTAGCTTTCCTTTAGGAATTGCCCATTTAGTTACTAAATTAAAGACAATATTATTAAGATTCTCACCACCTGCGATCACCTCCAGATTTTCATCTAATTCCAAGCGAACCATCATTGCCAAATCATTTTTATCAGGATAAGCATGAAGAATGGCATCTATGAACGGTTTTTTGTTCTTCTCTAACCACAATTCCATAGCAATTTATGATTTTCTTGACTAACTCTTAACTTTACTTTCAATGGGATTAATTAAAGGAATAATTAAATTATATAGAATCAATAAAATCGACCCATAAACAGGGCTATAAAAACTTAATGAATTAAAAGGTTCTCCTAACGCAAATACCCAAACAATAAATGCTATACTAGAAATAGTAGTTTGTTTAACTGCTGGTGGCTTTTTTGGTTCAGATGTTTGCTGGAGAATATAAGCAGCACTCATCACTGTAAAAACAATCAATAAAATCCATAATATAGTATTTGTAGGAATACCGTTTGCACCTTTGATTAATCCCGTAATTGCAACCCATGCTCCTACAATTTCTGTAGGAATATATTTAAGCAGCTTGGAAAAATAATCATCAATTTTTGCGGCATCTGTCTTTGCTTCTAATTGATCACTAACTATTCTACGTCCCATGTTTAACTCCTGAATAATTTAAGCTAAATCCGATTTAATTTCTTGATAAATAGCAGCAAATAAAATTCCTTCCCGAATTGTACCAAAGGTTTTGGCTCGCTGGGCATGATGTAATGCAACTAAACACCAATCTTCATCAAAACAAGGTGAACCACTCGAACCTAAAGCTGTTTTATTAATATATTGAACTAAGCCACTATTGTGATAAACTCCTGTGACACCATCCTGACTGATAGACAGTTTCATGGAATCGCCTTCAGGATGCTGTAAAACACTAATTCCCATTTTCTCAATAGGTAACTTATTCCCATCCCAACGCGCAGGTTTAATATCTTTTTCTTGGTTAATTTTAGATTCTACTTGTAATAAAATGTAGTCTAGATGTTCAGTTTTACTAAAACATAAAATTGGTTTTTGGTTATCTAGTTTAAATGAATTGCCAGAATTTTCACCCCCATTATCTGAGGTAAAACAGCCAAATCTCAAAACAGCATTACGAGCATTGTTTTCTATGTTGTCTTCTTCATTAGGCTGAAAAATATGATAATTTGTTAAGACCTTATTAGGTGCAATTAAAACTCCTGTTCCCATAATATTGCGAGATGGTATTTCAATGCGACATACCGATGCAGATTGTTCAATCGCCTGTTTCAAAAATCCCACATCCCAGTAATCAGATTCAGGTTTCAACCAATTTTGAAGTTGAATTTCATCTGTTTCCCCTTTCCAGTTAATATCGGGACCAAAACCTGTTGTTGTTACCGGAAAGTCAAGACTAAAACGTTTCTTAATAACAACTGATTCGTAAAATTCTTGAAGTTCTGGATTGTCAGGATTAGTTTCATAGGCGGCTAAAATTAACCGATATATTTTCCCTCTGGGAATTGCCCATCTAGTTAATAACTTAAAGACAATATCGTTAAGATTTTCACCACCTGCGATCGCCTCCAGATTTTCCTCTAATTCCAAGCCAACCATCCTTGCCAAATCATTTTTGGTGGGATAAGCACTAATAATGGCGTTAACTAACTTTTTGAGTTCAGAACCAGATAGCTTCATAATCAATCTTTTGGACTTATGTAAAAATAACTTGAACAATTAGAGAGAAATTTGGGGTTTTATAATATAGTTCCACTCACCTTTTTTTTGTATCAAATATTAAGATTATTTCCAACAGGAACGGCAATCCACCTGTCTAAAAACCTGATGTCGCCTAACGGCTCAACGCTGCACCTAACGCTTCGCTACACTTCGTGAAGACAAATAAATCTGGTTCTTCAGTTATTTTTATGGTAAATCTGGTTCAAAATCATTGAAAGTCTTATCCTGTAGGCATTTCATTTAAAACAAGAGCATAATTACTTATAACCCTTGCCCCGTAAGGGTTTTGTTAGAATCAATCCTCAATCACTATAAAATGTCGGATAGAGCCATAAATCTATGGAGTTATACTTTGTAGTTCTAATATTACCTGAAAGTATCTAATTCGCTACAGTTCCCCGCTCCTTCAACTCCCCTGACAACTGTACTTCATTAGTTTTCATCCATAGCTCAATCATCTGCACCACAACGTGACTCATCTTCAACCCACGCAATGCACAAGCAGCATGAAACCGTTTTTTCAGGTCATCTGTAATACTAATTTGCATCATGGCTACCCTAGTTAGTGTCTATATAAAGCTACAAATGTACAGAACAAGATTCCAGACTGAATATAGCAGTATCAGTAGATTTTCGATACTATTTCGCTTAAATCAATTAAAAACTTTAACCTAATACTCTCTTTTTCTATATTCAGCAACTTCATGTTAGAAATCTTAAAAAGATGTCACACGAAAAAGGCACAAGCGTATACGCTCCCTTCCATCGCGTAAGTCATGTTGCTTTTCTCATGAAATTGGCAATTCTGACTGCCGTTACTGATAATAGTTTTAGAGGTAATTATTCAAGAGGTCTGAATTGTGGTCTTTGCTCAAAGCAGTCCCCCAGATATATTAACGACTCGCCTCACGTTAGACGAGTATCGGGCTATGGAAGAAACCAACGCAGAACGCCACGAATACCGCAACGGAGAGATTATTACTATGTCGGGAGGATCGGTTGCTCACAGTGCGATCGCCAGCAACTTCTTAATTTACTTGGGGTTTTTGCTCAGAGACACCGATTTTCGTTTGTATAATAGCGACTTGCGAGTTTGGATTCCTGAATATCAGTGCGGTACTTATACCGATTTGATGGTTGTGAATGGTGAACCAGAATTCAATGGTGTACGCAATGATGAAATTCTTAATCCTCTACTCATTGTCGAAGTTCTATCGCCTTCTACCGAGGCATACGACCGAGGCGACAAGTTCAGAAAATATCGCTCCCTTGCCAGTTTTTGTGAATATCTGCTTGTGAGCCAAACTGAACCCTACATAGAACAGTATCACAACTTGGATCGTAACAGTAACGATCGCTGGTTATGGCAAGTTCACTCGAACCTTGAGCGGGGGATTGTTCTGCACAGTTTAAACGTAGAAATTCCCCTGTCTGAAATCTATCGTCGCATTAATTTTTAAGAATAGCTCACCTCGTTCAAGAATTCATTAAAAGATTGATACACTATTTCGGATTTATGTAAACCCGAAATAGTGAATTCTTTCATCATCAATTGATTACCACCAAACTTTTCAATAAGCTTTGTGGTAATTCATTTACAAATGTCTCCAAAAGTTCTTACTGATAGTCTTGAGGCTAACAGTCTTAGGTTCTATAGTAGGTTGTGGAGTCTTTGAACTAACCACCACAGCAGGTTGTGGTGTAGGTGTAAGTAAAGAATTGAGTAATTCGCGCTGATAATCAACATCTCCAACTGTGCGGTATACTCTGTGAAAATCAATCTGCATTCCGAGGGGAGTAGGAACTATTTTCAGATATTCATTTAGAGCGCTAATGTAACCATCGTCAAAAATCCTGCTAGAAATACAAGGGCGCATGATGTTCAGTAGATGTATCGCCCGTCGAATATCAGAAACACTGCGGCTACCATCAATTTCCGGCTGACTTTCGCGGTAGCCTTTAGCTTTTTTCTCAGCTACCAAATTGTTGAATTTTGCAACGGCTCTTTGATGACTAGTTAATGTGTGGACTTTGGTTTGAGACTTGTAACCGACTCGCCCCCACTGCACAGTTAAGTTGCTACCTTCAACTTTAGCAGTCCAGAACTTGTTGCTGTTGTGAACAGTGTCAACGAAAACTAAATAAATTTCCATATTTTTGAACCGAATTAATTCACTATTAATCGGGCGTTGCCCCAATGTACTGATCCTGTAAAGCTTCTAGGAAAGCGATCGCCCTCCATAGAACGACCGCATTTTGACTTCTCTGCGAGACGCTACGCGTAGCTTGCTTCCCCGTAGGGGTACGCTCAGTACAAGTGAATGACCGCAATTCTTTCTCAGTTCATGTTTTTGAACTTGGGAGTACGCAAGGACTGAGTTTTAGCTGCAAGAACAGGACTACTTGCTCTCCGTGCTGCATTCGCCCAAGACTGCATACGTTCCACCGCCGCCGCATCTGTAACAGCAAGCGGAGTAATAGTTTGACGACAATTCTCCAAATCCCCTAAAGTCACCTGCTGCGGTCGTCCTTCATCGAATGCCAGCAGCGCAGCTTCCGAAGCTAGGGTTTCGAGTTCTGCCCCGGAAAACTTTGCAGTGTTAGCAGCTATAGCTTCGAGATATTCAAGCTGTACCTGAATACCAAAGCGTTGTAAGTGAATGTTGAGAATCTCACAGCGCTCTAGTTCTGTGGGCAAATCAACGAAGAAATTTTCATCAAATCTTCCTTTCCTCTTCAACTCCGTTGGTAGTGCTGAAGGATCATTGCAAGTTGCCACCACAAACACACCCGCCGTACACTCGCTCATGAAAGTAAGGATATTCCCTAGTATCCTTTGGGAAACTCCAGAACTATCGCCACTGCCAGAGAGGGCTTTCTCTATTTCGTCAATCCACAAAACGCAGGGTGCGATCGCCTCTGCCGTTTTCAAAGCGCGGCGGACATTCCCCTCGGATTCACCAACCAGAGAGCCAAGGAGGGATGCAATATCAAGCTGGAGTAGTGGTAAATTGAGAATAGTAGCAATATTCTTGGCAAGTAAACTTTTACCAACTCCGGGGGGTCCTGCCAATAATACACCTTTGGGTTGTGGCAGATGCAGCTTACGCGCCTCTTGGGTAAAGAGTCGTCGCCGACGAATCAACCACTCGCGTAGTAAATCCAGCCCACCAAAGGGGATTGTGGCTGGTTTGCCCAACTCAATGCCCATTTGAGCTAGCAACCGAGTTTTGTATTCGACTATCAGAGGCGTAACTGTGGCATTAATCAAAATACCATTTCGGCTCAAACGCTCTTTGACTGTTAGCCGCAAGAAATCGCTGACTTCTTCTAGCGTTAATCCCAGCGCTGCCATTGCAAAGGTTTCTTTTTCTTCGTAATTCAGAGACACGTAAAATGTAACATCCTGTTCAGTAGCGGATTCTTCAAGAAAAACTAAATATGACTCCAAGTGGTCTTGAATTTGGTCAATAGTGGGCAGAGGGACTTCACACCAGGGGATGAGTCTTACTAGAGAATCGTGCAGTTCGATGTTTTGACCCAGCAGCACAATACGTTTTTCTGTAGGTTTGAGTCGGTGGTAAAGGTTTTTCACTCTGGTAAGGATTTCCCAGGATACCTGCGGGGAGTTCTTACCGATAAAAGGGTGAATATCGCCCAAGATGAACACCCCAACACCATCAAAACTCTGGATATACTCAAACACATACAGCAGTGGGTCTGCATGAGCAGGTCTTTTATACTCCGCTACTGGCTTAAACACCAGCCCACCATCATCAGCAATCAGGCATTGCTCCAGACTAGAAACTCCCAAATTCCAGAAGAAAACCGGACTGTTGAGTTTGTCTTTAACTTCAACAGTGAGCCATTGTATAATTGTTGCTTCATCGGGCGACAAGACATCAACTGCGGCGATTGGGATTTGTGAGTCGAGTGTACTGATTAGATTTGAAAGTTTCATAATTTTTGATCCGGTAATGGTGATAGTTCGTCGTGAGTTTTAACCAGTTTCACGACCACTTCATGCAGTTCGGCATCGCCGCTAAAAATCTCCGCAGTTCCATCACCAAAGGCAATAGCAGAAATCAAAGCATTAATCAGCACACACAAACCCTCTGTATTGCCTTTGATCATGATTTTTTCTTGGGTTGTTGTTGGTGCGTAAATATGAACCATCGCGTATTCAACTGGTAAATCCATAATCGGTTTGGGGAAGTGAATCCCCCTTTTCGTTATTGTTTTATGCGAGTTTGCTGGTTAGCTGTCATACGTTGTTGTTGGGCTTCAGGTTTATAAGTGCGTTCGCCTTCCACAACTCCCAACGCCTCTTCAAACGGTTGAGTCGCCGCCAAACAAGTTAGCCCCTCAAATCCCTCCGCTTCTACTCGAACTTCACCAGTGACGGAATCAAAATGTATCAGTATTGAGCGTTCCATATTTATCTCCTTACATATTGTTGAACTTCCTGATGTCCGGCAAAAGTGAGCCGTAAAGTTTGTACAGTGCCGTTGGTTGATTCTGCGATCGCGCATTCCCCAAATTTCTCTTGTAATTCGGCAGCTTTAGCTCTCACCATCCGTTGTCCATAAGCCAGCATTAGTTTATGGCTGAAGAAGTCCTGTCCTAACTTCGGGACTGTCTCATAGCTATCGTGTATCACGTCATACACGCCGCTTGAGGTGTTCCATTTGAAACCGATGTCTGCACGGGCTTTTATGGTACGACCGGATACGATGATTTCAGCACTTTGTCCCTGAGAACTACCGTAGTAGCCTTTTAATGACTGTGCTTTTTCGTGGACTTGTGGTGATAGATTTAGATCCGTGAGGGCTTGTACTAAACATTCACGGTTGGTGAGTTTGGTTTTAACAGTTGAGAAGTGTGACATGAGAATTTTGTCCCTATAGTAGAAGTGCGGTATTCTTTTTGAAATGAAGGCTTGCATTTTTCGTTAAGGTACTTAGTCTTGGGCGAATGCACCCGCCCAAGACCGTTTTTTACCTGAACTTAAACGACATAACGGTAGCTTTCGACAAGCCCACATCGGCAGTTGCAAGTTGTTGGAGATTGCGCTGCTCGTCCAGGAGTTTGGCGCGAATCTCTTGCATCTTTTGCTGTAACTGACTGCGCCCATCACTACCAAGATTTTTAGACTCGATAGCTGGGTCATTCACAATGGAATCCAAATGCTCCATCATTGACTGAAGACTACCACCAGCTTCCGGGTCAGCGTTCGCCAGTAACACCCGCACTTTTTGAAGGTGTTTCTCCATTTTTTTCTTGAACTGCACAGGCTTACGTCCCGGTTGCCAATCGCTCAACTCTTCAAGCAGTTGGGCAGCGAGTTGTTCACCCCCGGCTAGGGCTGATTCTCTTAGTCGTTGTTCCAAATTTTGGTCATACTGTTGTATGAAGCGAGTGATTTGGTCTAAACATTCAGCCTGTTGCTGGTTGAGTTGTTCGGACAGTGAAGGTATGATAACCGGGCGACCAATAATTACTTGTAAATAATCTTCCAGTTCTGACAAAAGTGGGAATGATTTTAACAAGTTGGTTTTGACTGATTCTTGTTTATCTAGCGACAATTCCCAAGCATTGAGAGAGAGGAATTTATCAATGCGCTCTCGATAATCAACCAGTCCTGCCTCGTAATCAACTT
>Ga0105049_10004646_pt1 | contig 16108 bp, 15 predicted proteins | sample MAT06_FD_78087 | JGI IMG/M metagenome (GOLD analysis project Ga0105049, IMG submission 78087) | Freshwater microbial communities from Lake Fryxell liftoff mats and glacier meltwater in Antarctica - MAT-06 | ecosystem: Environmental > Aquatic > Freshwater > Ice > Liftoff microbial mat | place... | reverse complement strand
CCGCGGCCGGCCATGCGCGGGCGCAGGCCGCGGCTCGCCACCAGCGTCGTGCCTCTGAAGCCCGAGATGCGGATCAGGCGCTCGATCCAGCCTTCGAAGCCCAGCCCGTTGGTGACCACCAGATCGGCAGCAGCCAGGCGGCGCGCGGCGCTGGGCGTGGGCTCAAAAACATGGGCGTCGGCGTTGGGGCCGACCAAGGCGCTGACCTCTGTACCGGCCGGGGCCAGGGCCTGGGTGATGTCGGCCAGGATCGAGAAGCTCGCGACGATGCGCGGGACGGGCACGCTGGCGCTCGAGGCTGCGGCAGCCGCGCCGCCCAGACTGCAAACACCCGCCCACTGCAGCCAGCGCCTGCGCTGCACATCCGTGCCCGCCGTGACGCGCATCAACGCACCAGGTGCTGCGGACGACGCCAGCGCACGGTCAAAATACCGTCGCGCCTGCCCACCAGCACCGACAACAAATAGGCCAGCCCACACAGCAGCACGATGCAGGGGCCCGATGGCAACTCGGCGTAAAACGACAACAGCAGCCCTGCGGCGCCTGCCAGCATGCCAATGCCGGCCGCCGTCAGCGCCATCGCCAGCAGGTCGGTCACCCAAAAACGCGCCGCTGCCGCCGGCAGCATCATCAAACCCACCGCCATCAAGGTGCCCAAAGCCTGAAAGGCAGAAACCAGGTTGGCCACTGCCAGCACCAGCAACAAGCCGTGGGCCAGTGCGCCCGGGCCGCCGACGCTGCGCAGGAAGCTGGGGTCCACACTGTCCAGCACCAGCGGGCGGATCATCACCGCCAGCGCCACCAGACTCAAGCTGGTGACCACCGCGATCTGCAGCAGGGCCGCGTCATCCACCGCCAGCACGGTGCCAAACAGCATGTGCATCAGGTCGATCTGGCTGCCGCGCATCGACACCAGCAGCACCCCCAGCGCCAGCGCGATCAGGTAGAAGGCCGCAAAGCTGGCGTCTTCGTTTTGCGGTGTCAGGCGGGTGACCAATGCGGCTGCGCCCGCCACTGCCAGCGCAGCCACAAAGCCGCCCAGGCTCATCGCGGACAAAGACATGCCGGCGATCAGAAAGCCGATCGCGGCACCGGGCAACACCGCGTGTGCCATCGCGTCGCCCATCAGGCTCATGCGGCGCAGCACCAGCAGGCAACCGATCGGGGCACTGCCCAATGCCAGCGCAAAGGTGGCGACGAGCGCCCGGCGCATGAAGGCGAACTCTGCAAACGGCGCCCAAGCCCAAGCCAGGCTCAGGGCAGGTGCCACCGCCGGGTGGCTGGGGTTCACCGCTGCGCTGCGCCAGGTGCGCGGGGTGCGCCAGATGCGCCGAGCACTGCGCCAAGGCAACTTTGGACGAAACCGCGCATGGGATGGTGCGGGCTGAGCCCGCAATTGATTGGCTTCATTCGGCTGCCTTCATGCGGCTGGCTTCATGCGGCTGCCTTGAGCGGTGCAGCGGCCTCGGCGGCCACATCGCACGGCCTTGCACGGTCGTCCCAGGCCTCGGCCATCTGGCGGGCTTTGAACAGATGCTCTGCGCGCAGCACCTCAGCGGTCGGGCCCCAGGCGATGGGTTCGCGGGCCAGCAACAAGGTCTCGTCGAAGTACTGGCGCACCTGCTCCAGGTCGTGCAGAACCGCGACGACCGTGCGGGATTCCTGGCGCCACCGCTGCAGCAGCGCCAGCAGATCGGCCGTGGTGCGCGCGTCGATGGCGTTGAAGGGCTCGTCGAGCAGGATCACCGCAGCGTCTTGCAGCAGCACACGGGCAAACAGGGCGCGTTGCACCTGGCCAGCCGACAATTCGCCCAGCCAGCGTTTTTCAAACCCCCCCAAACCCACCGCTTGCAGCGACAGCGCGACCTGGTCGCGGTCGCTGCTGTTCAAGCCACCAAAGCTGCCCAGACGCGCCCACAAGCCTGTGGCCACCAAGTCGAGCACCTGCATCGGAAAGCTGCGGTCCAGCCCACTCACCTGCGGCAGGTAGGCCAGCTTCAGTGCCTTGTCGCGGCTGATCTGGCCTTCAAAGCGTGTCTGGGCACCACTCAGAGCCGCCAGCAAAGTGCTCTTGCCGGCGCCATTGGGGCCGATCACAGCCGTCAACCGGCCTTTGGCAAACTCGCCGCTGAGATGATGCACCGCAGGGTGGCCGCGGTACGACACCGTGAGATGACGCACAGCGAGTGCAGGGCGTGGCCGATTACCCGCTCGCGCCCCTGACAGAGCGGGCGAAAATACACTCGATGATGAGCCCTCTGTGGGCGAATGCTCCGGCGAGTGTGAGTGCCCACAAACTCCAGCGCGCACCGGCAACTCATCCAAGGCAGCGTCTTTCATGCCAGTGCCCATGCCACAGCCAACCACAGCAGCAGCAGCACCCCGCCTACGCAGGCCAGGCGCGTGAACACGCTGCTGCTCAGCATCCTGGGTCCCCGGGTACTTTGTCGTGCCGGGGAGATGCCATGTTGGCCGCGGCGACTTGGGTTGCTGCGGTGGGCACCGCCGGGCAATCGCTGCAGCGCCCATACAGCGTCAGATCGTGTCCTTGCACGCTGAAACCCGGTGGCGCGAGCCTGGACAAGTCGCCCGGGCAAGCGTGCACATCAAAGACCCGTTGGCAGCCTTGGCACTGGAAGTGGTGGTGGTGATGCTGATTGGCCAACTCGAAGCGCGGGTTCTCACCCGGCAGGTTGACCGCGCACAACTCACCTTCGTCGACCAGTGCCTTGAGGTTGCGGTAGACGGTGGCCAAGCCCAGCGCCGGGACCTCGACCTGCGCCGCAATCAACACCTCTTGCGGCAGCAGCGGGCGCTCGGCCTGCGCGATGGCCCTGCGGATGGCACTGCGTTGGCGGGTGTTACGTTCCATGGTGGTGCGGGGCGGACCGGCTGGCAACATTGCGGCAGCACATGCCGAGTGCAAAACGCCAATGATAACGTGTTGTCATTATCTTGACGCGCCTCGTCACCTTCAGACCTCAGCTGTGGCCGCCCATCACAGTGAGCGGGCCTGGGAACCCACGCCGGACATCCCGCCGAGCCGCGCTACTTCAAGCCACTGAGGTACATCGCCAGGGCCTTGATCTCGGTCTCGCTGAGCTTGACGGCCACATCCTGCATCACGGCATTGTCGTTGGTGCGCTCACGCTTGTTGAACAGCTTGAGTTGACGCTCGGTGTATTGGGCATGTTGGCCCGCCAGGCGCGGCAAGCCTGCACTGCCTCGGGCCTGCGCGCCGTGGCAACTGGCACAGGCGGGTACATCGCCGCGCTGGCGTCCCTGATGGAACAACACTGCGCCCATCTCTGCCAGCGCCACATCACTCACATGGTGCAGGTAGACAGGACGGCTGGCAAAGTACTGGCCCAAAGCCAACATATCGGCCTCGCTGAGCTCGCGCACCAAGACTTGCATCGTGCTGCTTTGGCGGCGGCCGCTCTTGTAATCACGCAACTGGCGCGCCACGTACTCAGCGTTTTGGCCAGCCAGACGGGGGAAGACCGGGCTGGAGCCTTCGCCCTCGACGCCGTGGCAGATGAAGCACTGGCCATTGACGATCTCCAGCGCGCGCGCTTCAGTGGCGGCGCCGGCAGGCGTGGAGACGCTCAGCAAGGCGCCGAACAAAGCAGCCACCCAGAGCCCGGGCCAGACCGTCAAGAAGCCTCTAAATAGAAGGTTGAATGAGTGAGTGGGTGCTTGCATCGACAGGCATGTCCGAGGAAAAAACAACAAGGCAATGGGGAAACAGGCCTCAACTTGGGGATGTTCGATGAGCCGGTGCGTTGCCCGGCATCATGAAACCTGGCTGGCGGCAGAAGCCGTTGCCGTGACGGGGCGTTGAGGGGTTTGGCCTGGCACCGGCTGATCCAGTGCCGAGCCCCGCAACGGACGCTGATCGATCCATCGGTCGGTCAGCGCAGCGCTGGCCCACATCGCACACAAAGTCACCCAGGAGGTGAGGGTGAACACAGCCGCCCCGGACAAGCCCGCACCCACGGCACAACCCCCGGCAAGCATGCCGCCATAACCCATCATCACGCCACCCAGGATGTAGCGTGGCATGCTGGCACCCCCTTCAAAACCCTCCAGCCGCAGCTCCTTGAACAGCCAGGCGGCCAGGAAGGAACCCACGAAGACACCCGGCATCAACCCGAGGTCGAAGCTGGGTGCCTTGTCGCTTTGAAACAGCAAACGGGTCAGCAGCTCTGCCGAGGGCCCTGTGAAGCTGAGCGCCTGGATCGGGTGCGGGTCAAAAGCCACCTGCATGAAGGCGTAGGTGCCCCACCAGGCGGCGGTGATGCACAAGCCCACGCCCACCGCACCCGCCCAACCCCAGACCGGCACCTGCTGGCGTCGCGCCCAGTACACCGCCGCTGCCAACCAGATGCCACCAAACAGCACGGCACCTGCATGGCCGATGCCGGTGAGCGCAATCAGGTCGCGGGTGGCGCCGCCGTCCACGGCCCACCAGGCGGTCATGGCTTCACGTGGCGCGGCCAGCACACCGGTCCAGGAGGCCTGCGCGGTGACCGCAAACACCAGCCCCGTGATGACCGAGCGCAAGTTGCCTTGAGCTGCCAGTACCAGCAAGCGGCTGGAGCAGCCACGGGCCAGGATCATGCCCACACCAAACAACGCGCCACCCAGCGCAGCACCCGAGATGCTGCCGCGGTTGGCAATCTGACGCGCCTGACTGGCGTCAAAGGCGCCCCCCCAGGCCAGGGCCTGAGTGGCGATCACCGCTGTGGCAAAGGCGAACAGCCAGACCGTGAGCTTGCCGCCGGTGAGGTTGCGCGAAAACTCGATGACCGCAGAGCGCAGGCAAAAGCGCGAGCGTTGCGCGAAGAAGCCAAACGCCAGACCGATCAGCGAGCCCATCGCCGCCAGTACCCAGGCTTCGCCAAAGCGGTCGATCAGGCTTTGCATGTGTGCGCTCAATCAGGCCCGCAGGCCGCGGACCTCAAAGGTTTGCTTCAGGTCTTGCTTCAGGTCTTGCTTCAGGGTTTGATGTAGGCTGCTCCAGCCTTTTGCAGCTTGGCCACGCGCACGACGCCGGACAAGGTGAAGTCGGCCTCTTGCAAGAACTGCTCTTGCTTGAGGTTGCGGTTTTTCAGCGTGATCTCGCAGATCTCGAACTTGACACCACGCGCCACCAGCGCCGCCACCGGGCCCGAAAATGCGCCGCCGTTGCTGTCCTTGGCACCCACCATCAAGAAGTCCACGCCCTGGGCGTGGGTGACGACAGTGATCTTGGCCGTGGGATCGACGTCCATGTGGTTGCGGATGTTGCGCAACCCCTTGAGCGCCTGCATCTCGGCGTTGTCGATGTGATAGACCACCATGTCCTGGGCCAGGGCCGGGACGCCAGCCACCAGACCTGCTGCCAGCAGCAGTGCGGGGAAAAGAGTCTTCAAGTTCATCGTCAGTCTCCTGTGTGGGGCCATCAAGACAGGGTGGAAACCGCCTGGTTCAGCCGCTGCCACCCGCAGCGCCGATCAACACTCAAACGAGACCAGGATTGCCTGCAACGCCCACCAGTTTGGGCGTGTTGATCTTGCGCTCGCTGACCTTGCCGTCGGGCTGGTTGAGCAGCCAGCGCTCGACCAGATCCCACACCGGCGGATTGCCCGAACGCGCCGCTTCTTCAGAGACCGGCGCCCAGCCTGCCACCTTGTAGGTCTTGTCGGCTTCGATCAGCCGACCTTGCAGCCGCATGTCGCTGATGCGCGAGCCCATCGTCGCGTTCGGGTCCAGCGTGTATTCCAGTCCACCCACGCGCACCATGTCGCCACCCTGCTGGTAGTAGGGGTCGAGGTTGAAGAGGTTGTCGGCCACGTCTTCCAGCACCGTCTTGATGGTGGCGCCGGTCATGTTGGTCAAGGTGCTGTACGGGTAGGTGATGGCCAACTGGTCCATCATCAACTCGCGTGTGATGGTGTCGCCGGGCAGCAGGCTGGTGCCCCATCTGAAGCCGGGGCTGAAGGCGATCTGGGCATCCTGGGTGTCGATCAGCGCATCGCAGACCAGTTGGTCCCAACTGCCGTTGAAGTTGCCGCGCCGGTACAACAAACCGTCGGTAACGGCGAGTTTCTCGGCCAGGCGGCCTTCGAAGGGCGCGCGAGCCTGGGTAATCAAGGCTTGCATCTCGGCATCGGGCTGCAGCATGTTGCTGAACACCGGCAACAAGCGGTAAGACCAGCGCTTGACGCGGCCGCCCTGGGCTGCGGTGTCGACCTCGATGTCCATCAGACCCAAAAACTTGCCGTTGCTGCCGGCATTGGTCACCAGCGTCACGCCGCCGCCATTGCGTACCGGCACTGCCAATGGCACGCCATCATGGGTGTGGCCGCCAAAAATCGCGTTGATGCCACGCACGCGGCTGGCCAGTTTCAGGTCCACGTCCATGCCGTTGTGGCTGAGCAGCACGACCAGCTGGGCGCCTTTGCTGCGCGCCTCATCCACCGACTTCTGCATCTGCTCTTCCTGGATGCCGAACTGCCAGTCAGCGACCATCCAGCGCGGGTTGGCAATCGGCGTGTACGGGAAGGCCTGGCCCATCACAGCGACTTTGACGCCGTTCATCTCTTTCATCACATAGGGCTGGAACACCGGGTCGCCGAAGTCATTGGTCTTGACGTTCTGCGCCACAAACTCGACCTTGCCGGCAAAATCCTTGTCGATGATTTCCTTCACCCGCTGCATGCCGTAGGTGAATTCCCAATGCCCGGTCATGACGTCCACGCCCAGCAGCTTGCAGGCATCGACCATGTCTTGTGCGTTGGTCCACAGGCTGGTGGCGCTGCCTTGCCAGGTGTCGCCGCCGTCCAGCAGCAAAGCGCCCGGCCGGCTGGCCCGCATGCGCTTGACCAAGGTGGCCAGATGCGCAAAGCCGCCCACCTTGCCATAGCGGCGCGCGGCCTTCTCGAAGTCGATGAAGGTGTAGGCATGCGCCTGCGCCGTGTTCTTCAGCACACGGGCTTTTTTGAGCAGGTGTTCGCCCACCAGGTGCGGCAGCTGCCCATTCATGCCGCCCAAGCCCAGATTGACGCTGGGTTCGCGGAAGTAGATCGGCTTGAGCTGCGCGTGGCAGTCGGTCATGTGCAGGAAGCTGACAAAACCCTTGCCTTTGCCCAGTGGCGGAGGGGAATACAAACCCTCCTGGGCTGTGGCTGCGTCGGCCTGCTCATAGCGAGCCAGGCCCATGCCAGCCACGGAAGCTGCTGTCAGAACCTGAAGGAATTCGCGTTTGCTTAAGCTCATGGTCAATTCAGTGTGAGAAGCTCACAGCGCAGTGGCAGAGCCACCAATCATCCAAGCCGCAACAACTTCCAAAAGGTGGAAAAAGCCCGCTCAAGGCCGGTTGTCAGCGCGCTCAGCGGCTTGCGCAGGGAACGGCTGGACGCGGCAGGAAAGCCTTGCCCGACAGCCAAGCTCACCGATTGACAGGCGAACGCGGGTCCAGCAGCAGCGCCATCACATCGGCAATCTGCTTGTCGTTGAGCAGATTGAAGTGGCCAAAACGCGGCATGTTCGAACATGCGTTGTAGCTCTTGCTGTTGTAGATCTTCATCCAGGTGTATTCGATGATCGGGCGCGCGGTGGGCGCATTCAGATCGCTGATGCCACGGTTCTTGCCGTAGTTGTACAGGCTGGGGCCGATGTTGCCGTAGGAGATTTCGGCCTTGCCGATCTGGTGACAGTTGTAGCACATGCCGCCGTTGCCGGCCGGGTCGGTGCTGGTCTCGCGCCAGGTCATGCCACGCCCGTCCTGGGCCACCCGTTCACCGGCTTCCCAGCTGCCGATGTACTGACCCCCGGCAGGCCATTTGACAGCGGCCTTGGCTTGCGCCATCACCTCTTCTGCCACGGCATCGCTGGGCGGCTTGTCGCTGGAGCAGGCCGACTGACCGAGATCCTGGTTCAGCCGGTCCATCTTGGCGATGCCTTGATCGCGAAAACTGGCCTTGATGACCGCCATCGCCTCACGGTCCAATTCCTGGGGTGTGGGCCCGGAGGCGCAACCCGCGACCAGCACGATGGCGGTGAGGGACGTGGTGGCGATCAGTGCTCTTGAGGGGGTTTTCATCTGCTGTGTCTCCTGCGATCAGCGCTTGATGGCGGGCACGATCGACTCGGCCCCTTTGGCATTGACGCCCATGTACGTGCCCAGCGCCACCGTCACATCGGACGCAAAGCCCGGATACGGGAAACGCTGCTGCCGGTAGCAGTCGTTCAAACGCAATTGCATGCTCCACATCTGGCCGTTGCTGACACGGTAGGCGGGCCAGGCGGCAAAGCCGATGCCGTCGCCCGGGTTGCCCATCAAGTTGGGCAACTCCTGCAGTCGGATGCGCTGGTTCTCAGCGGAGTGGCATGTGGCGCAGGAAAAGTCCATCGGCCCACCGCGGAAGAAAAACACACGCTTGCCGATCTGGTAGCTCTTGCGCTCTTCGGGGTGGCCCTGAGGCAGGTTGAAGCGCATGCCGCGCGAGGTGGCCGACACATAGGTGGCGAGCGCCGTGACGTTGGCCATCTCGCCGCGACCGAAAGCGGTCTTGGCAATCTCGGCGCCATTGAATCCCTGCAACTGTTCCATGCAGGTGACCAGCCGCGACTCCAGGTCCTGAACCTTTCCGGTGTCGGCAAAGAACCGCGGCATCTCCACAAAAGCACCTTTGACCACGCCCGGGCCCTTGCCCAGATCACAGGCTTCGAGCGAGGCGTTCTTGGGGCCGCGTTTTTTCTTCCACAACTCTTCGCCCTTGGCGTCATACAGGTCCGCCGGGTTGCCGTCTTCCAGCATCTTGCGGTACTCGGCGATGCCGTCGGCGGTGGTCTTGGTTTGCGCCACTGCCATCGGGACCGTGGTGGCCGCCGCCATGACGGCCAGCAAGGCCACGCAGGGAATTGACTTCATTTGCACGGGGTCTCCTGTGTGTAGTTGTAGAGGGTTCGAAGCAGGGCAGTGTCGGCGTCTGAGCTCTGGTGTCAAGCCCGGGCATTTACGCCCCTGGCTTCAAAACCTACGGGCCCATGAGAACAGCTCAGGCTGCCCCAAGTTTCCGCTTGACTCGAAACGGCAGGTCTGGGTGCGAACTCAAGTCACCGTGGCTTCGTCGGTGCGTTTTTCGCCTTTGTTGTCGGTCCAGGTGATGCTGATCTTGTCGCCTGCCTTCGCACCCTTGACGACAAACTGCATGAACGGGTTCTTGGCTATCGAGGGGCCCCACTCAGCGGTCATCACGGCCTTGCCGTTGTGGCTGGCGCTGATCTCCTGGATGAACCACGCCGGGATCACTTTGCCTGCGGAGTCCTTGCGTAGGCCGGTCTCCATCTCGTGACTCATCAACACACGGACGGTGGTCTTGTCACCGGCGGCTTGGGCGCGAATGCGCATCGGGTCTGCCATGATCGTTTCTCCTTGCTGCGGAAATTTGGAAAAGTTGGTGGTGGGATGTCGGCTGCTGAGCGATCAGCCGCCACAACCACCCAGAGTGACCTTGATTTCCTTGACGGCGTAAAGCATCTTGCCGTCGTTCATCAGCGCCACCGCGTAGACGTTGGAAGACTGACCCATCTTGACGCGGGTGTTGAAGCTGGGCTCGACGCTGTCGGTGACGTCGAATACCGCAGCCAGCACGCTGGGGTTCTTCTCGACCATCAACAGCAGGCTCTTGACACCGGTCAAAGTGGTGCTGGCGCCCACTGGCACCACAGCGCCGTTTTCTGCGATGTCGGGGCCGCTGACGGTGACATCAGCGCTGACAACGGGGGCGCTGCCACCCATCGCCTTGGCCACTTCGGCCATGGTTTTGCCGGCAAAGGCATCCTTGGGCCAAGCGGCCTGAGCTGTGGCGGGCAGCAGACCAGCGGTGGCCAGCAGGCCAGCCACCGTGACGCTGGTGGTGATCATGTCGCGACGGGATTGCATGGCTCTCTCCTTAAAGGGCGGGGACTGTGAAAAAACTGAACGGGGTAAAAAACGGGTCAACAGCGGAATCACTCTGGCGCAAGAACTCGGACGCGAGACCTCGGGCGCAAGAACTCGGGCCCAAGATTGTGGCGCGGACAACAAGACCCTCATGGCTTGGCACCTTCCACCAGCCATTGTGCGATGGACTTCGCATCTTGCGCCGGCAGGGTCTGGGCCGGCATCGGGATCGGCCCCCACACGCCTGAGCCCCCGGCCACGATCTTCTCGCTGAGGTAGGCCAGAGCGTCAGCACGGCCGGCGTACTTCCTGGCCACTTCGCGCAAGCCCGGGCCCACCACTTTGGCGTCCACGCCGTGGCAGGTCAGGCAGTTATGTTGTTTGGACAGTTCGAGGGCACGCTGGCCTGGGCCTGCCGTGGCGGCTGCGGCAGCCACCACAGCAGGCCGCGATCGCGACCCACTGCCCGCCGGCTGCGTGGTGTCGGCGCCGAGTTGCGCGCCGACGATGCGCTGCTGCTCGGCCAGGTTGCCATGGGCATTGCGGGCAAAGTCGGGCAGTTTGGATTCGATCTGGATGCTGCCGGCAGGCTTGCAGTTGCTCATGCAGGCCGCGCCCGACACATCGGGCCGCCCGCCATTGCCCAGGCTGCGGCCCGGCCACATGCCGTGGTCGGTGCTCATGCCATTGCGGTTGGGCAGCATCTGCTGCACCTGCGCCATGTTGGTGTGGCTGAGGGTGAAGTCATCCGGCAAAACACGCGCCAGGTTGAGCATGTAGGCGGTGACCGCGTAGACCTCGTCAACGCTCAATGACTTGGGCGCGTTCCAGGGCATCGCGCGGTGGATGTAATCCCACAGCGTCGACAGCGTGGGCAGCTTCATCATCGTGGTGCGGCCCGGGAAGCCGGGGTCGGTCAAGCGCGCCACGCGCCCGGTCTTCATGTCTTCCGCCGTGGTGCCGCCGATCAACGGTGTGAAGATTTCGTTGCTCTCGCCGAAGATGCCGTGGCAGGAAGAGCACTTGGTTTCCCAGATGTCCTGTCCCTTGGCCACCGTGCCTTGGCCCGGGGGCAGGCCTTTGAAGTCGGGCCGCACATCGATGTCCCAGGCCGTGACTTCCTTGGGCGTGGCAGCGCGGCCGATGCCGGGGAAAGGGTCGGTGACCGCCGCTGTTTGGGCCCCAGCGGCACCTGCCAGGCCCAGCACGGCGGCTGCGACCAGGGCCACGGTTGCCAGGGGGCGCTGCAGGACGTGGCCGCTGTGCGGTCTGTGGCCCCTGCGTTGGTCAAGAAGCCGATCAGGAGAGGTGGACATTTTTGACCTCGCCACTTTCCTGCACCATCCAGGTCTGCACCGCATTGTTGTGATAGATCGAACGCGAACCACGCACTGCACGCAGTTGTCTGTAATCGGGCTGCACTTGGCGGCTGGAATCCGTGGCGCGGCTTTGCAACAAGGCCGGTTTGCCGTCCCACACCCAGGGCAGGCTGAAGCGCACCAGGCACTTGTCCATCACCGGGCCCTGCACTTGCGCCTGCCGCCAGTTGGTGCCGCCGTCGACCGAGACATCGACCCGCGTGACTTTGCCGCGGCCCGACCAGGCCAGGCCGCTGATCGAATAGAAGCCTTTGTCCAGCATCACCTGGCCGCCCGAGGGCGTGGTGATGACGCTCTTGACTTCCTGGATGCTGCTGTATTGGCGGTGTTTGCCATCAGGCATCAGGTCGATGTAGTGCACCGCTTCGTCTTTGGCGGCATAGGGCATGTCGCCGACCTCGATGCGGCGCAGGTATTTGACCCAGCTGACGCCTTGCACGCCGGGCACCACCAGGCGCAGCGGGTAGCCGTTCTCAGGGCGCAGCATTTCGCCGTTCTGGCCGTAGGCCACCAGCACTTCGCCCGACTCGACCATCTCCATCGGGATCGTGCGTGTCATGCTGGAGCCGTCGGCCCCTTCGGCCAGCACATAGCGGCCGCGTTTGTAGTCTGCGCCCGCCATGTCCAGCAGCAGCTTCAGCGGCACGCCGGTGAACTCGCTGCAACTGATCATGCCGTGGCTGTACTGGCAGGTGGGCACCGCCACGTTGCCCCACTCCATGCCGGTGTTGGCGCCGCACTCGATGAAGTGAAAGCGACTCACCGAGGGCAGCCGCATCAGCTCGTCCATCGTCAACACCATCGGTTTTTTCATCAGCCGCGCATCGGAGCCGTTGAGCATCAAGCGGTGCTTGCTGGGGTCGATGTCCCACCAGCCCTGGTGGTGGCGCTCGAAGTGCAGACCACTGGGGGTGACGATGCCGAAGAGACTTTGCAGCGGCGCAAAGGAAACCGACGACTGGATGGTCTGCGTCAGGCCTGGGCTCTGCCGGCGCTGCACATTGGCCTCGAACTGGCTGGGCTTGCCGTAGCCATCGGTGACCACGCCCTGGCCCAGGCCGGTGGTATGGGCGGGCAGATTCAGGATGTTGGGGTCACCGCCTTCGGTCGGCACCGGGTTGGATTGCGCCAAAGCCGAAGGCGCCGCCACCATGGCAGCTGTGCCCGCTGCTGCCGCTACTGCGCCAGCGTAGGCACTGCGGATGAAATCACGACGCCCGGCGCGCGCTTGCTGGTGCACGGTGCGGACATCCCGTCGGTCCAGGAAGTTCTCTGGCGCTTTGAGCAGCCTGCCCGGGGCGGCGGTGGGATCTGTCACAGGGCTCCTTGCGGCGGATGTTCGTTGTGATCCATCGCGATGCACCCTTGCCCAAGCTGGGGAAACCACTTGGCGGCGGTCAACGCATCGGTGAATCAAGATATAAGCGTTAACTAATATAACGCCATTTGCGGGTCCCGCCCTTAGGGTAAACCAGAGCTAACTGGCCTGCTGCGCTGCAGAACAGCAGCGGTGAATGCGCGTTTTTCAGCGCTTGCCATTGGCGCACCGGGCTCAAGATGCCGAGATCTCAAGACAATCACCCATCACTGCGCTGAACATGAACCGCAAACTTCACATCGGTGGCCGCGAGCCCAAAGCGGGCTGGGAGATCCTCAACGTCTTGCCCGGGCCGCAGGTCGATCACCTGGGGGATGCAGTGGACCTCAGTCGCTTCGCCGACGACAGCTTCGCTGCGATTTACGCCAGCCATGTGCTGGAGCACTTCGACTACAAGGACAAGCTGGTGACGGCGCTGCGCGAATGGCAACGCGTGCTGGCCCCGGGTGGGGTGCTGCATCTGTCAGTGCCTGACCTCGACACCTTGGCGCACTTGTTCTTGCAGCGCGACAAGCTCGATGTCAACCAACGCTTTCACATCATGCGCATGATCTTTGGCGGCCACATGGACACGCACGACTACCACCTGGTGGGTCTGAATCAGGAATTCCTGGCTGGCTACGTGCTGTCCGCCGGCTTTGACCGCGCCGAGCGCGTGGCTCGGCATGGCCTGTTCAGCGACACCAGCGACATGATTTTTGCCGGCCAGCCGATCAGCTTGAACATCAATGCCTTCAAGCCCTTGCGATCGGCGGCGGCGGCGGCGGCCGGACTTTCAGCGGGCCGTCAGGCGCAAAGCAGCGTTCCAGGGAATCCAGCCACCCGTCAGTGAAGAGGCCACGGTGCCGACGCCGTCGAAAGCCGCCGCCCCCACGCCCTGGTCGATCAGCACACCTGGCGCATTGGCCGCCAGCACCTGGCCGCGTGCGCTCACCGATTCGACGTACAGGTTGCGGTCTTCGCTGCCCACCGTCAGATCGTTGGTGAAGACGACGTCGATGCGGTCACCTGCCGACACCTCTGGGCTGCTGAAAACCAGATCCTGGACGACCGTGGAAGAGACCAGCCTGGAGCCGATCAACTGGCCGTTGAGATAGAGCTCGATCTGCGCCCCGACGCCTGCGGCCAAAGTGGCACGGCCGCGCACGCTGATGCTGGACGCACTGCCGGTGGCAGGTGCACGCAGACGCAGAGCCGAGTTCCACGGCATCCAACCGCCGGTGTTGGCTGCGGGCAAGGTGTCGATGTCGTCAAAGGCGCCTGCACCTGTGCCTTGATCCAGCCACACGCCCGGTGCGCTTGCCAGAACCGTGGCGCTGCCGTTGATCTGCATCGACTGCACCGCCAGGTTGCGGTCCTCGCTGCCGATGGTCTGGTCGTTCTTGAAGACCACGTCGATCATCGCGTCTTTGACCAGGGTGGCCACGTTGAACAACAAGTCGACCCAAGTGGTGGCGTCCAGCTGCCCGCTGCCCACCACGCTGCCGTTGACGCGCACGTCAAACAGCGCACCGACCCGCTGCGCCAACGTAGCCAGTGCGCGCACCACCAGATTGGAAGTCGGCGCAGGGGCACCCACCTCTTCACCGCCCAATTGACGGACGTAAGCCACCACCTGACCCAGCTCGGCACTGCTCAGGCTCAGCCGGGGATGCGCCTGCACCGCAGCCTCTACCGTGGCTGCCGCGCCGTTGTGCAGATAAGGCGCGCTGGCCCAGGTGTCGCGCAGCGTGGGGGCGTCGATGCCGTTCAGTATCTGGCCCAGGCGCTGGCCGCTGGCTGCGTTGGTGGTACCGATGTTGTGCAGCAACTGCTTTTCGCTGTCGCTGAAAGTGCTGCCGATGTGGCAACTGGCGCACTGTTGGGCAAATACCGTTCTGCCGCTCAGCGCCTGCGCTGTCATGGCGCCGTTGCTCTGCCGCTCGGGGCTGGCATCAAACCGGTCCAGCGAGGACACGTAGGCGGCCAAAGCATCCAGGTCGGCGCTGATGCCGGCCTTGCGGTCGCCCAAGGGCTGATTGCGCGTGCCGGTGTTGAACTGGCTGTTGCTCATCAGGCCCAGGCCGCCTGTCAGGCTGCGGATCTGGGCTTCGAAGTCTTGTACTTCGTCGAAGTTCGCACTCCAGTGCAAGCGGCCATGGCCGCTGCTTGCGCCGCCCCGGCCACGCAGGTTGATGGTGTTGCGCAGGCCTTCGCCCAAGCCCGTCAAGTCCCAGACCCGGCCGTCCTGGCCACCATCGTTGTGGCAACTGGCGCAGCTCATGTAGCTGTCGCGGGCCAGCCGCACGTCACGCGCATCGTAGAAAAGCTGCTTGCCTTTGACGACCTGGGCACTCAGCCGCTCGGTCACCAGCGTGCCCACCGTGGTGCCAGGCGTCAGCATGAAGCTGCCGCGGCTGAGCAGCGGGCTCAGGTCCACCACCTGCACGTTGCGCGACATGAAGTTGTGGATGTACAGCCGGGCGTTGTCGCCAGACACCAGCAGCCCTTGCGGTGCCAGACCGGCCTCGATCCTGAACAGCTCCAGGCCACGTGCTGCGTCCACCACCGCCACCTGGCGCGAGGTTTCCAGGGCCACGAAGAGGTAAGAGCCGGTGGGGTCAAAAGCCGCTGCACTGGCCAGGCTGGCGTTGTCGTGGTCGACCCTGGCAGCCAGCACTTCCTCAGGCGTCGCCGCCGCCAGGTTGATGCGTGAGCTGATCGCACGCACGGTGTTCTGGAAGTCCAGGTTGACGCCATTGCGCAGCAAGCCGCGTTTGATGTTGTCCTGCTTGGACGGCACCCAGGCGCTGCTGCCGTCGGGTGAAATCACTGCCGGCCCCAGGTAGTTGGGGATGCCGCTGCCTTGGATCTCGGTGTCGGTGAGGTCGCTGTGGCGCAGCACCACGGTGTGCAGCAGGCTCAGGCTGCCGGTGTTGAAGACCCGCACCTCGCCACCCACGTTGCCGCTGGTGTTGACGTTGGCGCTGCCCTCACCCGGCAACGGCACGGTGATGAAGCGCGAGACCAGCAGACGCGCAGAGTCAGCGCTGACCGAGAGTTGCCGCGGCGTCGGCCCGGCAGCCAAGCTGCCGAGTTGCGCCCCAGTGACTGGGTTGAGTTTGAGCACCTGGCCCAGCGCTTCCAGTGCCACAAAAGCGGCAGCGCCATTGGGCTCGAAGACCAGGCCGTGAGGCGACGATGCTCTGGGCAGCACTGTCGTGCGCACCACTTGCAGCGTGCTCGGGTCGATGACCGAGATGTTGGCCGTTTCGCGGTTGACGACCCAGATCTGCCCATTGGGTGCCAGCGCGACACTGCGCGGTGAGGTGCCGACCGTGATTTCTGCGATGCGGCTGTTGTTGCCGGTGTCGATGACGCTGACCGAGTCGTTGTCCGGGTTCACCACCCACAGCCGGGCGGCCCCGGCGGGCCGGG
>Ga0105049_10004645_pt1 | contig 16109 bp, 16 predicted proteins | sample MAT06_FD_78087 | JGI IMG/M metagenome (GOLD analysis project Ga0105049, IMG submission 78087) | Freshwater microbial communities from Lake Fryxell liftoff mats and glacier meltwater in Antarctica - MAT-06 | ecosystem: Environmental > Aquatic > Freshwater > Ice > Liftoff microbial mat | place... | reverse complement strand
ACCGCAACGCTTCCCGGGCCAATCGTTTCAAGGACAGCTTCGATCCGAAGAACGTCGATTGGAAGCGATTCCTCGGCAACGCCAAGGACCAGCCGTTCGACGCTTACCGCATGAGGCAGTGGCGCTGGTTCTGGGACTTCGGCGGCGGCATCTTCACGGATCTCATGGTCCACTGGCTCGACGTGGTTCACTGGTTCCTTGACCTGGACCACCCGGCCAGCGCGTCCAGCATCGGCGACTCGTTCAGCACCAAGGGCGTGTGGGAAACCCCCGACACCGTTCAGACGCTGCTTCGCTATCCGGACAAGAACGTGCAGGTGTACTTCGAGGGCACCTTCAGCAACAACCGCAATGGCTCGATGGTGGAATTCATGGGCTCGGAAGGGACGCTTTATGTCGACCGTGGGCGGTACGAAGTGATCCCCGATCGCGGCAAGACGTTGAAGCCCAGTGCGATGATCCTGGGCACCGGTGAGCGCGGCCTGGATTTTTACGACAAGCCCGATGGCGAACTGCTCCACCTCGCGAACTGGATCGAGTGCGTCCGGACTCGCAAGCGGCCGGTGGCCCCCGCGGAGGTTGGAGTCAGCGCCGCGGGCGCGGCCCATCTCGCGAACGAGTCCTTGCGAACCGGACAGGTCGCCGTGTGGAAGTGAACGGAAAACTCCCCTGGAGGCCTCTCATGCGATTCTTGCTCACACTGGTTCCGATGCTCACTTTCGCGGGTCTCACCGAAGCTCAGATCCCGAAGACTCCGCCGAAGCTCACGGACGCGAAGATTCGCACCGCGGACAAGCTGGGTCACGGATTCTTCAACCGCCCGCCCTGGATTGAAGTGACCACCCAGAAAGCGGACGAGTTCCTCACGTCGCTGGGCTATCTCCAGGGGCCGCCGACACTGAAACTGCCCGAGGGTGCAGGCTCGTTGCAGAAGTCCGATGCGAAGGAAAACGCGGCCCCAACGGGGAAGCCCTGAACCGCATGGCATGGTTTGGCCATCAAGGGTTCGCGAACGAATGACATCGACAGAATGGGCGAATCAGGCTCCACCGGAGAGAATGGCCGGTGAGGGGCCAGGCGCTGCGAAATGAAAGCGTCCTGGATAAAATGTCGCGATCGCCGGTTGGGGAGAATGATCATGCCGGAACCGACCCTGGAAAGCTTGGCACGCCGGCTCGAAGAAGTCGAACGCCTCCTGGATGAGCGGCCAGCGTCCGTGTTGACGGCAACCAAAGATTGGCGGAGCGTCGTGGGCATCTCGGAACGCACGGAGTTTCCTCGCGTCATGCAAGCCGAGATGGATGCGATACGTGATGCGGATCGCCGTTTGGCGGAATCGGAAAATGGCCCCAGATCATAATGGACACCGACCATCTCACGACTTGCCCGATGTCCGTCACGCTCGTAGCATCGCTCCACTTCGAAAACTCCCGCCGGGACCGCTATGTTCTCCCCTACGACAGCGTCGTCTATTCCCATCGCTGGCTGGCGTTGGAGCATCGTTTGGATGATGTTTCTGGCCACCATGATCAACTACATGGACCGGAACACGCTCTCCACCACCCAGCAGTTCATCCTCAGTGAGTTCGTGCCGTCATCCAGCGTCGACGCGAGTGCGCCGGATGCGAAGGCCCAACTGGAGAGCATGCGGACTCGGGTTTACGGGAACGTGCTGGTGGCGTTTGGCATCTCCTTCGCCTTCTTCCAGATCGTGGCAGGGTACCTCGTCGACCGCTTCAGCCTGCGAAAAGTCTACTTGATGGCGATCATCATCTGGTCGGCGGCCGGGGTTCTCACGGGCTTCATTCCGGCGGGGGCGATCGAGATGCTCATCCTGTGCCGAATTATGCTGGGCATCGGTGAGGCGTTCAACTGGCCGTGTGCTGTCGGTTGCGTCCGCCGGGTCATTCCGCGCGAGAGCCGGGGGTTGGCGAACGGCATCTTCCATAGTGGCGGGTCGATTGGCGCCGTCGCCACGCCGCTGCTCGTGCTGCTCCTCGTGAACACCACCACCGGCGAGGGCTGGCGAACGCTCTTTATCGTTGTCGGTGCCGTCGGCTTCCTTTGGGCCGTTGGGTGGATGTTCATCACTCGTGGCGAAAGAGCGATCGTAATCGACTCGACACCGCAACCCGATCCGGGCTTCGAAACGCAGGGGCCGACGCCTTCGTTCTTCTCGGTCCTGTGGCTGCCGAAGTTCTGGATCTGCCTCACCACAGGCGTCTGCGTGAATCTCTGTTGGCACTTCTATGGGCAGTGGTTCCCTCGCTATCTCTCGCAGGAAATCGAGGCGAGCGGCAGGGGTCAGCAATGGATCATCGCCGGCTTCTTCATCGCTGCGGACCTTGGCAGCATGACCTGCGGCTGGCTGACGCGGCGCTTCGCCCGTGCCGGCAAGTCGGTCGAACGTTCTCGTCAGTGGGTGATGACTCTCGTGGCGATCTCGGTCCTGTCCGCGACGGCGACCGCCGTGAGCCTGCCGATGGAGATGTTGTGGGCAAAGTATCTCGCATTCTTTTTCGTCGGAGCCTCGGCGATCGGTGGCTTCACGATCTTCTTTTCGCTCGCGCAGGACATCGTGCCAAGGCACACGGCTCAGATCCTGGGCGTGTGCGGTTTCGCGTCCTGGATGGTGATCTCCGGCGCCGCGGATGTCGCCGGCAGTTACGCGAAGAAGGGCGTCTACGGAGAACTGTTCCTGGCCGTGAGTGCCTTCCCGATGTTGGCGGCACTCGTGGGATGGTGCTGGCCTTCCCCGGTCCAACGCGAGTCTCCGGCGACGCCGAAGGCCGTGGTCTGAAAAGAACCATGACGAGAACGACTATCGGTTCACGGGTGCGTAAACCACCCGGAAGCCGACGTCATTTAGCTTGCCCACCGGGTTCTCCGCTCGGCGAGCGGCTGAGCGGCAGGCGATTGCGGGTTCCTTCCACGAGCCGCCACGGATGACGCGCTTGCCGCCGCTCACCGGGCCCTGGGGGTTCTCCATCGAGCCCGTCGTCTCGTATTCCCGGCTATACCAGTCGCTGACCCACTCGCCGACGTTGCCGTGCATGTCGTAAAGGCCCCAGGCGTTGGCCCGCTCTTTCCGCCTCGCGACCAGATCAGGCAGCGTCGGCATCTTCAACTCGGCGTTCTCGTCGAGAGTGGCGAGCAGATCGATGTCATCAGGCCCTTTTGTGAACTGAGCCTGAAGCGGAAAGTGAAGCCTCTCTCCGAACGCGAAGTGTGTTCGCGATCCCGCCCGGCAGGCGTATTCCCACTCCGCTTCCGTCGGCAGGCGGTAAGCCCAGCCCTCGCGAATCATGAACTTCTTCGACTTCGTCATTCGCTTGCAGAACTCGACCGCGTCGTCCCAGGCGACCTTTTCCACCGGCGATTCCGCCCGCCCTGATACCGTGGGGCTGGTGCCCATCACCTCGACATACTGCGACTGCGTCACCTCGGTCGTGGCGATGTAAAACTTCTCCCGCAGCGTGATCTCGCGCACGGGGCCTTCGTCCGGTAGGCGGCCCGGCTCGTTCTCGGCCGAGCCCATGGCAAAGGTGCCGCCATCGAGCAGGACGAACTTCATGCCGAGGTCGTTGGTGAACTCACGACGAAGCGGCGGAGGCGGTTCGGGACGCAGGACGCGGAAGACAGCAAAGCCCGCAATGCCAGCGAGGATCAACCCCCCGAACAGAAAGAGCAGGGGAGTGACCAGAGACTTCCTCGACTCCGCTCGCTGACGAATGGGGTCGTCGTCCGGATCTGTGGTGAGCTTGAAAATCTGGCTGCTCGGCTCGGGATCGACCGCGGGCATCGGCGACGCCGAAGTCGTGAAGGGGTTTTCGGCATACGCCTGCACCGCTTGGGGAAAAGCGTACGCCTCCAAAGGCTGAACAGCGATCGGTTGAGCCGCCGGATACTGCGGCGGCATCTGCGGCGCGGGCTGCGGGACGTAAGCCCCTGACGTTCCCGGGGAGTGCGGCAGGCCGTAAGGCAGCAGGGAGTGGGCCATGTCCGCCGGAGTCTGGGGGCGATCCTCCGGTCGCTTGGCCAGATACCACTGGATCAGCGCCGCCAGGTGCGGCGGCACTTCCCGGCGAAGCCAACGCACATCAGGCGGTGGTTCACTGCAATGCTTCACCAGCTTTTCTTGAGGGGACTTCGCCTCGAAGGGCGGCTTCCCTGTCAACAGGTAATACAGTGTGCCGCCCAGCGCATAGATGTCCGCGCGAATGTCCACACCGCTCGGGTTGCGAGCCTGCTCGGGAGCGAGGAAGTCCGGCGTGCCCAGCACGAACCCTTCCCGAGTGATCCGATTCATCTCGGGCGTCAGCACCGGCTCGCCCAGCAAGGCCAGACCGAAGTCGAGGATCTTGACCTGCCGGCCATCGCGGGTGACGAGCAGATTACTCGGCTTGATGTCACGATGCACGAGCCCCATCTCGAACGCATGCTGCAATCCCTGGGCCGCCTGGCGAACGTACTCGCACGCTTCGTTCATCGGCAGGGGGCCCCGTGCTTTCACGATCTGCGCGAGGTCGGTGCCGTCGATGAATTCCATCACGTAGAAGTGCGTGTCGCCGACTTGATCCGCGTCGTACGCCAACACCACGTGGGGATGGGACATCTGAGCGACAGCCTGGATCTCGGAACGAAAGCGAGCTTCCGCCGCGGGGTTCGTCAACTTCTCTTTGCGAATGATCTTGAGTGCGACATCCCGCCCGAGTCGGAGGTGATGAGCCTTGAACACCTTGCCCATGCCCCCCTCGCCGAGCAGGTCCAGCAGGGCATAAGGCCCCAGGACCAGTGACTGGCCGCGCCCCTTGAAGATCTCCTTGATTTGATACTGTGTGAGCCAGCGTCGACGGAAAACTTCCTTGGCGACTCCCTGCACATCCGCCTGCGACTCCGTGGCCCAGCGGCCGAGCTCGGTGTACTGCTCGTATTCGAGCAAACCGCTCCGCTGGATCGCACGAAGAAACGAGGCTGTCGGATCGGACGCACTCATCAAGGGATCTCGAACGTGATCTCGGATTCAATAGGGAACGTACTGGACCGTATCGAGAAACTCATCCGGTTCGCTTGCGTGAGCGGCCATCGCAAGAGCGAAAAACGATCGAAGGAATAGCCGTTTCGGGTCGGACGCAGAAAACCCCCAAGCAGTGTTTGCCCGCCGCGAGATGCTCCCACAGGTGGGCCGGCATCGTGGAATCATCCAGAGTCACGATTGCTCGCCCAGCTTGCTCAGCCCACGCGATGATTGCATCATCTGGCGTACCTTTCGGCAGGACATTTCCATCGCCAACGGCCACCACATCAAGAAACTCGTGTGGCTTCTCCCGATTCCGGATCTCCACCGCTCTCAAGACATGTTCTGGCATGCACTCGTCGAAGACGAAGCGAATCATCCGGTCACTCCTTCAACATCGAGTTGATGGCCTGAGGCACGCTGTCGGTCAAGAACCGCTTTGTATTCCGTCATATTCGTCAACCTCTTTCCGGTTCGCATGGTAGAAATCGAAGACTTGCTTGATCTCGTGAAGCGACAGCGTCGGATAGTAGAACACCATCGCATGGGGGCCGATCCCGTGCTGGTTGTACGCTGAGATGATGTGGTACAGCGTGATCCGGTGTCCCTTCACGCGGATCTCGCCGTCCTGTTCGTGCAGAATGTCTGGTAGCTTCACGGCATCGCCTCGTGAGAGTTCCTTTACTTTAACAGATCGATCGCTTGTGAACCATTCCGGCTCGCATTTGCTACGCTGAGAATGCCGCCCCGCGCGGGCGTATCGGGCGGCTCATTCGTGTTCGCGGGGCCGCAGTCATGCCGAGCTACATCATTAATGGTGAACGCCGATCGTTTCCCGCACCGCTCACGGTGGGCGAGCTTGTTCGCGTGCTCGGGAAGGATCCGAAGGCTCTCGCCGTCGAGGTGAATCGCGATGTGGTGCCACGGGCGGAGCACGAATTGCGATGGCTTCTCGAAGGGGATGAAGTCGAGATCGTGACTCTGGTCGGCGGCGGATGACCCTGCTGCTATGATGATCTCTCCCAGCAGGAGGTTCATCATGGAATCCGATCACGGCCCTCTCTCGGCTTTTCTTCCTCGACCTGTGCCGAAACCTCTCGAGGAGGAACCCTTACGGATCGGGAAGTTCCACTTCAAATCTCGGCTCTTCACCGGCACCGGGAAGTACTCCTCGCACTCCCTCATGCAGCAGTGCATGGCCGCGAGCGGTTGCGAGGTGACGACCGTTGCCGTCCGCCGTGAAAGGCTGATCGACAAGGATGGGAAGAGCCTGCTTGATTTCCTGGACCTTAAAACACTCACGATCCTGCCGAACACCGCGGGGTGCTTCTCCGCGGAGGACGCAATTCGGCACGCACGCCTGGCCCGTGAGCTTCTGAAAAACCTTGAGAACCCCGGGGCGGACTGGGTGAAGCTGGAATGCCTGGCGGACAAGCGAACGCTGCTGCCGGACCCTGTGGACACGTTGAAGGCGACCGAGCACTTGGTGAAGGAAGGCTTCACGGTGCTGGTTTACACGTCCGACGATCCGGTGCTGGCCAAGCGTCTCAAGGACGCCGGTGCCGCCAGTGTGATGCCCGCGGGCAGCCCGATCGGCAGTGGGCAGGGCATCCTCAACCCCAACAACATTCGCATCTGCCTGGAGTATTTGAAGGAGAACGATCCGGATTATCCCGTGATCGTGGATGCGGGCGTGGGCACCGCGAGCGATGTCGCCTTCGCCATGGAACTGGGCTGCGATGGCGTGCTCCTGAACACGGCGATCGCCAGCGCGAAGGACCCGCTCAAGATGGCTTATGCCATGCGTTATGCCTGCGAAGCCGGGCGACTGGCATCGAAGGCAGGCCGGATCCCAAAGAAACTCTACGCCAATGCCAGCAGTCCCACGGAGGGGATGATCACCAGCACGAAGTGATGCGGTCAGGCTAACCCGAAGCGTCAGCGCCGGGGTGGCATGAGAAGTGACCTGGCGAACCCGAAGCGTAAGCGCCGGGGTGGCCCGCCCGGTGACTGTCGCGTCCGGAATCCAGGCGAACCCGAAGCGTCAGCGGCGTACGCCAAACTGACCGGATCAAAGGATAACGAGAACCGGATTCTCACTCCGGGTAGAGCGCTTTGCCGCAGTTGGAACAGGTCATGTAATGGCCGCCCTGAAGTTCGATCTCTTTCTGGGCCGTGAGCGTGGATCGGCACGACAGGCAGACCTTGTTGCGAACCCCCGCGAGGCCTTCTGGGCCGTGAGACTTGATCAAGCTGGCATAGGTGGCCTTCACGTTCGCGGGAAGCGATGCGTCCGCTTTCTCCAGGGCCTCGTTCGCGGCCTTCAGTTCACTCTGCAAGCGGGCGAGGCGTTCTTTCCCCTCGGCCTGTTGATTCGCGAATTCGGCCTGGGCGTCCTTCCATCGCTGTTCCACGTTGGGTAGGTCTTTCGTTCGCTCCTCGTTCTCGTTGAGCGTCACCAGGATCGCGTCTTCCAGGGTGCTCTTCTTCGCGTTGGCCTGGGCGATCTCGGAGCGAGTCGCTTCCATCTCGCGCATCGTCGTGACTTCGAGGGAACGGCCCTGTAGCTTATCGAGTTGAGTCTCCAACTGCTTCAGCGTGCCCTCGTCGGCCTTCTGCTTCAGCTTCAGTTGCGTGATGGTGTCGTGTGCGGCCTTGTGGAGTTGCTGCTGCTTTTCGAGAGCCGTCTGCTGAATTTTCTGGACCCGCGGCCCCAGGTCGATTTCGGATTGCAGATCGCGGCGAAGACGGCGAAGGCGGTGACATTCGCGAAAGATCGACGTGATCGGTGTGGACATGCGTGACTCCGGGAGCGGTGCGATGGACCACTATTCTAGTTGAAGCGCATGAGAAAAGCCCACCCGTTGGAACGGATGGGCTTCGAGAGATTCCGGGATGGCCTCTTTTACCCTCGTCGCAGCACGCCGTCCAGGAAGCCTTCCAGCTGCCGACTGCGGACCGGATGTTGAAGCTTGCGGACGGCTTTCGCTTCGATCTGGCGGACTCGTTCACGAGTCACCTTGAAGATTCGGCCGACCTCTTCAAGCGTGTAAGTGTACCCATCCCCCAGGCCGTACCGAAGCTTGATGATCTCGCGTTCGCGATAGGTCAGCGTCTTGAGCACGCCTTCGATCTTGTCCTTGAGCATTTCGTTGGTGGCGGCACTCACCGGCGAATCGACCGAGTGATCCTCGATGAAGTCCCCGAAGTAGCTGTCTTCACTTTCACCGACGGGGCGGTCAAGGCTGATCGGCTGCCGGCTGATCTTGAGGACACGCTTGCACTCCTCGTACGTAATGCCCGCGGCCTTGGCCGTTTCCTCGATCGTCGGTTCGCGGCCCATGTCCTGGAGCAGCTTCTTCGACACGTTGCGAAGCTTCGACATCGTCTCGATCATGTGCACCGGGATGCGGATCGTGCGAGCCTGGTCCGCAATCGCTCGCGTGATCGCCTGGCGGATCCACCATGTGGCGTAGGTGCTGAACTTGAAGCCCCGGCGATACTCGTATTTGTCCACCGCACGCATCAGGCCGGTGTTGCCTTCCTGGATGAGGTCCAGGAACGAGAGGCCGCGGTTGCGGTACTTCTTCGCGATGCTGACCACGAGGCGAAGGTTGCCCCCGGAGAGTTCACGCTTGGCCTGTTCGTACTCGCCGAAGCGCTGCTTCATGATCTCGACGCGACGGCGAAGGCCCGAGGGCTCTTCGAGCGTGATCAGCATCAGGTCCTGAAGTTCCTTCTCCAGGTTGGCCCGTTCTTCCTTGGCGGTGCGGTCGCCGCGAAGGCCGAAGATGTTCGACTCGAGTTCGTTCATCCGGTCGCTGATCTGCTCCAGCTTCTTCATCAGCGGCTGAACCTTCTGCGTGCGGATCGAGAGTTCCTCGACCAGCGTCACTGTCTTGCGGCGGCGAAGACGCAGGCGTTCCCGAAGGATCTCGCGGTCCGCTTCCTCCGTCTGATCGTCCATGAGCCGATTGAAGTCCTCGACGTTCATTTCCATCAGGGGCTCGAGCGTCCGCAGGTTGTGCGGCATTCGCGCCAGGATCTGGTCCTTCTCGAGTTCTTCCGTCTGGCTCACCTTGATGGTGCGGTCAAACGGCAGATCACCGCCCATCACGCGCTTGAGGGTGTCGACCACCTGACGCAGAGCATAATCGCATTCAAGAACCTTGCGGCGGAAGCGGCGGCGGGTGACTTCGATCTTCTTCGCCAGCGAGATTTCCTGGTTGCGAGCCAGCAGCGGGATCTCGCCCATCTGCGTAAGGTACATGCGAACGGGGTCGTCGATGTGTCGGCCATCGCCATCGGAGTCCTCGTAGGAAGGGGCCTCCGCTTCGCTGACGAGCACTTCCTCGGCAACATTCGCAACGGCGTCGTCCACCTCCTCGCCATCGGCTTCGTCGATGACGCTGATGCCTTCCTTCTCAAGAAGTTCAAGGACATCCTGAAGGCGGTCCGAGTCCGAGACGCCTTCCGGCAAGGCCTGGTTGACCTCGTCGTACGTCAGCGACCCGCTCGCTTTGCCGCGCTCGATGAGGGTCTTCAAGGTTTCGTCGTTCTTCCAGTCCATCGAGCTCTCCCTCACGGGTTTCGTGGCGGTCAGCCGCGAGGCAAAGCCTTCCAAGTCAAGCTCGGTGTGTTACCACCTCGCCAAGCTTTGAAGACTGCGCCTCGAGGCTACAATCTAAACCTTCGCCGGTCGGCCGGCCTTCTGCATCCGTCGCAACAGATCCATCGCGGCGTCGCCGTCTCCCGCGGTGGCCAGTTGTTCCTTCATCGCTCGCTGCTCATCGTCGAGCTGCAGCCGGGCGAATCCCTTCACGATCCGCCCGAGCCACTCCTCGCGATCCTGCATGAACTGGCCGACATCCTGCAAACGCAGGGCGACGTCCGCGAGATCGGGGCGATCGCGAAGGCACTCTCGCACGGCATCGACGTCGGCCACCTGGCCTGCGGAGTCAAGAGCGTACATCTCTTTCAGGATCCGACGCAAGCCGGTGTGGGAAATCTGCTCGATGTCCACCACCTTCGCCGCGCTGGAAACCAGCGTCGGCTCGGCGAGCAGCAATTCCACCAGTTGCCGTTCCATCGTGGCCGCCTGGCCGGCTCGCGGCTTCTGCGTCGGCTCGCCACGGGCCTCTTCAGGTGGTTCATCCGGGTCGTAGCCGCTCTCGTTCGCGGCGTTGCGGGCCGCCTGTTTGCGTTCTTGCTCTTGCTGCTCCTTGCGAAGCTCACCCAACCGGGCCCATACGGTTTCCTGGCGAAGCCCAAGCCGATGAGCCAGTCGGGTCACCGTCAGTTCCACCTTCACCTGGAAAGCCGTGCTGCGAGCCATAGGAGCCAGGGCGATTCGGCTCAGGATCTTGTCGACGATTCGGCGAGTCGCCTCGACGCTCGGATTCGGGTTCTCCGCGAAAAGCCGATCGAGCGAGAAGTCGAGCGCGTCCACCGCGGTTGCCAGGGCCCTGGTGAAGATCTCGACGCCACCCGGGCTCACAAGCAAGTCACAAGGATCGAGCCCCGGGGGGAGGGTCGCAATCGCTACTTCAATTTCGTTGTAAGGAAGGAATTGTTCAAGGCCTTTATCGCTGGCAATCTGGCCGGCTTTATCAGCGTCGTAAACCAGAACCACCTTGTGCACGTATCGGCAGACCTGCCGGACGTGTCGAGCGTTGAGGGCCGTGCCCATTGCGGCCACGACCTGGGGCACGCCGCACTGGTGGGCCATCATCACGTCGGTGTAGCCTTCCACCAGCGCGAGATACCCTGCGTTGGCGGCGGCCTGGCGGGCGTGATCGAGGCCGTAAAGCACGTCGCTCTTCGAGAACAGAGGCGTCTCGGCGGAGTTGTAATACTTCGGCGCCCGAGGCAGCAACGGCGACTCGGGGAGAATCCGGCCGCCGAACCCGATGGGGCGACGCTGCACGTCCCGGATCGGGAACATCACGCGGTCGCGGAAGCGGTCGTAGAAGCCGCGGCCCTCCGCACGCGGAGCGACGAGGCCGACTTCCTGCAACAGTTCCAGCGGCACCCCTTCGGCCGTCGCCAGGTGGGTCAGCCAGTCCCCTTCAAGCGGCGCAAAGCCGAGGCCGAAGTCGCGAACGGTCTTGCCAGAGAGTTTCCGCGCGCCGAGATACCGCCGGGCCGACTCCGCGGCAGGGCTTTCGAGCAGGCATTCCTGATACTTCTGCTCCGCCCAGCGAACGACATCGAGCAGCCGTGAACGGGCCTGGTCCTGCGGCGTCGTCACTTCGTCGAGCGAGATTCCCGCCTTGGCTGCGAGAAGGTTGCGGGCTTCCTTGAAGCCGACCTTCTCCATGTGCTGGACGAACGTGAACACGTCGCCATGGGCCGAGCAGGACCAGCAGCGATAACGCTGGCGGCGGGGATCGATGTCGAGGGAAGGGCGGGAGTCGTTGTGAAAGGGGCAAAGAGCTTTGAAGGTGGGGCCGGCCGGTTTTAGCGACAGGTACGCGCCGACGACAGCGACGATATCGCTGGCGGCTTTGATCTGTCGGGTCTGCTCCACCGGGTCCAGCGGCACAGGCGTACCCTTGCAGCCAAAGGATTCCAGTTCCCGGCCGGAAGGTCGGCCGTCCGGCGTGAGCCGGTGAAGAGGGCACTGGGGGATCGCTCGGCGTCGGTTGGGGGCTCAGCAAACGGCCTTGGCGGTGGTCGAAAAATCCCGGAACTTCCCCGTCGGCTTGGTGGAGCAAGGCAAACGCAAGCGAGTGGCCGGTCGAAACGGGCCGTGTGCGGTGCCTGCAATAAGCGGGGGTGGGAATCCTCGGACAGTGCCGCGGCTCTCCTCCAGAGCCTTAAGGTCGGTGCATCAATCCGTTGATGCTCGGTGAATTATAACAGACAAGGAACAACCGTCAAGTTAGGCGCCGGGCGACTCCTGCGATCGCGACGCTCGGAACCACAAGTCTCTTCGCGCGGCCGGGGAGATGGGATAGGCTGTGTAAAGGGCAAAATCGGCCCAGGCAGTACGCTCGGTAAAGGCGGAGAACGCGAATGCAGATCGAGCGAATCACTCTGAATCCGACCGTGATGGGCGGCAAGCCTTGCATCCGAGGACTTCGCGTCACGGTCGGGACCATTCTGGGAATGCTCGCCAGCGGAAAGCCACGAGAGCGAATTCTGCAAGCGTATCCCTACCTGGAGTCTGAAGATCTGGAAGCAGTCCTCGCTTGCGCCGCCTGGCGACTCGAAGAGCGGGAAGAGCCGTTGGTTGTCGGATGAGCTTGAAACTCGTGATCGACATGAACCTATCTGTGGAGTGGGTCGATGTATTGGCCCGCCATGGCTGGGTCGCCGATCATTGGTCCACACGGGGTGATCCGGGAGCCAAGGATGCGGAAATCATGGAATGGGCTCAGGCGAACGATCATGCTGTATTCACACACGATCTGGATTTCGGAACGATCCTGGCGTTCACCCACACCAGCGGCCCCAGCGTACTTCAAGTCCGATGCCAAAGTCCATTGCCGGAAGATGTTGGTTCTCACGCAATCGCCGCTCTCCAGCCGCATGAGGCCGCCCAAAATTGCGGGGTCGCTTGTAGTTGTCGATGTCAAGAAGTCCAGGGTACGGATTTTACCTCTCTGAGGATGAACTCGACTCCTGGCACGGCAGGTCTGTACGGCACGCCCGGAACCTGCTCTAATTTGCTCAGGTGAGTCGCGCCGGCTCGCCTCGAGGCGGCGCGGCGGATACCCGGGGATCGACACCATGGCTCTCTTTGCGACGGCTTCACCGTTGCTTCGACCGGATATCCTGATCGCAGCGGGGCTCCTGGCTGTCCTGCTCATCGCGGGGGCGGCAGTGATCCTCGTGGCGGAGCGATGGAAGCGGAAAGCCATCGCCTCCGAGACCAAAGCCCAGGCGGCAGACGATCTGGCCGAGTTCCGCACCATGTTCGACCAAGGAGAACTCACCGAGGAGGAATACGACAAGATCAGGCAACGAACTGCCCAGCGGATGAAGGAAGAGCTGCGTATTGCCCCTACACCGCCGCCCCCCCCTTCTACGGGACCGGTACCGCCGCCGTCACTTAACTGATCACTCTGACCGCTCTGGTGCGTAGAATCGGCAGGGCTGGGCACTCGGGTGACGCGGAGTGCGCGAGTTCTTCATAAGAGGTGTTTGGCCGACACTCGGCACCGTTATAGTTACCCTCAAGACTGACTGCCACGCACGGCGAGCCAGTCGCTTCTAAGCCGCTCACACTTTCACCCTACTCGGGGATTTTCGAATGCCTTCCGACCGCACCACCGGCGATTCCGGCGGCCGCAAACCTCCTAGCACCGCCGGCCGGAACCGAAACGCGTACTGCTCCTTCTGCCGTCGCAGCCATCGCGACGTCGGGCCCCTCGTCGAGGGCCCCGGCGACGTGTACATCTGCGGCGAATGTATCGAGCTTTGCCAGTCGATCATCGACCAGGAAAAGAAACGCCGTGGGTCCGGCAAATCCGCCAACTCCAACATTCCGACCCCGCGGACTATCAAGGAAAAACTTGATGCCTACGTGATCGGCCAGACCCGCGCGAAGAAGGTTCTCTCCGTCGCTGTTCACAACCACTACAAGCGACTTTCGCTCGGCGAAGCCGAACGCAAGGACGTCGATGTCGAGAAGAGCAACATCCTCTTCATCGGCCCGACCGGCAGCGGCAAGACGCTGCTCGCCAAGACGCTCGCCAAGATCCTGGATGTTCCCTTCGCCATCGGCGACGCCACCACGCTGACCGAAGCGGGTTACGTCGGCGAGGATGTCGAGAACCTGCTGCTGAAGTTGCTCCACGCCGCGGACTTCGATGTCGAGGCGGCTCAGCGAGGCATCATCTACATCGACGAGATCGACAAGATCGCCAAGACGAGCCAGAACGTCAGCATCACCCGTGACGTGTCCGGCGAAGGCGTTCAGCAGGCCCTGCTGAAGATGCTCGAAGGCACCGTGAGCAACGTTCCCCCGCAGGGCGGACGCAAGCACCCGGAGCAGCAGTACATCCAGGTGGATACGTCGAACATCCTCTTCATCTGCGGCGGGACGTTCGTCGGTCTCGAAGAAACGATCGCTCGTCGGCTCGGTCGCCGTTCGATCGGCTTCGGCGCTGTCGGCGAGAACCAGACCGAGCGTTCGCTGGGGGAATTGCTCAACCAGGTGACCGCGGACGACCTGATCGAGTTCGGCATGATCCCGGAGTTCGTCGGCCGCCTGCCGATGCTGGCCCCGCTCGATCCGCTCGACGAGGAGGCGATGATGCGCATCCTGACGGAGCCGAAGAACGCACTGACGAAGCAGTATGCCAAGCTCTTCGAGATGGAAGGCGCCGAGGTCGAGTTCGAGCCCGCGGCGTTGAAGGAGATCGCAAAGCTGGCAAAGGCCCGTGACACGGGTGCCCGAGGCCTGCGTGCGATCGTCGAAGAGATCATGCTGGACGTGATGTACGAGCTTCCCGAAATGGAAAACAAGGGCAAGCACATAATCACGCAAGACATTGTGAAGGGCCGCAAGAAGCTCTTCGAGACGAAGAAGCCCGTGAAGGTGGACAAGAAGAGCGCTTGAGACTCTGATCGACGAAGGCTTCAGGAATCACGAAAGGAAGAGGGCGAAGGCTCTCTTCCTTTCGGCGTTGATAAGGCGCTGGTGCGCCAGGGACGTGTAACCGTGAGGCGAAGCAATTCTCGTCGGTCACTTCGCCCAGACGCGAGCGAGGCCCTTGGGCGTGAAGCCCACGGGAGCGGAATCGAGCGTGAGCGTCGCCTTCTGCGTCTTGCCGGCCGTCTTGAGCTCGATCAGGGTCGCCGTGATGGGCGGAGAGGTCGGCTTGCGGTCCACGCCGGCGGGGGCCAGGCGGACGACCTTTTTCACCTTCAGGGCCTTGGCAGCGTCGCTCGTTTCGCCAAACAGCGTGAGCTGGATAGTGCTGCCTTCCACGGAGTCCACATATCCTGGAAGGCCTTCCTCGGCCATTCGCCTGGCGTGGACGGCCGTCTGCTCCTCGCGGAACTTCAACAGGCTCTCATCGTCCAGGAACACTTCCCAGCCGACGCGATCCTTGCCCTTGCCCAGGCCGTGAGTCTTGGCCCTGAGCTTGTCCCCGATCTTGATGTCCGCGAAGGTCACGGGTTGCCCTGCCTTCCAGAATCGCGTCGCCTTGTCCGTCTTCATCACGAGGCCTTTATCGCGAATGAAGGTCTTGTCGAAGTTCGCCTGAGTGAACGTGATCGTGCCCGAAGCCGGGTCAGTGGCGTCGACGTAGTAGTATTCCTTGTGGCCATTGAGCATGTTCATCTCGTCCTGGATGTAAGTCAGCCAGACCCACTTGCCTTCTTCGTTCTCGTGGAGTCGAAAGATCGCTCGTTCGCCAACCCGGAAGTCCTGAACATCACCGTTGGAGGCGTGGTGGAGAAGCTCCGCATAAGGCATGATCGTGAAGGTTAAAACATCATCGTTGCTCTCGTTGCGGAACGAGCCGGTGCGTGTCTTGGGATCGATGGCAATCAATTCGCCCCAGATGCGTCGCATGCGATCGGTCGGCACGATGACCTGACCAGGTGTGATCTTCAAGGGCGGCTTCGCAGGCGGCTGAGCCGGAAGTGGCAGCGCAACAAGTGTGAACAGAACAAGCAGTGAGATTCGACGCATGAAACCTCTCCGGGGGTAGTAAGGCGATAACCAGGAAGAGATTTACCACAGAGTCACGGAGGTCACGGAGATCGGAGGGGAGTAAGACAAAAAACGGTTGGTGCGTTCGACAAGGATAACGCTATCGAATGGCGCCAGAACGCTGACAGATCCCTTCTCGGAATCCCTTCGTTCCCTCACTCTGAACTCTGTGTCCTCCGTGACTCTGTGATAAATTTCGTTCTTCCGCTCGCCTAATCATTTATCGAGTGAGGTGAGCCGCAGCTTTCTTATCGTGGAAGAGAACCTCCGCGGGTACCAGTTCCTCGGAGGGAAGGCCGGGCGACCGCCAGAAGAGTTTTACGCTGTGGGCGGCGGTGTTCGCGCCCTGATACTTAAGGTTCAGCATGATCGGCCGATCATGGTAGAAGACTGTGGCGGTTTTTTTCCCACTCTTGGTGT
>Ga0105049_10004644_pt1 | contig 16110 bp, 7 predicted proteins | sample MAT06_FD_78087 | JGI IMG/M metagenome (GOLD analysis project Ga0105049, IMG submission 78087) | Freshwater microbial communities from Lake Fryxell liftoff mats and glacier meltwater in Antarctica - MAT-06 | ecosystem: Environmental > Aquatic > Freshwater > Ice > Liftoff microbial mat | place... | reverse complement strand
GCCGACAACCAAGTCGAAGAGCTGCACCGCGTGTGAGACGCCGCGTGCCTGCGCCAGCTTTTCCAACTCGCGCACCACGACGCCGGGGATCACACCGCGCACGCCTCCCCCGTCAATCGCCAACACGGTGAAGACCCGATCAGCCGGGCGCAGCCTCATGGTAAACTTGCGGCAATGGTGACAATGAACGTGGTCCCGACACCCGCTGTGCTCGCGACCTCGACATCACCCCCCATCAGCTGACTTAACCGGCGCACGACGACCAGCCCGATCCCCGTCCCACCGTACTTCTTCGCGATCGTGGCATCGGCCTGCGAAAAGGCCTGAAACAGCCGCCCAATCTGCTCGGGTGTCATACCGATCCCGGTATCGCGCACGCGGAACTCGATGTTGTCCCCATCCCCCGTGCGATGCCGGGCCGCACTCACGGTGATCGTCCCGTGATCCGTGAATTTGCTCGCGTTGCTCAACAGGTTGAACAGCACCTGCCGCAGTCGCATCCCGTCGGTCTGGATCACGCCCACCTCCGGCGGGCACTCGAGCACCAACGTATTGGCGTTCTTGGCGACCAAGGGCTCGGCGATCGCGATCGTCTCCTCGAGAATGGCCCGCACATTTACCGGCTCGGCGACCAGCTCCATCCGTCCGGCCTCGATCTTGGACAGATCGAGCACCTCGTTGATCAGCCCCAACAAATGCCTGGCCGCCGACCGGATCTTGCGCAGATCCGCGATGGAATCGGTGGCCCCGGCGTCGGTGGCCTCCTCCTCCAACAGCTCGCTGTAGCCGATGATCGCATTGATCGGCGTGCGCAGCTCGTGACTCATGCTGGTCAGAAAGGTCGTCTTAGCCTGATTAGCCTCGTGCGCCACCTGCTCGGCTAACATGGCGGTCTCGCGGGCCACGCGCGCGGCCCGCTCCGAGCGCTTCAGCGCGCCAACGAGCTGAGCGAGTTCGTCGGTCCGCTCGCTCAACTGCTGCGTCCGCTCCTCCACCCGCTGTTCGAGGCCGCCGTACAAACGCGCGTTCTCGATCGCGATCCCGGCTTGGCCCGACAACATCTGCAACACCCCGAGCCGTTCGGGGGTGAACGCATCGGTGGCCAAGTTGTTCTCGAGGTACATGATTCCGCTCAAACTCCCCTGCGCCACCAGTGGCGCACAGAGCACCGAGCGTGGCGCCGAAGCAGCGACGTAAGGGTCGCGCGTGTAGTAACCCTCGCGGGAGGCATCACGCAGTACGACGGGGGTGCGCGTGCGCGCGACATACGCCACCAACGATTCGGCCAACCGCATGGTCGGATCAGCGCCCGCGCTGTCGAGCTGGTGGGTGCGCACGACGGGCTGTCCGGATTCGTCGAAACGCACTTCGGACGCCACACGCCATTGGCCGCCGTGGTTGAGGAGGAGGAAGCCGCGCTCTGCCCCTGCGTTTTCGACGGCAATCGCCATCAGCCGCTCCAAAAGGCGGGGGAGGACGATCTCGCCAGCGATCGCCTGCGCGGCCTTCAGCACTGTGCCGAGATCCAGTTCACCCGCGGCGGAACTGTCGGTATGGCGGGTGCCGTCCACTCTCGGCATAACGCGGGTAATCGACGCGATGTCGGGGAACGCCGCGTCGATATGCGCCACCTTCGCGTGCGCATTCCAGCGGAGGTACGCTGCCCGCGCCTCCATCGCGTAGCCTCGCGCCGCCCGGGCGTTCCCAGCGGCGGCCAAGCACAGCGCGGCGCGTTCGGCAGCGATCGCTTCGTCCTGGACGAAACCGTTGGTTCGGGACTCCACGATTGCGCGGTCGTAAGCCGTCAGCGCCGAACGCAGATCGCCATTGACGCGCGCGCACTCCGCGTCGATCAACCACAGGCGATGCGAGTGATTCATGGGCGCGAACCGATTCAGCCGCGCCACACGACGACGACGCGCGCGCGCCGCGCGCAGATGCGCCCGTTGGCCGTCGGGCGCGCCGCGGCTCGCCGCGTCGAGGTGGACCAGCGCTGCGAGGAAGTCCACCTGAGCGTCCATGACCAGCCCAGCGAGCCCCGTGCGGTGTTGCTCTGCCGCCGTGATCTCTCGCAGCGCTTCCGGGCGCCCGAACAGATAGAACAGCGTCGCCGACAAGAAGTGATGCTGCGCGATGGCGGTCATGTCCTGCTTGGCCAGCACATCGGCCAAGCCCACGTCGTAGTCGTACTGCTCGCCGCGCAACACGCACGGGTCGGCGCTGCGGCCCAACAGGTTGAGTACCACTTGGTGGCGGAGCTTCGCGTTGTTGACCGAGCGCACTTGTCCCAGCCGCACAATCGCCCCGAAGTACTTCGTCATCTCGGCGTCGGCAAACTCGAGATCCGCGCCAATGGCGAGGAGCAGATGACAGTACAGGTGCGCGGCGGTGGCCCCATACTCGAATTCGCCCGAGTCGACTCCGGCGGCGTACGCATCAACCAGCGGACCGGTGGACTCGCGCCACGACGTGGTCCAATGTCGAATGAAGTTCGCGTGCACGCACAGCAGCTTGGCCCGGTCGGCCGGCGCGACGTACCGCTCCATGAGCGAGAGCGCGAAGTTCCCGTACTTGGTCGCGGCCACGATGTCGCCGAAGATCACATTCTGCATGTGACCGTACGCGAGCCACGCATAGGGCGCGAGGGGATTGTTGCCGTGCTTGAGCACCCGCTCGACCATGCGCAGCAGGATCACGGGGAGGATATCCCCCCTCGAGTAGTACGCCGGCTGTGCTGCGCGCGTGAGGAGTCCCATCGCGGCGAGTTCGTGAGCGTCGGTCATTTCGGGTGCCGCCGCGAGGTCCGCGACGCCGCGGCGTCCGATGCGCGCCATCACCGCGAGCAGCTCGCGTAACACCCTGACTTTCGAGGTGCGCGCAGGTACGGCGATGTCCAGCAATGCCAGGCCGGCCCGCGCATCATCCACCGCCTCGCTCATCTCGTTCCGCGCCATACGCGACATCACGCGGATTCTTTGGACCTCAAGCCGATCAAGCGTCGACGGCTCATGCGCCAGCACGTCCTCGCAATGCCGCTCCATCGCGTCGTAACCGCCGGTGAGGGCGGCACATTCGGCGGCCAACAAGCGCATCGCGGTCATCAGCGCGCGATCTTGGCGCCAGCCCGCGTCGCCCGCGAGGTCGATCCCCGATTCCGCGTACCGTTGCGCGGGCCCGAACGCGGTCGACGCCATCGCCTTCTCAGCCGCCAGCCGGTTGAGCACGGCGAGCTGCCGACGCTCGGTCACGTCGGTGATCAAGGCGCGCGCCCGGTCCAGATGATCCACCACCGCAAAACCACTGTCGTCGGTGCCTCGCGCGGCGATCAGTCGCCCGATTCGCAAATGGATCGCCGGACGCGCCTCCGGGTCGAGCAGTCCGTACGCCGCCTGTTGCACGCGGTCGTGCGCAAACCGAAACCTGAGCGCCTCCCAGCGCGGATCCTGCCGAGGTGTTCCCGTCGCCGCCAACACACTGCGGTACTCGTCGCCGATCGGGAAGATCAGCCCCGTAGCCATCGGCTCCCAGAGGGCCGCGGCAGCATCGCCCACCGTGCAGGCGGTGCACCCCGCAACAGTGCCCAGATCGAACTCCGCTCCCACACAGGCCGCGATCTGCACCGCGACTAACGACGACTCGGGGAGACGGCGGAGTTTCGCCGCCATCAGGTCCACCACGCGGTCGGGAACCTGCAGCGCACTGATCGCCGCGAGATCCCACGTCCACCGCCGCCTGGCGTGGTCGTACCGTACAAGTCGTTCGTCGTGCAGTGTCTTCAAGAACTCGCTGACGAAGAACGGATTCCCCGCGGTCTTGGCGGCAGTAAGCGCGGCCAGCTCGCTGGCTTCATCCCCTGCACGCAGCGTGTCGCGCACTAACTCCGCGACATCGTCATCCTGAAGTGGACCCAAGGCGATGGCTGTTGTCCGTTGTCCCGACGCCGCGAGGCGATCGAGCGCCGCGCGGAGGGGATGCGCGGCATCGACCTCGTTGTCGCGATACGCGCCGATCACCAGCAGCCAGCGGCTCTCGGGATCGGTGATCAACACCTGCAACAGGTCGAGCGTCGCGACATCCGCCCACTGGAGGTCATCCAGAAAGAGCACCAGCGGATGCTCCGCCGTCGCGAACACCCGGATGAAGCGCTGGAAGACGACGTTGAAGCGGTTGAGCGCGAGCCCCGCGGCCAGCGACGGCACCGGCTCCTGCGGGCCGACGATCAGCGCCATCTCGGGGATCACGTCAATGATCAGTTGACCATTGGCCCCCAGCGCCAGATCGAAGCGCTCTCGCCAGGCGGACAGCTGGTCTTCGCGCTCCGCCAAGAGCTGACGCACCAGTTCCTGCATCGCGAGGATGAGTGCGGCGAAGGGAATGTTGCGCCCTAACTGGTCCAGCTTGCCGGCGGCGAAGTAGCCGCGTGAGCGCAGCACCGGCTTCTGGATCTCGGCCACCACCGCCGACTTTCCGACGCCGGAGTATCCCTGTATCAACACGAGTTCGGTCGTCCCCTCGGCCACGCGGTCAAACGCGGTCAACAGCACCTCGATGTCACCGGCGCGTCCGTACAGCTTCTGCGGGATCTGGAACCGATCGTGACGATCCTCGGCCCCCAGTGCGAAGGGCGCAGTGCTCGCCGCCGAGTCGGACTGCGCCGAGTCGGACTGCGCGGCGCATGCCTCGAGGTCAGCGACCACGCCCAAGGCACTCTGGTAGCGCTCCTCCGCCGCCTTCGCGAGCAACTGCATCACGATCTGCGACAGCGCCAAGGGGACGCCGGGGGCCACGAAGTACGGTGCCGTCGGCAGCAGGGCGATGTGGCAGTGCAGCAGCTCCAACGGGTCATCCGACACGAATGGCACCCGGCCGGTGAGCAGCCGGTAGTAGACGACGCCGAGCGAATAGAGATCGCTGCGCCAGTCGACGAGCCGGTTCATGCGTCCCGTCTGCTCCGGCGAGATATAAGCGAGCGTGCCCTCCAAACCCCGCGCGCCCGCTGAGCGTTGCTCTTCGCGTGAAAGCGCCGACGCGATACTGAAGTCGATGATGCGCGCGTCCGTGCGCGACGGCGTGACTATGATGTTGGACGGATTCAGATCCTTGTGGATGATCCCGCTCTCGTGGATCCGGCTCAGATGCCGCGCCACCCGGATCGCCAGCGGATAGAACTCCGGCAGCGGCAGCGGCTCATCGGTCAGCGTGTCGGCCAAGGCCGTCGCCCCGACATCGTCGAAGACCATCGCCATCCGTTCGGTGGTATCGAACAGCTCCAGCGGCGGCGCGGTGGCCGCGGCATCCACTCGGCTGGCGAGCGCGAATTCATGGCGGAACAGCGCCACATCGCGGGCCGTCGGGACCTCACCCGTGAGCGCCTTCACCACCACCGCGCGCTCGTCACCCGAGCGACGGGCGCGGAAAACGGTCACGCGCTCGCTCTCGAACAGAATCTCGGTGGGGTGGAACCCGGGCAGGGCAAGCATTGACGGTCAGACCGGCGGGAAGAAGCGCTCGACGAGACTGCGCGAATAGTCGGTGGTATTGGCCACAGTCTCGAACGCAGGGAGCGCGCCGGCGAAGTACGTCAGCCGCTGGCCTTGCAACGCTTCGAGGTCGTCGTAAAACCCTGCCGCCATCTCCGCCTCGTTCACGTGCGGAAAATAGTCCGACCAGCAGACCTGCTGGAGAATGGCGCCGAGTCTCGCCTGCGGATACAGCGCCTGCACGTCCGTCCGGATGCGTTCGTCGATCTGGTCCCGGGTCACGCCGAACTCGCCAAAGGTGTAGAAGACCGCCGCGTTCGAGTCGGGCCACGGCCGCATGATCTCCCACGGACACCCGGCCCGTTTGCGTCCCACGCCGTGCATCGCGTCGACCGTCTGATTCGGCATTCCTTCCGATTCGTACACGGTGACCCAGTAGTCGTTGGTCGTCACCTTCGCCCAGCAGGCCGCTTCGTCCTCACTCCACGCAATAACAGTCCCCAACGCTTTTGGCTGCGCCGAGACGATCAGGCGGTCGAACTCCTGGGTGCGGGTCATGCCGCTGCTCCGTTCGGTCCACGTCACCGTCACGCGATCGGCGGCGCGCTCCACCCGCGTAATCTCCGCACCCGTGCGCACGTTCAGCCGCCACGACAGCGCCTCCCACAGGCGTTCGAAGCCTACGCTCACGCGCCGTGGCCACCCGAAGCCCAAACCAATCAGGAAGAGCCCGATGGTCAGGGTGTTCAAGAAGCCCATGTACTTGAGGACGTAGGCCGTGGGCATCTGCAGGATGTGGCCGTATCCCATGTCCGTCACGGCGAGCCGGAACACATCCACCAATGGCGACATTCCGCCCTTGGCCGTCCACTCGGAGAAGGGAAGCGACAGCTCCGGGAACGGGCCGCGCGCAGTCATTCCCGCGAAGCCCGGACGGTCCAGCACCTTCCGGTATTTCCAGAGCGCCAACAGATACCGCACCGACGCGGCGCCAATCGCCAACAACGAATACTCGCGCCGCACCATGGTCAGAATTGGCAGCACCTGCACCGGCTTTATATCCCAATTGGTTGCCAGGCGCGGTGGCTGCGACACCAGTCGCACGCCAACCTGCTTGGCAATTCGGATTGCCTCGCGATATGCGAACGTAAGCGTGAAGGCGCCGAGGTCTACCGGCCGCCCGTTGTGCGTGAAGGAGTGGCACTTGCCGCCCACGCGATCGCGGGCCTCGAGTACCGTGACGTTGGTATAGCCCCGCTCCGCCAAAAACCACGCTGCGGAGAGCCCTGCGGGGCCAGCACCGACTACGCCAACCCGCGGTCCGCCGCGACGCGCAGCAGGCATCACTGCACTCCCGGGTAGTACTGCCCGTGCAGCATGTACGGGATTGCGTGCGGTAGGTCGATGCGCGCCCGCTCTTGGAACGTCTCGGCGTCGAGCACCAGCAAGAATGAATGCGCCGTACGCGTGTCGAGCACGACTGACAACGCGACCCCCGCGTCCTCGGCAAATGTGGGCCCCTGCGGGACGAAGACCGGTTCGCCCGGGTTGCAACCCGGCTCGTGCCACACCGTGTGCGTCCCGCGCGCCACGTCGATCTTCACCAGTTGATCGACGAAACGCCCCGGGGCGCTGAAGCTCACGCCGTACGTGTACTGGTACGAGCCCTGCGCGCACCGGTCCCAGTTGAGCTGCGGCATCTCGAACATGGGTTCGGCCAACCGTTCGCGCGTTACCTGCTTCGACGCACCCTTGAGCGGAATCCGCAGTCGCTGCAGCCCCGAGTAGTCGATGCTCCCTCCGGTCGGGCTTCGCAGCTTGTCGAGGTACAGGTGATCGATGATGTCCGGTCCGTGTTCGTACACCGAGAGATCCACCCACAGTTCGTCACCGGACTCCTGCGCGTGCACGTGGTGAAACGCGAACAGTGCGTCCGTCTCCCAACGTCCGAGCACGCGCCCGTCGGCCTTGTTGATGACGTGGATGCGCGTACCGCGCGTGGGCTCCCACTTGTAAGCCTTGATGTACGATTTCCCCGTCAGCGGCAACACGAAGAGCGCGAGCGGGTGCACCACCAGTGGGTACTCCACCAAAATGATGTAGTGCTCCGACATCCCCAGCCCGTGCATGTACGACAGTGCATCGGTGGGCACCTTGGCTACCACGCGCCGCGCCGTCTGCCCCGGGTCCATCGCAGTGATGATGTAATGCGGCGCGAACGGATTCAGATTGCCGAGAAAATTGTACAGCGTTCCCGTCGCCTGGTCGGTCACCGGATGCGCGGTGGTGATCATGTTGAACACGCTCATCAACGGATCGGGATAATCGAACTTGCCGATCGTGCGCAGGTCGGACGGGTCGAACTGCACGGCGCCCGGATTCTCGGTCATCGCGATGTAGCAGGCGTTGGTCAACTTTTGCACGTTGACCATCCCGTTGCGCCCGAACTGGCTCTTCGGGTTGAGCAGGGTGAGCAGTCGCATGAGCAAACCGCGCTCCGGCACCGAGCCGAATTCATCGTAGCGAATCCCCGGCCCCTTGGTGGTCGCCACATAGTCGGGGCTCTGGAGAAATCGCCCGGTGTAGCGCACCGCACCGTTGTGGAAGGCGAACTTCTGCAACATCGCCAACCCGTCGAACCAGTGGCGGTAGCTCTGCTCCGGTCGGTCGAAGATTGCGGGGCCCGTACGGATCAGCGATCCCGACAACCACGGCGGTACGCTGCCCGACGTCACCGGAACAGCGCGGTCAATGGTTTCCTGCTCGAGGTTCTTGAATCCGATGCGAAAGTCGTCGGTCATGGTGTCAGCGGACAGGGGCGGGGAAGAAGCGAGCGACGAGCGCGTTCGAGTACTGCGCTGCGCGTTCGGCCAGTTCGAAATCCAGGGCGCAGCCGAGCAGATACGTCCGTCGTTGCCCCTGCAGCGCTTCGAGTCGGTGATAAAAGCCGCTGGCCATCTGCGCCGTGGTGACGTGCGGGAAGTACTGCCACCGCCGCAGATCGTGGAACGACAGCACCTGGCCACCGATCACCCCCACCTGCGCGCTCACCGCGGCGCGCGCGTCGTCGTCGCTCACGCTCGCGTCCACCGGTGAGTAGTACACACACAGGTCGCGGTCCGGCCACTGCTTCACCATCGCCCACGGGTTCCCGTACGCCGTCAGGGGGAGCACGTCGATGATGTGATTTGGCATGCCGGTGGTCACCGCCGTCGTGACCACGTACTCGTTGAAGGCGATCGTGCTGTACAACGTCTGCTCCTCGGGGGTCGCGTCCAGGAAGCCCAGTGCATTCCCCAACGGACAGGCGATCAACAGCAGATCGAATTCCTCGGTGCTGCTGACGGACACGCCGTCTACCACGCGCGCTGATTCCACCGTCACCACAGCGCCACGCTGCACGGAGCGCACGTGGGTCCCGAGGCGCACATCCAGCGGCCACGCGACGCGTTCGAGGAACCGTTGGTAGCCATCAGCGAATCGCTTGGGCCACGTGTTCGACAACCCCATGCCGACCAACAACAGCACCAGCAACGTCCGGAAGTCGACATAGCGCATCACGTACGCCGCCGCGATCTCGTTCAGGTACTCCGGATGCTCGGTGTTGACCTTGCCTTTGATTCCGGCACTGCCGTAACCCATGATCGAGATCGGGATCGCGAACAACAGGCGCATCGGCTCCAGTCCGTGCTCGCGCATGAACTCATCCATCGGCTTACACAGATCGGGCTCCGTATGCACCGCGTCCCACCCCGGTGTGCCCAGCACTCGCCGAAAGCGGATGAGCAGCCAGATATAGCGCAGCACTGACAGCGTGAACGCAAAAAAGTTGGTGCCTTGAAGCACCGACGCCAGCGTGCTCCGGAACCCGTTAATGCGCGAGTCCCAACTCCGTCGATCCGGACCCGTGATCAACTCCGCTCCCACCGTCTCGGCGATGTCGCGAATGCACGAATAGCCCGGCAGCACGTAATTCCCACCCAAGTCGAAGGCGCGCCCTTCGTAGGTGAACGACTCGCACAACCCGCCCAGGCGTTCCGCCTTTTCCAGCACCGTCACGTGGCGGTAGCCGCGCGCGGTTAAGTAGTGCGCCGCCGTGAGCCCACCTGCGCCGGCGCCGATGACGCAAATGCGTGTGTCTCGTGTGAGCGTCATGCCAAAGCCAAGAGAAGTTCACCGAAGCGAGCCGCACTCGCCGGACGGCCTGCGGGCTCCTTGGACAACAATGCGCGCACCAAGGCCGCCATCGCCGGTGGCATCTCCGGGCAGTCGGCGGTGGGATCGGGCGCTGGTTCCGTGAGGATCTTGGCGAGACGCGCGAACGGTCCCGCGGTCGCGAACGGGACTGCGCCCGTCAAGCACTCATACAGCACCACGCCGGAGGCGTACAGATCGGTCCGTTCATCGACCTCCTCTTCCATCAACTGCTCGGGGGCCATGTACGACGGCGTTCCCATGGCCAGGCCGCTGATGGTGATGTTCGAAGCCTGCACGGCAAAGCGGGCGATCCCGAAATCCATCACCTTCAGCATGCCGTTCTGGTTCAAGATGATGTTGTCCGGCTTGATGTCACGGTGCACCACCCCCTGGCGGTGCGCGGCGTCGAGCGCCCGGGCCAATTGCACCCCGATCGCCAGCGTCGTCGCCACACCGAGCCGACCGCGGGCCTTCAGCAACTCGCGTACGGTGACGCCCTCGACGAACTCCATCGACACGAATCGCTTCCCTTCGGTCACGCCGAAGTCGTGTGAGCGGACGACGTTCTCGTGCGTGATTCGTCGCGCGAGGCGGATCTCCGACTTGAAGCGCTCGAGCATCGCGGGGTCGTCGACCCGCGCCGACTGAGTCAGGACCTTCAGCGCGACCGTCTCACCCAGTTCGCGGTCATGCGCTGAGTAGACGACCCCCATGCCACCCGCACCGACCACGTGCTGGATCTCGTACCGTTCGGCCAGCACCGTCCCCGGGGCAAGCGAACCGCGGGACGGCGCTGTCTGGGCGCCGTCGCGTCGCGCGGTGCGCACCTCCTCCTTCAGCGTCCGAAGCTGGGCGAGCAGACGATCCTCGCGCTGCGGGACCTCGGTGGCCAAGGTGTCGACCACGCGGGCGAGCCTCCCCAACGCATCGTCGCGGCCGGCGACCACGCTGAGGCTGCCGGGCACGTAGCGCCGGACATCGACGGCCTCTGCCGCGTCGGTAATGCAGCGAACATCGCGCAGGTACTCGCGCTCCACTTGCCGCAGCCGCACCCGTTCGATGCATGCGGAGACGCGTGCCCGCAGGAGCACCGGATCGAACGGCTTGGTGATGAAGTCGTCGGCCCCGCGCTCGATGCTCGCCACCGCCGTTGCCACGTCGTTCAGCGCCGAGATCATGACCACCGGCGTCTCGGCCGTGAGTGGGGCGCGGCGCAGCCGTGTGAGCACATCGCGTCCGTCCAAGTCGGGCATCATCACGTCGAGCAGGATCACGTCAAACGGTTGCGCCTCCGCGAGTGCGAGGGCTTCGAGGCCTCCGGATGCGCTGACGACTTCGTGTCCTTCGAACCGGAGCCGACGCACGAACATCTCGCGGTTCTCCAGGACATCGTCCACCACGAGGATCCGCCCCACTAGCGCCGGCCGTCCGCCGATCTCCCCCCGGAATTCGTCCATCAGCGGGGCGCTGGCGTACTCGCCGGTGGTGCGCCACTGGAACGACTGCAGCGGCAACGGGAGCTGCACCGCCGCAGACCGGATGCGCGCCACGTCCTGCGCGGTCTGTGGCGCGAGGGTCGGGTCGGTGGCGATGGTGGCGGTGGCCGCGAGGATACGATCGCGGACGAGTTCGAGCACCCCGCAGAGTGTGACCAGCGTGGAGGGGTCGACCGTGACCGCCGAGACGGGAATGTCGGTGCTGATCTGGGCCAGCCCGCCGCGCACGATGGTGAGCGTCTCGGTGAGGGCCGTCTGGAGTGCCGGCCACGCATCCGACTCTTCGAGCAGGAGCTCTGCATAGCCGACGATCTGATTGATCGGCGTGCGTAGCGAATGCCGCAGGAGCCCGAGTTCCGGCGTCGTGAGCGTCGGCGTCCGAACGCGCGCCGACGAGGTCACGGGGTGCTGGGCAATAGTGCGTGCATTTTGCCGACCAAGCGTTCGAGATCCACTGGCTTGGTGTCGTAGTCGTCGCACCCGGCCGCCTGCGCACGTTGCTGATCACCGGCCATCGCGTGCGCCGTGAGGGCGATGATCGGTACGGTGGCCGTTTCGGGGGCGCTGCGAAGTTGTCGCGTCGCTTCCCAGCCGTCGATCACCGGAAGACTCATGTCCATCAGGATCAGGTCGAACGCGCCGGCGCGCGCGGCTGCGACTCCCTCCGCGCCGTCGACGGCGACCGCGACCTCGAAGCCGCGACGGATCAAGCGCCGCGAGAGCATGTCCCGGTTCATCTCGTTGTCCTCAACGAGGAGGATTCGCGGCATCGCGATCGGTGGTGACAAGGTCAGGTGGCGTCCGGCGCGCCCACGGGGCTTTTAAAGTTGTGCGGAACTATAGGGGGGCGGGGGACCAGTGCGCTAGACAAAGTTGGCGGAGCGGTTTAGCGACCATCACGTTACCGCAGGATCCACGAGACCAACTGCTGCGTTGTTTCAACGATGGGTTAGCGTACGCGCTGACCGCATCCTCTCCCCTCTCGTCGAATACCAATGCGTGATCGCTTCATGCCCGCCGCCGCCCCGGCGGTCTTGCAGTCTCCGCGGCCATCCGCGTCGCGCTCAACTGCATGGCGCATGCTTGGCGTTTTCGCGACCAGCATTGCCGCGATGCTGTTGGCCACACCCGCTCTCGCACAAGATCGCGTGCCAGTCACTGGTGCTACCGGTACGATCACCGGCCGCCTGACGGAAGCGCTCAAGGAAACGCCGGTTGTCGGCGCTGTGGTGCGCGTCGTGGGCCAAGAAGTGGCCACGCAGTCCGATTCGAGCGGACGCTTCACACTGCGCGGCGTCCGCGTGGGCATCGTCACCATCGAAGTGCGGCGACTGGGGTTTGCGCCCGTCACCAAGGGCAACATTGCCGTGTCGCCAGCCAAGCCCGCCGAAGTGTCAGTCGTGCTGCGTCCCATCGACGTGCAGCTCGATGCGGTCACGGTGCGGCCGGAGGCGTTCCCGGCGCAGATGGCCGCATCCACGCCCGTCTCCACGCAAACGTACGACGCCGAAGAAGTTCGACGTCAGCCGGGCGCGCAGGAAGACGTGTTGCGCGCGGTCTCTATTGCCCCCGGCGTCGGCGTGACCAGTGGCGGCCGCAATGACCTGATCGTGCGTGGCGGTGCGCCCTTCGAGAACCTGTTCGTCGTCGACAATATCGAAGTGCCGAACATCAATCACTTCGGTTCGCAAGGCTCCACCGGCGGACCGGTATCGCTCGTCAACATCCGCTTCATCGAATCCGCCTCGCTCTCGGCAGGCGGATTTGGCGCCCGTCTGGGCGACCGCACGTCGTCGGCAACGATACTCACGCTGCGTGAAGGCAATCGCGAGCGCATCGCCGGCGAATTGAATGTCGCTGCCACCCAGTACGGCGCGGTCATCGAGGGCCCACTCGGCAAGAACGCGTCGTTCTTTGTGAACGTGCGCAAGAGTTACCTCGATCTGCTGTTCAAGGCGCTCGGATTCAGTTTCATCCCGTCGTACGAAGATGCGACCGCGAAGGTCGTGTGGCGTCCGACCAAGCGCGACGCGTTCAGTTTTCTCACGATCGTAGCGCGCGGATCGATCTCGTTCGACAACTCCACCGACTCCGGCCGCGTGACCAACTCGCAAGTCGTCAACCCCGGACAAGACCAGTACTTCAGCGGGCTCACGTGGAAACGCTTGTTGAGCCGTGGCGTGGCGACTACCACACTGGGTCGCACGTGGACGCGCTACGCGACGTCGCAGCGCGATTCGCTACTCGTGCCGGTGCTCGACAGCCGTTCCACGGAAGGCGAAAACACGCTGCGCACCGATATCACGTGGCTTGCCGGGCGCGGCGTGGAAATCGAGACCGGCACGATCTTCAAGTACGCGAGCGACCTGCGCTACGACGCCACGCTGGCGGGTTTCACCCGTCGGGATGCACGAGGTAATCCGCAGCCGCTGCGCGTCGACACCAGCTTCACCGCGCTGCGGAACGGCACTTATCTGCAGGCCACGTGGCAAGCGCAGCCACGGCTTCGGCTATCGGTGGGTGCGCGCAACGATTGGTACGGATTCCTCGACAACGCCGTGCGATTCTCGCCGCGCGTCAGTGCATCGCTGCGCGTTGATCCGGTCACCACGCTCACGTTGGCCGGCGGTCGCTACTACCAAGCACCGAGTTACATCTGGCTGGTTGGTGACCCGCAGAACGCGGAACGCCTGAAGCCGTTCCGCGCCGATCAGGCCGTGGCCGGCGTAACGCGACTGGTCGGCAGTGACATCAAAGTGCAACTCGAAGTGTACGGCAAGCGCTATGGCGACTATCCCGCGCGCCGGTTCCGCCCGCAGGCCGTGCTGAGTCCCAGCGGCTTCGACGATGCGACCACCGATATTCCGCTCGGACTCGAGCCGCTGGAATCGACGGCCACCGGCAACGCGTTCGGCATTGAGCTCTTCGCGCAGAAGAAGTTCGGCGCGTCGCCGTTTTACGGACAGCTCAGCACCAGTCTCAATCGCACGCGGTTCACCGGAATCAACGGCACGGCCACGCGCGGCGCGTTCGATTCGCCGGTGACGGCCAACGGCGTGTTGGGATGGCGTCCCAACTCGAAGTGGGAAATTGCAACACGCCTGCGCGGCGCCACCGGGTTGCCGTTCACCCCTTTCGTCAGCGCGGGATCACTCGCTGGTACGTTGGACTTCACGCGCTACAACACCGAGCGTGTCGGGACATTTCTTGCGGCCGACTTGCGTGTCGATCGACGCTTCATCATGCGTCGCACGCAGTTCATTGCCTTCCTCGATCTGCAGAACTTCACGAATCGGCAGAACCAGCAGGCACCGGTGTGGAATCCGAGAACCCGCATGGCCGACACCAATCCAAGTATCGGGCTCTTTCCGTCGATCGGCCTGAACCTGGAGTTCTGAGGCGCTGGTAGTCGCCGGGACTACCGAGTGATCAGTTCGCGCTTGCCCGCGTGCTTCGCACGGGGAGACGTGGCGGGTGACGTCGTCGAGCGCGCGCCCGGCCGATGTTTCTGCGCATGCGCCTGGTCGCTCACCCGTGTTTCGGGCACGCGCGTGCGGAAGCCCCGCGCGGCGTCGCCGAGCACGGCGGCCTGCGCCCGGAGTTCCTCGGCCGAAGATGCACCCTCTTCGGCGCCCGCCGCCACCTGCTGGGCAAGGCGCTGCAACTCTTCCACGCGCGTCGTGATCCCACGCACCTGATCGCGCTGTGTCTGTGATTCTGCGCGCATGGAGGACGCGACGGCGTCGACGCGTGAGACCGCATCGAGGATCTCCCGCAGCGTGCTCTGGACGCGATCCCGCAGTTCGACGCCTCGGCGCGTCTCTTCCGCCGCCTCCGCGATGAGCTCCGTCGTGCTCCGCGCCGACGCAGCACTGCGGAGGGCGAGTGATCGCACTTCGTCGGCCACCACGGCAAATCCGCGGCCCGCGTCACCAGCGCGCGCCGCCTCGACGGCCGCATTGAGGGCCAGGAGGTTGGTCTGGAAGGCAATCTCGTCGATCGTTTTGACGATTTTAGACGTCGCGTCGCCGGACAACTTGATCCGCTCAATCGCGGCACCCAGATCGCTGGCGGCTGCGGTGCCGCGTTCGGCGTTGGCGCGCGCTTCTGCGGCGAGTGTGGTCAAAGTGGATGCGCTTTCCGCAGCCCGTTCAGTCACCGTCGACAGTTCCTGCACCGCACCATCAACCGCCTCGATTGCCTGTGCCTGCTGCTGCGCACTTTCGGCCAGCGATTCACTTGTAGAAGCGACCTGTCCCGACGCGTCTTCCACTTGGTTGACCGAGCCGCGCACTTGTGCCAGCGCCTCCGCGAGGTGCCGTGCCGTTGAGTTGATGGAGTCTCCAATCACTGCATAATCGCCACGATACTCGCCGACCATACGGACCTCGAGATTGCGGTCCGCCATGCCTTCCAGACACACCCGCGCTTCGGTGAGCGGCGCCTCGATGGCATCCATCGTCCGGTTGAGTTCGAGCACCAGGAGATTGAATTCGCCGCTGAAGCGTGCCGGATCGCCACGTTCGGTCAGGCTTCCCGCCACGGCAGCGTCGGCAATGCGCCGATTCATACTCATGAGGTCCCGGAGCGTGCCCTGCAACCGCGACACCGCGGCTCCGGTTCCGGATGCGGCGTCGATCATGCCGTCCAAGCTGCGCGCCATGGCGCCGAGTTCGTCGTTCGACGTGATCGCGAGTTTCGGAATCTCGTCGTCGATGACGCCACTGAAGTCACCACGCGCCAGTTGGTCGAGCACTTCCTGAATCCGCACCAGCAGCCGCTCGCGCACTTGCTGGGCGCGGTCGGTGACACGATTCGTCACACGCAGCACGTTCGTGGTGGTGCGTCCGGCGAGCATTAGCGAGACCGCGAGCGAAACGAGCGCCACCGCGATCACCAGCAACAGTGCGCTGAGCGCGGACGAGCCATTACGATCG
>Ga0105049_10004642_pt1 | contig 16114 bp, 10 predicted proteins | sample MAT06_FD_78087 | JGI IMG/M metagenome (GOLD analysis project Ga0105049, IMG submission 78087) | Freshwater microbial communities from Lake Fryxell liftoff mats and glacier meltwater in Antarctica - MAT-06 | ecosystem: Environmental > Aquatic > Freshwater > Ice > Liftoff microbial mat | place... | reverse complement strand
GGTGCTGCTCGGGCTCGCCGGCGTGGCGCACGCGCAGGAGCCGAAGCAGCCGGAGCAGCCGGTCGCGCTCGACGCGATCGGCAAGTACTTCACCGAGCTCGAGGCGATGAAGCTGATCGACGTCGAGAGCGGCAACATCAACACGCTGCGCCGCGAGCTGCAGGCGGCGGAGACCCTGCTCAAGGACGGCGCGTTCGCGAATGCCGCGGTCGCGTTGTATTCGATCGTCCGCTCGCCCCGCTACGCTGGCTTCACCGACTTCGTCGAGTACCAGAACGCGGAGTTCGATCTCGGTGTCGCGCTCGCCCGCGCTGGTTCGTACGGCGCCGCGCTCGACGCGCTCGAGGTCGTGGTCAAGCGTGGCCCCGCCGCGCCGTACTACGGTCCCGCGCACCGGCGCGCCGTCGACATCGCGATCGAGACTCGCGATCACAAGGGCGTGCTCGCGCGCCTCGAGTCGATCAAGCACTCGGACCCGATTCCGGTGTCGGCTACCGGTGAGCGTGCGTACCTGCGTGGTCGCTCGGCCTACGACGCCGGCAAGCTGGCCGACGCCGAGGGCGAGCTGGTCACGATCTCGAAGAAGAGCCGGATGTACTCGTCGGCGGTCTACCTGCGCGGCGTGATCCGTGCGCGTCGCGGCGAACTCAAGGAATCCGCCGAGGCGATGTGCGAGATCGCGGCGACGCCCGACTCCGACAAGTTCACGTTCGTCGTCGATGATCGCTACTTCACCGTCAAGGACCTCGCCCGCCTCGGCCTCGGCCGGATCGCGCACGAGTCCGGCGACTACGACGACGCCTACTATCACTACTTCCAGGTCCCCGACGACTCCACCTACCTCAGCGATGCGTTGTTCGAGGCGTCGTGGTCGATGTACCAGAAGCGCGAGCTGCCGACCGCACGCGACCTGGTGAAGGAGTTCCTGACCACGTTCCCGTCGTCGCCGAACTGGGCCGAGGCCTCGCTGCTCGCCGGCTACGTCGAGCTCGCGGACTGCAAGTTCGACGCGTCGCAGAAGCACTACGACCAGCTGGTCGCGAAGCTCCAGCCGATCGTCGACGAGATCGACAAGATCCGGAAGGATCGCGGCCTCCGCGATCAGCTGTTCGCCGACGCGATCACGCGCTACCGCGAGAGCAAGTACGCAGGCACCAAGCTCGACAAGACCAGGCCAGTGACCGCGATCGACGAGGTCCAGGCCCTGCTCCGTCTCGATCCCAAGTTCCTCCGCCTCAACGACGCGGTGAACGGGCTCAACGAGCTCGCGCGCAACGCGCCGAACAACGTGCGGCTGTGGCAGTCGCTCGCAGCGCAATTCACCGAGAAGAAAGTGGTCGCGGTGACCGGCGAGAAGTCGCTGGAGCAGGAGCAGCTCGCCGACGCGAATGCCGTGGTCGAGGATCTACGCCGGCTGCGCGCGCAGATCGGCGCCTCCAGGCACGAGCTCGCCCGTGGCAAGCGAGAGGGCACACTCCCTGTCGATGTCGCCGACGAGGAGCTGAAGCGGTTGAACGAGCTCGAGGCGAAGATCGCCGACTCCGAGAAGACCGCGCTGACCGTCGCCGACGGCGCCGCCGATTCGGTGGGCAAGCAGGCGAGCGGCGGGATCCGGCCGCTGATCCAGGCCGACATCGGCGAAGCGCGGCGGCTCGACAAGGCCGCGCACACGCTCGCCACGAAGCTGACCGCCGCCGGCGACACGCTCGCGCAGGGCGCGGTGGAGAAGCTGTACGAGGATGTCCGTCACGTGCTCGATAAAGCGAAGCTCGGCAAGATCGACGCGATCATCGGCCAGAAGCGCAAGCTCGACATCGAGGTGCAAGACCTCGCCGCCGGTCGGTTCCCCGAGGAGCTGATCGGCAAGCTGTGGAACGCGTCGATGATCGGCGACGACGAGGAGTACTGGCCGTGGCAGGGCGAGTACTGGGCCGACGAATACGAGGGCTGGCGATGAAGCTCCTGATCACCACCATCGCGACGCTTGCGCTGGCCGCGCCGGCCTTCGCGCAGAAGCCCGCTGGCGAGCTCCAGGTCAACAACGTGCGCGGTCCGGCCTCGGAGCTCTACATCCGCAAGCGGCCGCTGTCGCCCGAAGCTCCGGTGCTCTCGAAGGAGCTCCAGGATCTGCTCGGCGCGACGGAGAAGCGGCGCGACGACAAGCGCCTCGAGGCGATCGGTCTGCTCAAGCAGTTCCTCGACAGCAGGCCCACCGGCGATGCCAAGGCTGAGGGCATGTTCAAGCTCGCCGAGCTGCTGTGGGAAGAAGCGCGGCGGATCTACCTCATCCAGATCGAGGAGTTCGGGCGCCAGGTCGAGAAGTGCTCGAACAAGAAGACTGCCTGCGAGCCGCCCAGGGAGCCGCGCATCGATCTCAAGCAGGCCGAGACGCTCTATCTCGAGTTGCACGCGAAGCATCCGAAGTTTCGCCGGATGGATCTCGTCACCTATCTGATCGGCTTCGCGGCCAAGGAAGACCAGCGCGAAGGCGAGGCGATGAAGCTGTTCGAGGAGGTGATCGCGAAGTATCCGCGCTCGAGCCTGCTGGGTGACGCGTGGATGATGATCGGCGAGCATCACTTCGGACTCCAGAACTGGGAGGCGGCGAAGGCTGCGTACAAGCACATCCCCGACGAGGCGGCGACCTCCGACCTCGCGACGTTCAAGGTCGCGTGGTGCGAGTGGAAGCTCGGCAACACGACGCAGGCCGCGAAGGACTTCAAGCGCGTGCTCGACAAGGCCGTCGAGGCCGAGCGCACGGGCACCGCCGCGCAGCGCCGCCGGAGTGCGTCGTTGCGCGACGAGGCCCTCGAGCAGCTGGTCGTGGTGTTCACCGAGGATAAATCGGTCTCCGCGAAGGAGGTGTTCGACTTCCTCGCGTCGATCGGCGGCGAGCAGTACTCGCGCGACGTGCTGCTGCGCGTCGCCGAGAGCTACGGCGCGCAGACGGAGTGGGAGCGCTCCAACGAGGCTTATAGATTCTTGATCAAGATGGACCCGGACTCGATCAAGAGCGCCGAGTACCAGCGCGACATCGTCGGCAACTGGAACGCGGCCCTCGACGTCGACAAGACGCAGGAAGAGATCAAGGTCCTGCTCGAGCGGTACGGCCCCGGCGGTCCGTGGGCGAAGGCGCAGAAGAACCGCGACGCCATGCTCCGCTCGTTGCAGATCACCGAGGAGCTGACCCGCTCGTCGGCGACCACCATCCACGGCGAAGCGCAGCGTCGCGAGAAGGGCCTCAAGCTCGTCAGGCCCGGTGAGGGTTGCGCCGATCGCGCGTACCTACCGAAGGACCTCGAGCAGTTCTATCAGCGCGCCGCCGACGCGTACGAGACCTACCTCACCGCGTTCGGTGGCCCCAAGCAAGGGAACGAGAAGACGGTCGAGGTGCGCTACTACCGCGCCGACATCCTGTGTTTCAAGCTCGCGAAGACCGAGGTCGCCGGTGACGAGTACCTCGCGGTCGGCAAGAGCGCGCCGGTTGGCAAGCTCCACAAGGATGCGCTGCTCAATGCGATGGCCGCGTTCGAGAAGGCCCGCCCCAAGGACACCGCCGGCAAGACCAAGCTGTATGCGGTCGACAAGAAGTTCGGCGAGGCGATCGACATCTACGCCAGCCTGTTCAAGAACGACCCGACGATCGTCGGGGTGCTGTTCAAGAACGGTCAGATGTTCTACGACTACGGCGAGTGCGACGAGGCGATCAAACGCTTCGGACTGATCGTCACGCAGTACGCGAAGGATGCGAACGCTGGGCCGTCGGGCGATCGCATTCTCTCGTGTCTCGACAAGGCGAAGGACTACGAGAACCTCGAGGACTGGGCCCGCAAGCTGAAGCCCGCACCCTCGTTCGCCGATCCCAAGAAGCAGGCGATCCTCAGCAAGCTGATCGTCGATTCGATCACCAAGAGCGGCGACAAGTACGCCGAGGCCGGCAAGTACGAGCAGGCCGCGACGTTCTATCTCCGCGTGCCGAAGGAGACCACGGACGCGAAGCTCGCCGGTCAGGGGCTGATGAATGCCGGCGTGATGTTCGAGAAGGCGAAGCAGCCCGAGAAGGCCGCCGACATCTACCTCGACCTCGCCGAGAAGTACTCCGACAAGAACACCGAGCTCGCCGAGAAGGCCGCGTTCGCCGCCGGTCAGGTCTACGAGCGCGTGATCTACTACGACCGCGCGGCCAAGGCGTACGAGCTGGTCTGGGCCAAGTTCCGCACCGGTCCGAACGCGGCGACCGCGCTGTTCAACGCGGGGCTGTTGCGTCAGGCGCTCGGCCAGAACAAGGAGGCGATCGCGCACTACCGCGAGTACGCGAACAAGTTCCGCGATCGCAAGGACGCGCCCGACGTCGCGTTCAACATCGGCGTCGTGCAGGAGAACGCCAGCGACGACGGTCCCGCGTACAAGGCTTACATCGAGTACGCGCGCGTCTATCGCTCGAGCGGCCGGCGCATCATCGAGGCGTACACGCGCGCGGGCCGGATGAGCTTCAAGCTCGGTCAGTTCCAGCGTGCGAAGGAAGAGCTCGCGACCGCGCAGCGGCTGTGGAAGGCCGCGAGCGGCGCCGACAAGAAGGCCGGCACGACGTGGGCCGCCGAGGCGCGCTACTACGAGGGCGAGCTGGTGTTCCGCGAGTACGAGAAGGTGTCGCTCGATGTCAAGGTCGCGGCACTCAACAAGGCGCTGACCCAGAAGACCAAGCTGCTCGGCGACGCCGAGAAGATCTATGTCTCGGTCGCCGAGTTCAACGATCCGAAGTGGGCGACCGCGGCGCTGTTCCGCTACGGCCAGATCTACGATCTGTTCGGCGAGGCGCTCGCCGCGTCGGCCGCGAAGCCACCCGCGAACCTGCCCGCGGATCAGGTGACCGCGTACCAGGACAAGCTCAACGAGATCGCGGTGACGATCCAGGACAAGGCCGTCGAGGCCTTCACTGTCGGCTACAAGAAGGCGATCGAGCTGCAAGTCTACGACGAGTTCACCGCGAAGATCCGCACCGCGCTCGGCAAGCTCGCCGCGCAGAAGTTCCCACCCGAGCGCGAGTCACGGAGCCGCGAGCGCATCGGCGACCGACCGCCGAAGCAGGAGCTGGTCACGGAGATTGCCCGATGAAGCAGCGATCGATGAAGAAGCTCGTGTTGCTCGCCGCGATCACCCTCGCCGCGTGCGGCGCATCATCGAGCAAGAAGATCGCGCCGAAGGGCCGCACCGTGCAGCGGTTGGATCCGGTGAACCCGAAGGCCAAGAAGGAGTTCGAGGACGCGATGCGCGCGCTTCGGCTCGGCGGCCCCGAGGCGTACGACACCGCGAAGGTCCGCCTCAAGGCCGCGCTCGACATCGATCCCAAGCTCTGGGAAGCGCACTACGACCTCGGCGTGATCGCCTACCAGGAAGGCGACGACGAGGCGGCCGTCGGCCACTTCACCAAGGCGCTCGCGGTCTACAAGGACCACACGCCGGCGTTGCTCGCGCGCGCCGAGGCGCATCGCCGCGCCGGGCACAAGAAGGATGCGCGCGCCGACTACGAGACCGCACTCCGGACCACCGAGGAGAGCGATCCGAACCGCCGCGATGCCGCCGCCCGGCTCGCCTCGCTGTTGCGCGATGCTGGTGACTTCGACGAGGCCGTCGCGGTGTTGCGCGATACGGTGCGCCTGTCGGGCTCCGTCAACGCGAAGATCTACACCGAGCTCGCGCTGATCTACATCCAGCAAAAGCGCTACGAGCTCGCCGATCTGGTGCTCCAGAAGGCCCTCGCCGACGACCTCAAAGACCCGGCGATCTACAACGCCGGCGCCCTGCTCGCCCTGAAGCTGGGCAAGGCCCAAGATGCCTTCGAGCGCTTCGACAAGGCGGTTTCTCTCGACGCGAATTACATCGATGCGCGTTTCAACAAAGCATCCGTGTTGCTCGACGCCGGTGACTACGCTCGCGCCAAGACCGAGTTGCTCGTCGTGGTCGAGAAGCGTCCCGACGACTTCGCAGCCCACGTCTCGCTCGGGGTTGCCCATCGTGGACTCAAGGAGCTCAAGGAAGCGAGGCGCGTGTGGGAGACGGTGATCAAAGAGGCGCCGAAGCGAGGCTCGTCGCGGGCCGATGCGCTGTTCAACCTCGCGATCCTGAAGGTCGACTTCCTCGAGGATCTTCCTGGCGGCAAGAAGGATCTGGAGCAGTATCTGCAGGACGCTCCTTCCAGCCACGGCAAGCGCGCCGCTGCGGAAGAAAAGCGAAAGGAACTGAAATGACGTTGAGGTTTGGTGCCCCCTCCTGGGGGTTCGCGTCCGCATTGGCGTTGGTGCTGATGGGTGTGTGTGGTGGTGTGGCATCGGCGCAGCCGAAGAAGCCGCGTGTGCCCGCAAAGCCGACGGCTCCGCTCCAGGCCGACAAGACCGATGCTCCGCCGCCCGCGCCCGGCCCCGCCACGACCGGCGAGTCGAAGAAGAAGGGTACGAAGGAGCAGAACTTCAACTTCGACGACCTCAACCTGAACGGTCGGTCGCGGTCGCCGCAGCTGCTGTACTTCCTCGAGCGTGCCAATGAAGAGCTCGAGCGTGCGAGCCTCGAGAAGCGGTCCTTCATCCCGCACATGGTGCGGACGATCGAGGAAGAAGCCCTGTGAACGAACTGTCGGTCACGCGTCCCGTTGCTCTCCGCACCGCGCTGATCTGGTGCGACGAGGTGATGAGCGACATCGTGGCCGACGCTCCGCAGAAGATCACGGTGGGCCACAAGGGCAAGCCCACGTTCGTGGTGCCCGATGTCGGCTTGCCGCCGGGCTTCGCGATCGTGTCGCCCGGCAATCGCGGCTACGTGCTGACGCTGTCCGAGACCATGCGCGGCACGATCTGCATCGATGGCAAGGAGCACGCGGTCGCCGATTACGTGCAGCGCAGCGATGGTGCGAGCGCGCCGGGCGGCTTCTGCGCGACGCCGATCGGCGGTCGCGACTGGGGCGTGATCGATCTCGACGCCTCGGGTGACTACAAGTTGTTCTTCCAGTTCGTCCCGGTCGAGGCGCCCCTGCCGACCCAGGCCGATCTGTTCTCGATGCTGACGCTCGCGGCTGCTACCGCGGCGCTGTTCATCGTCGGCCTGGTCGCCGCCGGCCTGGTGATCGTCGCGTTCACCGCGAGATCGATGGCCGAGGCGTTGCCACGACTCGGCATCCTGATGTTCGCCTCGTTCGCGCTCGGTTACCTGATCTCGCATCCGGGATCCAAGGCGCGACTCCTGCTCACGCGCTGCGCGATCGTCGTCGGTGCCGTGTTCGGCTTGATGCTGATCGTCTGGCTGCAGATGCAGGTCGATTTCAGCCTGCTCGAGTGGGTGACGCGCGGCGCGATCCTGATCCCCGTCGGCGTCGCGATCTTCGGCCTGTGCTGGTCGCTCGCGATGTCGGATCCCGAACAGCAAGCCTCGACCGGCTTCTCGATCATCCTCCACGGCGCCCTGCTGATCGGCACCATCATCATCTACGACCCGTCGGATGATCCGAACGTGTGGCCCGGCCCGCGTGCGTTGACCGGCGCGTACCTCACCGACCGGATCCTCGAGATCAAGCCGCCCGAGGTCACGCTCGTGCCGACGATGGGCAAGGTGAACAAAGAAGAGGCGGCGAAGGCGTCAGAGACCAAGAAGGAGCTCAAGACCGCCACCAAGAACGACGAAGGCGCGTCGGGCGGCAAGGGCGAGCAGGAGCGCGCTCGCAACAAGGATGCGAAGGACGACGAGAAGCCCGACCCGCCGAAGGTCGCGTTCTTCGAGGACAAGAACAAGAAGATCCTCGACAACATCATCGACAAGAGCGTCAACGTCGGTGCGTTCGCCGGCATCAAAGGCGACGTCACCAAGAAGGGTGGGCTCGGCTTCGGGACCGGCACCGGCACCGGCGTCGGCGACGAGCAAGGCGGCAGCGGCACCACGCGTGGCAGCAAGGGCAAGGGCACCGGCGGTGGCGGGGATGTCGAGGGTGACTTCGTCACCAACAAGGGCAAGGTCGACAGGGGCAAGGATCGTCCGGGTGGCACCTGCGTCGGTGCGAACTGCAAGGGCGCCGGTCCGAAGGAAGTCCAGGTCAACGTCGGCGAGATGAGCGGCGATCCGGGTGGCTACACCGAGGACGAGATCAACCGCGTCGTGAAGCGCAGCGCCGGCATGTTCCGCGCCTGCTACCAGAAGGAGCTCAACCGCTCCCCGGGGATCGGCGGCAAGATCGTCGTCAAGTTCAAGATCGGCGCGGACGGCGCGGTGCTCACCGCTTCGCCCACTGGTGGTAGCTCGCTCGCGAACGAAGCCGTCAAGGACTGCGTCGCGCGCAACGTCAACCGCCTCAGGTTCCCGCCCAAGGGTGCGATCGCCAACGTCACCTACCCATTCCTGTTCTCGCCCGGAGGTTGATGTTGATGATGAAGCGAAGCCTTGCTCTGGTAGCTCTCGCGACGGGATGTGCGAACGACCCGGTCTACGTCGAGTGTCCCGACGCACCCACGGATCCGACGTGCCTGCGATCGATCGAGGCCGGTCAGGATGACGGCACCGGCATGATCGTCGAGGAGGCGAAGACGCGCCTGCTGCTGCCGATCAACCCCGAGAAGCCCGAGGATGCCGAACAGCGCGCGACGCGCACCGCGGAGCTCGGCGTCGACGTCCCGTACGTCAAGCTCGGGGACATCGAGGTCTCGGTCGAGTGGACGATCACCAACCTGGAGGACATCGAAGGCATCGCGCTCGTCGAGCTCGACGGTGCGACCGAATTCTTCGAGTACGACCCCGACATGATCGTGCTGTCGACCGACGACGAGGCGCCGCCGTCGCCCGGGCTCGATGGCAACATCCCGATTCACATCCCGCCGAACGGCTCGATCAGCGGCCTGTTCCGCGAGGATCAAGTGCGCGAAGCCTCGATCGATCTCGAGCAGGTGACGCGCGGCAACGTCAATCCGTTCGCCGCCACACTGAGGGTGAACAAGAACGACACCCAGATCCAGCCGTTCCTGCCGTTCGATCCCATGGATCCCGAGGCGGGCCCGATGATCGACCCCAACGCGGTGCCGATTCCGCGCGAGGCATTCGCGGGGATGATCCGGATCGACCTCGTGTTCACGCCGAACCGTCACATGCGCCTCGACTACAATGTTCGCATCCGTGACATCCGCGGCGAGATGATGAACGAGTTGCTGATGGCCGCCGATCCCGCCGAGCTCCATCCGTTCGCGCCGATGCCGTACGCCGTCATGGCGATGGACTGAAATTAGTGGGACTGAAAGCGGCGCGTCCTGGCGCCCTCGTTCTACGATGATCGAGATGCGTCGGGTGACGATCGTAGCCCTGCTCCTCGCTGCGAGCACGGTCGACGCACGTCCCGCTTCGAACGGGTGGTACGCGGAAGGCGGCCTCGGTGCCGTCGCGTTCCTGCCCAAGCACGCCGATGACGGCGCGGTCGGTCCGGCGCTCGGCGTCCGCATCGGTCGAGATCTGTTCTCGTGGCTGTCGCTCGGCATCTCGCTCGCCGCGTCGAGCCACGAGGCGACGGTCGATCCACCGCCCGAGGGCGAGTGGTTCCAGCTCTATCGCGGTGGCGGTGATCTACGGATCGGTGGCCGCTTCGATCGCATCGCGCTGTTCATCGAGGGTGGCGTCGGCATCGCGATCATCTCGTCGAATATCCTCGACAAGGTGATGGTGACCGAGCCGGGGGAGACGTTCTCCATCGGGTTCTCGGGTGGCGCCGGCTTCGAGTACCAGCTCGAGAACCGCCACTACGCGCTTGGGCTCGGTGTCGATGTGTTCGTGCTGCCGCAGTTCGACACCGTCAAGGCGATCGATAGCCGCCTCTACCTGCGCTACACGTACTGACTTCTCAGAACACCGACGACAAGGCGTCGCGCACGGTCTTCACGTTGTTCGGCCGGATCATCGGCTCGCGGGAGATCAGCTTGCGGATCAGTCCTGCGAGGCTGCGCGGCAGATCCGCGGGAAGCTCGACCGAGCCCGGCATCGGCACCACGCCGGTGATCAGCTGCCCGATCGTGACACCGACCGAGTAAAGGTCCGTACGCGCGTCGGCCTGCGCACCAGCGGAGAGCTCCGGCGCGGTGTACGGCGTCGCCTTGCCGAACGAGATCCCGAACCCGCTCAGCTTCGCGGTGCGTCCCGAGATCCAGATGCATGCGGGACGTACGTGGCGATGGAACACGCCGCGGTCGTGCGCGAACGCGAGCGCTGCACAGACCTGATCGATGATCGCCATCGCCTCGAGCGACGCCATCGGACCGCCGCGCTCGGAGAGTACTTGATCGAGCGACTTGCCCTCGACGAGCTCGGAGATCACGTAGCTCTTCGTCGGATCGACGACGTGCTCGTAGAACTTGAGGATGTTCGGATGCTCGAGCTTCGAGAGCGTCGCGGCCGGCACGGCGAGCGCGAGGTCGTGCGGCAGTTCCTCGATCCAGACGTCGCGACCGGAGTTCTCATCGCGTCCGCGATACAGCGCGCCGAGCGATCCGGCACCGGCACCACCGGTCTTGCGGTAGCGATTCCCGATCGCGCCGACGGCGGAGAGCGTGTTGCGCGAGGCCGCGCGCGGCGGCGGCGGCGTTGGAGTCGCCTCGAGCATGAAGTCGCCGACGTTGGGCGTCGGCTTGGCCGGGCGTGAGGGGACGCGCTTCACCGGCAGGTCGTCCTCGTCGATCGTCAGGTCCATCACCGAGCTCGGGACCTCGGGCAGTGGCACCGGCGTTGGCGACGCGGGTTGCTGGAAGCTATCGAGCCCGAAGTCGTCGACACTCGACGGCGGGCGCCTGATCGTCGGGCGCGGCGGCGCGAGATCGAAATCCGGCACCGGTCCGACATCCACCTCGACAGGGGCCGGTAGCGGGAGATCGTCGAGAGCAAAATCCGCGAACGCGCTCGGCGAGCGACCGGGGGCAGCCACGCGGGGTGCGATGTTGATCCCGGATCCAGCCGGCCGGAGCTGCGCGATGTCATCGAACGAGATCTCCTCACCGCTCTCCTGTGCCGGCGGCACCGTCGCCGGTTTCGGTCGTGGTGACTCGACCGGGCCCGAGACGCGGCGCCCACGCGGAGCGACCTCGCGCCCGCGCGCGAAATGCACGTCGATCAGTGGCGGCGTGACACCCACGGGCCGAGGAGACGGCGGCGGCGGCAGCTCGATGAGCTCGATGAGCTCGACGGGATCGACGGGATCGACGAGATCGATGGGATCGTCGGGATCGTCGGGATCGTCGGGACCGACGGGACCGACGGGACCGACGGGATCGAGCTCGAGCGTGGCGGGCGACGAGAAGTCGAGGTCGAGGCTGAGCGCCGGCGGCCGGGTCGTCGACGGGGGGCGCTGAGGCGAGAGCTCGACGACCGGGGGCGACTTCGCCGGATCGAGCTCGACATCGATCAGGCTCGCGAGCTTGTCGCCGAGCTCGCTCTGCGTCGACGAATCGGGATACGCGCGCGCCGCAGACGTCGGCGGCTTGGTGCCAGGCGTGAAGCCCGAAACCTGCGAGGACTTCGCCGCGCCTGGCGTCTGCGACGGGATGCTGCCGGAGGCGCGTGCGATCCGCTCCTTCGTGAAGTTGATCGGGATCCGCATCCGCCGCACCGACGACACCGGAATGGTTCGCGTGTACGTCTCGTCGCCGACCTCGATCCGGATCTCGTGCGAGCCTACCGGCAGGCTCAGCATCGCCTCGCCGAGGCGATCGGTCTGCACGCGGATACCGGCGGTCGACACCATCGCGCGCTCGTCGGTCTCGATCACGAGGCGAACCTCCGCGAGATCGCCGGTCAGCGGTCGCTGCGTCGACTGCGTCTTCTTGCGGCGACCGACGAGCAGGAGCACCGCGAACGCGGCGAGCGCGACACCTGCGATGATCAGCCCGGTCGGCGCGACCGGCTCTTCGTCGGGAATCTTGCGCGTCGAGGGAGCGGCCGCGGGAGCCGATCCAGCCCCATCGGCCTGCGCGAGACCCACGGCTGCGGTCAGCAGGATCGCACTCAGACCTCGTCTCACGGCGCCCTCACGGTATCGCGAACGGCCGAAAATCACACCCGATCCTCGGGCGTAACCAGTGGCCGTGCTAGCCATCGAAGGGACCGTGGCCGATACCGAGTACGCGATCGTTGGAGGCGGCCTGCAGGCCGGCCTGATCGCGCTCGCCGTGCGGACAGCCCAGCCCGGAGCGCGAATTGCCATCATCGAGCGCGGCGCGGCACTCGCTGGAAATCACACGTGGTGCTTCCACGCTGGAGATCTGCCGGACGGCGCCACCTGGATCGATCCCATCGTCGCGCATCGCTGGGAGGGCTACGACGTGGCTTTCCCCGCACACCGCCGCACCCTCGCCTCCTCGTATGCGTGCGTCACCAGCGCACGCCTCGCTGACAAGGTCGCGAGCGCCGTCGACACACTCTGGCTCGGCGAGCCTGCCATCGCGATCGAGCCGCATCGCGTGGCGACCGCCACGCGCGAGCTCTCGGCGACCGTCGTGATCGACGCCCGCGGCCCGACGCGGTTCAGTGACTCCCAGTCAGCGCGCTGCGGCTGGCAGACGTTCGTGGGTCAAGAAGTCATCGTCGCGAATCACGGGCTGACCCGGCCGATGGTGATGGACGCGACCGTCGAGCAGGCCGGGGCGCGCACGCCCGCGATGCGGTTCGTCTACGTGTTGCCACTCGCGCCCGATCGCCTGCTGATCGAGGACACCGCGTTCGACGACGCCCCCTACCTCGACGTCGCCGAAGGCCGGCGCGCGATCGCTGCGTACGCCGCCGCGCACCACTGGACGCTCGGCGAGGTCGTCCGTGAGGAGACCGGCATCCTGCCGCTGCCACTCGCCGTCCAACCTCCCGTCCCGACGAGCTCGCCGTTGATCGCGGGCTATGGCGGTGGTTGGTTTCACCCCGTCACCGGTTACTCGTTCCCGATCGCCGCGCGCCTCGCCTCGCTGATCGCCTCGGTGCCCGCCGACGCGCTGTTCGGGCCAGGACTCGCCGCTCTCGGGCGTGCGCACGCGAAGCAGCTCGCGTTCGCGACGCGCCTCAATCGCATGCTGTTCCGCTGGTTCTCCGGCGAGCGCCGCTATCACGTGCTCGAGCGGTTCTATCGCCTACCTGAAGCTGTGATTCGCCGGTTCTATGCGATGGAGCTGACCCGCTTCGATCGCGCCCGCTTCTTCCTCGGACGTCCGCCGCGTGGACTGTCGTGGAAGGCCGTGCTCGCACCTGGAGTCCCATGATGTCCGTACCACCTCGCCTCCTCGGACTCGCCGCGACCGAGGCCACGACGTCGATCACCCCCCCTGCCCTCGTCACCGCCCTCGCCGAGGCCACCGCGCCTGGAGGCGCATCACCACTCGCGCCGACCGTACCAGGCGACGTGTGGTGGAAAGCGTTGACCGGCCCCGCGACCGAGTTTCTCTCCCGTCCCGGCAAGGACCTGCGCGCGCGGTTCGTGCGGCTCGGCGGCAAGCTCGCAGGTGGTGCACCCGACGAGACGCTCGATGCGATCGCGAGTGTCCTCGAGATCCTCCACGCCGGCTCGTTGATCGTTGATGACGTCGAGGATCGCAGCGAGGAGCGTCGCGGTCAGCCCGCGCTGCATTGCCTGATCGGCGACCCGCTCGCGATCAACACCGGGACGTGGATGTACTTCTGGGCGCTCGGCGAGCTGGCCCGCTTGCCGCTGCCGGGTGCGCTCGAGCTCGCGGTCGCGGCGCTCGTGCGTTGCCATCAGGGGCAGGCGCTCGATCTGTCGACGAGGATCGTCGACCTCGACGCGCGCGATGTCCCCGCCGTCGTCGCCGCGACCACCCAGCTCAAGACCGGCGTGCTGTGCCGGCTCGCACTCGAGCTCGGAGCACTCGCCGGTGGGGCCACCGACGAACGTCGCGTCGAGATCGGAAACCTCGGAGAGGCCGCGGGCTGCACGCTGCAGATGCTCGACGACCTCGGTTGCCTGGTCTCGCCGTCGCGCCGCGACAAGGCCTACGAGGATCTGCGCGCGCTACGTCCGACCTGGGCGTGGGCGTGGCTCGCGAGCGATGCCGATCCGTTCACCTGGGCGCGGTTGACCGCGCAGGCGCGCGCGGGCACCGATCTCGACACTCTCGCCGACGCGCTCGCCGAGCGCGTCGAGCCCACCGGCCGCCGTGCGATCCGCGCAACGATCGATCAAGCGCTGGCCGGCGTCCGGGCGTTTGCACCAGCCGCGGTGGTCGATGCGATCGCCGCCGACCTCTCGAAGATGGAGTGGATGTATGGGTGACCTTCGTGCTGCCGTGATTGGTTCCGGGTTCGGTGGGCTCGCAGCGGCGATCCGGCTCGCCAATGCAGGCGTCTCTGTGACCGTGTTCGAGGCGCGCGACCTGCCCGGCGGTCGTGCCTACGTCTACAAGGAGGGTGGCTTCACGTTCGATGCGGGCCCGACGGTGATCACCGCCCCGCACTGCATCGACGAGCTGTTCGAGGAAGCCGGCCGCCGCCGATCGGATTACTGCGAATTCCTCCCGGTGACGCCGTTCTATCGGCTCGCGTGGTCCGACGGCGCGCGCTTCAACTACGACGGCAACCCCGAGCACATGCGCGCGCAGATCGCGGCGCGCTCGCCGGGCGATGTCGCCGGCTACGATCGCTTCGCCGAGCACACGAGGAAGGTCTTCGACGCCGGCTACACCAAGCTCGCGCACACGCCGTTCCTGCGCTTCACCGACATGCTGCGCGTCGCACCGCAACTCGCGATGCTGCGCGCCGATCGCAGCGTCTACTCGACGGTCGCGAAGTTCATCGACGACGAGCACGTGCGCGAGGCGCTGTCGTTCCACTCGCTCCTGGTCGGCGGCAATCCGTTCGAGACGTCGTCGATCTACACGCTGATCCATCACCTCGAGCGCAAGTGGGGCGTGTGGTTCCCGCGCGGCGGTACCGGCGCGCTGGTGCAGTCGCTGTGCAAGCTGTTCGGCGAGCTCGGCGGCGAGCTCCGGCTATCGTCGCCGGTGAAGTCGATCCGCCTCGACGGCAAGACCCACGTCGTCACCACCGACGCCGGCGAGGATCGCTTCGATCTCGTGGTCTCGAACGCCGACCTCCACCATACGTACAGCAAGCTGTACGCCGGCAACGCGGACGCCGCGAAGCGAACCAAGAAGCTCGAGCGCATGGACTGGTCGATGTCGCTCTACGTCCTCTACTTCGGCACCGACAAGACGTACGCCGAGGATCTCGCGCACCACACCGTCGTATTCGGCCCCCGCTACAAGGGTCTGCTCGCGGACATCTTCCACGGCAAGACGCTCCCCGAAGACTTCTCGCTCTACCTCCACGCACCGCACGTCACCGATCCATCGCTCGCGCCCGTCGGCGGCGGCAGCTTCTACGTGCTCTCTCCGGTGCCGCACCTCGGCAATGCGCCGGAGAACTGGGACGTGATCGGTCACGCGTATGGCGATCGCATCCTCGAGGCGCTCGAGCGCCAGCTGCCGGATCTCCGCAAGCATGTCGTCGTTCGCCGCGAGCTGACGCCGCTCGGCTTCGAGCGCGAGCTCGGCGCGTACCAGGGCAATGCGTTCTCCGTCGCACCGCGGCTCACGCAGAGCGCGTACTTCCGCCCGCACAACAAGGATCCGAAGATCCCCGGCCTCTACATCGTCGGTGCGGGCACCCATCCCGGTGCCGGCGTCCCCGGCGTGATCAACGGTGCGAAGGCGACCTTCAGTTGCATCGCACGAGACCACGGCCTCGCCCCGATCGCGAAGTCCGACCTCGAGCGGCTCGTCGAGGCCGAGGCGTCGTGACCTCCTTGGCCGCGCCCGTCTCGATCGCGATCGCGCGCGCCGAGATCGAACGTGGATCGAAGAGCTTCGCGATGGCGAGCAAGCTCCTCGATCGCCGGACGCGCGATCAGACCGCCATCGTCTACGCGTTCTGCCGGCGCGCCGATGACGCGATCGACGAGGTCGCACCGTCCGAGCAACCCGCGGCGATCCTCCATCTGCAGGATCAACTCGCGGCGATCTACGGCGGCACCGTCGCAGATCCAGTGCTCGCCGCGTTCACCCAGGTCGCGTCCGAGCGCGCGATCCCACCCAACTACCCCGCCGAG
>Ga0105049_10004640_pt1 | contig 16115 bp, 7 predicted proteins | sample MAT06_FD_78087 | JGI IMG/M metagenome (GOLD analysis project Ga0105049, IMG submission 78087) | Freshwater microbial communities from Lake Fryxell liftoff mats and glacier meltwater in Antarctica - MAT-06 | ecosystem: Environmental > Aquatic > Freshwater > Ice > Liftoff microbial mat | place... | reverse complement strand
TGTAGTCCTGGAACAAGAGTTTGTCCCGCAGCGCCGGCTTGCCATCCGCAGACCAGCTGGACGGCACTTCGCGGGCAACAGCCAGGTTGTAGGCCACGAAAGGGTTCACCAGGTCTGAGTCGTCGATCTGATTCAAAGCCGCCGTGGTGTAGCCGTCGTTCAGCATTCGACACACAAAGCGGTTGTTGCGGAAGCAGTCGCTTGGCGTCTTCTGTTTCATCATCACGCGGGCCAGGTCTTCACCAGCCTCAAAGCGCCCAGACAGGTAGAAGCACTTGAGGAGCAGGTTGTAGGCCTCGAAATCGGCCGCATTGCGGTCGATGTGGTCGCACAGCAGCGAGATGGCGACCGGGATGTTGCCTTCCTCAAGGTGCAGCCAACCCAACTCCTTCTGCACATGCATCCGGGGGCTGACGTCCAGCGCCCGGCCGAAGAACGCCTTCGCCTGATCGGTGCGACGGATCAGCAACTGGCAGCGTCCTGCGGCCATCAATGCAGCCGTGCAGGCCGGGCTCAAGTGCAGGGCCTGGTCGGCCAGCCGCTGCGCTTCCTTCCACTTCTTCCTCTCGAGCAAGCGTTCGGCGCGCTCTGCCATTGCGTGGGCCTTGATGCGCTGAGCGTCCAGCACGTAAGGCACATGCCTGGCGCGAATGGCCTCACCGAATTCCAGCATGTTCTGGAAGCGCAGTTCGGGCGTTGGGTGGGTGGCCCGAAGCAACACCTCCTGCGCCCACCGAGGCAGGCCTGCCGGCACAGTCTGGTGCGTGACGCGGGCACGAAGCGCGGCGTCCGGACTCAGGTGCTCGAATGGGTTCTCGCCGGTGGCGGCCTCGATCAACGTGATGCCGAGCGCGTAGACATCTACTCGCGCGTCGGTGCGTGACACCGGTTCACCCAGCAGCATCTCTGGCGGCAGGTAGATGCGGGTGCCGGTGTTCATGTTCGCAACGCCGAAGTCACCGACCTTGAGACTTCCATCCTGCGCGAACAAGATGTTTGCCGGCTTGATGTCGTGGTGGACGATGCCTTTGCCATGCACGAAGGTCAGCGTGTCGCACAGCACTGTGCCCCACCGGAAAACTTCATCCAGCGTTGCTGGGCTGCCACTGGCCAAACGGTCGTCCCAGCTTCCGCCAGCGCAATACTCCATCGCCAGCACCAGCTGCCCGTGGTGCATGAAGTGATGATGAAACGTGACCACGCCGGGGTGGCTGAACTGCGCCAGCGTCTGCATTTCGTGGATCAATGCCCGATGTTCACCTGGGGGCCGGCCTGAAAGGATTTTCAGTGCAACCTGGCGACCCGGAATGGCTTCATCGTCGGCCAGGAAAACCTCACCGAATCCGCCACTGCCGAGTCGGCCGACGACCAGATACTTGTCGTCGAGCCGGTCGCCAGCCGAGATCACGCCGAGCACTACAGTAGTTCCGGCTGGGCCGGACTGGCGCTGGCTGGAAGCGCTTGATTCGCCAACTCAAGAATCTGCGGCCAGCTCTGAACCAAGGCGTTATAGCTGAGCGCTTCGGCGGCACGCTTTCGGCGCTCGCAGATGGTGTAAAGGCGATACGCGAGCTCGCGTGCCGCTTCAGCCTTGATGCCGAGTTTGGCCACGAGCGTCCCAGCGGCCGCTTCGCCGCCAGACTCCAGTGCGCGCACCAACTGGTGTACGACTTCCCACGCGCTGAGCCGCGGATCGGTGGCGGGGTCCCAGTTCGCCGGAAACTCATTGGGGCGAAGCAGTCTCACTTTGCCACGTGCCGAATGAATGATGCCTGCCTGCACGAGGCCGTCCATACCGGTGTTCTTTGCTTGGGCCAGCACATTGGCCTGACCAAACTCACCTTCGGCAAAGCCCGTCTGGTCGAACCAGGTGATTGCAAACCGACTGTCAGCGTCGAAATCACCCTCCTGCTCAGCCAATGCCTCGTCCAGAGTTTGATTAATTTGGGCGAGCGCCTCGCGCACAGAAAGCGGTTTGCCTTCGGCGTCCAGAACCTCGCTGTATCGGGTGTAAACCGCCATGCCCGGACCGATGGCCGCTTGCGCCAAGTCAACAGGCGCGATGTTGCCGGCCTGCAAGTGGGCTAGAGCCTGCGGAAGCTCAGCTCTTAGCGCGGTGACGAACTCACGGCGCGTGGCAGCGCGTGCCGACACATCACGCTTGCGACAGACAAGGACGATGCTCGAAGCCAGGGCGTTGGTGTCGCGACCGATGTTCCGAGTTGCGAGTTCCGAGCGCATCGGCCAAGTGCCGCTGACCGAGAAGCCGGCCTCGATGACAGCGGCAAGAAATGTGTCCCATCCTGTATTGGTCGTTCCTTCACCACCGTCGCTTTCAGACTGCTTGAACGCGTAGTAGATGGTGACGGGGAAGGCTGGGTGCGACTGCGCGGCCACCCGGCGCATTGCCTGGGTCATGCCGTCAAGAAAGAAGTTCTCCGCTTTCTCCTTGCTACCGTGGCGGTAAGGCGTGGCGACAAGTTCCTCGGCTTTCGGAACAGCCAACGTGGCGAAGAGATCGGGAAAAAAAGGTCTCGCTGAGCGGCGAAGCCAGACATAGAAGAAATCCGAAAGATCGGCGTAGCCGATGTTGTCGTAGTACGGGGGGTCAGTAGAGATCAGTCGGTCTTTGCTGAGTGACTGTGCTTGTGCGTCGCTCTGTTCAGCACGACCTGCCAGGCCAATCGTGAATTTGTCCAAGACTTCGGCCAGCGAATGCGCCGTTCCATAAATGTCGCCGCCCGCACCGGCGAAGGGATTCGTCTCGGCATAGTCCCAAACCATTGGCAGAGCCTGTCGCCCAAAGGTTCCACGCAATCGATCCATCCTTTGTTCCCAGACACACAGGGAGGTGTTTCTGTCGGCGGCTTTGCTAACTGCAAATCCCAAGTACACGCCGACCGCATCGGCGTAAGCTGTCGCGCCGGTGCCGCCGTTGTGGAGGGGAATAGCATCGTCTCGAAGGCCTGCGGCGAGCGCGGCGCGGTGGGTGTTCTCGCGCGCTTCGCCAACCATGTCGGAAAAAGTCGTCAGCGCCACAAGCTGACGCGTAGTAAACAGGTCAGCGTATGTCATAAGACCGTACGCAGGCGGCGAAAACCAACGCGGGTTCTTCGGCATTGGCAGTTCAGGCCGCCAGTCAGGCTTCGCTCTAAGTGCAACTGCTTCGTGCTCAGGCGTTGGAGCCAGATAGACACGCCCTCGCGTTCCCTCCACCACGACTGCCATGAGTCGAGCGTCCATGCGACCAGCCTTCCCTTCGTTGTAGATGTAGTCGCTTGCCATAGCCGTGCCCGACATCAGGCACTGGAAGTTCGCTCCACGCGACAGCTTCGTCCCTTTAATTGCGCCGTCCGCATCTTTCGGTTTGCCAACTTTCACAGTGAAACGATAACTGTGGCCCTCGATTACCGGTTCGACGTACGCCTCCTTGCCCGCCTTGGTGGAGAGCATGAACGTTGAAGCGAGCGGCACCGCCACTTGCGCAAATGCAGGGTTGGGGCTCTTCACGGTGCGCGCCCACAGCCAAGCGATAACCGTGAGCGACTGACCCACAAAAGGCTTGAGGTCGAGACGGTCCTTGGCCATATCGGCTGTGACTTCGATCCTGGGATACAGCGTACCGATCCGCTTCTCAGCCTCGTCGCGCATCCATTGGCCGTAGTAGCGCACATCCGCGGCCAGCCCCTGCGATCCCTTCCACGAACCCGATGCGCCAAGGGTTCCGCGCGATTTGGGGTTTACCGGTGGCTTACCGGCAAACTTCGGTGGGATCTCGATCATCGCCTTGTTGATCAGCACGGCGACTGGATTCAGGTCACTTGCGTAGCTCTCCAGCCCCAGTCGTTGCGCTTCCAGCGGCAAAGCTCCGCCACCGGCGAACGGGTCATGAAAGGCGGGTAACCTTTTGCGATCGAACAACTCGGCTGCCTGCGGATGCCCTGCGTTGTCAGCGCAAGCTCGGCGCCAACTCTGCCAGATCTCATCGCGTGCCGTTTGCAGTACGGCCTCGTTCGTAGTGCTCTCCCACTTCACCAACTCACGCAGAATGGCAAACAGCCGTTCGCGCTCGATATCCGCGAGCGCCTCGGCCAGCGTCGGTTCCGTGCCGGCCTCCTGCACTGTGGTGTCGCCAGATCGTTGCGCCGCCTGGTGAAGTTCCTTCCGCTCGTACCAGGCGACCAAGCGCTTCTTCAGCTCACGTTCTGCGGCACGCTTCCTCGCGGGGTCTCCTAGCAGCGTGTCGACGTAAGTGGAAGGGTCATCCACCATCTGCGCAAAGATCACCGCCCGTGCTGTAGCCAGCGGCCGGCGGGCCCACCAAAGGTGCAACGTGCTGGGGTGGCCATGCCGAATGGATTTCTCGCGGGCCGAAGCCACATTGATGGCCTCCAGGGGCAATGCAACCTCGATGAGCTTCTTGCGGGTGATGACGGTCATGCAGTGGTCTTCTTCGGTTCGATCAGTTCCTCGGCTACAGCCCAGGCGCGTTCTTTGCGGGAGTTGCCAGCGCCGAACCAAGCGCTGTCCAGGCGCTCGACCAGACCGCTGGCGCGAACATGGTCCGAGTAGTACGTAACGGCGTTGACGGCGCCCCAGAGGGTGCCCTTCGCGGTTTCTACGGCCTGACCCGGCGCCGATCGGTAAAGGGACATCATGTTGATGTGATCGCGTTCTGCCTTGGCACTCAGCGATTGCGGCGGCTTCCGGCCAAGTACGCTGTCGAAGAACGTCGACACCTTGTCGTCGTCCATCTTGTGTGCAGCAGCCGCGCGAATCTGCTCCAAGAACCTCGACCACGAAACGTCGATCAACCCCAGCTGCTGCTTGACTGCGTCCATCTCAAAGCGCCGGGTGTGTGGCACCTTGATGTGCTTCCGGCCTTCGCTCTTGACGTCGGCCAGCGCGAAAAACAGGGTGTTCTGGCAGACCACGCGCACGCTGGTGAAGGCCGCCGTGGTGGCCAACGTCTTGTCGCACGAGGTGGCGAGCAGCACGTAAAGCTTCATTGGGTCTTCGCCTTGCCCGCCGACGGAATCGATGACGCCGGTGCTTGCCAACGCCCACACCTTGCGCCCGCCGTTCAGGGCGCCAGCCGTTTCGAGCGTGTACCCGAAGTCAGATACCAGGTCACGGTAGAACTCCAGCACCGCCTTGGGTTGCACCAGCTGGTAGTCGCCCGAGACCACAGACAAGGCATCGCGGGTGTCACTGCGCGCCAGCACAAAACGGTCGGGCATAGTGCGGATCTTGCCGTCCACCAGGTATTGCACCGGCAACCGTTCCAGGTGCCACTCGAGGCGCGCCGCCTTGAGCCAGACTTCGATGGGTTGGTTTGGTGGCAGTTCTTCGCCCAGGCCATGCCAGGGCGTCTCTCCGACATAGGCCATCGCCGCCTTGCCGGTGGTGTGATCGAGGTCATGGCTCATCAAAGGGTCTCCGGGGTTATCTCAAGGTCAGCCGCGACATGCAGGCCGGTCACGCGCTGAATCTCCTGCCACAGGCGCTGCTGCCGCCAGTCAAGAAATGCGTCGTAGTCGTTTGCCAGAAGCGGTGATGTGGCACCGACAGGCAAGCAGTGGGAGAGCAGCACGGCGTCGAAAGGGAATCCCTGGGTTTTCTGGATCGTTGCCATGTAGTCGGACGGCGCCCGGGCACTGATGATCTGGTTCGTCGTACGGTCAATCAGGGTGCGATTGAGCACGCAATCGCGCGCCACATTCGACTTGATGCCCTTGGTGTCGCGCAGATAGGCCGCGGGAAACACGTGGTGGTCGTCGATGCCCTCCTGGTCTATCAACTTGCCAGTGATGACGGCCTGCGTATGGAAGTCCCGCGCGCCGGTCCCCGAGCCGAGCACCAGGCAGATCGTGCCCCGGTAGACCGCGCGCTGCCTTGGGGTGATGTCACGCAGCGCCTTCGGATCAAAGCGAAGCTCTCGAACGGTCTCCGGCTCGGCACCACCTTCCAGCCAGACATGGAGTTCGCTGACATCGCGCGAAGCCTGGCTGTTGGGCGAGCTCTCGTAGGCTTGGCCGAACACGCAGCACCAGAACCAGCGCTTGATGCGCTCACGCTTGACGCCGGTTTCGGGGGTGCTGGGCATCGCGGTCGATGCCAAGGCCGCCGCCAGCGGCACCAGCATGGTCTGGTAGGGCAGCCACTTGGGCTTGGTAACCTTGCAGTCGTCTCGCAGGATCTGCAGCCCCAAGGCCAGGCCGCCAATGACCCTGTCCCACCAAGCCGTGATGTCGGCCCCTGCCATGTTCAAGATGTCTTTGCGCTTGCACGAAGGGGTGGGCCGGCAAGCCAGCGCGACCGACTGCAGAACGTAATAAGGGTCGACCTCGAAGTCCGCGATGATCGGGTGCTTGACCAATGCTGCATCCCACAGATCGCGCAGACGTATGTTCTGCGGCCAGAAGCGAGCCGTGAGCAGCTCGAATACGCTGAGCTTGACGCCAGTGCGGTTCAACGTCTCGAAGATGGTGCAGAGCGCGTCGGGTTCGGTCTTGTCTGACAGCGTGACGACCGGGAAGTGGTAGTCGTCGATGGCCTTGATGCACCCGTCGCTGATGAGCATCAAGGCATCGACCATGGTTGCCCGTTGCTCAGCGGGCAGTGGGTTGGTGACTTTGAAAACCCACTGAAGAAACCCGCCTGCACCGCCTTTCAAGGTGGACAGCGAAAGGATCAGTTCCTTCGCTTGGACGTCGAACTTTTCGTGCTCCTTGGCCCACTTGGTGCTCGCCCGTACATGGAAGATGACTTCCTCGAAGTCGGCGCCGTCAATCAGCTTTCGGATGTTCAGGAAGTAGCGGTGCTCACCGACGCCGTAGAAGGCCTGGTAGAGCGAGGTCAGCCGTTGCTGGCCGTCCAGCACGAGGAATGTGTGTTTGAAGTCGCCGAGCGGCGGTGCGCCTTCGAACTGGCGCACGGCAAAGGCGTGTTTGCTGTCACGCACGCGCAGCAGGCTGCCCGCAGGATAGTTGCTGGCAATGGAGACCACGAGTTCCTGAGTGGCACTGGGTTCCCAGACGAAATCGCGCTGGAAGTCCGGCAGGACCATCGTGCGCGAGTGCACGTCGGCCAGCAGCTCTTTCAGCGCTCGTGGGTTGGTGTCTTCAAACAAACTCATTGAACTCCCCTGACCTGCTTGTTGTTGTTGGGCGGCGCGTTAAGTGAGCGCGTTGTCTAGGTGCGATGGCAACCAGCCGACCACCGCGCTCTGCGTGTCGTCGTCCCAGAAGTAGTAAAGCCGGAAGCAGCGCGTGCGCTCGCGCGAGTCGCCTCGCTTCAGGTGCCAGTCCAGCACGCGCGGCCGACCACCGTGCTGCACGGTATATTGCTCGCTGTGTGTCTTGTTTGCCTCGCCCACTGGCGTGTTCTCGATCTTCAGGCGCTGGCATTCCGCATCGAACCGTGCCTTCTTTTCGGGCGTGGAGTCGCGCTTCATCGGAACAAAGCATTCCTTCAACAACAACAGCGCCTGGTACGCAAATGAAGGGTCTTCGTAGACCGCAGCCTTGGCGCCCCGAAGCGCGCGGCTCAACAAGGTGACAGACCCCGCCAAGTGCTGGCTCGCCCAATCCTCTAACTCGCGCAGGTCTTCAGGAATAGGCGTGACGGTGCCGGCCGCGCTAAGCGTGGTCTCCAGCGAGCTGATTCGGCCGCGCAACGCATGGGCTTGAGAGATCGCATCGTTCTTGGCGGCTTCGGCGAGTTCCAGCTCTTGGTGACTGGCAAGCAGCACACCGTCGTAGGTATCGCGTTGCGACTGGATTTCGGCCTCCAGGCGGCCGATCTCTTGGTCGGCAAGGGCCAGCAATTCGGCGTCGTTCGACCCGGCCGTGCGTGCAACCTGTCGCTGGAGTTGCGACGCCATTTGCCGCACCGTCTCAAAGCCCGGAAGAGCCTCTTCGCGGCCGGGCCGAGCGGCCGTGACGGCCAAAGCCTGCGAGACGAGCCAACGCTCATACGCTTTCGGCCCTTCGTCGTCCCAATGCTGGATGCGTTCAGGCAAGGTCAGAGGATGAGAGTAAGGATCGTCGTTCCAGCGCTTGAAACCAGGGCGGTACATCCGCACGGCTTGCCGAAAGACCGACATTTGTCGCCCGAGCATGTCGGTGAGTTGAAAGCTGGCGTCACCGGTCAGGATGTAGACATGGGCGGCGCCGAAGGTCCGCAGGCGAAGCTGTGCAGCGTCCGCCGCGGTCTGACTAGCGTCGGCACTACTCTCTGGGAGCGAGAACACGATGACTGGGCTGCGCCGCCGCGAATCTTCGAGAAGATCGACCAGTGCCTCGATTCCTGCAGTGTCGTCGACGAACACCGGTTCGAACGAGAGCAATCTGTCGTCCAGGAAAGGCTGTGCACTCAGAGCGATGGTTCGAACAAATCCGGGCACCGAGCGATTGAACGGGATGTCCTCACCACGGGTCGCGCAGATCAGCCGCGCACCGAACAGCAAATCACCGCCGGGGGCCGGCGCGATGCCGATTTCGGTAACCCAGGTTCGCATGGGGACGGCCTTGTCGGCATCATCCAAGCGGGCGGACCAATAGCGTGGGTCGTCTATCGCGACCGCCGCTGTACGCTGTGCACCGATGTCCGCCAGTTCGAAGGAGCGCCGCTGCCAAGCCTCGGCCGGCAACTTTCGGCCCGCCCGGTTGTTCATCCACCGAAGAATGTGATCCACGGTGAACGCGAACAAATCACCCTCCTTGGTCGGCTTCAGTCGAAGCAGCACTTGGCTGACAGGCCGGATGAGCGCCCGGTTGTCACGCGGCTTGCCTGCGGGCTGTTCACGCAGCGCGGCGGTAGGTCGTGGGTCGTTGTTCATGGCAGTTTCGGCACGGTGTCGAGGATCGCCTTCAACTCAGGGTCTGCAGAGGCATCGTCAATGTCCACTGCCGCGTTGTGCGCAACGATGCGCGCTTGTTCGTTGGCTGTGTCAGCGAGCTCCCGCAGCAGTCGGAGAATGATGACCTCAAGGTCGGCGAGCCCTTCGAGCAGATCAGTCTGAATCGTGTCGTAGATGGGCGGTGCGGCCTTGATTGCCGTGGGCATCAGCCGACCCAGCATTCGCGCTTTCATGCCTGTGCCGCTTTCGGTCTTGGCAGATGAATAGGCCGGCAACATGCTCTGTCGCGCAACGAGCGGCATTTTGCTGGCCAACTCCCGCCGCCGCTCTGTCACCGCCTGAACAAGCCGGTTGCGCGAGGTTTGTGCAAGCAGCGACACCTTCTCCTGAAACCAGGCGAGCTGCTTCTCCACGAGCGCGTCCCTGCGATGGAACATCAGGTCCACGATGAGACGTGCGCTGTGGCTGAATCCCTCCCCGGCCTGATTGACCTCGCTGACGAAATCGTCCCGAACCCTTCCCAGCTCGTCGGTGAAGTAGCGCTCCCAGGACACTGGCAGCTGGCTGAGCAACGGATCGGTGAGTTCGGCGTTCAGGTCGTAGCACTTGCCCGTACTGGGGCTCTTGAATGTGCCGTCGCGAATAACGACAGCCCTCAGGGTGGCCCACTGGATGGCCTGCCACCCCTGACAAGTGCGTTGAACTTCTTGAACACTTGAGCGAAGAAGCGGCCCCACCTTGGCGAGGAACTGCTCTCGATAGGCTTCGAGACGGGTCTTGGCTCGGGACTCGGCAGCGGCAATGCGGGTCTGGAGACCGGCAAGCTCTTCGTGGAGCTTGGCACGGGTGCGCTCGATCTCGGGTGAGTTGCCCTTCGCCTTCGCACCAAAAAAAAAGGCCACCTCGGCGCTGAGCTGTTCGATGCGCTTGATCGCAGTGTTGGCGCTGAACTCGGCCCCTGTCTGCGCGGCAATCTTGCGCAGCAATCGGTGCACCTCCGGAATACCGGTTTCTTCGAGACTATCGATGCCGTAGTCCCGTCGCAGGCGAGCAATCCCCTTCAGCTTGATGTACGCGCTGGCGGACGTCGCATGGACTTCAGCCTCTCGCGCCAAGCTCAGCATGCGGGTCAGGGTCTCACCGTGGTCCGCCGGCGTGGCAAGGTCCCGCACCATCTGTTCAAGTTGGCTGCGGGCCTTGGCGATGGTCTGCCCGCGGTACTCACGAACAAGATCGGACAACTCGCAGTCCTCACTGAGGCCAAGTTGAGTCGCGATGTTGCTGTCGATGTCGTCAGCCTTGGTGCCGATCAGCGAAAGAGCGCTGTAGGTTCCGCTCAACACCAGGGTGCGCAGCAGCTTCTCATCTTGCAGAATGCTTTGTATATCGTGGGTCAGGCCACGCACCATCGGGAACATGACCCACACGAACGGCGATGTACGCAGGAACTCGCGGGTCACTTCGACGCGCGCCTCGTTCGGGTCGTTCAGGCCGGGTAGATCGACAAGTTCGAGCCCACCCTGCAGGCACTCGTAAGGCCCGCTGATCGTTACCTGCTTGACCAACGGCCACAGGGTGCTTTCGCCACGTATGAGCTTTCGCAGGTAGTCGAGCATGTCCTTGACGCCGGCAAAGACACGCCGATCGTCAACGCTTCGGTTGAAGATCGCCTGCGCTTCGGCCGGCAACGGACGGCTCAAGAGCGAATCCGGCGCGATGTCGTCGGTGACTTCCAGGCCCAGGACCGCTTCGACTCGCTTCCTGGCAGCGTTGATGAGACGCTTTGATTCAGGGTCGGCGTCGACATCACCGGGCTTGAGGTAGGCAACGAAGGCTTCTAGATCGCGCCTCCACTCATCGACCGAAGCGAACTGGACGGACACCTCATAGTCCACGCCGGCCCGATGGCGGACCAACGTCACGAAGGCAGTGCAGGGCTCCATCACGCCCACCGGCAAGACTTCCTGCCCGAGCACTGCGTTCAAGAATGTTGACTTTCCCGCACCCGTGCTGCCGACCAACGCGACCCGCACCTGATCGGGGCGTTCGATCTGACCACGGATGAGATCGAGCTCCTTTTGCCAGCCGGCCAGTTCCAAGGGGAAAGACACCCTACCAGTCGGCTCGACCTTCTCCGTCATCCACTTTGTCAACAACCGCAAGGACTGCCTCGCACGCGACATCGAGTCCATCGCCTTCAGTGCCCCCTGTGTTTGTTCTGCTTCTTCCATGCTCAAAGTGGTGCCGTTGCAATAGCAAGCAGTTCCCGCATGCTGTAGTTGACGCTGGTGGCGCCGAAGTCCGGCTCAGCGCGGAATGGCCGGCGAACATAGTGCACGCTGTGCGTGGCCTCGTCATGGAACTCGACAATCGCCAAGATGAAAGCCTCGGGCTTGTTCAGCGAATAGAGGATCTCGTTGCGGGTCACGGTGATGCTTTCTGCGCCGGAAACCCTGCCCTTCACTTCGATGAAGCGCAGATGCCCAGTTTCGAGGTTCTTACTTTCTATGTCATAGCCGAGTTTCTCCAACTCGCGATCGATGGGATGGAAGCCCAGCTTGGCTTCCACTTCCATGATGACCTTGCGCGCTCGTTCAGCGGACGCCTGTGTTTCGACGGGCCCCGTGGACTCTGATCCGGCGCCTGGCGGAGTGCGGGCGCCGGCAATCTGAGCGAGCAGCCCTTTCGGCAGCACAAGTAAACCGCCCAACACGACGGGCGGAAGCGCAGATATCTGGGCTTCGAGGTCAAGCTGCGCCAAGCGCTTCTGCAGACGCGATTGCAAGTCGTCGGCCCGCCGGCGGGCTTCCTGCGAATTCAGTTTGGCGTTGGGCTGCCCTGTGCTTTCCTGCTGTTGGAGTTGCTGGGCACGGTGGTCCCAATAGGCAATCTCCTTGGTCAGCCTGTCTTTCACCGCCGCGCGAGTCTTGCCGATCCAACCCATGCGGCGCTCACGGACCTCCTTGAGGTGACCAGGCACCACGTGCGCGATAGCATGGCCCATGGCCTTGACCTCAAGATCGCGGCCGACCCAAGAGCATTCGGGGCGCGCGAGAAGTTCACCGATGTCGACTTCCGATTCTGCCAACGGCCTGTAGTCAAGGTACGGGGCGTACTGGATGTGCCTGGCGTCCCCGTCCGCATCAAGCTCAACGTAGAGCATCTGCTTGGAAATGGCTCGGCGTTCGGAAGTCGGACCGCCGGTCTGACACGCGTCCTGTACCGCATGCTCCAGATAGAAAAGGACGCGTGGTTTCGTTCCTGAATCGCGCTCATCCACAAGTACGGAGCCTCGTCGGAGCAGATCGCGATGACGCTCAAGGGTGACATCGAGCGTGGCATCGAGCAGCGGGTGTCCGGGGCATACAAATGCCGCCAGAGTTTGCCCGGCGGGCGCCACCAGAGACTTCTCGAATGCGATGCGCTCGTACCGCGGCAACACCGGTTCGCCGAGGCCAATCAAGCGATCGCGATTCCGCACGGGTGCCGGAACGTGTGTCACCTCGTAGCGACGGCCCTCTCGCTGCCGGACAGTGCCGCCCAGCTGCTTGAAGGCCTCAAGAAAAAAGGACTCGACGTAGTGAGGCTGGAGACGCCTGGCATCCGCGCGCTCCATGTCATCGCGCACCCTGGCGACCATCGTGGCGTCCATCACCGTGTTTGCCAGGGCGCGGTCTTCGATGAGCTCCTGCAGCTGTTCGCGATTTACAGCTCCACTGATGGCTTGCGTCAGCTTCGCCTTGATGTCGGGTCGCTCACCGTAGCGGACTGCTTCGATCAACAGCTCGCGCAGCGGCTTGCCTTCGAACACCAGCTTGCCGAGAACGTCGAACACTTGACCGCCCAACGCCTTGCGGGCCAACTCCAGCTTTTCGAGCAGCGTTAAGTACACCTCGCCTTCCCGAGTCTTGTCGGCCACCAGATTCCAAAGATGGCATACCTCGGTTTGCCCGATTCGGTGAATCCGACCGAAGCGCTGCTCCAAGCGGTTGGGATTCCACGGCAGGTCGTAGTTGACCATTAAGTGCGCTCGCTGCAGGTTGATGCCTTCGCCCGCGGCGTCGGTGGCGATCAGAACCTTGACTTGAGGGTCGTGCTTGAACGACTCCTGGGCCTTGAGCCGCTCTTCGCGTCCCATACCGCCGTGGATGATCTGGACGGCTTCCTGTCGCCCAAGACGATCGCTGATCTTTCGATGCAGGTAGCTGAGCGTGTCCCGATGCTCAGTGAAGATCACGAGCTTCTGGGTTGGCGCACCGACTGGACGGATGTCCTCCTCCGCAGCGTAGCTGGGTCGTGGCTCCTCCACCCGCAGAGCGCCGCCCAAGGCGAAGATCTCGTCCAGCAGGCCCGCAAGTTCGTACCACTTCCGGTCGGTCCCACTGCGTCGAACGCCCGAAGCAAGCGATTCAAGGTGCGCGAGCATGCCAATTTCTGTCTTCAGTTCGGCAATGGTTCGCGCGGCAGTGGCCTGGTCGAGAACCTCCTCTTCCGCTTCCTCGACTTCGCTGTCTGGCGCGTCTTCGAGGTCTTCCAGATCGTCAGCATCCAGCATAGGGCCAGCTGGGATGACAACTGAGCTCACGGAAAGCGGCGCACCCCGCTGGAGTACCTCCATTTCTCGCATACGCTTTTCCAGGCGTTCACGTCTGCGCTTGAGAGACTGGTAGATCGCCTCGGGCGAAGAAGCCAATCTTCGCTGGAGAATCGTCAGCGCAAAACCGACGGTGCCAGCGCGCTTGTCGTTCTGCAGCGCTTCGGCGCGATTGAATTCCTCGCGAACGTAGTCCGTCACCTCACGATAAAGCTGAGCTTCTGCTGGCGACAACTCGTACGGGACCGTATGGGCAACGCGCTCCGGGAACAAAGGCGTGCCGTCGAACTTGAGCAGGCTCTCTTTCACCATCCTGCGCATCAGGTCGGAAACTTCGACTTGATGCACACCGTCGCGGAAGCGTCCCTCGAATCGATCGCTGTCCAACAGCGCCAGGAAAAGCTGAAAGTCCTCGTCCTTGCCGTTGTGCGGCGTTGCTGTCATCAACAGCAGGTGGCGGGTCATGCCGCCGAGCAGTTGCGCCAGACGGTAGCGTTTGGTGTACTTGATCTCACCACCGAAAAAAGTTGCGGACAGCTTGTGTGCTTCGTCGCAGACAACAAGGTCCCAACTTGCCTCCGCTGCCTGGAGCTTCTTCTGCACGTCCTCGTTTCGTGCAAGTTTGTCGAGCCGGGCGATCACGAGCGGGGTCTCGGTAAACCAATTGCCGGTTCGGGCCGCTTCGAGCTTGTCGTTGGTCAGAATGTCAAAGGGCAGCTGAAACCGGCGCCAAAGTTCGTCTTGCCATTGCTCGGCCAAGCTACCTGGACAAACAATCAGGCAACGCTGCAGGTCGCCCCGGACGATCAACTCCTTGATCAGCAGGCCGGCCATGATGGTCTTGCCCGCTCCGGGATCATCAGCCAGCAAAAAGCGCAATGGCTGCCGAGGGAGCATCGCCTCGTAGACCGCAGTGATCTGGTGCGGCAATGGATCGACCAAAGAGGTATGAACCGCCAGGACAGGATCAAACAAATGCGCCAGGCGAATTCGGTGCGCTTCCGAAACGAGACGGAACGTGCGTCCGTCACCATCAAAGCTCCAAGGACGACCTTGCTCGACGATTTCTAGGCGAGGCTCATCGTGCCGGTAAATCAGTTCGTTCGCCAGCTTGCCTGCGGGGGTCTTGTAGGTCAGCTCAAGTGCTTCAGAACCGAACCATTGCGCGCTAACGACAGTGACGAGTGCATCCGGCAGGATGCCGCGGATGGCGGCGCCGACGGTCAAGTGCTCCAGCTTCATCGCACAGCCAAGCCGGATCGGCAGGCAGCCACCATCGTTGACTCACCCGGCTCCCTCGAAGAAGGATGACGAAACCGTTGAGCGGCGCAAACCACGCACGCTCTGACCATATTCTCGTGGTTCATTCTTGGCTTCATGCTCATGATGTGAGTGCCCTTGCGTGTTTGGGCTGCTGAATCAGGTTGGCGTAGAGGGCTAGAACGCGGCTTCGAACCACTTCGCTCAATGGGCCGTCGTCATCGACGATCTGAACCTGTTCGGCATGCCGCAATACGTCCATGGCCAGCTCTTTGGGGTCCGAATAGGGAATGCTCAACTCATACCCTCCCTCGTCGCGCCATCGGGCCCGTTGTTGCGGGTGCCACTCCTCCTTAGATACCCACTGGGCGGCCTCGGCGGTGAACAGCAGAGTCGCTGAGTGAACATTTTTTCCTGCGAAGACGCCGTAACCACCATCGAGTTCTCCCTCAACCGCCTTCAGGGATACCTCCTTGGCCTTCTGGTCCAGCGCGCTTGCCTCCTCGATCGCGTCAAGCGCAAAGCGGAGCAGCTTTTCGCGTGTATGACACCACGCATCGACGTACCAGGTGCTGCGGTAGTGGACGAGCCGCTGGGGCGACACATCACGCTCGCTCACCTCGCCCCTGCCCCGAGTCAAATAGCGCATGTGCAGCCGGCGTCGCTTAAGAAGCGCTTCGCCGACGAGTTCGAAAAACTGGCTAGGAACTGGCCGTTTTGCCGTGCCGATGATCTTGACCCGCTTCAACAGCGCCTTGGCTTCAGCTTCACCGGTGCCAAGCATCTGATGGATACGTTCCAACAGAGGCTGCAGGTGCCGACTGATCACGCCTTCGGAGTCCAGTTCACTGAGTAACTGGTGCGCCATCAGCAACGAGTAGAGCTCACGCTCGCTGAACCAAAGACCCGGCAACTCGTGCTTTCGCCCGCGATAGTCGGCCCCAAACCGGTACCCGTTCAGGAAGCGGTCGTATTCGATCGGCGCGCCGAGTTGGTCCTTCAGGTAGTCCAGGTCGCGCTTCAGGGTGGCCGGCGACACCTCCAGCTCGTCCAGCAGGGTCTGAAAACTCACATGACCGCGGTTGCGGATGAGCATCTCGATCTTGTAGACACGCGCGGTCTTGGTCATCTTGCGGCGAGGCGAGACGCTCGCAGGTTGAGCCACTTCGACTGTAGCCGCGGAAGCAGTTGTTTCTGATTGTGTCCACACAGATTTGAGGCTTAACGACCGGTCCATCGCGCAATCGTCTGCGCATCGGAGCTCAAATAGCGAGCTATCAGGTGAAACCCTAAATCGCGGAGAAAGTTTTCGGTAGCTCGCTCCTTGAGCTGGCTGCATCCGATGCTGGACGCATGGATGGGCGCTGTGCCCGCCGCCAACCGGACCACCACCATGAC
>Ga0105049_10004638_pt1 | contig 16117 bp, 14 predicted proteins | sample MAT06_FD_78087 | JGI IMG/M metagenome (GOLD analysis project Ga0105049, IMG submission 78087) | Freshwater microbial communities from Lake Fryxell liftoff mats and glacier meltwater in Antarctica - MAT-06 | ecosystem: Environmental > Aquatic > Freshwater > Ice > Liftoff microbial mat | place... | reverse complement strand
TAGAGTTGAACGTCGAGTCCGGACACGATGTTCAAGCTCTCGAAATTTTTCAAGCTCAAACCCAAAAGTTTCTCGATACTTTTCGAGGAAGCTCTATGGCTCTGCTTTCTGCTGAAGATCTTAAGAGAGAACTTCTCGGACAGGCTTGGATCGAACAGGCTTCTGTACGAAAGATTTTTCCTGACAAGCTACAGGTAAAAATTGTGGGACGAGACCCGGCCTTTGTATTGCGAGGAATGGATGCGTGGGTCTTGGCAGATTCGCGCGGGTCTTTGATTTCGGCTTCAAAGTTTTTGTCGGGACGATGGACCGGCTTGCCACGAGTGTTTGGAATGGAAGAGCGTCTGCAAGGCGATCTCGATGATATGGAGCGTCATCTCACGCAGGAGCGCGCCTGGCTTCAAGATCTTTCACTCTTACTTTCGAAACTCAGTAGTCAGGTGTTACTGCAACCTCAAGAAGTAAAGATTATCCCTGATTCATGGACAGGATCAGCGATGTTCGTTTTAAAATCTTCGCCCTATGAAATTCGTCTCACATCTGGGCGATGGATTAATCGCCTCAGTTATCTTCAATATATATTGAGCGACTTGCGGGCTGAAACTGAACCAACGACCTTTGCCCGTATCGAAGGCCAGTATCTTGATAAATGGTACGTCACGAAAGGGGCACACTAATGGCCAGACATTCTCCGGTTATTGCATCTGTTGATTTGGGAACCAATAAAGTTGCGGTCCTACTCTGCGAGATCGGATCTCAAGGTTTGAATGTCTTGGGATTCGGTCAAAGCCAGTCCCGCGGCATACGACGAGGGGTAGTGGTCAATATTGATGCCGCCTCGGAATGTTTTTTAGAAGCAGCGAACCAGGCTCAAAAAAGTGCGGGTCGCGATATCGAGTATCTGATCGCCGGAGCATCTGGCGCTCATATTCAAACTCTCTCCTCCCATGGGATGGTTCCGGTCCGTGACAAAGAAATTAGGGCGGTCGATATTACGCGAGTTCTAGACGCAGCGAACTCGGTGAATCTTCCTCTCGATCGTGAAGTCATTCAATTGCTGGCTCGCGAGTTTATTGTAGATGGTGAAGGCGGCATTCGCGATCCTAAGGGCATGTATGCTCGACGCTTAGAGGCCAATATTCAACTGATCACGGGTTCGATTACGACTTTGCAAAACATTCGTCGAAGTTTGCATAAAGTGAATACTCAGAATCTGCGCTTTATTTCTGCACCTCTGGCGTCGGCTCGAGCCGTATTAACCGACGAAGAAAAAGAAGTCGGAGTGTGTGTCGCTGATATCGGATCGGCCTCGACCGACTTGGCTATTTTTCAAGATGGAGTTTTGAGTGCGATTCGTTCAATTGCACTAGGAGGGATGCATCTCACCAATGACTTAGCGGTGGGCCTTCGGACCAATTTGAGCGATGCCGAGAAGATCAAGTGCCAGTACGGACTCAGCTACCAGAGCTTACAAGAAGAGATCGAGATTCCAGGATTATCAGGAAGTGAGCCCCGCTTGATTGAGAGGCGCTTGCTGGCGACGATCTTACAGCCTCGGATGGAAGAGATCTTAGAGCTGATCCGAAATGAATTGGCTAAAGAAGGGGTGGATGAGTCCTTGCCATCAGGTCTGGTTTTGACGGGAGGGGCTTCGCTTACCAAGGGTTTTGTCGATCTTGCCCAGCGCATAATGCCGCTACCGATTCGAGTTGGTCGTCCAACTAAACTGGGAGGACTTAGCGAGATGATATCGTCTCCCGCATATTCCTCGTTAGTTGGATTAATTCAGCTGGGCTTTGAAGAGAATGAAGAATTAAAATACTACAGTACGATCCACCAAAAGGCGGGGATCAAAAAAGTTCAAGTTCAGATGTCTAAATTTTTTAAGGATTTCTTCTAGGGAGGGGATATGTCAAAAAAACTAGAGAGCACTCAGCAGTCGCCACTTGGCGCAAAAATAAAAGTTATTGGAGTAGGCGGGGGCGGCGGCAACGCGGTCAACACCATGATTCGCCAAGGCTTGAAGGGCGTAGAATTTATTTCGGGTAATACCGATGCCCAGGCGTTGGCCAATAATTTAGCACCCTCTAAATTACAATTGGGTCAAGCCTTGACCAAAGGTTTGGGCGCCGGAGCGAATCCAGCAGTGGCCAAAGAGGCGGCCTTAGAAGATTCGCAGCTCATCACAGAAGCTTTGGATGGGGCCGATATGGTTTTCGTAACTTGTGGGCTCGGCGGAGGAACCGGAACAGGTGCCGCGCCAGTCATTGCTCAGATTGCCAAGAGTATGGGCATTCTGACCGTGGGAGTGGTGACTAAACCATTTTCATTTGAAGGGAAGCGACGACGTCGTCAGGCTGAAGAAGGCCTGTTAGAAATGAAGCAGCATGTAGACACGTTGATTACGATTCCCAATCAAAGGCTCCTCGAAATTGCTAATAACCAAACCACGATGTTGGACGCCTTCTTGAAAGTGGATGAAGTGTTACTCTCGGCGGTGAAGGGAATCAGCGATCTTATTAATATTCATGGAATGGTAAATGTCGACTTCGCAGATGTCAGAACGGTGATGAGCGAAAAGGGAATGGCTTTGATGGGAACCGGCGAGTCCCGCGGTGATAATCGCGCTATGGTCGCAGCTCAAAATGCCATTGCCTCTCCACTCCTAGAGGACGTGAGTATTCATGGAGCCACCGGAATTTTAATCAATATTACCGGCTCTTCGTCGATGACTCTTTACGAGGTAAATACGGCGGCCACTTTAGTTCAAGAAGCGGCTCATGAAGATGCGAATATCATTTTCGGAAACGTCATTGATGATTCAATGGGAGACGTCTTACGAGTCACCGTGATTGCTACTGGATTTGAAGTGGCCGAAAAAGAAGTGCTCAAGCCGGCTGCACCTGCCCAAGCTTCGGGGCCCTTGGGTCGATCTCAAGCCACACAGCCTTTCAATCTTGCCGTCATGGGAGGTGCTCCTGCATCGACTGGAGAACGACGACGTACCATGCCGGTCTTTGAAGAAGATCGATTTGATGTTCCTACCTTTTTGCGCAAGCAACTAGACTGATCTTAATACGCATGCCATCCAGCGGGGGCTTTGAGAACTTCTCAGCCTCCGCTTTGCTTTTATCTATTTGGCTTTCGATTGAATCACAGCTGATTTTATGCTTACGAATTCTAAAAGTTCTTCGCGACTATCTTCGCCCATGGCAGCGAGAGGAATAAGCTCTATAGGGGCCGTAAACATTTTCTCAATCTGCAAGCGGAGCTGACTCTCACGCTCTTGAAGTTTCTGAAACTCCTGAAAAAATGGGTGTCGAGCCGAAAGTGGGCCGAGATGAGCAACGCTCCTATTAATGACGATCTCTAAATGTTTTGCTCGTCTAAAAAACTCCTCCATTTGCTTTAACTCCGGCAAAGAGCTTTCGGGATTTAGAACCAGAGTATGAATGGTACTCTCGTGAAACAGAAGCTCATGGAGTGATCTTGCCGAACACTGAAATCTCTCGAGATGCTCTCGAAGCCAGTCCAAAAAGGCTAAGCTTTGCTCCAGATTTTTCTTGCCGGTAAATAGCTTCATGCCCTCGACGACCTTCCGAACGCCTACATGTAGCCATTGATTTCTTAAGCCCAGCTGTACCAACGAGCGATCAAAGAACTCATGGAGGTTCACGATAGAATTTTGAAATGCCTTGGCTTCTTGAAACGGGGGGGTGTCGATTACCACCGTTTTGAATTCATCTTTTTGCATCTCATCGCCTAGTTCAATAAGGGCAAGATAATCTCTGAACCGCTGCAAACCATTCACCAGTTGAGCAAAATAATGTCGAACTTTTGGGTCGGCAGGGGCTCGGTCTTGAAGAGCTTCAAATAATCTCAAAGCATCTGTTTGCCGAAGCGTAAACTCCTCTTCAGCGAGGCGGAGGCTTTGCCCTCCGGGAATCGGCTTGGTTCCAAAAAGGTGAAACAAACGAAGACTTGGATCCAAAGTGAGCAACAACTTCGGGCCTTCCGACTGGACTGTCTTTCGAATGGCGATATGAGATTTTCCAGCACCGCCTGGACCCCATATAAATCTGTATTTCGCTAACCCCACTTGCTTGCTCCCTCTGCAAACTGGCGCGAGAAAGAAACTCCCTGAATACGTTTTTGTTCAAGGTGAGATCTTCGAGTGCAAAATTCTCGAAGAGCGGTTGGCATATCTAAATCGACTGGAGGAAGAGCATGGATTCGATTCAAGAGGCGGTGAATCACAATATGAGGATAAATTTCGCGTACTGCTTTTTCGATTTCTCTCATTTCTTCTAAAGCACTATTTTCTGGCAAGCTGACCACAAAAACCTGAACTCTTCCGGCCCGACTAAAGAACTCGTCTATCTGCACAGCCATCTCTCTAATGGCTCCCGAATCAAACATTTCTAAAGCGGTTTTCACCGAGCGAAGCGTGCCAATAAAAGTTCCTGTAGAAGGGGCATCGACAATAACGTTTTGACTTTCGGCAGTTTTTACCCAGCGATGTAAAATGAGTAGCTCTTCAAGATTTGGAGCCATTCTCATCAGATTCTGCAAAAGCTTTTTCTTTCCAAGCCAGTCTGCAATCGCCTGTACTTTTAAAACACGAACGAACAGGTCACTCATGAGGTCTTCTAAGGCCGCTGCACAAAGGGGAGGTGAGGGCGCATTGAGCTCCTTCAAAATCGGTTCGGTCGCGGAGTTGTCGGCAAAAAAAACTCCTTGAAAATGAAGATAGTTTAAAACCGCGAGGCGAGTTTTTCCGACCCCGCCCTTTCCAGTGAATAGATTTAACATTAAACCACCAACTCTTTCAAAATTGCTTGAGTGGTATCGGAGTGAAGGAGCGAGCCTAAATGTCCCATGTGACCCAATACTAGATGTCGAGAGTCGCCAAACACTTGCCGAGGGTAGCAGATAAAATCATTCTCTCCGCAGATCACTAGATCTGGACGCTTTTTAGAATTGAGGTTGGAGCTATAGTTGACCCCATAGCATTGCAGAGATTTCTTCGTGCTGACGTATCTTAGAGTGTCCGAAAGAACCTCGGGTGCCGAAATGGCAATCCAGCGATCGCAGTAGGCCTGCAGATTGCTATCGTCGAGTGCACGACTCACGATCGGGCGGCTAGTGCCGAAGCTAATGATCCGAAATCGTTTCGCTTCGGTGTTCGAAACCACCTGCTTAATAAAGTTTCTTAATTGATCTTCAAGTAGATCGGGGCTTTCTAAAAAACTCTTCCACTGAAATGGCCAAAGCGAGTTCCAGTAGTTTCTCTTTAGGCGCCAAAAAAGAAACTGAAAGCTGGCCGCCCCCAAATTTAGAGACGGCACAAAAATGATCGGAACTTGTTGTACCGTGAATTCTCCGTCGCGGAGGGGAGCGGCCTCGTGAAAATAACGCATCGGGATCAGGTGGCAGATCATAATGGTTAGAAATGCGCCCCATTCGACAGCCGCCACTGAAAGCAGCTCGGTAAAGCTGACGCTCCGCCCTAATCCGCCGGCAGTTTGAGCTGAATTCTGAGCTTGGGCCCATGCCCAGGCAAATAACAGAGAAAAGAAAAAGCTCACGAGGCATGCCAGCATGAGTAGGACAAATAAAAATTCTAAAGTCGCCAGGATTAATGTGAGCAAAGAGTTATACCACCCAGTGTCAGAATAAGGGCACCGCCTTATGGAGCCAAGAATTTTCCGCTAAACTGGAGAAGGTTTCTTGTACGAAAAAGTGGGGGCTTGTGTCAGAAGAAATTGTACCTCCTTCGGTTGAAATTCCGACGGGGAATGCCATTGATGTTTTTCTATCGGGTCTAGAGCGGACTTCAAAGTCCCAGCGCGTGTTTTCGCACGGGTCAGGCTCGCATAAAACCATGGAGCAAATTTATCGTAATTTAGAATCTGCCTACCAACGCCTTTTTCAAGATCAGACCGAGCCGATCGATGTCGAGATCCGCGCTAATCAGATGTTTTGCGAGCGACGAGTCGCTTACGAAAGTAACGATGCTCGCAACTCCCTTTCTAAGCTGCTGCATTCGGCGGGGATCCGCTTACTCACGATTCGTCCGGGAGCCGCGCGCCATGAGATATTACAATTTATCGAAACTATATCTGTAGATTTTTCAAAACCAGAGAATATGGATTCTGACTTGTACTCAGCGTTCAAAGAGGCGGCTTTCGATCATTTTGAGATTGTATCTGACGACCTCATTCAGAATTCGATAGTAAGGAATCCAGAGCTCATAGTTAAAATGCAGCAGTTTCAGCAGTGGGTTCAAATGAAAACTCAAGCTCGATCCGCTTATGAAACTCGCCGACTGCGTCCCGACGATGTTAAAGTACTTGAGGAGTTTCAGATTAAGTCATCCGCATTCTCTAAACCCGATCAAGAGGTTTCTGAAATCGTTAAACAGATGACGAAAGTAGATCAGCCGCAAAATCGGGAGCACGAGACTCTAGAGCGCTTGGCGCTTATGGGATTCCATTTTCTACTTCAAGAAACTGACAGCTCGCAAATGCAAGTGGGTAGAGATCTGGTGATTCAAGTGGCCAAGATGTCACTGGCATCGCAGAATATCATTTTGTTTGGCGGCTTACTGAGAAAAATTCAAGAGCTGCACCGTGAGCGCCAAGAGAAACGCGGTGAATATCAGAAGATTCTAGATTCAATTTATCATACCGATCAACAAAGCCTATACTTAAACCTGTTGCAGAGTCACAGTCTGCATGAAAAAGCTCTCCAGTTATTGCTGCAAGGTCCACCTTGCAGTGTACGTCTCTTGGTACTTCTCTTGGGCGATGATCCTAGTTTGATCAAAGCTTTTGGTCCGATCATCATGAAGCAACTGCCTGATCAGCTTTCTTGGCTTTTAGAAGAAGTTCAAAGAGATCCTAACCGTGCGGCTTGGGAGCAAGTAGTCAATTTACTTTCTAGTCGGCCTAATCCTCTTTTTGGTCGTTTTCTATCGAAGCTGCTTGAAACCGCCAGCCAGACCGTTCGGGTAAAGTTACTTCGTCAATGCGCACTGATTGGCACTCTGGATTCTCTGTCTCCGTTTCGAATTCTGCTAGAAAGTAAGAAAAAAGAAGATCGAATGGAGGCCTATGAATATTTATCGGTGGCCAAGAACAAGAGTGCTTTAGGTCTTCTAAAGGCACGACTGGACTCTCCGGAGTTTTCTAGTGCTGAAGAAGACGAGCAAGCCGCGGGTTACGCTGGAATTTTTAGAATGGGCGAGGAACTTGCGTATCCGCTTTTTGAATCGAAATGGATCCAGGCAGGCCGGGGAATTTTTAAAACACGATCTCAGCATCAGCGCCGTTTGATGCTTGCGAAAGCAGTACTTCGCGCTCAGCAAGAAACTTATTTTACAAAAATTCTAGAGAAGACCCCTCGCCAAGAATTAGCTCGCGATCTTCTCAGTCTCTTGGACGCGGTGGCAAGTAAACGAAAGGATCTTCCCAGTGATTGATGAAGCTGAAGATAAAGGGGAGATGAGTAGCATCAGTCTTCACCTCGAAGATCAAGAAAGCTATGCTGCCGACCGACGAGAGTTTGTTAACGGAGTTTTTACCTTTTTAAAGTTGCTTGCGCTCTATGATCTTCAAAACGACACTTTGGCTCGACCCCGCGAATCTTTTGAGAAGACGCTCTTTAAAGTTCAAAAACATTCCTATGCTCGTACCGGAATCGAATTGAAGTGCGAAGACGGCGTGCTCACTCTCTGCGGGCAAAAGATTGCAAATCACTATTCTATTGTAGAAGCTTTAAGAGTCGTTCCAGAGGCTATGAATTTAGGACTTTTTGAGTCTATTTTTTTTGAACCCAAAGTGACGGTCGAAGATCTTTTACCCTTCTTTGCGAAATGGGCTGCGCACAATAGCGTTCACCAAAAGCCAAAAGCACTCGATGTAGAAGCGAAAGGTCTTCGGATCACCCATCTCGATGCGAATAAAGCGAATCTTCGACTAAAAACGAGGCAGCTCCTTATGCAGCCCGGTTATGCGTTAAAGCATTACTATTTGCTGTTCGAGGCCACCGAGAAAATCTTCAATGGAGTTTTTAAAGGTGAAATTCTTCCCCAGCGAGATGTGCGGCGAGGGCTTTATGAATTATCCGAAATTGGAGCTGCCAATCCGTATCAACTGGTAGCTTTGTCGCTCATTCGAAAAGATGATCACGCTGATAATTCTGGATTGCAACATTCGGTCTCAGAGGCGATTGCCAACAGTGTTTTGGTTTTAGCCACGGCGCAGCTTTTGCAAATGCCGACTCGCGATCAGGTGAATTTGGCGATGGCGGGCTTACTCTACAACGTCGGTCTTTTGAGTGAGGAGTTAAATCGACTTACTCGGTCCGAACGCAAGCTTTCGCAAGTCGAGTATAAACGAGTTCTTGATGCGCACTCCGCGGGAGTGCTGACTTTAATTCGCGCTCAAGGAAGTTCAAGGCCCGTCCTCGAAAGATTGCTTTCTCTCTTTGAAGCCACTCAAGGAGTTCAACGTCAGTCGATATCGCTGACTTTGGAGAGTCGGTTATTGCGAATGGTTTCTTCGTTTATTGCACTGACAAGTAACCGTCCTTACCGTGATGCCTATACTCCCTACGAAGCCATGAAGCTTTTGGGATCAAGGGCTGCCAACAAACAAGACGGCAACTTAGATCCCGTTCTTTACTACGTGTTCGCTCGCTTTTTAGGGATCTACCCGATGGGAACTTTCGTGGTCCTTTCTAACAACGAAAAGGCCGTTGTTTATCGACCTTCGGGCGAAGTTCCGGGAATTCCCCTCGTCCGTAAGCTTTCCCAGAATGAGGACGATCGGGGAGCTTTAGTCGATCTTTCGCAAACTCAAGGAGTAAGCATCATCCGATCCTTAGATCCAAAGCGAGAAGGGGTTCATATTCCTGGATACTTTTTCGAATGATGAATTGGTAAAGCTAGATCTCGATTTTAAAAGCAAGTTTTCGACTTACTTTCTTCGGCTCGTTGCGACCGCAACTTAAAGAAACGATTTCGGACTGCGTCGAGCTCGAAACTTCGCAGAGGGTGTAACTAAAGGGACTCGAAGCTTCCCAAAGGAGGACTCCTGGTAAAAGCACTTTTGTTCCCCGTTCAATTTTATCATTTTTTAGGATGGGATTTGCCTTCCAAACGGACTGCGGTTTGAGACTTAAAAACTTTTTACTCGATAAAGCGTAGGCTTTAACGATCAAATCGCTCGCTTCAAAAATTTTTAAATCTTGGCATTGCTCTAGAAGGCCGATACTTTTGGGGTGAGTACAGGTCACATGCTTGGCGGGCTCAGCCATAACGGCTGAGAAACTCATCAAAATCATGATCCCGGCGATCTTCAAAATCCTCACGATATCAATACTTCGCAAGCCGCGTGCCAAGTTACGTTAGTGCAGCGCAGCCTTTTAGGGGGTTTAAACGTCTTCAATAGGGCAAGGGCGGATAGAGTGCGTCGCGGTAAGGGTATTTGCCTATTTCAATAGGGCTTCAGCGGTAAGAACCTCTTCGCCCGTCGATTTCACGAGGCGCCAAAAAACTTGGCGAGCATCTTTGTTGGGGCCAGCGTCTTCTTGAATTTTTATAAATTCTGCAATCAGCTTATCCCCGGGGAAAACTTTGTCCTTAAATTTGGTCTCAAAGAATTTTACCTTTTGACGATTAAATCCCCAGCGCTCCAAAGCTGAAGCAGCGAGTCCCATCACGAGCATACCGTGAGCAATTACCGCAGGCAGGCCTGCGGCTTTGGCGAAATCTTCGTCTAGATGAATGCGATTGAAATCACCAGAGGCCGACGCATAGTTTGAAATTTGTGATCTTTCAACGGGCGAAAATTCAGTCGATTCGTACTTCATATTTAACTCTGAATGATGATCGTCGATTCTGATAAAATCAAAATCTTTGTTCTGGATTCGTTCCATAAAATATTCTCAAAAGTGAGCCACTTCATTCCGCCACGCTCTCGCAATTTTACCAAAGAGCTTTCGGCTTTGACCGGGCAGGGGAGGTCAAAAGCTTCGCGGTAGTCGAAGCTTTGCTGAACATGCAAAAGTTTGTTCCATTCTACCTGAAATTGATCGAGCAAATTAAACATTCCCGCAAAAGCGCCGCAGGTCATGGTCAACGGCTTTCCACCGGCTGGAATTTCAAAAACCGAGGCAAACTGATCGGCTAGTTTTTGATCTAGCACGAACGAAATAGCGGAGTGACGAACCGGTAGTTCGCTTGAGGGAATTGCTATCATGATGGCGAATCAATAAGGCAACAAACACGATTTCGTCCAGAGTTCTTTGCTTGGTACAAAAAAGTATCAGCTTGAGCGATGAGTTCTTGTGGATTCTTAAAGTTTCCTTGTGTGGAAGTGCTCGCGCCTAGCGACAGGCAGACTTGAATTTTCTTTCCTTCATAAAAGAAATGATGACTGGCCACTAATTCTCTGAGTCGTTCAGCAAAAATTTTTGCGCCTTGCAAGGGAGTTTCGCGTAATAAAAATATCAGTTCTTCGCCGCCGTACCGGCCTGCAACGTCGCCCTTTCGAAGCACGTTTTGGATGATGCGACCGGTTTCTTTCAAAACGAAATCGCCCCCTAAGTGGCCATAGGTGTCGTTCACTTTCTTAAAGTAGTCCAAATCCGCAATTACCAAAGAAAGAGGCTTTTTTGTACGGCGATGAAAGTTAAACTCGACGTCTAGTTGCTCAATAAAATAGCGTTTTGAAAAGAGGCCGGTGAGCGAATCTTTGGTGGCCGATTCGTAGAGCTCATTTTGCAAGTTCACTTCGGAGTCATCCTGAATGACGTATTTCAGCATGGTGTTAGAGCCGAATTGAATTTTATCATCAGTCGTTAAATTTTTTCGTTGGATTCGCTCACCATTCACGAAAGTTCCATTCGATGAATTGAGGTCGATTAACTCCCACTGCTCACCATGACCATGAAACTCGGCATGACTCCGGCTTATCGAAGCATCTTGAAGTACAAGATCTGAATCCGTAGATCGACCCACCTTCCAAAGACTTCGACTGGATAGTTTTATGGTTTGCCCAGCAGTGGGACCCGACATCACGATGATGCTTGGCTCCCGCTTAGAAACGATCTCTGTGTTTCTCAAGCTTACAATCGGAGCGATCGATGTAGTTGCATCGTGATCATCATTTTCCATGACATCCTATTGTAAACAAATTGCACTAGCGAACGCGAGACCAAACAACGAGGTAAGGAGCTGCTTTTCCTTCAAAAACGATTTTATTCTGAGGTCTTACAGGCTTTGTGGTGGGGGCAATCCAGCGATAGCGCGCAAAAGACTGCGGAAACAGTCGTGCCGCTTGAGTTCTAGATAAAAGTGGGAGATCCGCGGCGAGGGGGTGAAAACTGGCTGGGCCTACGCGTTTCCAAACATCAATGCTTTCATCGCGGTCTATAATGGTAATGCCACGCGTTATTCCATTGGACATTTGTTCAAGCGGAAAGAAATCTTTTGTGGCTTCGAACGAATAGAGCGAAGAATCTAAGTTTGCCCAAAAGTCGGCAAAAAGTTTTTCGGGACTTATCTGCGCCACTTTGGCGAGGTTGGCGTATCCAATATCAGGAGAAGTAACGAGCTCGCGCAAGAATTTTTGAGTATCTTTATCGGGCCAGTCAAGCTTTCCTCCGACACGGTTAAGAGCATAGTAAACGAGGGCTAGGTTAGCGCCCCGAGTTCGTGAGTTTCCGTCCGGTGCTTTATAATTTAATTCTAAAGAAAAGCTTCCCTCGGATTGGTTATTCAAAAAATCAAGTAGTCGGCCATAGACTCGCTGATCGCCAGGAGAAAGTTCTTCGACTAAATGCGAAATGCCCTCATCTAAGCCTAGAAATTCGCGATCGCGACGATACTTGATGACCGAAGCTAAATCGTAACGTTCTTTTTCGGGAATAGGGCGTAAAACTTTGTATTCATAGTTCATGAGATGCTGAAATTCATGAGCACTCGTTGCGCAAATTCTACCGGGGCCGTCCCGATCGGGAGCTTTTAAAAGTTCGGGAGATAAATAAAGAATCGGCTTGCCTTGATTGCTATCGGCCAAGTTTTTACCTTCGTTTTTTAGATATCTATCCAATCGATTAAATCGACCTATCACGTTGGCTTCGTCGGTAAATGAACCCACCAAAAGGTTGACCGCTTCGTCGCCGTTGGCAGACTTGGGAAAGCCTAAAACTTCTACCAAAGCGGGAATAGCTCCCGACAAACAATTCATGGCGGACTTTAAAAAATCGGGATTCTTAACCGACTCGGGATCAAAGTAGAGATTGAAAATCCCCGGAATCGAATCCAATTGATAGAATGCTTTTTGCAGAGCACCGATTCCCGGACTAGCCGACCTGCGAATTGCGAAGCGTGCGGTCTCACCGTCATTGTGAGTTTCAATCTCTGTTTCGGGATGAATATAAAAACTTTCAAAATCGCGCGAGTGAGTCGCAATCGCATTTTCAGAAATCGAATTAGATTCTGTAGTGGCTTGAGTTTCAGAAAGAATCCCGTTTTCATTTGTGAAAGGGCGGCCTCTTAATTCAGAAAGTACTTTGCTCTTCAATTCGATTTCAGAATTTGCAGGCCGGTCCGAGGAGTCAGCGGTAATTCGGAGGCTTCGGGGGCTATAGTCCACATCGGCCTTTACGTCCTCTAAAGATTGAACGGTAAGAATATATTCTTCGCCAGCCTTCGCTTCTAAGAGAGGAATTTCAAAACGAGATTCAGTAACCACATTCCAACAGGCTTTGCCGATCGTAGGCGTGCAAGAACTCGAAGACGACGAGCTCCCTTTACTGCACCCCCAAAAGAAAAGGCTCCCCAATAAAAGGGCGCCGATGACCTGCTTCACGAGGCTTCGTTAGCATAGTTCTTTAAGATGGGGAGGGTGCTGGTGGGTATCCCTTAAGCTTCTGATAAGGGCCTTAAATTGCATCGATTTTTTAATTAATGGGGACGGGTAGCAAGACCAAGATTTTTTGTTTAGTGTTCGCCATGTCCACGATGAGCCTGCCTCAAGCCCTTAGTTTTCGTGCTCTGGTTGAGAGCGATCTCAGCCAATTGTGGGCGATTGAATCGGCCGTTTATACCGAGCCTTGGAGTAAGGATCTTCTTCGAGATAGTCTGGCCGCGCCCATGACTCATGCAGTTGGACTTTCGATTTCAGACCAAATTTGTGGCTATTCAATTTACCAAATAGTTCTCGATGAAGGCCATCTTTTGAATTTAGCCGTCGATCCTGCCCATCAAAGGCGCGGCTTAGGCGGCCAAATTCTGGACCACTCGATTCACCAGGTAAGGGCTCGGGGAGTGAAGCGATTCTTTCTCGAAGTTCGCCCCGCGAACGAAGCGGCCAATAAGCTTTATGAAAGCCGGGGATTTCGCGGTCTGTTTTTGCGAGAGAAGTATTACGCGAGTGGGGAACATGCTTTGGTTATGTTTTTAGATGTCTGACCAGATAGGCGTCAGTCACTCTGATATTGCGAATTCATTTTCATGAAAGCTCTGGATTTTCCTCAGAAATCGACCTATGTAGACATAACGAAGACGTCTGGGTCTGTTTGAGCTTTTGAACTTGCTCAAGGCTTTTTGGTCATGTAGCTCTTCTCTTTTATGTAATTTAGTTATGTAAAACGGGCTAAGTTATGTAAATTAGTCTTCGAAATCAGGGCCCAAAGGGGCCCTTCTTTTTGTGCTGAATAGAATGAGCAGTAAAAAGAGTAGTAAAGAGAACGGTAAAAAGAGCAATTAAGCTCCCGGATTTTTTAAATAAATCCTGTTGAAAGGGATCTCATGGGAATGTTCGAAAATTTAAGGAACGTCATCGAGCAAGTCGGTAAAGAAGAGGGAATCGACAAAAAGATTCTTATCGAAGCTCTCGAAGATGCCATGTTAACTGTTGCGCGAAAGCATTTTGGATTTCATAGAGATCTTGAAGCCAAAATGAGCGATCAAACAGGAGAAATTGAACTCCACGAATTTAAAACGGTCGTCGCTGATATCTTTGACGACGAAATTGAAATTTCTTTATTAGAAGCGCGCAAGCTTGATCCCGAAGCTCAAGATGGTGACTCCATTGGATTCAAAATGGACTCACGAGAGCTTGGTCGCATCGCGGCTCAATCGGCAAAACAAGTTATTATTCAAAAAGTTCGCGAAGCTAAAAAAGATATCGTCTTCAAAGAATACAGCAATCGTAAAGGCGAAGTGGTTACCGGTTTGGTTCGTAAAGTGGAGCGTGGCGATATTATCGTAGATCTAGGGAAGACCGAGGCGATTGTTCCCCGTCGACAACAAATTCCCGGAGAGTTGTATAAGACTGGAGATCGAATTCAGGGCGTCATCACTGAAGTTCACGATATTTCTCGCGGGCCTCAAATTGTGATGTCTCGATCGGACGAGACTTATTTGATGAAGCTTTTTGAGATGGAAGTTCCCGAAATTTACGAAGGCATCGTGAGCATTAAGGCCGCCGCGCGTGAGCCAGGAATTCGAGCCAAAATTGGCGTTTATTCTAAAGATGCAGACGTAGATCCAGTCGGAGCTTGCGTGGGTATGAAGGGCAGTCGAGTTCAGGCTGTGGTCACCAACTTGCGTGGCGAAAAAATCGACGTGGTTCCTTTTGACGATGATCCCATTCGATTCGTTTGTAATGCAATTCAGCCTGCTGAAGTCAGTCGGATTCGATTGAACGAAGCTTATCGCACTATGGAACTAATTGTAGCCGACGATCAATTATCTTTGGCCATTGGTAAGCGAGGACAAAACGTCCGGCTCGCTTCAAAACTTACTGGGTGGAAGCTAGACATTACTTCTGAAAGTGACATTCTTCGCCGGGCAGAGGGCGGAAAGATTCCATTGCGATTGATTCCTGGAATTGGAGAAGGAAACGCCGGAGTTCTGGCGGGTCAAGGATTTGAAACCGCGGAGAGTTTGCAAGAGGCAGACGATGAAAAATTAAAGACAGTTTCGGGCTTCGGCTTTGAAGATATGAAGAATCTTCGCGATCTTGTAACCCTTTACACGGAAGAACGAGCGAAGACTCTCTCGGCTCTCAAAAATCATTTCCGACATGAAGTTGACTCTATGGAATTCATCGACAGCTTATCAGATCGTCAGTTGGAGCTGATTAAGATTCCTGGAATTGGTCTTAAGCTCCTTCGTCATTTGAAGATTTCAGAGATTGAATCGGTCGATGCGTTACTCATGACCTCCGCTTCAGATTTAGCACAAAAGCTAGCTTTAGCTGACGAAGAGGCGTCCTTGATTTTGAAGACGGCTAAGACGTTTATTGAAAAGCGCTCGGCGATGACGGCCCGAGAAAAATTAGACAACCTGAAATCTTTAGAAATGTCGGTGTTAGATATTTCTTTAGACGACGAGCCTGAAGTCGAAGAAGTTGCAGAGACTCCTCCGGTGAAGAAGGAAGCAGAGGGACAAGCATAAACCATGGCAAAGCAGCCTCGCCTTCACGAAATCTCAAAAGCACTTGGTCTTTCTTCAAAGGTCTTGATGACCGATCTATCGGCCGCGGGCTTTGAATTTAAGACTCACATGGCAACTCTTGACGACGCGGCAATTGCCGTTATTCGAAAAAAGCATCCCAAGCTCGACGAGGCCATGAAGCGGGTGGCTGCCGAAGTGCCTAAGCCTAAAGCGCCGAAGCCAAAGAGCTCCAAAATGGTGACGTCTCGAACGGTTGCTAAGAAAAAATCAGATGCGACTGCGGCTTTAGAGCCTGAAGTTGATTCTTCAAAGGTAGAGCTCGTTCTCCGAGAGAGCGGTGAAACGGTTGAGCAGAAGAAAATTGCCGGCGGGATTATTCGCCGCCGTCGAGTAGAAGAGCCGCCAGCTAAAATAGAAGTTGAAGCTCCAAGGATGGCCGCGCCTATCCAATCTGCCGGGTCCACCAAACCATCCGTGTTTACCAAACCTATTGAGGCGACCGTCGAAGACGAGCTGCCTGAACCTCAAGTGGCATCGCCCACGAAAGAAAGTTCTCTTGAAAGTATTGAAATCTCTGAACCAGTTGCCGCGGCAACTCCTTCGACTGAAACCTCGCGAATTGAAAGCAGCCCCGCAGAAACT
>Ga0105049_10004635_pt1 | contig 16127 bp, 7 predicted proteins | sample MAT06_FD_78087 | JGI IMG/M metagenome (GOLD analysis project Ga0105049, IMG submission 78087) | Freshwater microbial communities from Lake Fryxell liftoff mats and glacier meltwater in Antarctica - MAT-06 | ecosystem: Environmental > Aquatic > Freshwater > Ice > Liftoff microbial mat | place... | reverse complement strand
GATCGCATCGGTCGCTGTTGGTCACCTTATCGGTGTCACGCTGTTAGGCCGGGCAAGATGAATGTACATAGACCGCGGGGCTCCGAGCCCCGTGGCTTTCGTTTTGAGGGCAGTTGGCAGATGCCCCATCTTCCGACCAGCCCCCGTTCCCCGCAGACATCCTTTCAAGGGATCCAGCGGGCTCGGCGGTACGAATGAAGCTGGGTGGTCCGCTCCGGCTGCGCCGCCCAAGGGTGGAGCATGCCGGGGGATTCTGGGACTTTCGGCTGGTCGCTTTCTGGACGTCCAGTACTCTTTAATGATGCGCGTTTCTGCGCTCCGCCTGATTCCCGCCATGCGAAAGGTGACGGCTTGTTCAACCACCTCGGCCCGCGCTCGAAGTCGGTTCGGTTCCTGACCCTGGGCTTCAGCCTGCTCGCTTGTGCCGGGATGGCGCTCGCGCGCGATGTAGCGGTAGGGTCTGTGAAGCTGACGGCGGAGGGCGCGGGGGCGGTGCGCGCGGCGCTCGACGGCGGGGCGCGGCTGGTCCATAACTACGGCAGCTTCAGCCTGCTCGAAGCGAGCCCCGGGCTGGCGGCGCGGTTGGCGCAGGGCCCGCACGCGGATCGCATCGCGCTGAGGCCGGACTTTGACGAGCTGGCGCTGCGGCGGGGAACGATCAACACGGCGGCGGCCAGGGCGGCGCTGCCCGACGCGGGGCGGCGGCTGGCGGTAGTGCAGTTTATCGGGCCGAGCAGCAAGGACGGGCTGAGCGCGTTGCTGGCGACGGGGGCGGCGGTGGTAGAGCATGTGCCGCAGAACGCCGTGGTGGTATGGACGGCCGACGACGCGGTTCTTGCGGCGGTGCTCGGGCTGCGCGGGTCGATCGCGCAGCATGTGGGGGCGTGGGATGAACCGATGGTGCTGGCCCCGGAGCTCGATGGAGCGCTCGATTCGCCGGTGCTTGTCGCGGTGACAGTGCAGGTGGTGACGGCGGAGCCGCGCGGCGCGGGTGATCGGGCCGAGGCGACGATCGAGGCGGTGTTGGCGGCGGCTGGGGCGGAAGTGATCGAGCCCCCCGCCGACGGCGCGCGGGGGCTGACGCGGAATGTGAGCGTGAGGGTGCCGGGGAACGCGCTGCGTCGATTGGCGGCGCTCGATCGGGTCATCAACATCGAGGGTTACGCGGAGCCTGTGCAGCAGAGCGAGCGGCAGGCGCAGGCCGTGGCGGGGAATCTTAACGCGGGCGGGACGGGGCCGAGCGGTCCGGGGTATTTCGACTGGCTGGCAAGTCGCGGGGTGCCGACGACGCCGGAGTCGTTCCCGGTGGTGACGGTGGTGGACGGCGGGCTGGATGTCGGGACGACGGCGCCGATCGATCCGTCGCTGTATGTGGCGGGGCTCAACACGAACCCGTCGCGGATTCTTTTCGTGGGCAACGTGACGAGCGACCCGCTGGCCGACGACGCGGGCGGTCACGGGCATATCAACGCGAGCATCGTGGGCGGGTTTGACGTGGGCCTGGCGGGGCTTGACACCAGCAACGGCGCGCCGCTGCCGGGATATCTGCGCGGGCTGGGTGTTAACCCGTACTCGCGGCAGGGGCACTACAAGATCTTCAAGAACAACCGCGCGTTTGATCTGTCGGGCGTGGGGAATAGCGACGCGGCCCTGGTGAACGCGTACTTCCTGGAGGGGACGCAGGTCTCGACCAACTCGTGGGGCACTTCGCTGGGGGGGCAGTACAACGCGCGGGCGCAGAACTATGACGCGCTGACGCGCGATGCGTCTTCGACTACGCCCGGCAATCAGGCGTTGCTGTTTGTGTTCTCCAACGGCAACTCGGGCCCGGGGCTGCAATCAGTGGCGACGCCGGCGTCAGGGAAGAACGTGCTGGCGGTCGGGGCGACCGAGGACAGCGACGCCGACGGGTTTGATGGCTGCAGCGTGAGCGGGACCGACGCGGACAACATCCAGCAGATGGCGCCGTTCTCGTCGCGCGGGCCGGTGCGTGATGGCCGGATCAAGCCCGACATCGTGGCGCCGGGCACGCACATCTCGGGGACGGCGTCGAGGTCGCCGTTGTACACGGGCATCGGCGTGTGCGATGCGTATTGGCCGACATCGCAGGGGACGTATGCGCGATCATCGGGCACGAGCCACGCGGCGCCGGCGGTGGCGGGGCTGGCGAGTCTGTCGTGGGAGTTTCTAACGCGGACGATGGGGATCGCCGCGCCCAGCCCGGCGCTGCTAAAGGCGCACCTGATGTCAGCGGCGCGATACCTGGGCCAGACCGGCGGCGACCTTCCCAGCAACAGCCAGGGGTTTGGCACGGCCAACGGCGACTTGGCGCTGAGCACCCGCGCGCCGCGTTACGCGTTCGATCAGACGCTGACGTTCGATCAAACGGGGCAGACGTTTTCCATCGCCGGGTCGATCATCAACCCAGGCGAGCCGGTGCGGGTGATGCTGGTCTGGACCGATGTCCCCGGCAACCCGGGGGTGAACGGCGGTCTGGTGAACAACCTCAACCTAAGCGTCGATCAGAACGGCACACTGTATAAAGGGAACGTTTTCTCCGGGAGCGCTTCGGTGTCGGGCGGCAACGCCGACAACCTCAACAACGCCGAGGGCGTGTTCATCAACGCCGGTGCTTCGGGCCCGATGACCATCAACATCAGCGCCGCCAACATCGCCGGCGATGGGATCCCGGGAGTGGGCGATTCGACCGACCAGGATTTCGCTTTGATCGTGTACAACTTCTCGGGCGATGCGGCGGCGCTGGCGGGCACGGGGCCGAATGTGGTCGGCGACGCGCTGGGCGTGGGGAACGGCAATGGCAATGGCCGCGCCGACCCCGGAGAGACCAGCCTGCAACTGAGCATCCCGCTGGGTAATTTTGGCACGGGCATGGCGACTGGTGTGAGCACCACGCTCGTTCCGCTCTCGGCGGGCGTCAGCGTGAGCGGGGCGACGGCGAGCTATGCGGACCTGGGCGTGGGCGTAACGGGCGTGAACGCGACGCCGTTTGTGTTCGCGCTTGATCCAAGCTTCCCCTGCGGGACGGCGATCCAGTTCCGCCTTGATTGCACGACCGCCACGACGAGCTACTCGTACTTCTTCTCCGTCGGCTCTGGCCTGCCGACGGGCCTGGCGCCCGCGGCGGAGTTTGCTTATGCCGGGCCATCGGTCTTCATCCCTGACAACAACGCGACGGGCATCGCGGTGCCGGTGAGCGTGTCGGGCGTGAGCGGGACGGTGGGCAAGGTGCGTCTGCGCTTCGACGGCTCCTCGTGCTCTTCGGCCATCGGGTCAACGACGGTCGGGCTCGATCACACCTTCATGGGCGACCTTGCGATCCAGCTTGAAAGCCCGGCGGGCACGGTCGTGTCGCTCTCCAACCGGACGGGCGGGATCGGCAACAACCTGTGTCAGACGATCTTTGATGACGACGCCGTGCCGCCGTTCAGCGGCGTGATCGACTCGCAGAACCCGTTCTCGGGGACGTTCCGGCCGGCCGGGGCGCTCAGCGCGTTCAATGGCCAGAGCGCCAACGGGACGTGGAGGCTCCGCGTGCAAGACCTCGCCGCGAGTGACTTCGGAAACGTCCGCGCCTTCAGGGTCATCATCCAGACCGTCAACCCCGCGCAGTGCGACGCGCCGGCGGTGGTCATGCCGCCGTGTATGGTCGACTTCAACGCGGACGGCTTCCTGAACCAGGAAGATCTAGCGGGCTACATCAGCGCGTTCCTCGACGAGAGCGTGGCACCCGGCCCTAGCGGGACGAGCGTGGCGCCGTGCCCGGGCGAGCCGGTGCCGTACGACACATTGGGCTACGCGACGGACTTCAATCGAGATTGCTCTTTCAACCAGGAAGACCTGGCGGGGTTCATCACGGAGTATCTGACGCAAACTGAAAACCCGGTCGGCTGTGTGCCGGGATGATGTACACGGATCAGGGCTTTGGATGGGTAGGAAGTACACTGGTGCGCGTTCGCCGCGGGCGGTTTTTCAGCGATCTTCATAGTTGGTCCCTCGTTCCCATGTCGTTGTGCAGTAAGCTTGGTGAAGCTCGGGCCGCGGGCCCGGCCGATCAGTTGGGCTCTTTCTGTTTCAGGGGTGTGTGATGATGAAACGTTCAATCGTTGCTTCCGCCGCGATCGGTCTGTTCGCCCTCGCCGGGGTGGCCATGGGGCAGGCGTCTTTCAGCCTGACGCCTGTCGCCACGGGTTTGACGCGGCCGGTGTACGTGACCCAGGCGCCCGGCGATAACGGCCGGTTGTTTGTCATCGAGCAGCGCGGGAACGGCGGCGTCTCGACGCGCGGGGCGATCCGCGTCGTGCAGGGCGGCGCGGTGTTGGCGACGCCGTACTTCACGCAGACGGTGTCGACGGCCAGCGAGCAGGGCCTGCTCGGGATGGCCTTCCATCCCAGCTTCGCCACGAATCGGCTGCTGTATGTGTCGTACACCAACGCCAGCGGCAGCTCGGAGGTCTGGGAGTATCAGCAGAGTTTGGCCACGCCCAACACGGTGGACGCCACGATGGGCCGCCGGATCATCTCGTATACCCAGCCGTTCAACAATCACAACGGCGGCTGGATCGGCTTCGGGCCCGACGGGTTCTTGTACATCGCCTCGGGCGACGGTGGCTCCGGCAACGACCCCGGCAACCGCAGCCAGGCGCTCACCAACGGCGTTGCCACGCAGTTCCTGGGCAAGATGCTCCGGGTGCATGTCTCGGGCGACGACTTCAGCCTCGACGCCACCCGCAACTATCGCATCCCCGCGACCAACCCATTCGCCTCGCCGGGCGGGGTCTTCAACGCCAATACGCCGGGGGCCGAGATCTGGTCGTTCGGCTTGCGCAACCCGTGGCGGCCCGCGTTTGACCGTGTCACGGGTGATCTCTGGATCGCCGACGTGGGCCAGAACGCCTTCGAGGAAGTGAATGTGCAAGTCGCGGGTGTCGCCGGACTCAACTACGGCTGGCGCTGCATGGAAGGCTTCAACTGCACCGGGCTCAGCGGCTGCACCTGCAACGCTGCCGCACTCACCATGCCGGTGTTCCAGTACGGTCGTTCCTCGACCGCCCCGACCAATCAATTCGGCTGCTCCATCACCGGCGGCTACGTCTATCGCGGGCCGGCGCAATGGGCCCACGGCCTCTACTTCTACGGCGACTTCTGCGGCGGGTGGGTCAACACCTTTGATAGCACCGAGGGCACGGGCCACCGCTTCACCGGGTTGAACGTACCGAGCCTGGTCTCGTTCGGTGAGGACAACGCGGGCAACCTCTACGCAATCACGCAGGGCAACACCGTCTTCCGCGTGAACTTCACCTGCCCCGCCGACTTCAACCAGGACGGCTCGTTCAATCAGGAAGACCTCGGCGGGTTCATCACGGCGTTCCTCTCCGAGCCCGCGGAGCCGGGCGTGATCGGCTTCGGCTACGGGCAGCCGTGCCCCAACAACCCGGCCCCCTACCAGAACGGCTACGCGGCCGACTTCAACCGCGACTGCGATTTCAACCAGGAAGACCTGACGGGCTACATCACGGCGTTCTTCGCCGGGTGCCGCTGAATCGGTGGCCTGAGGCTGCGAGCCGTCGCGAACACCCTTAATCAAGGCCGGGACATCCAAATACATATCACCGCCGGGCGTGCCAAACACGCCCTGTGGTGTATCTTTGTGTACGGGCCTTTGCCCGCCGTGCTGCCCGAGCCGGATTAGACGTTGAAGGAACCTCGCCATGCTTGATCGTTGTGTGGCCGCGTGGGTGCTTGGTTTGGCCTCAGGGCTGGCGCTGGCGCAGCCGGCGTTCAACTGTCCTGACGGCGAGGGCGATCACGCGGGCCATCAGGGTTGCGGCAAGTCCGCGATGCTGCGGCTGCGTCTGGCGCAGGGCTTGCAAGTGACCGATCCGGAGCCGCTGCTCGATCAGGCCGAGGCGCTGGGCGATACCGATGTGCAGCACGTGGGCCTTGAGCTGGAGTTCTTCACGGCCAACACCACGCTCACGGGCACCTGCACGACGACCATCAAGAGCCTCGCGAGCGGGCTCAACGTGTTCACGATCCGGCTGCGATCCAACTTCACGATCACCAGCGCGACCGTCAACGGCGTGGCCGTCACGGTGACAACGATCGATACGAGCACGCGCCGCGTGAACCTGGACCGCGCGTACAACTCGGGCGAGGTGTTCACGCTGGTCATCGCGTACAACGGCCCCGTGGTCTCGCGCGGGCTCGGATCGATCTCGTTCACATCGCAGAACGGCGTGCCGCTGGTCGCCTCGCTCAGCGAGCCGTACTACGCCTACACCTGGTGGCCGGCCAAGGACGGGGCGTTCGCGCAGGCGGGGGACAACGCCGACAAGTTCACGGCCAATGTGTCGGTGATCACGCCGAACAACCTCACGGGCATCAGCAACGGCGTTCGCCAGGGCATCGATGTGCTGCCCAACAATCGCCTGCGGCATCGCTGGGCCACGTCGTACCCGATGTCGACGTATCTGCTCTGCTTTGCCGCGACCAACTACACGACGTGGCGGCAGATCTATACCTATCCCGGCGGCACCATGCCCGTCGATTTCTACATCTACCCGACATCGGACACGCCCGCCAACCGGGCCGGTTGGGAGGTCGTCGTCCCCGCGCTCGACGTCTTCAAAGACGTCTATGGCCTCTACCCGTTCATCAACGAGAAGTACGGCATCTACCAGTTTCCCTTCAACGGCGGCATGGAGCACCAGACCATGACTGGCCAGGGGACGTTCAACCAGAGCGTGACCGCGCACGAGCTGATGCACCAGTGGTGGGGCAACGATGTGACGTGCCGAACGTGGAGCGATATCTGGATCAACGAGGGCAACGCGACGTATGGCGAGGCGCTGTGGGCCGAGCGCCGACCGGGCTCGACGGGCTTGCCCGCGCTGCGGCAGGCGATGCTCGACCGCAAGCCGACGGGGTTTGATAGCGTCTATATCCCCCCCACCACTTCGATGAGCGAGGGCCGGATCTTCGCCTACGACACGTCGTATGCCAAGGGGGCGTGGGTGCTGCACATGCTGCGGAAGGTCGTGGGCGACGCGGCGTTCTTCCAGGCTCAGCGCGATGTGCGGGCCCTCTGGTCGGGCGGCGCGCTCACCACCGATCAGTACCGCGACACGCTGTCGCAAAGCACGGGCCGCGACCTCACGCAGTTTTTCGATCAATGGGTCCATGGCACCGGCGTGCCGACATACACATCGGGCGTGCAGCCTCTGGTGGTCAACGGGAAAAACTACGCACGGGTTCAGATTCGCCAGACGCAGAGCACGGCGTACGGCGCGGGCGGGTTCGACATGCCGATTGATGTGCGCATCGACACCGGCGCGGGCCCGACAACAGTAACGCTTTTGAACAACGAGCCGCTGGAGTGGTTCGTTCGCCCTGTGCCCGCGGCCCCGACGGCGGTGACGCTGGATCCGAGCGACTGGGTGCTCAACTACGGGAAGACCGCCGAGGCCGTGCTCCCGGCGCCGCCGGTGATTGTGGAGACCTCCCCCGCGCCGCTGAGCCAGACGCCCGCGGCGGCGTCGCCCTCGTCGATCGTGATCTATTTCAGCGATCCGGTGAACGCGGCCCCGGCGAACTTCACGCTCGCAGGGGGTAGCACAGTGGAGCCGATGACGTTCGCGTACAGCGCGGCCGATCGTCGCGTGACGCTGACGCGCGCCGGCGGGCCGCTCGCGCCGGGGACCTACTCGCTCACGGTGGCCGCCGTGCGCGGGACGGCGTCCGGGCTCGACCTCGACGGCGACGCGGGCCAGGGCCTTCCATCCGGCGATGGCTTGCCGGGCGGAACGGCGCTGATCAACTTCACCATCAACGTGCCCGTCGTGCCCAACTGCCCGGCGGACTACAACCTCGACGGCACCGTCAACCAGGAAGACCTCTCCCCCTTCATCACCGACTTCCTCTCCGAACCCTTCCCGCCAGCGGGGCCCGGCGGCTACGCGACGGCTCCCTGCTTCGGCGAAACTGCCCCGTTTGACACCCTGGGTTATCAGCCCGACTTCAACCGCGACTGCACGATCAATCAGGAAGACCTATCCGGCTACATCACCGCGTATTTCGAGCCGTGCGGATGATGTTCGTCTTGGAGTGAGAACTATGCTGCCGTTTGAGACGAATAGAGCATGTGCGATCGGTGCGCGCGGGCCATCACGGCCTAGGCTCGCGATTCACGACCCGGATCCGTTGCAGAACCGCTTTCAAGCAGAACGCATGAACAAACCGGCACCGTCATCCCGCGGCACCATCTTTGCCTTGCTGGCGTGCGCGGGCCTGATGGCCGCCGCGAGCGGCGACATTGCCAAGCCTGTCGACCCGGCCGCGATCATCACGGCGCGTCTGGCGTTGCAGCCGGGCGATGAAGCGGCGCTGGCCGCGATCGCCGCGCCGGCGCTGAACTTTGCGAGCGAGGCGGGTGTGCGCGAGTTGAGCGGATACCTGATCGTGCAGCCGCGGGTGGCCCCCGGCCCGCGACTGCTCGACATTGCCGCGGAGCCTTCGCCCCGCGCGCTCGATCGCGTGGCGCCGCTGATCGTCAAGCCGCTGGGCGAGATCGGCTATGTGGTGGTGGAAGTCCCTGCGGGGGTTTCGGAGAGCCAGCTCGCCTCGTTCCTGATGGCCACGGGTGATTACGACTACGCCGAGCCCGACTGGACCGTCTTCCCGACGGCTACGCCCAACGACCCGTCGTTCGGCGCGCAGTATCACCACCAGACCATGCGCAACACGCTTGCGTGGGATCTGACCGCAGGCAGCGCGGCCGTCAAGATCGGCGTGGTGGACAGCGGATTCGAGACCGGGCATTCCGACCTCGCCGGCGTCTTCCTCCCCGGTTACAACTCTGTCAACCTGCAAACGCAGGCTCAGGGCGGCGACATCTCCGCCTTGAACGGCCACGGCACGCAGTGCGCCGGCGTTATCGGCGCGCGGGGCAACAACGGCGTCGGTGTCTCGGGCGTCAACTGGAACGTCAGCGTCGTTCCCGTCCGCGCCAGCGAGAGCCAGACCGGCTCCGCGCAGCTCTCCGATCTTCAGAGCGGGGCCATCTGGGCAGCCCAGCAGGGCGCGCGGGCCGTTTCCGTCAGCTACTCGGGCGTCAACTCCTCGTCCAACCAGCAGACGGGCTCGCTCTTGCGGCTCACATACAACTCGCTGCTGGTCTGGGCCGCGGGCAACAGCGGCGCCAACCTCGGCGTCGATACCTACTCCGAGATCATCATCGTCGCTTCCGTCGATTCCACCGACCTGCTGGCCGGCACGTCGAACTTTGGCGCGCTCCTCGACCTCTGCGCTCCGGGCGTGGGTATCTTGACCACGTCCACCGGCAACAACTACGCGAGTGTCAGCGGCACCAGCTTCGCGTGTCCGAACGCCGCCGGCGCGTTAGGGCTGATCTTGAGCATCGACCCCGCCATGACGGCGGTGCAGGCCCGCGATTATCTCTTCAACAACGTTGACGACATCGGCGTCGTGGGCCGCGACATGTTCTACGGGCGCGGCCGGGTCAACTCGGGCCGCGCTGTCGCCAGCGCGTTCCGCGACCGTTTCCCGGGGGCCATCCCCTTCAGCGAAATGTTCGAGGTTGAGACGCTCGCTTCCAACCGCTGGGTCTATCGCGATCAGGCCGCCCCCGCCGGCGGGTCGATCGCTCCGCCCAGCGGCACCAAGGCGCTGCGGCTCGCGCTCGCCAGCGAGATCCAGACCAACGCCTTCGCGCTGGCAGGCAACACGCAGGATGTCCGCCTGACGTTCTTCGAACAAAACCGCGGGGCCGAGGCGGGCGAGCAGTTGATCGTCGAGTATCTGTCAGCGACCAAGGTGTGGACCAACCTGACAACGGTGGCGGCCGGGGCCGCGCCGGCCAGCTTGTTCACCCGTCGGCAGATCGCGTTGCCGCAGGGCGCCAAGTCGAACGCCTTCGCGCTGCGTTTCCGCCTCAGTGTCAACAACGCCGACGATATCTGGTTCGTCGACAACGTCCGCATCGCCGTCGCCTGCGCAGTTGACTACAACGATGACGGCGTGCTCAATCAGGAAGACCTCGCCGCTTACATCGTCGCGTTTCTCGACGAGTCGCTCCCCCCCGGTCCCAGCGGCACGAGCGCCGCCCCCTGCCCGGGCGAGCCCGCGCCCTACGCCAGCGTGGGCTACGCGGCCGACTACAACCGCGATTGCACGGTGAACCAGGAGGACCTCTCGGGGTTCATCACCGACTACCTGTTGCAGGTTGAGACCCCTGCGGGTTGCCTCGCGGGCTGATCTCGGCAAGCAATTGCCCCCAGATTGCCAAAACCGAGGCGATTTCCTAACCCCACTTGGGCGATCGCTGTCCGGCGCGCTCGGGGCTTTCAGCAAGATTGCGAATAATCCTGGGTGAAGACTTGCTGAAAAGGAGGAAGTAGGTATATTCCACTTGGGTCTGCGAAGGCCCTTGTTGGTGTGTCCTGTTTCTTGACGATTCGTCCCAGACCATTCTTGATCCTCGCTCGAGGCGGCTTCTGGGTCGTCCTGTTAGCTTGAGTCTCCCGATCGCTCAGGCTGAAGTGGTGGCAGGTCGGTTCCGCGTGCGGTCGGCTTTCTACCGCACAGGTTTTCCGCCAAAGATGGAGGGCATTGATCATGACGCGTACGCACCTTTGGGCAATCCTGGCCACGGCCGGTTCGGCACTTTGTGCCGCCACCAGCCTCGGCCAGATCGCCAATCCTGAGATTGAAGGCAACGATTCCAAGGCCGCCGCGACGGTCGCCGACAGCGCCGGCGCGGGGCTTCAGGCCTTGGACTTCATCACCGGCACCACCATCTCCGCCTCGGCGGCCGGCTTGGACTACTTCCGGGTCACCGTGAAGACCGCCCCCCCGGCGATCTACCAAAACCGCCTGGTCATCACCACCAGCGGCACCGCTGGCCACACCGGCACGATCCGCGGGCTCCTTCAGTCCGCCGGCGTGATCACGGCCGGTTCCGATTCCACGGGCCAGGCGTCCAGCAGCACGTCCGTCCCCGCCCGCATCAACCAGTGGTACGGCTTCGGCAAGGGCGAGCAGTTCTTCTATCGCGTGGCCGGTGGCGCTGCCACGACGGCCCCGTACGTCGCGACGATGGAAACCACGGTCATCACGCCGGAGGTCGTCTCCACGCCCATCGCCGCTGGCCCCGTGGCCATCAGCACCATCGGCCAGGGTCACACCAACGACACCGACTTCTGGGTGTACGACAGCAACTTCAACCCGCTCCCCACGTTCGGCAATGATGAGAACTCGATCATGGGCGGCGGGACAGGCATCGGCACGCAGAGCTTCTGCCGTCGCACCCTCGCTCCGGGCCGATACTACGTCGCCATGGGTGCCTTCAACACCTTCAACGACCTCGCTTCGCCCAGCGACGACCGCGATCCGAACTACACCGTGGCCGACTTCCCCGGCTTCATCCTCTCGACGGCGACCTCCACCGCGTCGATCAACATGTCCTTCGCCATCATCCACAACGGTGGCACGGAGACCGTCACCAGCTTCCGCACCGTCCCCTTCGGCATCGCGTGGACGGCCTTCGACGTCGCCCCAGCGGCCAACCCGGGCGGCACCGGCTCCGCGACCCCCAACAACCCCACCAACTGCGGCGCGGCGACGACCCTGATCTCCGTCACGCCCACACCCGGCTCGAACCCCACCAGCCTTAGCTTCACCGTCACGGCTGATACCGTCGCCCTCGGCGGCGGGACCGTCAACCTGATCAACAACGGCGGCGGCGTCTTCGAGGCGACCGTTCCCGTGGATGCGTCGACGCTCTCGGGCCTCAACGTCGTCGGCTTCACGGTGACCGATAACTTTGGTCGCACCGGCAACGGCGAGATCAACCTCAACATCCTCGACTGCCCCCCGGCCAACGACCTGCCCGCGACCGCCATCGATGTCGTGATCGGCACCCCCATCGACGGCACCACCGTCGGAGCCATGGCCGACAGCGGCTTCCCCGCCTGCAACACCAGCAATACCGCCCCCGGCGTCTGGTACAAGTTCATCGGCGACGGCACCACCCTCTCCGCGAACCTCTGCGCCTCCCTCGCCCCCTATGACTCCAAGCTGACAGTCTACTGCGCCAGCAACGGAATCACGAACCTCAGCTGCATCGACGGCAACGATGACAGCGAGGTCTGCGGCCCCAATAGCCTCCTTTCCGACGTCACCTTCTGCTCGCAGCTCGGCGCTCCCTACTTCGTCCTCGTCCACGGCTTCTCCACCACTTCCGGGCCCTTCACCCTCAACGTCACCAGCACCGGCCCCGCTTGCAATACCGCCATCGCCTGCCTCCCGGCTGGCAAGTGCTGCACCGTTAGCAACTGCGCCGTCCTCACCGAACTGGCTTGCTTGGCCGGCGGCGGTACCTACGGCGGCAACGGCACCGACTGCACCTCCTTCTCCGCTAGCTTCAGCTCGACCGACGCCTTCCCCCTGGCCATCCCTGATGCCAGCTCGGTCGGCGTCTCTTCCACGATCGTGATCCCCGCCGGTTCGGGCACGGTCAGCAACCTCGCCGTTCGCGTCGGCATCAACCACACCTGGGTCGGTGACGTGGTCTTCGGCCTCGACAACGGCACCACCTTCGTGACCCTCGTCGCGTTCATCGGCGACAGCACCGGCACCTCTGTGGGTGACTCGAGCAACTTCCAGGGTCAGTACACCTTCCTCGATACCGGCGCGGACATTTGGGCCGCCGCCGCGACGGGCGACTCTACCTTTAATATCCCCCCGGGCACCTACCGCCCCGCTGACGAACTCACGGGCGCTCTGCCCAGCCCCTCGCTGGCCGCTTTCGACGGCGCCCCCCTCGAAGGTACCTGGACGCTCTTCGCCGCGGACTTCGGTGCGGCCGACTTGGGCACCATCACCAGCTTCACCCTCTTCAACGGCTTCGGCCAGGGCAGCCCTTGCGGCAGCACCTGCGTCGTCGACTTCAACGCCGACGGCTTCCTGAACCAGGAAGACCTCAGCGGCTACTTGGGCGCCTTCCTGGATGAGTCGGTTCCGCCCGGCCCCTCGGGCACTAGCGCTGCCCCCTGCGCCGGTCAGCCCGCTCCCTACGACACGCTCGGCTTCGCCGCCGACTTCAACCGTGACTGTGACTTCAACCAGGAAGATCTCAGCGGCTTCATCGTTGAGTACTTCTCCCAGACCGAGAATCCCGCTGGTTGCGTCCCCGGCTAAGTCCCGGTTCTGCTTCCAACTCCTGATCTGAACCCAGCCCCGGGCCACTTGGCCCGGGGCTTTTTGGTTGGCGTGCGCGGCCCTGCTGCCACTACGCTCTGGCCATGCCCGAGGCCGAGTTCACCCTGCGCACGCGGCTGACCGAGGTGCGTGGGATTGCGCCGCGCGTGGCCGCCGGGCTGGCGGCACTGGGCCCGCGGAATGTGGGCCAGTTGCTTGCGCACCTGCCGTTCAAGCACGAGCGGCAAGAGGCCGAGACGCCCATCGCCGAGTTGGTGGTGGGGCGGCTGGTGAGCACGCGGGGGACGGTGAGCGCGACGCGTGTGGCGGGCCGCCGCGGAGCCCGGCCGCGCTTCGAGGCGGTGCTCATCGACGACACCGGCCGGCTCGACCTGGTCTGGTTCAACGCGCCGTATCTCCAGGACGCGATCCATCCGGGCGTACGTCTGCGCGTGCAGGGCAAGGCCAAGACGCTCGGGCGGCAGGGCGGGCTGCAGATCCCGCAGCCGCGGCACGAGATCCTCAAGGACGACCGCGACGAACCCGCCGCGCGGGATAGCCGGCTGAGGCCGGTGTACCCGGCCAGCGAGGCCATCACGTCGAGCCAGATCGAGAAGGCCATCGGAAAGATTCTGCCGCGGGCGCTGACGCTGATCGAGGACCACCTCGCGGCGGAGTATCTGCGTTCGCGCGAGCTGTGCGACCTGGCCACGGCGTACCGCTGGCTGCACGCGCCCGAGGCCCCCGAGCAGGCCGAGGCGGGGCGAAGGCGTTTGGCGTATGACGAGCTCTTGTTCCTGCAAGTGGGCCTGGCTCGTCGCCGCTTCGCGCGGGAGCACGCCCAGTCGGCCCCCGCGTTGGCCGCGACGGAAGCGATTGATCGCCGCATCCGCGCGCGGTTCCCGTTCGCGCTCACGCCCGCGCAGGATGCCGTGGTCGCCGAGGTGGCCACGGACCTGGCCCGCGCGGTACCCGCCAACCGCTTGATCCAGGGCGACGTGGGCTCGGGCAAGACGGCCGTGGCGCTCTACGCGATGCTGCTGGCGGTCGCGCACAAACAACAGGCGGCGTTGATGGCCCCGACCGAGCTGCTGGCCGAGCAGCACCACGCCTCGATCTCGCGGCTTCTGGCGGGCTCGGCGGTGCGCCCCGCGCTGCTCACCGGGTCGCTGACATCGGCCGCGCGGCGCGAGCTGGAGCGCGGGCTCGCCGACGGGTCGCAGCGGCTGGTGATCGGGACGCACGCGCTGCTCACGGGGTCGGTGAAGTTCGCGTCGCTGGGGGTGGTGGTGATCGACGAGCAGCACCGCTTCGGGGCCGCGCAGCGCGCCGGGCTGACGACCCGCGGCGGGACCACGCCCGCACTCGCCGGGGGCCCGCCCGTCCCCACGCCGCACACGCTGGTGATGACGGCGACGCCCATCCCGCGCTCGCTCGGGCTGACGCTGTTTGGCGAGCTGGACATCTCGACGATCACGGGGCTGCCGCCGGGGCGGAAGCCGGTGAAGACGCGCGTCGTCGCGCCGCAGCTCGCCGCAGAGGTGTACACGTGGGTCGCCGGGCGGCTGGCGCAGGGGGAGCAGGCGTATGTCGTGGCACCCGCGATCGACGCCGGCGACGAGCCGGGGGCGATGGCCAGCGTTAAAGAGCTGCACGCGCGGCTCTCGGCTGGACCGCTGGCCGGCCGCCGACTGGCCATGTTGCACGGACAGATGCCCCAAGCCGAGCGCGAGGGGGTCATGTCGGCGTTCCGTCGGGGGCAGATCGATGTGCTGATCGCCACCACGATCATCGAGGTCGGCGTGGATGTGCCCAACGCCACGGTGATGGTGATCGAGCACGCCGAGCGGTTCGGGCTGGCACAGCTGCACCAGCTGCGCGGGCGGGTGGGCCGCGGCAGCCGCGCGTCGGCGTGCATCCTCATTGCTGAGCCCCTAACAACAGACGCACAAGCTCGGTTGGAGGCCGTTTCTGCGACCACCGACGGCTTCAAACTGGCGGAGCATGACCTCCAGATCAGGGGGATCGGCGAGCTGCTTGGGCTCCGACAGTCAGGTGTACCGGACCTCAAATCAGCGGATTTGAGCCGAGATTTGGAGCTTTTGACCATGGCGCGTCGCGATGCGCAGGGCTTTGTCGACGCACCGGCGATCCCACGCTCAGGCGGATCTGCGCTCTTCGAGCGAAGATTAAAACTGACACACTTGTCGTCTATTTGGACGCCCCCTATGAATTGAGCACTGCGGCTCACTGAAAATGAGTATCGGGTGTGAAGGCCACATGGGGCCCGAACCGCTCGGCGGATAGGAACGATTCATGAACACACAGAGCATGGAAGTCGGGTCGGTTCACGAGCGAATACACCTGGCCGCGGGGGGCCGATCGTGCGGGCAGGTCGCCAAGTTGACAGGGACGCATGCGGAGACCACGCGGCGTTATCTGCGCGGGCAGATGCCCAGCGTGGAGTTCATCGCGGGCTTCGCCGACGGCGTGGGCGTGAACCTGGAATGGCTGATCACCGGACGCGGCCCGATGAACCGGCCCGAGAGCCAGCCGACCATGCCCGCGTCGATCCTCGAAGTGGTGGACCGGTCGATCTCGGCGCTTGAGGACATTCGTCGGCAGCTCAAGGGCGTGACGGTGGCGAGCTCGATGACCGGCCGGGCGGCTTGGCGGGCCACAGGCCAGCGGCTTTCGAGCTCGGGCGCGGCGATGAGCGGCGAGGCGATTTAGGCCATCTCCTTACTGATTATGGGAGGGCCGTGTTCGGGTATGCTCAGGTTCTGTGGACCTCACCCCTCTCCATGAACGCCTACACGTCGTCGCCGGTCAGATGACGTTTCGCCAGTTGGGCGATCGGACCAAGATCCATCCGGAAACCGTTCGGCGTT
>Ga0105049_10004634_pt1 | contig 16127 bp, 15 predicted proteins | sample MAT06_FD_78087 | JGI IMG/M metagenome (GOLD analysis project Ga0105049, IMG submission 78087) | Freshwater microbial communities from Lake Fryxell liftoff mats and glacier meltwater in Antarctica - MAT-06 | ecosystem: Environmental > Aquatic > Freshwater > Ice > Liftoff microbial mat | place... | reverse complement strand
GAAACATCTGCAAAAATTATTGATTTAATTGCATCCAACAAATCTCCATCAGAGCCACTCTTCCTCCGCAAGGATTAGTTTGCATCTACTAAACTTAAAACTTAAAACTAAAAACTTGAAACTACTTTATGAGCCCTTCCTATTTCGATATCCATTCCCACATACACGTTTCGCAATACGACGAAGACCGAGAAGAAGTCATTAAACGCCTCAAAGAAACGAATACTGCCACCATCACGGTAGGGACAGATTTTGAATCTTCACAAAGCGCTGTCGCTTTGGCCGAGACCCACGAAAATATATATGCGTGTATCGGAGTGCATCCAGTAGATGATCCAGAAAGAATTTTTGAACTAGAAAAGTTTGAAAGCTTGATAGCGAGTAACAGAGTGGTTTCGATAGGGGAATGCGGGCTCGATTATTTTCGTCTTGAAGGAGACGCAACCGCTGAAAAGAAACGACAAAAAGCATTGTTCGAACAGCAGATTCATTTTGCGGTGAAACACAAAAAACTTTTGATGATTCACTGCAGGTCTGCCTATGAAGACGCAACTGATATGCTCGAAAGTTTTTCTCGCGAGTATGGCGACAAGCTCTGGGGTAACGCCCATTTTTATGCGGGAAGTAAGGACATTGCAAAAAGGCTTTTACAAATTAATTTTTCTATGTCTTTTACAGGAGTCATTACTTTTACCCACGACTATGATGAAGTTATACAGATGCTCCCACTCGATATGATTATGTCAGAAACCGATGCTCCGTATGTTTCCCCGGTGCCATATCGCGGAAAGCGCAATGAACCATCATACGTACAAGAAGTGGTGAAAAAAATAGCTCAAATAAGAGGGGAAGATCCACAAATGATAAAAAAACAGCTCGTCCAAAACGCCCTCAAAAAGTTCACCATCACCCCTTGAAGCTAACTTGTCTATATGGTACTGTACTGGCACCTCCAAAAGAGGCTTTAACAGTTTAAGGAATGTCCACATATGACCGACCCTATTGAATCAGTAGAGTCAGGTTCCGACAATCTTCGCGTCTATGAAGTGGGTTATCTAGTACTCCCTTCCATTCCAGAAGAAAAAGTCCCTGACGAAGTTTCTCACATTACAAAGTTCATTACAGACGCAAAAGGCGCCATCATCAAGAGCGGTGAGCCGATGATGCAACCTCTCGCGTATGAAATGGAAAAGCTCGTTGGTATTCGCAATGAGCGCTTCAATGACGCCTATTTTGGCTTCATTGTATTCGAAGGAACCCCAGAGCTTGCAGTAGCTCTAAAGACAGAGCTTGATGCGACACAAGGTGTTCTTCGATTCTTACTTATCAAGACGGAACGAGATGCAATTGCTCCAGTTCGTAAGCCAAAGCAGCTGGCAGAAGCAATAGAGGCAGATGAAAGTGTATCTGAAGGATCAGAATCTATAAAAGAGCTCGATAAAGAGATTGAAGAGTTGGTAGCGTAATACGCCGAATCTCGGTAGTATATAAATACATTACTAGCATAATTTCTATCTACCATGTACTTAAATAAAGCAATACTTATTGGAAATCTTACACGGGATCCGGAAATGAAGGCGCTTCCTTCAGGCATTCAAGTAACAAGCTTTTCTCTTGCGACCAATCGAGTCTGGAAAGACAAAAATGGAGCAAAGCAGGAAAGCGTTGATTATCACAACATTGTGGTGTTTGGCCGACAAGCTGAAACCGCAGCTCAGTATTTAAAAAAAGGCGCATCAGTTCTTGTAGAAGGGCGAATGCAGACTCGAAGCTGGGATGGTACTGATGGAAAGAAAAACTATCGTACCGAAGTTGTTGCCGATAGAATCCAGTTCGGTCCAAGAGGAGGAACTGCTGGAGGGGGACAGGGAGGAGATGGAGGATCAACATTCCCATCAGCTCCGAAATCAGCAGGGAAGCCTGATGATACCAATTCTAAGGATGCTTTTGACAGTATAGAATATCCAGCAGATGAAATTAACCCAGACGACATTCCTTTTTAAGAAAATTCGAGAGTCCTGCCAAGGACGACTATAATTTTCTTACCCCCCCCGAGAGCGCTTGGCGCCGTGAGGGGATTGGAGATATCAAAGAAAGAAATAAGTAAAAAATACATTACATCATTATTATGAACAACAAAGACCAAACAAACACTCTCATCTCAATTGACTACAAAGATGTTGAGCTTTTGAAGAAATTCCTCAACCCCCACGCTCGCATTCTTTCTCGAAAGAAGAGTGGACTTTCTGCAAAAAACCAGCGTCACGTAGCTCTTGCGGTGAAGAGGGCACGATTCATCGGACTCTTGCCATTCGTTTCTCAATAAAAGAAACGTCTACTACTCAGAGCAAGACCTTGGGGTAGTGTGCTCAACAAAAAAACACCACGGCTTAGACGGTGGTGTTTTTTGTTGTAATATAAGTAAATGATAAAACTTCCTCCTTGGGCAGACGGTGCAATATTTGGAATACTGTTTGTTCCACTCACATTCTTTTTAAAAATAATCTGCCCAATTGATTTTGGATGCTTTGTTGATCCATTTTTTGTCCCCATATTCTCCCCACTATTCTTGCTCCAGTCGATCCTTGGAGAAGGTGCAGTAAATCTTGCCCCGAGAGTAGAACTGTTCTTCATTGCATGTTTCTGGTCACTTATTTTCGGACTGTTAGCACATCTTGGATCAAAAATATTTAGTAAAAAAACAACAATTGATTTTAATGATGAATAACACTCTATGCGAACACCCGTTACAAATTTTGGTAGAGCAGAATTTGTAACGGGTGTGAATTTCTATTTGATTACAAAAATCGCCTTGGAAACCAAGGCGATTTTTTGCTAGTTAGAAATTACTTCCGAGTCTGTCGACATACTCTTCCGTTTCGGTATTGATACGGAGCACATCTCCTTCTTTCACAAACATCGGCACATTGATAGTCGCACCAGTTTCAAGGGTAACTTGTTTATTGCCTCCCTTTGCGGTATCTCCTCGTACTGCCGGTTGGGCCTCAGTTACCTTAAGGTCTACTTTGATAGGCATCTTCACGCCAATAATTTTTCCATCAAACATCATTGCGTCAATCTCACTATTAACCTTCAAAAATTTTACCTTACTGCCAATTAAGTCTTCAGTTAAGCTAAATCGCACGCTGGCATCCTTCACATCGCAAAACCAGAACTCTCCTTTGTTTGAGTACAGATATTTGATCTCTTTGCTTTCAATATCAGCTTCCTTTACTTTATCGGACACGTGAAATGACCGCTCAGTGACTTTTCCGCTAATCATATTGCGAAGCTTAGTAGCGTTCACCGGCTTTCTTTGCTGTTTGCGAAATACGTGTGAATCAATAACCTCGTACGGTTCGCCGTCTACGATAATAAGTTTTCTCTGTGTAATTTCGTTGTATTCGAGCATGACTGATTTGTAACGAGCGGAGCGACTATAACATCGTCACCTCGCTTTGGTTCTGGTAATAATAGATTGGTAATCGTTATTCCACCACATTCTGAAAAAGAGTTTCGCACAGCGGGGGTAGCAATAGCACATACCGTATGAGCGAAGCGCCTTGCTACTGCCTACCATCCAGAACTAAAGCGGGGTATAAGTAGCATTATTTTACCCATAGAAAGGGTGAAGTCAAACAAAGAGTATATGCGAGTAAAAGCAACCATCTTTCTCTTGAGTTGAAAAAGCGGTACTATAGAGGTACCTATGAAGAGCCCAGAAGGAAATCCAGAAGCCTATATCGACCCCACCGAGGGAAGTATCGAAGTAAAAAGCGAGTCTATTGATACTCGCTCAATCAGCACGCCACTCGGAGAAATATTTTCTTCATTCAGCTCCCTAGAGTCTGAAGTGTTTGAACGCGACGTCCTATTAGCTGAAGGAATAACCCAAGAAATGATTGAGGACTATCCGACCGAGAATGAAGGAGAGGGAAGTCCACTCAAAGAACTTCAGAAGCTTTTAATTCACTATCACGACTCAGCCATTTCCCTCGAAGATAAAGCAGAAATAGGAAAAAAAATCGCAGATATGATCAAAAATCCCGAGTAATACTCGGGTTTTTCGAAGACCACACAGAACACCAAGGTCCGACCTTAGTAAGGTTGGTAAGAAGAGACCTTCACCTCTTTTAAATGAAGCGAATGATGAGCCGAAAAACAATAGCCCGCACCGAAGGTGCGGGCTATTGTTTTTTACATCTCTTTCAATTTCACTCGAATCTCTTTCAAAATTGCATCAGCAATCTTCGTGTTTTCTTTGAGAAATTGCCGTGTCGCGTCATATCCTCGCCCAAGCTTTGTTTCGCCGTGCGAATACGATGTTCCAGATTTCTGCATAATACCAAACTTTTCTCCGAGAGCAATAATTTCTCCCTCTCGTGAGATTCCTTCATTGTACATAAGGTCAAACTCAGTCTGCTTGAAAGGGGCAGCCACTTTGTTTTTAACCACCTTCACTCGTACTCGTCCTCCCATAATCTCTTCCCCTTTCTTAATCTGGGCAATACGGCGAATATCAAGACGCACCGATGTGTAAAACTTGAGCGCTTTTCCTCCAGGAGTTGTTTCTGGGTTTCCAAACATCACTCCGATTTGCATACGAATCTGGTTGATGAAGATAACAATAGTTTTTGAACGGGCGACAATTGCAGTGAGTTTTCGAAGGGCCTGACTCATAAGGCGAGCCTGCTTTCCCACGTGATAGGCACCCATGTCTCCTTCGATTTCGTCCTTTGGCGTAAGGGCTGCTACGGAGTCGATGACAATTACATCCATCTTTCCTGACCTCACTAAGCTCTCTACTATTTCAAGAGCCTGTTCTCCGTGGTCTGGCTGAGAAATCAAAAGCTCATCAATTTTTACTCCAAGACGTTTTGCATATTCAGGATCCATCGCATGCTCAGCATCGATGAACGCACAAATACCTCCCGTCTTTTGGGCTTCTGCAATAACATGAAGCGATAGGGTAGTCTTTCCAGAAGACTCGGGTCCAAAGATTTCAATGATGCGTCCGCGAGGAAGCCCTCCAACCCCAAGAGCTTCATCAAGCCCGATTGATCCGGTCGAAATAGCGTTGATGTCTACTCGTGGCTTTTCACCAAGCTTCATAATAGAGTCATCACCAAATTTAGTTTTGATAGCACGAATCGTGTCTTCAATATTTTTACCGTTCTCCTTTATCTCTTTCTCAGCTTTTGGTTTTTTCATTACCGTGTTTGATTACTAGAAGTGGCTATTAATTTCGAACTAGTGCTTACCTCGAACAGTGTACCTGGCGTACTCGTCGCGTTAATTATTGGCATCTCAAATGTATTTCCTTCAGGAGTGCTCAGTACCAAATGAAGCGACTTCGTTTTCTTTCTACCAAACCTATCCTGCACAGACATAGTTATTATAGAATAGCCGGGCGGTGCTATCAATTTCTCACTAAAGGCACCTGTTGTATCTATATAGATAGGATTATCATTGAGAGTAATAGCTGAAGCATTCTTCACTCGCCCAGTGATACTCACGACGGGGCTTTCAAGACTCTGGCCGTTGGTAGGCGTATCGATAGTAATGCGTGGCCCCAATACGATATTTCTTGCCTGAAAAGCTACATAGACCCCACGAAGGACTGCCATCCATATAAAAAGCGCTCGAATAAGTTCTTTTTTAGGATCAGGATTCATCAGGAGTTTCGTCGCCGGTTATGCCATGGTCGTCAGGAGAGCTATCATTTTTCTCAAGAACCTCTCGTGGTTTTGATCCTGATCCTGGCCCAACAACTCCGCGTTCCTCGAGCATATCCACAATGCGAGCCGCTCTCGCATATCCTACACCAAGCTTGCGCTGAAGAAACGAAGTAGAAGCCTTGCCGGCTCTAATGACCACCTCACGTGCTTCTTCGTAGAGAGCGTCTCCATCGGCATCATCCATTTCTGCGTCAAAAATAGATTGTTTTCCTGCCTCAGCTCCTCCGCTAAAATCAATCTGTTCAGGAATATCATCCGCGTAGCTCTGCACCAGATGTTGCACCACTCGCTTTACTTCAGTTTCTGAGATGAACGCAGACTGGAGACGGGCAGGCTTTGACATTTCACCAGACTGGAAGAGCATATCTCCAGCCCCCAAAAGTTTTTCTGCTCCGGCAGAATCCAAAATCGTTCGTGAGTCTATCTGAGAAGCCACCTGTAGAGCGATACGAGTCGGCACGTTAGCTTTAATGAGACCTGTAATAACATTCACAGACGGACGCTGAGTAGAAAGAATGAGGTGCATGCCCACAGCTCGACTCATCTGTGCCAATCGAACAATAGAAGACTCAAGTTCACGAGGGAAGGCCTGCATAATATCTGCCAATTCGTCGATAATGATTACAATGTACGGCATCGTCTCAGGGATCTCATCACTCGCTGCCGCTCCCTTATCACGATGTTTCTTGAGTTCAGGCTCAAGGATTGTCTTATGATACGTCTCAATATTCTGCACCGAGTGCTCTGCAAGGACATCGTATCGGCGATCCATTTCTTTCCCCGCCCACTTGAGTGCAAGGATTGCTTTTTTAGCGTCTGTGATAACAGGAGTAAGAAGGTGCGGTATTTTATTATAAAGGGTTAGCTCAACGCGCTTAGGGTCAATCATAATGAGCTTCAAGCTTTCCGGCGGATTACGAAAGAGAAGGGAATTGATGATGGCGTGAATCGTTACCGATTTTCCAGATCCTGTAGCTCCCGCAATAAGCATATGGGGAGTCTTGGCAATGTTCACAAACTGACTCTTTCCAGAGATTCCTTTTCCAAGAGAGACAAGAAGCGGTTTGTCCGAGCCTTGCCATTCAGGTTCTGACAAAAGAGTGCCGAGACCCACCGTAGTTTTAGTCGTGTTCGGGATTTCAATACCCACAAGCGATTTCCCAGGAATCGGCGCTTCGATACGCACAGGGTGAGCTGCGAGCGCAAGCTCAAGGTTGTTTTGAAGAGCAAGGATGCGAGAAAGTTTTACCCCTTCAGCGGGCTTCAAAGCGTATCGAGTAATGGAAGGCCCAATAGAGACTTCATCCATCTCGACCGCAATACCAAAGTTTTGGAGTGTCCGTTTAATAAGGTTAGCGTTCGCTTTCATATCACCGACACCAGGCTTGCCTTTATCTTTTTCAAGAAGAGAAAGTGGCGGAGCGATGAAGGGTTTGAGCGATATGCTTCGTGGCTTCATCGGAGTAAAGGTGTCCGCCTCTTCTTCCGCTCGTTTAGGCTCAAACATTTTAGAAATAACCCCAGCTTTTCTAAGTTCATCTTCAGGCTCAATTGGTGCGTTCACCGCCTTAGCTGGAGCTATTTCTTTTTCTGCTCCCACTTCCTCAAGGTTCTTAGTTCTTGAAAAGAGATTTTTCAGTGATTTGAAGAAGTTGATCTCAAGACTGGCATCAAAGGTAATAAGGAAAGAAATAATGAGGAGCGCAACGAGAATAATACTAGTCGCGTAGACTTCAAAAAGGCCAATAAGGGGGCTGGCAATGTAGTTACCGATAAGTCCTCCGCCGTCTTTCGACATAATCGCAATAAGCCCTAACGCAGAAAGAAAAAAGAGAAATGAGCCAATAGTTTGAATGAGAGCAAAGTTCCGTTTGAGGTTCCTAATAAACGAAAAAGAAAGCATAAAAAAGAACAGGCACAGTACGTAGTATCCGTATCCAAACAAGAGCTTCAGCACCCCGATACTTACACTCCCATCCGATAATTCTTTTCCAAAAAGAAACCCTCCCACAGATCCCGCCTTGAAAAAAACAGCCATAACAAGCACAACTCCAATCACAAAAAACACCACCGCAAGGACCGCTTGCACCGTCTCATCTCGCACACTCGAAAGCGAATCTTTCAGTTTTGAACTAACCCCGTTTTCTTCTACATGTTTCTTTTTTCTTCCCATAGTAATTATTATTTGAGACTCAATAATACCACACCGAAGGGTTACGTACGTGCCATACAAAACCGCACTTCGTGGGTCCTCGAAAACGGTCGGAGTACCTAAGGCCAGCAAGCCAAAATATATAAAAGCCTAAGTAAAAAGCCATGCAAAGAACCGAAGAACAGCAAAAGAATAGCCAAAAACGGCTAAGAGACTCACTATAAAGGACTAAGCTAAAGTCCTTGACTTATTCTAAAGGACATAGTAAGATATATAGGACAAACAAAGGACATCTATTTTTACAACGTATGTTATTAAAGACATATAAAACCGTTATGGATTCAAATAAAGACAAAACAAATTCCTCCGAAATGTCTGATAATCAAAAGAGCCTTGTAAGTAAGGACTCTGATACTTCTTTATATATCTCAAAAGACAAAAACTTTTCGTTCACCCATCAAAAGGTAAAAAAGCTCGCAGCAGCGGTCTATATGATTACCAATTTCTTTGCAGACCAAGAGCCTCTCAAGTGGTCTCTTCGTGCGCTCAGTACAGAGCTTCTCAAAAGAAATATTGCTACAAAGGACACAACGTTTGGATACACCGAACACGCACAGGAAAAAATCCGAGAAACTATTCTTGAGACAGTATCCCTCCTTGAAGTGGGGTCTTTCGCAGGACTCGTCTCTCCAATGAATGTCACAATTCTAAAAAAGGAATTCAATGAGCTCCTCGAGAAAATGAATTCCTTGTCAGCTTCATCTGAAAAAAATAGCGCCCTCAGTACCGAGCAATTTTTCTTTGTGGAAGAGCCAAAGCAGGAGGCTTCTGCGCAGTCTCTCAATCAGGCGCAGACACCTTCATATGGTCATCAAATAAAGAAACCAATGAAAGACAATTCTACTGTCCTTTATCCTGAGCCAAAAAACGAGACTCAAAATCAAAGACAAGTAGAAGATTCACAAAGTTCCGAACGCTCTACCCTCAAGGACTACAGCCCTGTAGCGGTCAAGAAAAATAAGAGACAAAGCACCATCATTAATCTCATCAAAAGAAAGCGAGAAATTATGATCAAAGACGTCGTAGGCCTCATCAGTGACTGCAGTGAAAAGACCATCCAGCGTGAGCTTCTCGCTCTCGTAGACGAAGGAGTCATAAGAAAAGAAGGGGAGCGACGATGGACTAAGTACAGCCTTGTCTAGTGTGTATAAGTGAGAGGTCAAAAAAGGAAGATTCGTTGACTTTTTCAATAAAAAGAGCTACTATGAGCTTAATTCCCGAACTGTCCTAGAAGGGCGGTTCGGTGAGTTATCCACACTGATTTTGCACAACAGTTGCGCGAGGCTTATAATAGTCTTATGCATCAAAAGAGGTTCGCTTCTTTTGTGTAATACATTAGCCTTTGGTTCGTCTCCGTAAGCAGACCGACAGCGTAGACCAAAGAATAGTGGATACAGATCTTTGACAACTTCATAGAGTTCTAAGCAGAGTTCTAAAAGTTCTAATCAAACTTTTTCCGATTTCCTTATTCCGTCACGGCTACAGTAATTGCTGACTAACCCCCATCCCTTTCAAACTCTCTTTCTGTCTTGAGTCGATTTAGTTCATTCATTTAATAGAGTTAACTAAAATTGAGACAGAAAGGTTCATGAGTTTTGTGCGTTGTTTTGTACAATTATTATTATCAGTTTTACTATTCGCTTCATTTTGGGAAACCGAAGTGGAGCATCCCTATGTGTTCTGCGGTATCATTATTAATAATTTCCGCAGTCATATAATTAAAATTCAAATTATGAAAAGATTTATTGCAGGTTTCTTCGCAGTTGCAATGGTCTTGACTCTTGTCGGTTTTGTATCTGCACCAGCAAATGCACAAACAATGACATCAGCTCAGATCATGGCCGCTATCGCAAATTTACAAGCACAGCTTTCTTCAATGACTGGAGGTACAGTGACCGGTGCACAAGCACAGGCAATGTTCAACACAGATCTAACAATGGGTAGCAAGAACAGCGATGTTTCTTCTCTCCAGGCAGTTCTCATCAGTAATGGATATTCTATCCCAGCTGGAGCAACTGGATACTTCGGTGCACAGACACGATCTGCTCTAGCAGCATGGCAGTCAGCAACTGGAATTTCTCCAGCGGTTGGATACTTCGGACCTATTTCTCGTGCAGCTCTTAACAGAGCATCCGGAACACCAGTAGCAGGAACACCAGGAACAGTAGTGTGTCCAGTTGGATTCACTTGTACCTCAACAGGAACAGGAACAACTGTAGGTGGTATCACTACTCCAGGAGTAGAAGGAACACTTTCTGTTACATCAGCTCCAGTTTCAACTGGAACTGTATTCGAAGGTAGTTCTATGGTTACCGGTCTAGCGTTCCGAGCGAGAGCTCAGCGTTCAGATATCGCTATCCAGAGAGTCACTGTTGACCTTGGAAGCAATACAACTGTTTACAACAAAGTCTTCAGTAAGATTTATGTTACTGACGAATCAGGAGCAGTCCTTGCTTCATCAGACCTAAATTCAACAACTGTTGTTAAGAACGGTTTACGATACGAAATCACTCTATCTGGATTCAGTAATGTCGTCTCTCGAGACACATCAAAGGATTTCATGATCAAGTTTGATGTTCGTAACTCTATCGACAGTGCTGTTATTTCAGCTGGAGCTACTATCGCTCTTGCTGGTACTAACCAAGCAGTTCGAGGAGTTGACGGAGCAGGTATCGACCAATTTTCTGGAGGAAATAGTATCTCAAAGTCTCTTACACTAAGTAAGGCTCTTACTGATAGTGCTTCTCTAACCCTTACAACAAACGTAAACAACCCTCTAACTCAGGAAGTTGTTGCAGCAGATGGATCACTTAACAATGAGATTGACGGAGTCACTCTCCTTTCATTCGACATCAAGTCTGACAAGGATAGTCTCCTTTTGACAGATCTAGTAGCTACTATCACCAACACTGGTGGTACAGCAACTACTTCTACCGTCTACTTGTTCGCTGGTAACTCTCGAATCGCTTCAGCATCAGTTGGAGTCGGAGGTCTAGCTACTTTCTCTGATGTTGATTACTCAATTTCAAAGAACAGCACACAGACTTTCAGCATCCAGGTTGATGTACGAAGTGCAACCGCTGCGCAGACAACCATTTCAGCTTCAGTTGTAGCTGCTAATGTAACTGCAGAAAATTCAATTGGAGACTCTCTTGCAATTGGATTTAAGTCAGGTGTTGCTACAGGAAATGCTATCCTAGTTAGAAACACTGGAGCAGTCTTCTCACTTGTTGGAACTCCAACAATCACGAAGTCAGCAACAGCGGCATCTAACAACACTTCAACTTCAACAGTAACAGCAACCTTCCAACTTCGTATGAAGGCGGTAGGAGGAGCAGTTACTTTTGGAAACAACGCTTCTTCTTCTCGACTAGTAACTAATGAAGTTAATGCAACTCCATCATTTGTCGTATTCCGCGGCGGTGCAGCAGTAGTAGCTTCAGCAATCGGTGCGTCAACAACAAGCTTCACTCTTCCTTCACAAGGAATTTTGAATAACACACCATCAGCAAACACTGTTACTCTCCAAGAAGATCAAGAAATCACTGTTCCGGTATCCTTCACATTTGAAGGACGAACAGCAAACGGATCTAATGTTCTCATTGGAAATTACGCAGTTGGTCTAGCAAACATCAACTACACCAATGCAGCAGGTGCTCCTCAGTTCTCAAACTTCATGGCAGGACAGACAAACTGGAGGACTTCAGAAGTTACACTTCCTTAGTTCACGGTTTAGCTAACTACCATTCACAAAGCTTTGGTTACCTTTGGAAACCCCAATCTAACTCTAGTTAGACTAAAGAATTCAAAATCTCCATCGTAATGGAAGTAAACAAAAAACCACCCCTAACCGGGTGGTTTTTTGTTTGCCCTTTTTCTTTTTCCCTATCCCCCCCCAACTCACCCCCCCCACAATTTTCCCACCACCCCATACCAAGGAGTCTCCTAGGCAAGGGTGTGGATAACTATTTATCTCCATGCTATCGAGTACCAAGGAGACTCCTAGGTAAACAACAATATAATCTTTAACTACCACTTTTCTTTTTTTTCTCAACCCACGCCACCCTTTTTTTGGTGAATAGTTTGGATGGAGTTATCCACACCCCTACCAAGGGCTCCCCTTGGTAGGGGTGTGGATAACTATTTTTTCTATTCTATTTCGCTATTCTGTTCCTGTAGCCAGCGTCTTAAAAGGAATCCTTTTTTTGCTAGCCATCTTTCATACCAAGGGGAGCCCTTGGTAATTGGTTTTGACCAAATTAATATTGGGTATATCATTTTAATAGCATTACTTTTTTAAGTATGGCAATAAGAAAATTTAATTTTTCATTAGAAGAGTTTTACCATCTATATAGTAGAGGTGTGGATAAGCGCTCAATTTTTCTAGATAGTGAGGATCAAAAAAGGTTTGTGCGATTACTATATCTTTCAAATGGTGATATGCCGGTAGTATATAGGAACATTAGAAATACCCCTCTCGGTCAAATAAATGTTGGAGATAAGCTGGTTGCAATTGGGGCGTATTGTTTGATGCCTAACCACTTCCATCTTTTGGTAAAAGAAGTGACGGAAGGAGGTATTGTAAAATTTATGAGCAAGTTGCTTACAAGCTATTCAATGTATTTTAATAAGAAACACGAACGGTCAGGCACCTTGTTTGGAAGTGAATTTAAGTCTACACACTTAGATTCAGACGAATATTTAAAATATATGTATTCATATATTCACTTAAATCCGGTAAAAATTATCGATTCGGCGTGGAAAGAAAATGGCATCTCGAACGCAAAGGAAGCAGAGAATTTTTTAAATAAGTACATTTTTTCAAGTTATAAAGATTATGGAGGAGAAAAAAGAGAATCAGGGCTTATCCTAAACAAGAGCGTTTTTCCAGACTATTTTTCTGAGGATGCTGATATCGAAACACATATCAAAGATTGGTTGGAATTTACCAAGGAGTCTCCTTGGTAACCACTTTAATCTTTAGAGCCCCTCCTCTTCTATTGCCAGCCAGTAATCTTTATACAAAAGAGGATTCTTGGATTCATTTCTTCCTTATCTCAGTACCAAGGGCTCCCCTTGGTAAGGGTGTGGATAACTATTTGAAGATCTTCAGTTAGAATGAATGTAATGCTAAAGTATTTCGACAGTGACTTTTTTAAGTTTATGTTCGGTTTCCTCGCCATCTTAGCTATAAGTTTTGGGCTTATTTATGCATCACTGAAATGGGGAAGTGTCTTCGATACTCATACAAGCTATGTTGAAGCAGACGCAAGCATATCAGAGTAGAAGTCTCAAAAATCCTCCATTACTCTCCGGAGGATTTTTTGTATGTAAACATATATCTGTATGTGTGTTTTTGTGTTTTCTAATCCCTGTCGCTCTATATGCTCAAATATTTTCGGAAATTATGTATGACAATGCTGGCGCAGACACCAACGAGTGGGTAGAAATATACAACAACACAGCACAAACTATTGATGTAAAAGTCCTGAAGTTCACAGAAGGAAACTCAAACCACAATTTAAAATTAGTAAACGGAAACTCCTTATTGGTAAAAGACTCCTATGCAGTAATTGCACATAATGCAGTGCTCTTTATGTCTGTGTACCCATCTTTTAAGGGCACTCTTTTTGACAGCTCTTTTACCCTTTCAAACCAAGGAGAAACTCTGCAACTGAAAGACGCTAAGGGTAATGCAAAAGACACAGTGACTTATGTCAGCTCCAAAGGAGCTCAGGGTGACGGGAATTCACTACAACTCATCGACACAGTTTTTATTTCCAGCGTTGCGACTCCGGGAATGAGAAATATGGTCAACAACCCTAAGCTCGCACTTACGAGCGCAGTTCCAAAAAAAGTCGCGGTGGTTCCAAAAAAGAAGAAGGCATTTGTTGAAGCTAAACAAATTATTTTTAAGGAGGAAATTCAGGTGGCAAGCGCTCAAAGTGCTGTCGGAGGTGTTAATCAAAATTACGTAGAGAAAGAAAAAAGCACGGATAGTAGTGTTTTCATAGTTGAAAAGCAAGGAAGTCTTTGGTTAAAAATTAAAAAAGTTTTTAATACATTATTTTAATTCTATGAGTAAAAGTACGTATTGTTACAAAATTGTTCTTTTTGTTTCAGTGTTCTGTTTACCAGCCCTTGTCTCAGCGAACACTCCGGTGAGTGGTTATATCAATACCGATGTAGTTTGGAACAGTGGCGGAAGTCCATACGTTATTGATTCTTTAGTAACCATTAATCCAGACGCCAACCTAACGATTGAACAAGGAACAATCGTAAAGTTCGGACCATCCGGAGAATTAGATATATATGGAAGTTTAGTCACTCGCAGTTCCCTTCGCGATGGGGTCGTCTTCACATCTCTTGCTGATGATATTGGTGGTGATACGAATGAAGATGGTGCGAGCACAACGCCGAATGCAAATTCGTGGTCAGGTATTACCTTTCAAAATGGGTCAACCGGAAACCTTTCTGGAGTCACGGTCAGGTATGCTGGAAAAAGTGGCCGTTATGCAATACACAACAAAGGGGTTATTTTGAATTTAGAAAATATAGATGTGAATAATAATGGTAATTTTGGTTTGTACCAGCAAGGACGTGGTACGACAACTCTTAGCCATTCTACTTTTTCAAATCACAACAACGGTATCTTTATAGCTGAAGGATCAATCATTGCAAAGAATAATATTTTTATAAAAAATGGAATCGGGCTACTCACTCACATTGACCCTGGTATTGCTCAAATTGAAAACAACATATTCACTCAAAATCATTATCCACTCCAACTCCACTTAGGCAAGAAAACCTTAGTCCACTCAGGAAATACGTTTGTAGATAACGATATAAACGCTATTTATTTAGCTGGAGAAACCGCTTCAGACGTAACCATCGATAATCATGATGGCCCTTATGTAGGAGGATTTCAGGTTGCTAGTGGTACCACACTCACTATAAATCCTGGCACTATCTTTAAGTTTGAAAAAACAACAGGAATCAGTATTTTAGGTAAGTTGATTGCCCGTGGCACTCCTCAAAATAAGATATATTTTACTTCTCTTACGGACGATACCGTTGGAGGGGATACAAACAATGACGGCGATGCCACCATGCCAAACTTGGCTGACTGGCCTAATATTGCCATTAACTCAGGTTCAATAGATTTTGATAACGTAGTTGTAACATATGGAGGAAACAGTAACAGAGCTTGGGATAGTCTGAGAAACGGAGCGGCTATTCGGAGCTATAAAAGCTCCGTTGCTATCAAAAATTCTGATATTTCAAATAATAATATTGCTCTTGTGTCCGAAGAGGGGACTTTCACTATCGCATCGTCTACAGTAGAAAAAAATTATCTTGGAATATTTGCATTAGACGGAGTCACTGGAACCGTAACGGGGAGTAGTTTTGCGAGCACTACCAATTACGCAATAATAAACGGCTTTCCTAATAGCTCAATAGTATCTGCAAAGCATAATTGGTGGGGAGACGTAAGTGGGCCATATCAAGGAGCGACAAACATAGACGGAAAAGGGGTAATTCTTAGTGATGGTGTTAGTTACAATCCATGGCTAAAGTCAAACCCTTTTGCGACAAGTTCACTAGTAACCTGTTGTTCTAACGTAGCTTTTTTGCCAGGGCTTCAAGCGAGTCGTTTGTATAAACAAGGACTGATATTTGAAAATCAGCTATGGGAACCAAATTCAAATAATGATGTTAAAAAGTTATTTCTAGATACTAATGGAAAATCTCTTGATCAGACAATTTACACGAAAGATATAATATCAGAAACTAATTACACACCCTTAGGAGAATTAAATATTTACAAAAGTTTTATTTCAACAATGAATAATCTTGTAGCAGACGGAACTATTAAAAAATGGAAGCCACTTCAGTATGATTGGAGGTTTGATTTCAACGACATCGTCACAGATGGAATTAAAAAGAAAAATGGAGAGATTGAAAATTTAGTTACAGAAATACAATTACTTGCAGAATCTTCAAACACAGGAAAAGTAACTTTGATCGGGCACAGTAACGGAGGGTTACTAGCAAAAGTACTAGTTCGAGAGCTCGAAAACTTAGGAAAGGGTGATATTGTCGATAAAATAATTCTCGTTGCCTCGCCACAAATAGGAACTCCTGGAGCTGTGGCAGGGCTTCTGCATGGATATGGG